>Ga0187879_10000265_pt1 | contig 36855 bp, 36 predicted proteins | sample June2016WEW_19_1_FD_132423 | JGI IMG/M metagenome (GOLD analysis project Ga0187879, IMG submission 132423) | Peatland microbial communities from SPRUCE experiment site at the Marcell Experimental Forest, Minnesota, USA - June2016WEW_19_10 | ecosystem: Environmental > Terrestrial > Soil >... | reverse complement strand
CAGCCGTGCCGACCTCGTCTTCGGGTCGAACTCCGAGCTGCGCGCGCTCGCGGAGGTCTACGCCAGCGATGACGCGAAGGAGAAGTTCGTGGCCGACTTCGTCGCGGCGTGGGACAAGGTGATGAACCTCGACCGGTTCGACCTCGTCTGATCATGACGTCCAGGCCGGCCCGCGCCGGCCCGCGCCGGCCGGCCTGGACGTCCCCAGCCCGAAGGATCTTCACTGGTAGGAAATCATCACCGGCTCGGGGTTCCTGGCCATCGTCTGCCGCGGCCCGAGCATGGGATGATCTTTGGCGTAGAAGTTCTTCCACCCGAAGTACACGCCAGCCGGGGCAGCCTTGATGACGGCGTTCCACGTCTGCTGCTTATCGGCCGGACTGCCCTGCCCGTCCATGTGAATGAGGATCGCGAGATCGTCCCGATGGGTATCGAGCCGTCGTTCATCGGCGATCATGGAGAGCCGGAACTGATGCAGCACCAGAAGTTTCTGGGGCAGGTGATAACGCGCGGTCAGGCCGGCCAGCCAGCTGATGACGCTGTTGACCTCCGCTATGCCGACACTGCCGATCTGCTGCAGCGGCAGCTGCCCCGGCTGCAGCTTCCACTCCGGGTCCAGCGCCAGCCCGACGTTGGGCAACTCCAGCAGCGGCTGGTATTTCCTGGCCTGGGCAAGCAGACTGGCCCGGCCGGGCTGCAGGTCCAGGATCACGTACAGGCCGTCCGCGGTCGCCCGGCTCACCCAGGGACGCAGGGATGCCACGGTGGACTCATAGGAGTAGCTGCCGTCCCTGCCCGGTGAGGCCTGTGCGACCGTGGCAATGATCTCGAAGGCAGGGACTACCGGCACGCTGCTCAGCGCCCGGTACGCCGCGGCAGCCTTCCTGACCCGCGCGATGCTGGCGCGCAGGCCCTGCTGACCCAGGGCTCCGAGAGCAGGATCACCGGGGTGACCGTACAGCGCGACCAGCCGGCGCATGGGGAACAGAACCTGGCCGCCACCGGGAAGCTGCACCCCCGTCACTGCGACGGCGACCCGGGATGCCAGCTGGCTCGCCGACCCGAAACTGGCCCCGATCGCCAGTACGCGCTGCGGTTTGGCGGCCGACAGTGCGGCAATGGCGGCCGGGTCGGCCCGCGGGTCGTAGCCGTCGACCGCGATCACCCGTGCGCCGGCCACCCGCGCGGTGGTGGCCGCCGCCATGGTCGCGGCGCCGGAGTCACCCTGATGCACGAGCAGCACTACCCGACCGAGGGGCGTGGGCGCTTTCGTGGCGGGCAGCATGGCCGGGTTCGTGACCACGTCAATTCCTGGCAGCTGCGCCGAGAGCACTTTCCCTGTCGCCCCGACGGCGAGCACGGTGCGGGCGCCGAGGGCGCTGATCTCCGTCCGCAGCGCGGCGCTGACCGGGCCTGCCGTCCCGCGAGTTGCCCCGGACGATGTTCCCGAGTTCGCCTGGTCCGCCGTGCCTGTCCTCGCGCCGCTCGTCCTCGCGCCGCCCGTCCTCGCGCTGCCGGTCCCCGCGCTGCCCGTCCCGGAGGTCAGGAGCAGCGGAGCATGTGCCTGCTCGGCCAAGGCCGCGGCGGTCGCCTGGTCAGCCGGACGGCTGGCGTCAGCAACCACGACCACTGGCGCTGAGGCGAACATCCCCCGTGCTACTTCGGCGGCGATCACATCGGGCCCCCCGGTCAGCACCGACGTGGCCGATGCGGGCGACCGGGTATGTGCCACTAAACGGAGGTAACCCCGGTGCGACCTCGCGGGCGCGGCCGCGTGGGACATCGTGCCGAAAGCAACAGCCGATAGCACGACCAGCATTGTTCCGGCCAGAACCATCACCAGCGTCGCTCCGGTCAGGCGAAGCGTCCGGCCCCGGCCGGGCCTTGGGTCCAGCGCGCGGAATCCATACTGCATGATTGCAGTCCATTCGTCACAAGATCCCGCTGCCATCCCATGGCGGGGATCTGTCTTCGATCTGTCTTCTGCGAGACGCTTCGCGATAATGCCAGATCGGATCGAGCGCCGCACCGGGACACCGAATTTACCTAAGTGCAACCTATCGCCCGGTTAGTGCCTTCCGCAGCGGCACGAGCCTGCAGTGACGCCCGGGTCTAACGACCGAAACGATCCCCAGGCCGACTTGGCAAGCGTCCGGCCAGTAGAGCCCAAGGTCACTGGCCAGGCGGCTGTGCTGCGGCCCTGGTCACGGGCGCCAGTATCCGTACTGATGGGGGGCGTAGCCGCCAGGCCAGCCCTGGCGGCGGTAGTGGTAATGGCCGGACCACATTTGGCGGCGCATCCGCCGGTAGAACCGGGCCGCCACGAGAATCCCGGCCAGGCAGGCTGCTAGCCAGAGCAGCAGGACCGCTTGGAGGAACGCCAGGAAGAGCCACCCGGCCCCTGGAATCAGCAGCGCGGCAACCAGCGCCAGCGCTGCCAGCGGTAGGATTCGCGGCCCGCGGCGGGGTATCCGGAGCGGCACGGCCCGCCGTGCGGCCTGGCTGACCTGCCGCGAAACCGGCGCCGGCCCGGGAAGGTCGGCCAGGACGCGGCGAAGATCACCGAAGGTTTTAGCGGTCAGTGCCGCTGTAAGCCGCTCGTCCAGCTCTTCGGGGGTGAGACGGCCCGCTGCGAAATGGTCACGCAGCAGTGCGGCAACGCGGTCCCGGTCGGCGTCCGAAGTCCGGAAGCGATCATCCATGGCTCTTCTCGCCTTCTACTCTTCGCCCTGCTCGCCGTTTATGTCGTCGGCCAGGATCTGGTACAGCTTGCGCCGGGTCTGCTCAAGCAGCCGTTCCGCGGCCTGGATCTGCTCGGGCGTGCCTCCGTGGGCAATCTGGACAATGCCGCCCCCGAGCCTGGCTGCGACCGCGAACAGGCCGGGCACCTGCCAGGCCTCCTGTTGGGCCATCGACTCCCATGCGCCCCGAGCCATCTCGGGATTCTGCTCAACATAGGCACGGCCCGCGTCGGTGAGGCTGAATGTGCGCCGGCCGCCGGACTCCTCACCTGAGATCAGGCCCTCGTCGGCGAGCTGGGACAGGGCCGGGTAGACAGCGCCGGGGCTGGGCCGCCAGGCGCCGCCGCTGCGTTCTTCGATCTCGGACATGATCTGGTAACCGTTGTGCGGGCCTTCACCCAGCACGGCAAGGATTGCCGCGCGCACGTCGCCGCGGCCTGCCTTCGAGCTCCGCGGCGATCCGGGTGAGCCGGGCGCCCCGGGCCACCAGCCGCCCGATGGGCCGCCGAAGCCGCCGCCCCGCTGCCTGGGACCTCTCGTCCTTCCGAAGCCAGGGTCCCACGGACGGTCGCGCGTGCCGCGGCTATGAACGGCCGTCCTCCTGGCGACCGCGCGGTGGACCTGGTCGAGCAAGTCGCCCAGGGAGCTGAACACCTCGAAGGTACGAGGATCGAAGTCCCCGGCCCATGAACCTGCTGTCGGCATCCTGCTGCTCCCGCTACCCTTAGCGATACGATCACGATATATCGGCAGCCTACGGTACCGTGTGCCTGCAGACAAGATATAGCTCGATAACGGACCCCAGGTTCGCGCACCTGTCTCGCGGAGTCAGCATGCGCTTGAGGCGGCCCAGAGGTTGATGCCCCCCTCCACCGCCTGCTGGTCGACGGCAGCGAGTTCCTCGGTGGTAAAGGACGACCGGCGCGCGGCGGCGAGGTTCTCCTCAAGCTGCGCCACGCTGCTCGCACCGATCAGCGCCGATGTCACCCGCTGATCTCGCAGCACCCATGCCAGCGCCAGCTGAGCGAGCGACTGCCCGCGGGCCGCGGCGATCTGGTTCAGCGCACGGACGTGCGCCAGGTTCTCATCGCTGATCTGGTCGGCCGACAGCGAGCCATCCTGGCTGGCCCGGGAGCCAGCGGGGACCCCGTTGAGATACTTACCCGTCAGCAGGCCCTGAGCGAGCGGCGAGAAGGCGATACACCCGATCCCCTCGCGCTCCAGCACGTCAAGCAGGCCGCCCTCGATCCAGCGGTTCAGCATCGAGTAGGAGGGCTGGTGGATCAGCAGCGGGGTGCCCATCTCCCGCAGTATCGCCGCCGCCTCGCTGGTACGTTCCGCCGCGTACGACGATATCCCCGCGTACAGAGCTTTCCCCGACCTGACCGCGGTATCCAGCGCGCCCATAGTCTCCTCAAGCGGGGTGTCTGGATCGAACCGATGGCTGTAGAAGATATCAACGTAGTCCAGGCCCATGCGGGCAAGCGACTGGTCGAGACTAGCCAGCAGGTACTTGCGGGAACCCCATTCCCCATAGGGCCCCGGCCACATGTCGTAGCCGGCCTTGGTGGAAATAACCAGCTCGTCGCGGTATCGGCGCAGGTCGGTGCGCAAGATTACGCCGAAGTTGGCCTCGGCCGAGCCATAAGGCGGCCCGTAGTTATTGGCCAGGTCAAAATGCGTTACGCCGAGGTCGAACGCGCGCCTGATGATCGCCCGCTGATGGCCGGCGGGCCGGTCATCACCGAAATTCTGCCAGAGCCCGAGCGAAATCTCGGGAAGCTTCAGCCCGCTGCGCCCGCACCGCCGGTACGTGATCTGCTCATAGCGGCTGGCTGCCGCGGCGTAGGTCATACCAGCAGTCTGCCACCGCGATCTCAGGCGGATCCGGCCGGCCGCTCACCACTCAATCGCACGATGCCACCCGCCGTCGCATCACAGGATTGCGATCGGGTTGACCGGAGAGCCTGTTCCCCCCGGCAGCCGGAGCGGGGCGATCACGCACAGGAACGACCAGCGGCCCGCCGTCTCGCACACCGGTACCAGATCCTCGAACTGCAGGTAGTCGATCAGATGCAACCCCATCGCGTTGATCGCGAGTGCATGGACGGGGAACGCTACGTCGGCCACGGCGCTAGGCGCCGTATCGCTGTTGCCGTCGCTGCCGAGCGCCGCCACCTTGCGCTCGGCCAGGTACTCCATGGCGAGCGGATGCAGCCCTGCACGTGACCGCGCGACATCCCAAGGCCCGAGCTCGTCGCGCCGCAGCCGATGGCCGACGCGCACGAACAGCAGGTCACCCGCGCCGACCTGTACCCCCTGCGCTGCCTCTGCCGCGGCCAGCTCAGCTGCGCTCACGTGATCGCCTGGCTCCAGCCACCGGGCGCCCCGCAGCCGCGGGATGTCCAGCAGCACGCCACGGCCGACGATGCCATCGCGCGTGTCGTCAATGGAGAGCAGGCCTGCGCCCTGCGAGGTGACAGCGCCCGGTGCGACGCCGTTATACAGGGTCTCGCGGTAGCTGACATGACACAGCGCGTCGATGTGACTGTCCACGTCGCCATGCACGTTCATCACCAGCTGGTCCGCGGCGAACGACAATCCGACCACCTCGGATGGCTCACCGGGCAGGCGCTTCATATGACGCGTTGCTGGCTCGGGATTGTCCGGTGCGCTGCCGGCCAGCGGAGCAGCCAGGGTCACCGCCCGGCCGATTTGGACCTCGACTGCCGCGGCAGCCAGCCGGGCGGGCGTGATGTGGTTCAGCGCGCCGCGGCGGTCATCGGCGCCCCATCGCGAGCGGCCGCGCAGCCGCTTGTGGAGCGCGCCGAAATCGGCAGCGGACAGATCAGGATCGCCCATCAGCTCCTCGCCTGTTCGCCGCCGGGCCGCGGCCAGCTCCTGACCAGGCCCGCCACGGCAATACCCAGCCGGTCGCCGATCATACCCGTCGAAGGCGAGCCCGGTGCCGGAGCACCTGCCGCGTTTCGGGACGACATTCTCGCCGTGCACTACCGCCAGTCGCATCTGTCGCTGACGTGCCTGAGGTGCGTAAACGTGCCCTGGCTCTGGGTCCCTGTCAGTGAGATGATGCGAGCGTGAGCGATGACAGGGACACCAAGCTCGCCGACGCCCTGGCAGAGGTCGGCCGGAGGGTCGGGCAGGCCATGACTGACGCGCTCGACAGCATACGGCCGACCTTCGATGCGCTCGCGGAGGTGGCGAACCGTCCCGAGGTCCGAGCGTTGATCGAGCGCGTCGAGAAGGCCATGCGCCGCAGGCCCTGCCTCTGCTTCTGCTCGAGGGCTCATCCGGCTGACCGCGGCATCTGCGAGACGTTCGACGCGGTGATTACCGGCCAGTGCAGCTCGGACTTGCTGGGCGATATTGAGGTGCCGTTGTGCGCCCCGTGCGCGGCGGCTCGGGCAGCGCACGAGTTCGCTGGGTGATCGGCCTCTCGCTGATCGGACGCAGATCAGAGCAGGCTGTCCACCCGGTGCACGTCACCGCAGGGAACGTCCAGCGCCTCGTGATGCTTGCGGATTGCCTCCTCATCAGGGCCTTCCAGGAGGCAATAGACCTTACCGTCGGCGTTGTGGTACAGCTCAATCTGCCGCACACCGAACTCGTCGGTAGCGCCGTCCCGCGTTCCTTGGGCTATCTGGTCGATGGCTTCCTGGGGCAGCTTCAGGTCCTCGTGGAAATCCATGAATCTCGCCAAGTGGGTCCCTCCAGGTTAAGCCACCACTGTGCATCGGTCACAGGCATATTGTCCAGCCCGCATATTGTCCAGCCGGCACCGAACAGCCGGTGATCACTGCGGCCAGAGCGCCGTGGTGTCCGGGGACTACGTGGCCGGGGATGGCGGAGGCGCGGTGATGGCCCAGCGGATGGCGTGCATCATGGCGTGGCCGGCGGGGCGGACCACCGCAGCCTCGGTCACCGGCAGGCGGGGCAGGCGAAGGGGCCGCCGGGCCCATCCGGGCAGCAGCGACACCGCTGCGGCGGCCAGCACACCATACGGCGCTCGGGCGATGACCGGAAGCGGCGGGCTGAGTAGCAGGAACCTGGCAGCCTCCAGGGCCTGGGCGGTGGCGGCCAGCTCGGCTTGGTACTGGATGATCCGGGCGGCGAGATCAGCCTCGGTGCGGGGCGGGTCGGGTACGCCGAGCTCGGCGCCGATCCTGGCCAGGTCAGCGAGGTAACCATCGCGTCCGGCCTGGTCGAGGGGCTCGGCACCGAAGCGGGTGTGAGCACGCAGAAAGCTGTCGGCCTCGGCGATGTGCACCCAGGTCAGCAGGTGCGGGTCCGAGGCCGCATACCGCCGCCCGTCGGGCGCGGTCCCGGCGACCCGCTGATGGATGGCCCGGACCCGCCCGATCGCTTGCTGCGCGTCGCTGGCCCGGCCGAACGTCGTGACTGCGAGGAAGTAGCTGGTCCGCTGCAGCCGCCCCCAGGGGTCGCCGCGGTAACCCGAATGCCCGGCCACGGCAGCCATGGCCAGCGGATGCAGGGACTGCAGCAGCAGGGCCCTGATCCCGCCAATGAACATTGACGAATCCCCGTGCACGCGGCGGACTGGGCGATCCTCGGCGAACCAGCGCTCACCCGCGGCATCATGGATCATCCGGCGACGCGCCGGAGCCTCCGGCCCAGCTACCCGCTCGAAGATGGCCGCGCCGATCCGGCCGCGAACGCGGTCGGCAGCACCTGGACCTCCCACCTTCTCATTATCCCCGGGCCTGGATTCACTTCAGCCCGCACCCATCCAGAGGTCCTGTTCGCTGCTGTAACCGCGCTCGCCCGCGTGGCGGGCGGGCCGCGAAGCTGCATCCTCCGCCGCACCTGGAGGCGGGTGGACCGGGAGTCCTTGGTCAGGCGGGGCTATGCTCCAGCGATGGCTGACGAAGTCGAACTCATCCTTCAGCTGCCGCGTGATAGCGCGGTGGACCGTCAACTTCGCGAGGACCCGCCGCTGAGCGTCTCAGACGGCCGGGTAGTGATCGAGCGGTTTCCCGCCGACGCGGAGGGCCGGATCCTGCCGCCTCCAGCGGGCGAGGTGGTCCTTTCGGTCCTGTCGCCAGAGACGCTGTCGCGTGAGGCCGAGCAGGTCAGACTCGTCATCAGGCGAGCCGCTGCCGATGGTGGGCCGCTCGTCGTGCTGGTTCAGGCCGCCGAGGAACTGCGCGACGACGAGCTGGCAGCGGTGCTTGACGCAGCCGCCCGTACGCGGCGCGTCGTGCTGCTGCGAGTGCTCGGCGGCATCTGAGCGGCCCGACCCAAGCGGCCGCGCTCAGGCGCTGGCCCGCGCCTGGGAACCACAGTTATCGCGAGCGCCGGATGGGTTGGCACGTTGGTTCAGCTGGTACTTGCCTCGAAGCGGTCGACGAGTTCCCTGGCAAGCGCCAGGGATGACGTGGCGGCCGGGGAAGGGGCATTCCTGACGTGTGTTGCGCCAGGCGTCTGCGAGATCACGAAGTCGTCGAGGAGCCGCCCGTCGCGGCCGACCGCCTGTGCCCGGACGCCGCTTGTCGCGTGCGGGTCGATTCTCATCGACTGAATGACGGGAACGTACTGCGAGCAGGCCCGGGCGAACGCCTTGCGGCTAGCGGCCATCCTCAGCTCGCTGATCCCGGTGCGCCAGAAGTTCTTCGCGACGATCCAGGTACCTGGCCAGGTCAGGGTGTTGAGCAGGTCGTGGGGGTTAACCGTCCAGACCTCATACGCGTCGCGGGCCGCCACCAGCATGGCGGTCGGCCCCAGCATGACGTGCCCGTCGATATGCCTGGTCACATGGACCCCGAGGAACGGCAGCTCCGGGTCGGGGACCGGGTAGACCATGCCGCGAACCACCTGCGGCTGGCCGGCCGCCAGCCGAAGATATGCACCCCGGAAGGGCACGATGCGCGGATCCGCTGACGCCCCGGCCGAGACGGCCAGGCGATCTGACCACAGCCCGGCGCACAGGATGGCCGAAGCGGCGCGGTAGGAGCCGTCAGCGTGCGCGAGCACGGTCTGCCCGTGCTCGCGCCGCACTGCGCTGACCGTGCAGCCCAGCGCGAAGGTCACTCCGCTGCCGCGTAGTTCTCGTTCCATGGCACGGGCCACCGCGCCGTAATCGACGATCCCCGTTACCGGCGAGTGCAGCGCGGCCAGCCCCCGGCACTCGGGCTCTATATCGGTGATCTCGCCGGCCTCGACCCGGCGCAGCCCAGGGACGCCGTTGGCATGGCCGCGTGCCTCAAGCTCCGCCAGTCGCGGCAGCTCATCGTCTCGTACAGCGACGATCAGCTTCCCGCAGCGCTCATACCGGATCGCTTTCGCATCACAGAACTCGTACATGAGCCGGGCGCCCTCAACGCAAAGCCGGGCCTTGAGCGAACCTGGCTTGTAGTAGACCCCACTGTGAATCACGCCAGAGTTGTGGCCCGTCTGGTGATGCGCCACGGAGGCGTGCTTGTCGACGACGATGAGTCTCGAATCGGGGCGGCGGAGCAGCAGCTCACGGGCCACGGCGAGGCCCACGATCCCAGCGCCTACCACGGCGACGTCGTACCGTCCTGAGTCCCGGTCGCGGCCCGGGGACGGGCGGGACGAATTCCTGGTCACCCGTCAGCACGATAGCGGGCCCGCCTCGTCCTGCGGTTTGCGGGGCATCCAGCGAGCACGCGGGCGCCGGACGGGCAGACCCATCCCGTTCAGCTGATCCCGCTGCGGCGAAACAGACCGCAGCCCTGAGGCCAGACATTGCCGCTGCGTGCGATGCTGAGGTCACCGGCGCGGCGGCACCCGGCCGTGCCGAACGGTGGCCGGCGGCCGCTGCCGCGCGCCATGGAGGAAGGCCGGATGAGATGAGCAGCATACGCGGTGACATCAGTGTCCCCGGGCGGCCCGAGGTGTGTGAGGTGTCCGCCGGGATCTATGCCTACATCCAGCCCGACGGCACCTGGTGGATCAACAACACCGGCTTCCTGGTCGGGCCGCAGGGAGTCATCAGCATCGACTCCTGCTCCACCCAGCGCCGGACGCGGGCCTACCAGGACGCCATCGCGGCGGTGACGACCGCGCCGGTGCGCACGGTGGTCAACACCCATCATCACGGCGATCACACCTTCGGGAACTGCATGTTCCCGGGCGCGGCGATCGTGGCGCACGAGCGCGCGCGGGCGGAGGCCATCGCCTTCGGCCCGCCGCGGGACCTGGGGTTCTGGGACGGCCCTGACTGGGGTGACCTGGCTCTCGACCCGCCGTTTGTCACCTTCACCGACGAGATAGCCGTGTACATCGGCGACCTGCGCGCGCAGGTCCGGCACGTCGGCACCGCCGCGCACACAACCAACGACTCGATCATCTGGATCCCCGAGCGCTCGGTGCTGTTCTGCGGCGACCTGATCTTCAACGGCGGCACGCCGTTTCTGCTCATGGGCTCGGTCTCCGGCGCCATCGAGGTCCTGGAGCACGTCGTTCGGCCGCTCGGCGCGCAGACCATCGTGCCCGGTCACGGCCCCGTCTTCACCGGCGCCGGGCCTATCGACGCCACGCTCGACTACCTCAGATTCGTGCAAGACGCCGCCGCCCGCGGCTATCACGCCGGGCTGTCCCCGCTGCAGGCTGCCCTCGAAACTGACCTGGACCGGTTCACGGGCTGGGCCGACGCCGAGCGGATCGCGGGCAATATGCACCGCGCCTACGCCGAGCTCGGCGGCGCCCCGCCCGGCGCTGCCATCGACATCCTCGCCGCGCTCGCCGACATGGTCGCCTACAACGGCGGCGTTCCCCTCACCTGCCTGGCCTGAGCCGCTGCCCCACGCTGGCGGCCGGCGCCGCCTTCGGCCGGTTCAAAGCCGCCTGCCAGGGACCTGCGCCCCATAGTGTGACCTCGTGAAACCGTTCCTCCTGCTGGCCATCCGCGCCGAAGACGCCGCAGCGGACAACGAATACGAGTCGTTCCTGACCTACGCCGGCCTGGGCGAGCGCGATCTGCGCCGGGTCCGGCTGGAGCGGCGGCCGCTGGGGACCGTCGACCTGCAGGACTGGTCCGGGATCCTCCTTGGCGGCGGCCCGTTCAACGCCAGCGACCCGGAGGGCTCGAAATCGCCGGCTCAGCAGCGCGTCGAAGCGGACCTGCGCGGCCTGCTCGACTGGGTGATCACCGTTGACTTCCCGTTTCTGGGGGCCTGCTACGGCATCGGGACACTCGGCGGCCACCAGGGGGCGGTGGTCGACCGGCGGTACGCCGAACCTATCGGTTCCGTGCCGGTCACCCTCACTCGCGAGGGCCGGCAAGATCCGCTGCTGCGCGGGCTGCCCGCCACGTTCGACGCGTTCGTCGGCCATAAGGAGGCAATCAGCCGGCTGCCGCACCACGCCGTCCTGCTCGCCAGTTCCCCTTCCTGCCCGGTCCAGGCGTTCAGGATCGGCTCGCACGTCTATGCCACGCAGTTCCACCCCGAGCTGGATGTGACCGGCCTATGCACCCGGATCGACGTCTACAAGCACGCCGGTTACTTCGACCCTGGACAGGCCGACGAACTCAAGGCGCTGGCCCGCCGCAGCAGCGTCACCCACCCGCCCGCTATCTTGCGCCGGTTCGTCCAGCGCTACGCCCACAGCAGGCCGGCCCAGGCCGAAGCGGGGCCGTAGCCGCCGGCTGCCGAGGATGCGCTGTGCGGGCGGGTGGCCGCTCACCTCGGTGACGACGTGCCGCGCCTGACGAACCATGCTGCCACCAAGCAGATCACGCCTACGACGAGGGCGGCCGCGCCGCGGAGAGGACGGCTTTCCTTCGCCCGGGATGCCGGATGGGTGATGGTGCCCAGGATGCTGGGCAGCGACTTCGCTGGCTCCGCAAAGTACAGGATGGCGGCGATGATCGCCAGGACGGCGATGATGAGCAGGACGATAACGGCAATAATCCTGACGGAGGACCGGCCCTCCGCCGCGTTTTCAGGACTCACGTGGTCTCCTTAGATATCGCTCAGCCTTTCTGCAGCTGCGCGGTGCAGGGCTGCTACCAGTCTGACCACGTTAGGACCTCGTCAGGACCCGTTAGCGCGCTGGTCACCGCCAGTGCCGGATTCGTGATCATCATGCCGCAGCCAGCTTTCCCGCCGGTCGGCCTGGTCCCGGCGCAAGACCAGCGCAAGACCTCAAGCCCGGCGCTCGCGCGCGGGTCGAGCTGGGAGCGCGCAGTCATGGGGTGCGGAAATAACGCCTAGCGTTTGAGGTATTGGTCCGCTAGGCTGGGCGGCGCGCAGGCCAGCCAGCCGTCGATAATCGCGTCTCGCAGCGCCTTAACGGAGACTCTCCGCAACTGAACGAGAACCGCTGAATATCCGTCGAAGTGCGGAATCGTAAAGAAGATTCCCGGATTCGCAGCGAGCACAGCCTCCTTCTCGCCGAGATCCTCGACGCGAACAGCCAGGATGGGTCCAGCTGGCGGGGTCTCGTCGCCGAACCGCTTTAGATCCGCCTTACTGAACGGCCGTTCCCACGCGAATGCCTTACGCGCCACGTACCAGGTCCGGTTGCCGTGACGGTCATTTTCAGTAACCCCGGGCAGCTCCAAGGCCATCACGGCCACGTCGTCGGTAGTTGCCACACTGGCACCGTACTGCTGTCGGAACTCACGGTCCATTACGCCGCACACCGCACGTGATGGCCACGTAAAACGCGCCGCTCCCGGGTAGTGCCCCTGGCTGCGTCGCACTAGGAATGAGATCGGCCCCGGCAGGGACGCTGCCGGGGCCGATCGTCGATTGCTGGGTGCGCGGGTCAGTTGTTGGCCGAGATGTGCGTCTTCACGTGGCGGAACACGTTGCTGCGCAGACCATGTGCGGTTACCGGCTTGCTGAGCCAGATGCCGATCGCATCGCGGAAAATGAGGTTGCGGGCGATGGTGACGCTGACGGGTGTGCCGCCGGAGAACACCAGCACTCCGGTCGTCTGCAGATCTTCGGGGGAAGCGGGCGAGTCGAGCGTATCGCCGTCGATGTTGTTCTTGCCGATGACGTTGCCGATGATCTTGTTGCCGCTGAGGTCCTCGAACTTGCCTGGGCCAATCGTGTGGGCGTGCATGGTCACGCCGGACAGCCCATTGCCGGCGATGTAATTGCCCACGACCAGGTTGTCATACGAGGCGGTGCCAGCTGAGGCGTTGGCAAAGAGCACGCCCGCGCCGTCGCCTTTCAGCCCGTTGAACGTAACGACGTTGTGCGCGATCACGTTGTCGTACACCCCGGCAACCGACGGCTGCGGATTGCCCGCGGCGTCCAGGGCGGCGGGGTTGTGCCCCGGCACGGTGATCCCGCAGTCGGTGGCATTCCTGGTGACAACGTTGTCGGCGACGACGTTGTGGTCGGTGGGTCCGGTCTCGTCGGTCAGCAGGACCCCTCCGGAGTTACCCTTGATCAGGTTCCCGCGGATCGTCGAGTACGCGACGCTCAGGAAGTGAACGCCCTCGCCGCAGTCACCGGGGGCCTGTCCCTCCGCGGCGCATTCGAAGTACGTCGAAACGGGCGGGACGCCGCCGCCAAGGTCGTTGTGGACCACGGCGTTGTGCTCGATCGAGATGTCACTGATGGTGCCGGTCACACCCGCGGCGAGGATGCCCTCGCCCAGGGCGTCCCGGACCGTGAAGCCACTGACCTTTGCATGGGAGCTGAGGATGACCACCCCGGCGAAGATGGTCAACGGCCCGACCCCCGGCACGGTGACCGTCAGCGCCGGCTTGACATTCGTCTCATCGATGATCGCTTGCCTGCCCTCTAGCGACAGCGGCTTGCCGATGACCACCTGCTCGTGATACACCCCCCGGCACACCACGACCGTGCCCCAGCTGGGTGCCGCGTCGATCGCTGACCGGATCGTCCGGAAAGCGGCCGACCGGCAGGACCGGTCAGCGTTCGAGGCCCTGCCTTGCGGGGAAACGTACACGACGCCCTTGTGACCGCCGTGCGATCCTGAATCGGCTGAAGCCACACCCGCCTGCCCGACCAGAGCGCCGGCCACCACCGCCGGCACCAGGAGCGCGCCCGCCAGGCGGGCAACTCGACGACATCTCATGATCTTCCCCTCAGAGCGAACACCGATTTAGCCGCAAATTATACACATTCGCCCCATCAACTGCTCTGACGGGGCGAATGTAAGGCGCGCGAGGAGCCCTCGGGGTGCACATAACCCCGGATATATTCGCGCGTCCTGTGACCAGGCCGTGCGTAAGGCGGGCCTCAGTCGACCGCTGTCGACGGAGGACGGGACTCGGGACCCGGGAGGCGGGGATCGAGATCGCGAGAACCGCAGGGGACCCCGCACTCCCATAAGCGCCGACGGCAAGTCCCTGGCGGCGCAGTTCCAGATCGGCCGACTCCACCTCTTCTGATTCCCACCGCGGCGAGCCGGGCCGGACGCCGGTCACCGTGCAGGCCAGCGATTGCGTCCGCATTCTCGATCGAGCGGCCAAAGTCGCGTGCCGCTACTACGGCTTGCCGTCGGCGCGGTCAGAACTGGGCGGGTTAGTCGCCGGCCTTCGGCCACCAAGCCAACAAATATTATCCGTGTAGCGCGGAGTCTGGGCGCGCGGCGACGCCTCGAACCGTCTCATGCCGCAAGCGAAAGCTCTTCGCCCGGTTCCTTCTTCGTTGATGATGAATCGGCGTGGCAAGCCTTCGTGATCGCTTAGGCTGATGGCATAGGCGCTAGACCTAACCCCGAAGCGGAGTGACAAACAGTGGCTCAACGGACACAGATCCTGTATGTAGACGACATTGACGGCAGTGCAGCCGAGGGCACCGTCAGGTTCGGAATCGATGGCGCAGACTACGAGATCGACCTGAACAAGAAGCACGCGGACCAGTTCGCCAAGGCCATTCGCCCTTACATTGATGCGGCCCGCAAGGTGCCGTCATCTCGCCGGCCAGCACGAGGCCCGCGTCCGGCCCGGCATAACCAGTCCGACGTCCGGGCGTGGGCCCGCGCTCAGGGTCTCAAGATCTCTGACCGGGGGCGCATCCCTGCGGACATGCTAGCCAAGTACGAGTCTGCGCACTAGGCGGAGGCCTGGCGGGCAAGCCACACTCGCCAGAATCCTTGTACCAGCACCTCGCAATTGGCGCCAGGACAGCCGAGATAACGCAATCGGGCGCTGGGCGCCAGGCAGCCGTTGGGCAACCATCCCGGGGACCAATACCCGAGCGGCCAGCTGTTGCTAGCACCGGTCCTGCCCCAGCTCAGGCGGAATTCGGCGCCGGTCAGCGCTGACTCCACGGTGCCGCCAGATGCGCCGGGTAAGACTCAAAGGCGTCCTGCTCTTTACGATCGGGGTCAGGAGAATGCCGGCCGGACAGATTGACCATTCTGCGTGAGGGCGGCCGGCCGACGGTTTCGCCTCGATCGACACCGGCGGGACACGCCGCCCGGAAGCGCGCGGATTCTCGTTGAGCAGTAGCGGCGGCAGCGAGAGTAGTGCGCTCGCCGGCATCGCACCCGAGGACGTGGCAGTACTCGACATCCCTGCGCCCTGGTCCGTGAGTGTCTCGGGACTTCGGGCCCTGGCGATCTGGAGGTCCTACGGCGACGATCTAACCACCGGAGGTGGTAGCGGTGCCTGCCGTTGACGAGGTCGGCCACGAGGTGGTGGTACCGGCTGGGTATCCCCTGGCCTGGGAGTTCGACGGGCTGCTGAGGAACGGCGAGGCGGTCGTGGTCCGTCCCATCCAGCCTGCCGACGCACCGGCGCTGGTCGGGCTGCATGCCATAGTGTCGCCCGGCACGCGGCACCGGCATTTGCTGCTGGCTCATCCAACACTCAGCCTCGCCGCGGCGGCGCGCTTCAGCGAGGCGGACTACGACGCTCGGATGGCCTTCGTGGCGGTCGTGTCGGACCAGCTGATCGGACTGGCGAGCTACGACCGCCTCGGCACCGCAGCACCGGCTGCGGAGGCCAGCTTTATCGTCACCGACGCCTACCAGCGCCACGGGGTCGCGACCTTGCTGTTCGAGAGCCTGGCGGAGTACGCGCGGACGGCGGGGATCATGCGCTTTTTCGCCGAGGTCATGGCGCAGAACCTGGACATGCTGGAGATGCTGGAGGCGACGGGCTTGCACTGCACCCGGCGGGACAGCGGGGCCACAGTCCGGGTAGAGATCAACCTGCGACCGACGCCGGAGTACCGCACCTCGTGCGACCAGCGGGAGGCGACAGCCGAGGTCGCCAGCATCGCGGCGATCCTTCGTCCAGGCTCCATCGCCGTCGTCGGAGCGGGACGCAGCCCGGGGAACGTCGGGCACCAGGTCGTCCGATCCCTGCTCGTCGGTGATTTTTCGGGAACTGTCTACCCGGTCAATCCGGTCGCGCGAGCGGTCTGCGGCGTGCCCGCGTTTACGGCCCTTTCGTCACTTCCGGAGCCCATCGACCTCGCAATCGTCGCCGTGCCCGCGGCTGCCGTCCCCGCCGTGATCGAGGAGGCCGCCTCGAGCGGCGTGCGCGCCGTCACCATCATTACCGCAGGCTTCGGGGAGACAGGCCGTTCTGGCGCAGCGGTCGAGACTGAGCTGCTCAGCGTCGCCCGCAGGCATGGGATGCGTATCGTAGGCCCGAACTGCCTCGGTGTCGTGAATACCGATCCCGAGATCCGGATGGACGCCACCTTTGCCTCGCTCGAAGCGCTGCCCGGGCACCTGGCCGTAGTCTCGCAGTCCGGTGCGGTCGGGGTCCTTGTCAGCGAGGAAACACGCGCCGCTGGCATCGGCCTCTCGTCCTTCGTGTCGGTCGGGAATAAGCTCGACGTGAGCCCGAACGACCTCCTGTGCTTCTTCGAGAGCGACGACCTGACCTCGGTGATCGCGCTCTACCTCGAGTCCATTGGCAATCCGCGCAAGTTCGCCCGCATTGCCCGTCGAGTCGGTGGAACGAAGCCGATCGTGGCGCTGAAGGCAGGCCGGACATCAGCAGGTGCCCGCGGGGCGCGCTCGCATACCGCCGCCGCGGCGACCCCGGAAGTCACTGTTGCCGCGCTCCTCGAAAGCGCGGGTGTCATCAAGGTCGACCGCCTGGAGGAGCTCCTCGATGTCTCGGCCATCCTGCTCGCCGCGCCGTTGCCCGCAGGGCGTCGCGTCGCGCTCGTCGGGAATTCCGGTGGCCCGCTCATTCTGGCCGCCGACGCGTGCGAGGGCGCCGGGCTGACCGTCGCGGAGCTTCGGGAGGAGACGCAGCGCGCACTCGGCGGGGTCCTCGCCGGCGCTGCGGCGGTCGCTAACCCCGTCGACCTCACCGCAGACGGGACTGCGACGATGCTCGGCAATGCGCTCGACATCGTCCTTGGCGATGATGCCATCGACGCCGTGATCGTTATCGCTGCCGGAACCTTGGCGATCTCGGGAGCGGCGGCCCGAGAGACCGTCGCCCACGTCGCGCAGCTTGCCGACAAGCCCGTCGTCGCCTGCGCCGTCGGGGCAGGCTCCCGGCTCGATTCGGGCGGTACAGCAGCTGTCGCGGCGATCCCGTCACCGGAGCGAGCGGCTGCGGCCCTCGGTCATGTCTGTCGCTACGCCGAATGGCGGCGGCGCCCGCGACCCTGCGCCGCGGAGCCCGACGTGCTGTCCGACCAGTCGACGATCAGCGAGATCGTCGCCGCGAAGCTCGCGGGCAGCGGCACCGGGGGCTGGCTTGATCTCGAGCAAGCGGCACGCCTGCTCGAAGCTTGCGGGGTTCCGATGCTGGCGACTCGTGGCGCGACGAGCGCGGAAGATGCAGCCGTGGTGGCCGAGTCCGTCGGGTTTCCCGTCGCCTTGAAGGCTCGCTCCGGCGATGTGATCCACAAGTCTGACGTTGGCGGCGTCGCGCTGGGACTGGACAGCACCGAGACGGTACGCATGGCGTACGAGACGATGGAGTCACGGCTCGGCGCGCAGATGGGCGGGGCCGTCATCCAGCCGATGGCGCCGTGGGGCGTCGAGGCGATCGTCGGGCTCGCTTCCGACCCCGACTTCGGCCCGGTCGTGATGGTCGGCCTCGGCGGGGTGATGACCGACCTCCTAGGTGACCGGGCGTTCGCCATCCCGCCGCTCGAGCCCGGCGTGGCCGACGCCATGGTGGCGTCGCTTCGAGCCGCCCCATTGCTCGACGGCTACCGGGGCGCTCCGCAGGTAGACCGCCAGGCCCTCGTGACGGTGCTCGAGCGGATCGCGCACGTTGCCGAGGAAGTCCCCGAACTAGTCGAACTCGATCTCAACCCCATCCTGGTCAGCCCCGCGGGGGCGCGAGTCATCGACTGCAAGGCACGGCTGGCCCCGCGCCAGCCCGGTCCCGGGCCGCTGTTTCCCGCACTGCGCCGGCGGCCGCGAGTTTGACCAGCGAGACGCTTTGAACGCGAGCACCTAGCGCCGGACGATCGCGCGCAGCGACCGGCTCAGTCACCGCGGCCGCGTCTACCAGCTGCCGCTGCCAGATGGACCTGGCCGGGCGCTGCGATCACCGCTGGCGCCAGTGCAGATACCCATCTATGTGGCCGCGCTGGGCCCGCGCAACCTGGAGCTATGGGGTACGCCACCAACCTGCTAGGGACGCCGACCATGGTGCGGGATCGGCTGCGGCTTTACCGCGAGGCGGGCATCGGCACCCTGCAGGCAAAGCTCGACGGGGACCACGCCACCCGCCTTGACACCCTGGCCCAGCTCATCGAGCTGGTCCGCCAGGTCCGCGCAGAGTCCAGCACGACCGCTCACTGATCGCGGTTTTCCACGTCCTGGGCGGCCAGGCTGCGCAGGCGACACAGGCAAAGTCCCCTCGGGACTTCAGCCGGCGGCTGCCCGGTTCCTGAGCTCGAGCTGAATTGTGGCTACCAGGTCCGGGTGCGCGCTCAGGCCCAGCAGGACTTCCGGCGGAATCCCGAGCTGACGGCTTGCTTCCGCCACCACTGATTGGATCATGAGCAGAGCTTTCGCTAGCACCTCATCCCGCTTGTACGTCGGCGGCAGGTCATCAAGCGAGAGCTCGGCTGGCCGGTGGAATGCTCCGTCCGGCCCGGGAAGCCATGCAGCGCCCGTCGCTGCCCTGCCGATCGCCGATCTGATGTTCTCTCTGCTGGAATCCATGAACTCCTGGCGAACTGACTTCTCGACGACTCCGGCGACGAGGTGCCGGTTCGGGGCGAGCAACACATTCCAGACGTATTCCGATCGAGCATGGCCCGGATGGCGCAACGCGAAGTCCAGGCCGTCAATCCCCGCCCCGGGATCGAACCCCTCAAGGCCACGTTCGTGCCGGGCGAATTCATCGGCAACGACGACATACCCGAGCTGATCTGTGTTTCGTGTATGAAGCTGCACGTTTTCCCGGACACCCATGCCGCGCAACTGAACGAGCCACGGCCCGTAGGCATCGTCGGCGAACCAGGCGTCAGGGTTCCCGTCAAAGTAGCTCTCCAGGTCCTTGGTTCGCTGGTACAACATGGTCGGCGCCATCAGGCGCCGCTCGCCCGTCGCGGCGTTCTCTCCGATGAGGAAGGCGGTCTGCTGCAGTTGATCGAGAAGCCCCTGCCTCCGGCCGACAGCCGACTCTGCGAGCGCGCGCGAGACGCATTCAAGATCAGCATCGTGCTGCGCTGCGTCCAGGTCCGCGACTTCCAGGCCGCTGTACCGGGGAAGGACGTTCTCCAGTACCTCGGCCACCACGTCCGGCTCAGTGAACCTCAGCGCTTCCAGGAAGGCCCGGGCGCCGGGAACGTCTGCGACGGCGCGGCGTACCGTCGGAAAGCCGGTCCCGGCCGGACCCGGGAGGTATGCGGCAGGGCGGTCCCTGGCGTCAAATGGCGTCACCTGGCTGCCATCTTCGAGCCGGATGATCGGCCTTGCTCGGGCGGGGCCCGGCTGGTCACCCGGGAATCCCGGTGCCTTCCACAGGGCAGAATCCCGCTGAAGGAAAACATAGAAACGGCTGATCCACGCATCTGACTGCACTACGAGAAATTCGCGCGTGGCCCGCGCGACCACGGCTTCGGGCGTGACCTCATCGATACCGATCTCGTCCCGGAGGTATCGCCACAGAAGTGGTGTCCGGTTTTCTGTGATGGACTCATGCGCGACGGCCAGCGGCTGGCCGGCTCCGTAGAGCGCGCCGAGCTGATCTGGGCGGAAAAGCTCGCGAAGTCCTGCGCCGCGGGCCAGCTTCATTTCCCCGGCAGCGCCGTAGCTGCCTCCAGTCAACGGAATGAGCTGCTCACCGGCAAGAGCCGCGCGCACCGAATCGAACAATGGGCGGAACATCGTGTCGGGCTGGAATCGCGCGGCGTCGAGCGGCAGTGCCTGCAGGACATCGACTGTGAGGAGCCCGTCATCGCGGAGTTCCCTGAGCACATCGGCGAGCAGCGCCGCTGTCTCGCGGACCAGCGCCTGGTTCGCTGGATCGTGTTCAGGAACATTGTCACGGGCTGGAGTCGTCCGGTAAGGCCCCTGTATCAAGAAGCCGAGGAAGGTTTCCTTCTGCGTCGGGAAGAACACGACCAGCGGGGAGTCATCACGCCTAACGAGCCGGCGTTCGCCGCTTGCAGCGTGGACGCGGAACGCGATCTCGACCCGGTGCACCGGATGACCGAGCTCGTCGAGCTGACGGTGCCAGACGAACCACTCCTCGTCCCCGCGACCACGCCCTTTCGCCAGCGTGACGTGACGACTTGACCTAGAGCGGCGGACCGCGGCGCGGTCAAGGACCGAGCCAGCGATCTGAACGCCACCGATACGTACGCGTTCGATGTTCCTGAGGAACAGGAGGGTGCCGGATTCGATCTCGTTCAGCGCCGAGGCGATTTCCTGAACGGCTATCGTCGCGGGGAGGGTGTCATGGTCGAAAGGGAAGACGAAGAGGGTCCCGGATACGGCCTCATCCGGCGGATCCGCCGAAAACGGCCGGACGTACCTCTCGATCCGGAAATGCTCGTCCGAACTGTGGACGCGCGGGGTCTTGGTGTACGCGTACACGGACTTGAAGCCGATGCCGAACTTGCCGATCTTGGTGAGATCCGCGGACTTCCCGCTGTTGCCGACCCCGCAGACGCCACGAACGTCAGCTTCCGTGAAGGGCCGGCCGTCGTGCTTCACCTCCAGGCGATCATCGAAGAGCTCGAAGGCCAGCTCCGCCGCACCTGCATCCTCAGCGTTCTGGATCAACTCGAAGATAAAGTGAGTTCGCTCGCTGTAGAGGTGCCCGAGCAGGTCGAGCACAGCCGTGTCCCAGCCGTAGCGCGCAACGTTTTCGTCGCGGATCTTCTCGTAGTCAGCTGACACCGGTGACCTCCATAAGTCCCGCTGCTGCGCGACGGGAACAGGACTTAGAGCTAGCGCGTGCCCGCGAGGCGCACTCGCGGATCGCATCGGCCGTCCGGTATCGAGCTCAAACGGCACCAGTGCCCCGCCCGGCCGGTTCGGCCAGGCGGATAGCCGAATGCCGTCCCGTAAACCGCGAAGACCACCCGCGTCACGCTACATGAGCTGCAGGCACGTCTCGCGTGCCACCGGTCAGCCACTTCGAGGACCACTCTGTCGCATGACCCAGGATCCCGTGTTTCGCAGGAATCAGGGTCCCGTTAGCGTCCGGCCTGCCGAAGCCGCCTTCCGGGATCGGAAAGGGCCCCGACCTGCTAGCGGGGGCGGGCACGAACTGGTGCTGCTGCGCAGGCAGGGCAGTTCAGCGGCAGAAGTCGAGCGAGACTGCCGTGAGCGCCTCGGCACAGGTCCGCACGCTCGATAGACTCACCCATTCGACGTCCGCGTGAGCACCATCGCCGCTCGGGCCGAACAGGACTGTCGGAACTCCGGCGGCCGACAGGAAGGCCGAGTCGGCCCAGAAGCTGACGCCGACGGGCTCGCGTTGCCGCCCGTCGATGCCGGCTGCGCCGGCGAGTACAGCCTCGACGATCGGCTCTGTCTCCGGCGTCTGCAAGGCGTCGCGTGCCAGCAGGGTGCGGGCGCGGGCGGCGAACCGCGGATCCCAGCGCGCGCAGCGGCCGATCAGGGCGGTGAGCTCAGCCTGAACGTCGCTGGCCGTCTCGCCCGGCAGCGTCCGCCGCTCGACCGTGAGCGTGCAGCGTCCGGGGATGGTGGATTGCTCCGTACCGCCGCTGATAAGCGATGCGTGCAGGCTCCCGTGCCCGAGCAGGGGGTCCGGTGGCCGCGAGGCCAGGGCGCGATCGAGGCCGTCGAGTTCGGTGAGGACGGGCCCGGTCATCCGAATGGCGTCGAGGCCGAGATGTGGGCGCGATCCGTGCGCGGCCAGGCCGCGCACCTCGATCTCGGACCAGACGAATCCCTTGTGCGCGACGGCCACCTCCAGCTCGGTGGGCTCGGTGACGATCGCGGCATCGGCGCCAACGTGCCGGAGGACTGTCTGGACGCCGACACTGGAATGTTCCTCGTCGGTGACCGCAGCCACCAAGACCTCACCAGCGATCCCGGCCGCGGCTGCGTCCCGGCACGCAACGAGCGCGGCTGCGAGGCCTGCTTTCATGTCGTAGGCTCCGCGCCCGTACATGCGGTCACCCGCCACCTTCGGCGTAAGCCAGTCAGCCATGCTGCCGTGACCGACCGTGTCCAGATGTCCGCACAGCATCAGCCTGCGTCCGCCCTGGCCGCGGCCGCCCCGTATGACGACGCTGGGCCTCCCGTCCGGTCCCTCCAGCAGCCGCGCCGTGAGTCCGGAGGCGGCCGCCCAGCCGGCGACGAAACCGGCGAGTTCGCGCTCTCCCGCACCACCCGTGACCAGGGACGGATTGACAGAGTCGATGCGGACGAGCGCGGCCGTCAAGGCCACGACATCGTGAACAGGCTGACCATCGGTCATCTCGGCTGACCTAGCGTCGTGGCCAGCACATCGAGCGGGCCTGGCCGGTGGTCATGGCCGTGGCGGCGGTCCCTTCCCGGAGGTTCAACGGAACGCGCTGACGCCGGTTTCGGCGCGGCCGATCAGCAGTTTCTGGATCTGGCTGGTGCCTTCGTACAAAGTCATTACCCGGGCGTCCCTCATGTACTTCTGCACCGGGTATTCATCGATGTAGCCGTAGCCGCCGAACGCCTGGATGGCCAGGTTGGAAGCTCGGACCGCTGCCTCCGACGCGAAATACTTCGCCTTGGACGCCTCGACCCCGAAGGGCTCGCCTCTCTCGATGAGGTCCGCGGCCCGCCAGACGAGCAGCCGGGCGGCATCGGCGTCGACGGAGATGTCGACGATCATGTCCTGGATCAGCTGGAACGATGCCAGCGGGCGACCGAACTGGTGCCGCTGGGTGGAGTAGCTGACCACCGCCTCGAGGCAGCCTTGGATGATGCCCACGCAGCCGGCGCCGACGGATACCCGGCCCTTGTCGAGGGATTGCATGGCGACCGCGAACCCCTCACCTTCGTCGCCGAGCCTCGCCGATGCCGGGACGCGTACGTTGGTGAGGTAGATCTCGGCGGTGGCCTGCCCGCGAAGCCCGAGCTTGCCCTTGATCTCCCGGGTTTCGAAGCCGGGGGCGCTGGTGGGAACCAGGAACGCGGAGACTCCTTTCGGACCCGGTCCGCCGGTGCGCGCGAAGACTATGCAGAGATCGGCCCAGGTGGCGTTGGTTATGAATACCTTCTGGCCGGACAACAGGTAGTCGCCGCCATCGCGCACGGCAGCGGTCACTAGGTTGCTCGGGTCCGAACCGGCATCGGGCTCGGTCAGGGCAAAGCAGCCGAGCTTTGAGCCGGTCGCGATCTGGGGAAGCCACTGCTGCTTCTGCTCCTCGCTGCCGTGGGACAGAAGCGCCTTGCCGACCAGGCCCATGGACACGGACACGATGCCCCTGACCGCGGAGTCGGCCCGGCCCAATTCCTCCATGCCGAGGCAGTAAGTGATGTAGTCGCCACCGATCCCGCCGTATTCGCTGGGGATCGTCAAGCCGAAGAAGCCGATCTCACCCAGCTTGGGGATAATCGCGGTGTCCACCGCTTCGGCCCGGTCCCATTCCGCGCGATAGGGCAGGACCTCTTTGTCGAGGAATTCACGCGCCACCGCCCTGAATGCCTTCTGGTCCTCGCTTAGTGTCAGGTCCATGTTTCCTCCGGCTGTGTTCCCGTTGTCGTCGTTCTCCTACCAGCCCGTGCCGGTCTAGCGGGCCAAGGTGACCGCGTTCGACCAGGACGGTGACCCTGCCGCCATCCGCCGTCTCAACTCCCGAACCGCCGTGTCGCACCTACCTTGGCCACGTCCTGGACGCCCACGTCGAAGCCGGCCAGGGCGCAGATCATGGCGATCCGCGAGCCCGAAATCCCGGCACCGATGACGAGCACTCGTCGGATCTCAATCATCGCGCACATCCCGGTGAATGCGGCAGGCCGCTTGGCCAGGAAAATCTCGGTCCTCCCAGCTTGTCGTCGCTGTGTCGCGGAGCGTTAGCGCCGTTGTTCAGCACTTTCTGCTCGCTGAACCTGCAGCCGGCCCCGGCGCCCCGGCGTTCGCAGCCGCCCACCAGGCTGGCGAGCTGTCGCTGACCTCATGGCAGAGCACCTTCTCCGTCCCGGGCGATCCGCTCTGGGAACGCGGGAGCCGGGTGCTGCTGGTGCGGTCTTTACACCGGTCGTGGACGGGCATGCGCTGATCCGGGTACCGACGCTCCAGCGCCGGCCTCGCTAGCTTGCGCGTAGCCGGCCCCGCTGCGGGACGAGGGCGGCTGGCACGATGCTGGTGTGCCCGATGTTCCTGAGTGCTGGTTAAGGGAGAGAGCGCATGGGCGCGATGTTTGAGCATCCGGTCGATGTCAGGTGGCGCGACGTGGACGCTTTGGGTCATGTCAATCACGCGGTGTTCCTGACCTACCTGGAGGAGGGCCGGGATGCCTTCTTCACGAAGACCCTTGGCAGTGATCCGAACTACGTGGTTGTCCGGATTGAACTTGATCTGCGCGCCGAGGTTCGCTACCTGGACCGGCGAGTGACGGTGCGGATAGAGGTGGAGCGCTTGGGGACGACGAGTCTGACGACCCGCGAGACGATCGTTACGCCATCCAGGGCGGTGGTGGCCGAGGCGCGCGTCATCACGGTTCGCTGGGATGTCGGCCAGCGGAAGCCGGTCCCGTTCAGCGAGGCCGAGCGCGGGCAATTGACCGCCGCCATGACCAGGTGACCATCTCGGAGAGCCAGCGCTGGGAAACAGCTGCAAACCCGTTGCCCCTGCTCTGATCAACCAGGCCGGCTGCGGGCCAGGCCCGCATTTCCATGGCGAACGCGCCCCGGGCAGCACCCGCTGATGCACCAGGCCGAGGCTCCGGCACCTTGCGGGCCCTGGGCTGGCCGGGACCGCGCCACCGTGGGGTCCGTGGCTGTGCCGGCCCTGGAGAGATTTGGTTTGGCAGGAGCTTATATACCCGGTAGCATGCTTGACATGATATCTGTTTGCGGGGAGTCATGAGTGTCCGGCACGCGCTGCTCGCGCTGCTGAGCGAGGGGCCCAAGTACGGGCTGCAGTTGCGTGAAGAGTTCGAGGCGCGGACCGGTGAGGTGTGGCCGCTGAACGTGGGCCAGGTGTACACCACGCTGGGCCGGCTCGAGCGTGACGGGCTGGTCGAGTCCGACGGCACCGGGGACGACGGCCCGCAGAAGGGGTTCCGGATCACTGCCGATGGTGAGCAGGAACTGGCCACCTGGCTGCGCACGCCGCCGGACCTGGCGTCCCCGCCCCGCGACGAGCTGGTGATGAAGGTGCTGGTGGCGTTGCGGGTGCCCGGCACCGACGTGCAAGGGGTGATCCAGGTGCACCGAAAATACCTGGTTCAGCTGATGCAGCAGTGGACGCGGATCAAGGAATACGAAGGCGAGTCCGACCTGGGCCTCGCGCTGGTGGTCGACGCCGAGCTGTTCCGGCTGGACGCGGTGATCCGCTGGCTGGACGCCGCCGACGGGCGCCTCAAGCGGGCCGCCGTCGAGCCGCCCCGGCCGGTTCCCGTCGGGTTGCCGAGACTACGACGCAAGGTGGGAGTGCAGCGATGACCGTGCTAGAGATGCGGGGCGTGTCGAAGACCTACGGGCAGCATGCTGCCCAGGTCCACGCGCTGCGTGGCGTCGACCTGTCAGTCGAGGCCGGCGCGATGGTGGCGGTGATGGGACCGAGCGGCTCGGGCAAATCCACGCTGCTGACCATCGCCGGCAGCCTGGAGGACCCCACCAGCGGTGCGGTGCTGGTCGGCGGCGCGGCGCTGTCGGGGATGTCGCGCAACGCCAAGGCCCGGCTGCGGCGGCGCACGGTCGGGTTCGTGTTCCAGGACTTCAACCTGCTGCCTGGGCTGACCGCGGCCGAGAACGTCGCCCTGCCGCTGGAACTCGACGGCCTGGGCGCCGGGAAGGCCCGCACGGCCGGGCTGCAGGCGCTGGACGGGCTCGGCTTGGGCGAGCGGGCCTCCCGGTTCCCTGATGAGCTGTCCGGGGGCGAGCGCCAGCGGGTGGCGATCGCCCGCGCCGTAGCGGGGGAGCGACGTCTGCTGCTCGCCGACGAGCCGTCCGGGGCGCTGGACTCAGTGAACGCGGAAGCGGTCATGCGGCTGATTCACGAAGCGTGCAAGCGGGGCGTGGCCGCCGTGGTGGTGACTCACGACGCGCAGCTTGCCTCGTGGGCCGACCGCGTGGTGTTCCTGCGCGACGGGCGCATCGTCGACCAGACCGCACCGCTAGCTGGGCCGGAGTCGCTGCTCGTACCGGGTCCGAGCCAGTGAGCACGGCGCTGCACGAGCGCCCGGCACCGGCGGGGGCCCGCAACGGGGGCGTTCCCGCCCGCCGCGCCGTGAGCCGCTGGGCCTGGCGGATGTTCCGCCGCGAGTGGCGCCAGCAGCTGCTGGTCCTGGCGCTCATCGTGGTCGCCGTGGCCGCCACGTTCCTCGGAGCGGCGGTGGCCACCAACACGCCGCCACGGGCCGGCGCTGGCTTCGGCACCGCCCAGGACGCCGCCAGCTTCCAGGCGCCTGATCCGCACCTGGCCGCCCAGATTGCCGGCCTGCAGCACCGCTTCGGCCAGGTCGACGTCATCGAGAACCAGACCGTCGCCATTCCCGGCTCGATCAACACCTACGACCTGCGCGCCCAGAACCCCCGCGGGCTGTTCGGGCAGCCGATGCTCTCGCTGGTCAGCGGGCACTACCCCGCGGGACCGGGCCAGGTGGCCGTGACCGACGGCGTGGCGTCGGCGTTCAATCTCAAGATCGGGGACGTCTGGCACCAGGATGGCACGGCCCGGCACGTGGTCGGCATCGTCCAGAACCCGCAGAGCCTGCTGGACGAGTTTGCCCTGGTGACGCCGGGCCAGGTCAGCGCGCCAACTCAGGTCACCGTCCTGTTTGACGCGCCGGGCGTGAGGCCGGCCTCCATCGGCCCGAACGTCCAGACGCCCTCGTCGGCGGCATCGCGCAACCCAATCAACCCCGAGACCATCGTGCTGGCCCTGGTGACGGTCACGATGATCCTGATCGCCCTGATGGCCGTGGGGGGCTTCACGGTGCTGGCGCAGCGTCGGCTGCGCTCGCTCGGGATGCTGGCCTCGATGGGCGCCACCGACCGGCACATCCGGCTGGTCGTGCGGGCCAACGGCGTGGTCGTGGGGGTCACCGGCGCGCTGATCGGGGCCGCGCTGGGCCTGGCGGCCTGGCTGGCCTACCGGCCCCGCGTCGAGACGAACGCCCACCACGTGATCGGCGCGTTCCAGCTGCCGTGGCTGGTCATCGCCGCGGCGATGGTGCTCGCCGTACTGGCCACATTCTTTGCCGCCTCCCGGCCGGCCCGGTCCATCACCAGGCTTCCCATCGTGACGGCCCTGTCCGGACGGCCCGCGCCGCCCAAGCAGGTACACCGATCCGCGATCCCCGGCGTGGTTCTCCTGGTCATCGCCGGGCTCCTGCTGTCGTACGCCGGCAGCAGCAACGGTAACGGCAGCGGCGCAGCGCCCGCGCTGCTCTTCGGCCTCGTCGCCCTGCTCGTGGCGGTGATCCTGCTGGCCCCGCTATTCCTGGCCACGATGGGCAGGCTCGGCCGGCACGCCCCGATCGCGGTCCGCCTGGCCCTGCGCGACCTGGCCCGCTACCGGGCCCGCTCGGGCTCCGCTCTGGCCGCCATCAGCGTCGGCATGCTGATCGCCGTGCTCGTCTGCGTCCTGTCCGCGCAGCGGTTCGGGAACGTCCTGGATTGGGCCGGGCCCAACGTGGCGTCGAACCAGGTCATCGTCTACACGCCCAACGGTGCGGGCGGTGGCGGCGGGCCCAGCGGGCCGGCGGCCGCGACCGGAAGCACGCCCAAGTCGACGACGCAGACCGTGCATGCCATCGCTACCGGGCTCGGCTCCACCGACGTCGTCACGCTCGAGCAGACCAGCGCCAATCTCCAGCACGCCGCATCCGGGCGTCAATGGGACGGACAGATCTACGTCGCCACCCCGCAGCTGCTGCGGGCCTTCGGGATCAAGGCTTCGGACGTCAACCCGGCAGCTGACATCCTCAGCATGCGGCCAGGCCTGTCCGGCATCTCCGACATGCAGCTTCTGTATGCCCACGGTATCCAGAACGGTTTCGGTCCCGGATCGGGGCCGGGTCCTGGGCAGGGGACGCAGTCGTATCCCTGCCCCAAGAACAGCTGCCTGGCCAGCCCGGTGATCCAGGAGGTCAGCGCCCTGCCGTCCGGCACGTCGGCGCCCAATACCGTGATCACCGAGCACGCCATCCGCGAGCTCGGCCTGCAGACCGGCCTTTCCGGCTGGCTGATCCAGACCCCGCAACCGCCCACCGCCGCGCAGATCAGCGACGCCCGGGCCACCGCCTCCGCGGCGGGGATGACCATCGAGACCAAGAACAGCATTCCCACGTCGGCCACGATCATCAACTGGGCCACCGTCTTCGGGATCTTCCTCGCGCTGGGCATCCTGGCCATGTCAGTCGGCCTCATCCGCAGCGAGACCGCCAGTGACCTGCGTACCCTGGCCGCCACCGGGGCCAGCAGCAGGACCAGGCGGACCATTACCGCCGCTACCGCCGGGGCGCTCGGCCTGGCCGGCGCAGTGCTCGGCACAGCGGCGGCCTACGTCGGAGCCGTCGCTTACGCATGGGACAACAAGCTCGACGGCCTCGGCGAACTCTCCAACGTCCCCACCGAGAACCTGCTGATCATCCTCATCGGGATGCCGCTGATCGCCGCAGCCGTCGGCTGGCTGCTCGCCGGCCGTGACCCAGCCGCCATCGCTCACCAGCCGATCGAGTGACGAATGGCACCTGGACGCGTGCGGTCGTGAGTGTCCGGTACGCCCTGCTGGCGCTGCTGAGCGAGGGGCCTAACTGCGGGGCTCAGTTGCGTGCGGAGTTCGCGTCGGCGACCGGCGAGGTCCGGCCGCCGAACGCGGGCCAGGTCCACGCGGCGCTGCAGTGGCTCGAGCGCGATGGGCTGGTGGAGCCCGACGGCGCGGGGAGAAACGGTTCGCGGCGGAGATTCCGGATCACTCCTAACGGGGAGCGGGAGCTGGCCGGGTGGCTGCACAGGCCCCCGGATCTGGCTGCCGCGCCGCATGACGAGCTAGCCACGAAGATTCAGCTGGCGCTGCGCCTGTCCGGCACCAACGTGCACGAGATGGTGCAGGTGCACCGTCGCTATCTGGTGGAGCAGATGCAGCGATGGACCCGGATCAAGCAGGGCAACGCCGGTCATGGTCTGCGTGCGGCGCTTGCGGTTGACGCCGAACTGTCCCGGCTGGATTCACTGATCCGGTGGCTGGACGCCGCCGACGGCCACCTCGAGCGCGCCGAAGCCCACCTCGAGCCAGCCGCTCGCCCGTCCGGGCCGGCCCCGCCGACGTGGCCAGGGCCAGGCACGAGCGCCTGGGCGCCGCCCGGGACGGGTCAGCACCGGACGACCAGTGCCACAGATGACCTGATCCTGATCTCCGACGCCGACCGGGACGGCGCCAGCGCCCGGTTGCGCGACCACTACGCCGAGGGCCGGCTCACGCGCGAGGAACTGGACGTACGGGTCACGGCGGCGCTGAATGCCAGGACCTTCGGTGACCTCCGCCGCCTGATGGCCGACCTTCCCGAGCCCACCCCGGCCCCGCAGCAGGCCCGGACACCGGCGGCGGCAGTGCCGCGCCGGGTCCTGGCACGGCGCGGGCCCCTGATACTGCCGCTGGTGACGCTGGTGCTGCTCGGGGTGCTGCTGATGTCAGGCGGCGGATGGCCGTTCCCCGCCCGCCACGACGTTGTCCTGGTGGTCGCCCTCATAATGGTCCCGGCCGCCGGAATCGCGGCCGCCACCTGCTGGCGGCGAATGCGCCGGCATTGACAGCCCGGCTTCAGCCCTCGTCTTCGTCGGGCTGGACGTCGAGCGTCACCACGTCGATGTCGGGACGTGCGACCGCACGCCGGCCGCTCGCCGTTTGCCAGTAGGTCTCCTTGCCCAGCAACGATTCACCGAACCGGTCGAACTCGGCGATCACCTTCTGCGTTGCCGCACTTACCGCCTCACGAGTCCGTTCGCCCAGCTCCTCCAGCTGCCGAGATACCTCAAGCTGGATGTGGGCGGCAACCTCGTCCTGCGCCAGGGCTCGCAACTCCTTCTTTGCCTCGCGTACCGCGGCGCGCAGATCCTTCGTGGCGGCGTGCGCTTCGCGGATCATCTCGCGGCATTCGCCAGCGGCCGCTTCCAGCCGGTCGAGTTCGCTCACGGCATCCTCCCTCGCTTGCCAGCCATGTCGGGGCCGTTCCCAGCTCCGTTCGGCGATCGAGATGAGCGCATCGCGGTGGGATCGGCGAACGCGGCCAGCGGGCCCCGCCAGCGACCACGGTGCGCCGGGCGGACCCAGCTTCCGTTCATGGACAACCGGAGCGGCCGGACCTCGTTCTGCGCATCCGCGAGAAAGCAAACCGGCATGTCGCCACATTACCTATCAAACACGATCCCGGGTGACCGGCCCGCCGCACCACAGCCCGATCCGCTCTCAACGCAAACGTGAGTGCCCAGCGCGGGTCTCGCCCGGCAGCGCTCGTGGCCAGCGCGCTGTCACCGCTCGACTGTCGCTAGCACGCGACCGGCAGAGACGGCTTCGAGCAACCGCCGGTAGTCCTGCTCGTTCTGGTCGGCGTAGGCGACGGCGAAATCCGCGACCGCGTGGTCGAAGTCCTCGCTCATGCCCAGGTAGCCGGAGATCACGGTTGCCCGCCCGGTCCGCGCGTGCGCGCGGGCCAGCGCCCAGCCGCAGAGCCTGCCGTAGTAGTTGAGCTGGAGAGGGTCCATCAATGGGACGCTCATACTGCCCTTCATGTCGCGCAGCTGGCGCACGTAGTAGTCCTTGACGGCCGCACCGTTGGTCCCGACACCGCTCGTCCAGCCGAGGAACGGGTCGGTAGCGGCCTGCGTCAGTCGCTGGCCTCTGACTACTCGCTCACCCTGGTGCTGGTACTCGCTCTTGCCGGCGAACGGGGCCAGCACCGACTCTTGTGCCTCCTTCAGCTGGAGGAACAGCGGCTCGTCCTCACGGTCGCCGAGCAGCAGCATGACGAAGGCCTCAGTGCCGACCGACCCTACGCCGACGACCTTGCGCGCGAAGTCGCCGAAGTAGTAGCGCCGCAGCACCTCACGCCGGTCTTCATCCAGCGTCTGCTGGTAGAGCGCGACGGCGCTGCGCAGCTCCTCAAGGACGCCGGGGTAAAGCTCGACGGGAAAGCGGACGATTACCGGATGGGCCGGCCGGATCCGGTACTGCCCCTCGACCTGTTCGCACATCCTCAGGAACGCCTTCAGGCTCGTACGGCGGTGCGCCTTGGCTATGTCCCGGCGGCGGCGGCGCACGGCCTCTTTCGGCTGGAGCGCGTCGAACAGCCTGGTCACCTCTTCGACATCGATCCTGGAGTACCAGACCTTCAGGAATCGCATCGCGGCGTAGCTCGCCATCTGGGTGCGATAGCTGCGGACGCCCAGACGCGCCGCAGTATGGGCGTCGCGGTCCGAGAAGCCGTTGTCCCGCGCCGCGACGGCGAAGCTAGCCGCCAGGCGCTTGACGTCCCAGTCGAACGGCGCCGGCAGTGTCTCATCGAAGTCGTTGACGTCAAAGACCAGCCGCCGGTCGGGCGCCGCGAACATGCCGAAATTCAGCAGGTGGGCGTCACCGCAGGCCTGCACCCGGATGTCAGTCGTGGGCGTATGCGCGAGATCCCATGCCATCGGCGCCGCTGCGCCGCGGAAGTACGCGAACGGCGAGGCGACCATGCGTCCGTAGCGGATGGGTATCAGATCTGGTACCCGGGTCCTGGCCTGCTCCTCGAGAATTGCGACCGGATCGGGCCGGTCATTCGGCGGTGCCCACTCTGCGTGGCTCGTTCGGGGCACCAGGCTGCGCCGCTCACGGCCCCTGGAGCGCCACTCGTCCGGCGTGAGGATCTCGTGCGGCGGGGCAAGAACGCCCGGAGAAATCTTGCTCATGAGGTCACCGACCCCCGATCGTGACCGCCGACAGACAGCTCACGGCTGTCCGGGGAATCCGCCATGGCCCACCGCGATCTCTGAGCCCCATTACAACTGAACTTTAGGACGACAGCGTCGTCCCGCATAGTCCCAGCTGCCGCGGCCAGACCGGCGGGCCCGATGACTGCTCCATGCTGCTTAACTGCACCGATCGATCGCCGCGCTGGTAGCCGCCCGGCCCGGTCCGGCGTCAGCTCGGAAGCCCCGGCTGCTGCAGGATCAGCACGATCGACAGGATCAGCAGCACGGAGCCGAACGCGACCAGCGCATACCGCACGCCAGCCAGCTTGAACGAGCTGCCGATGCCCACCAGGAACAGCACCGCGGCAAGGAACACCGTGATCCGGACGTAGTTGTCGCCGGTGAGCGCGCCCGCGTTGCCCGCATTGAACTTCGCGTCCGCCTGATTGTCGAGCGCGTTGGCCTGCGCCTGCACTGGCAGCTTGTACTGGGGCATGTAGGTCGGGCCAGGCGGGGCATGCGGATTGTGCAGCGGGTCGGTCGCCATCCACGCGTTGAAGGCGACCAGGAACTGGGGCCGGAAGCGGCGTATTGCGATCGCCTCCTTCTGCGGGCTGTTCAGCGTGAACGCGATGAACCATGCGTTGAAGGTCGATGCGTCGAAATTGCGGAGCGAGATGGCGGTGAGGTCGTCCCGGGTAGCGAGGTTGCGCAGCGTCGAGGACTGGGCAATGTCGACGCGAGATGCGGTGCCCCACTTCGCCGCCGAGTAGCCCGCCCAGGCCGCCGTCACCGTGACGAGCGCCAGCAGCACCGCCTCGCAGATCTGCACGATCCGGGAATGACGGTCCTCGGCCTTACCGTGACCGTCTCCTGCCTCGGTCTGGCCGCGCAGCTGCTCACCGTGCTCGTGCAGCTTCTTGCCAGCCTCAATCGGATTCAGTCCTTCGCTCATCAGCGCACCCCAGTTCCCGCCGGCAGGCTCAACGAGCATATCTGGGCACTAGATTGCAACAGTCAAGGCTCCCGGGCGCACGATGGCTGGCATCCGCTGGCGCGCCGAGCTGGCCTGGCTGGCGCTCACCTGGCAGCAGGGTTCGTAATAGCCACCCAAAATGCTCGCCCGACAGGGCCGAGCCGGTTATGCACCTCCTCAGTGCCCCCGCGCGCCGCGTCCGGCGGCGGCCTTGGCAAACCACTGCGGTGCCAGACTGGCTGTCGGCAGCTAAATCACACCATCGCACCCAGCAGGAGGCAGACGTGACAACCCCGCCAGATTTCGGAGGTCGCGAAATTGAACATGGAGTGCAGGAAGATCTGGGCGGTCCGCGGGAGGAATACGGGGCTGTGAGTCACCAGGACGATGACAGCGCCCTGTTGAGCGACAACGAGGCGCACGCTCCGGGCAAGGTCTGCGAGGTGTGCGGTGCGGTCATCACACCCGGCCAGAATGTTCGACGCCGTGCCGACGGTCAGTGGATGCATGAGGTCTGCCCCTGACCCAACAGGTGGACGAGGTCATTGAGCTGGCCCACGGCCCAGTGGTCGTGGACTGGCGGTGGGCGTGCGCCAGACCCGCCCACCGCCCGGGCCGTATCAGCCTGCGTTCGGGGACGCTATCCAGACGTGTACGTCCCGCCCGCCATGCTTCAGCCAATAACTGAGCGATATGTTCTTCTGCCTGGGAGAATGCTGCGTGATCATCGGGACGCCGTGTGACATCTGGGTGATTATGCCGACATGACTAATACCAGAGAATTTGTTACCTGACCAGTTGGCAAAAATTATGTCGCCCGGCTTAGCATTGTTCCAGTACTTCAGCCAGTAGCTGCCTATCAGGTTAAGATGGACGGCCAGATCTTCTGCAACGCTCCATGAATGGCTCCACCAGCGAATGTACTTCGCCGTCAGAAAGTACCAGTAGTGATCGTTACTCGTACTCCCGCCATTTGGGTCGAGTTTCTCCGGGTCGCCCCCGCCATAGGCCAGCGCCCTGGACACAAAATCGGTGCAGTCATCACCGAAGCCGTTGTACCCGCCTTTCCAGTTCGCGAGCGCCCAGGAAACCGCGCCTTTCTTGTTAACGTTGGCCTGGAGGCCGGTCGCACCCGCGGCGGCGAGCGCAGCAGGGGCGGCCGTGGCGTAAGCGGGAGCAGATGGCGTCGTGGCTGCCTTTGCCGGTGTGGCCCCTGTGAAGGTCACCGTCGCCGTCACCATTGCAGCCGCCAAGAGCAGAACTGTCATGAGATGGATTGGTTTCAGCCATCCGTCAGCTGCGCGCTCTATCATGTTCCGCTCCCGCTCCGTAGGCCAACAAAAGCAGTCGCAAATTATCACGGCAAACAATGGTCCGTCAATAGTTGCATTTATGCGTAACATATGCACGCGCCGGTGATGAGTTCGGATGCATTAGAGACCATGCTGAGTTCACAGACGCAGCAGAAAGGCGGCTCAGCGCACGTCCAGCTAGCGGCGGTCGCGAGGAGCTAGCGTCTGCGGGCGACGCCTCCATAGACCGAGACCTCGGCATCAGTCGGCGCGCTCGAATCGCCGATGTCGGTGGGGTCGGGGTGCCATCGGGGCAGCGACACAACGCCGGGTTCAATGAGGTCAAGGCCGGTGAAGAACTGCTCGATCGCGGGCCGGGAGCGGACCTGCATGGTCACCCCGCTGCGCCGGTACACGGCGGCAACCCCTTCCCACGCCGCTGGGTCGAAATCGCCGGTGAGGTGCGACAGCGCCAGGTAGCTGCCGGACGGCAGCCCCGCCAGCAGACGGCTGACCAGCTCGTGGGGGTTATCAGCGTCGGGGATGAAATGCATTATCGCGATCAGCAACAGCCCGACCGGCTGGCTCAGATCCAGCGTCCGGAGCAGATCCGGAGAGCCGAGGATCCTGCCGACGTCGCGGACGTCAGCGTCGATGTACGCCGTCTTGCCTGATGGGGCGGTGGTGAGCAGGGCCCGGGCGTGCACAAGCACGACGGGGTCGTTGTCCACGTACACGATCCGCGCCCGCGGCTGGACGTCTTGTGCGATCTCATGCACGTTGGGGGACGTCGGGATGCCGGTGCCGATGTCCAGGAACTGGCGGATGCGCTCCTCACGGGCGAGGTAGCGGACCACCCGGCGCAAGAACGCGCGGTTTTCTCGCGGCGGGACCCGTGAGTTGGGATTGGCCTGCAGGCCCGCCTCGGCGGCGGCCCGGTCAGCGGCGAAGTTGTCTTTCCCGCCGAGCAGATAGTCATAGACACGCGCCGGGTGCGGCCGGTCAGTCTGCAGGTCAGCGCCACGGGAAGCCGCGTCGCGCTGGCCGGGGTCCGGCCAGTTTGTCTCCGTCATACCGGCTCCCTGCCTGTAACCACCGAACCGCTGTGCACCCGAACCGTCTGGCTGCAGGATCAGGATAGGGCCCTACCAACCCGAACGTCGGATGAAGGCCAACCACGGAGAAAAGACTGACAATCCGGACGGCAGGCCGGAGCAAGAGGCGCGATGAACCCGCCCCTCTCGGCCAGGAGCCGGGCGGCATTTGCTCAATACCGGACAGCACCAAGAACGCTCGCCCGGCATCGACTGGCAGCCAACGACCCGGCAGCCCGGCCTGAGCGGCATACTCGGCCGAGGTCAGAGACACCGCACAAATGTGTGCTAGCATCGGTACATGTCACTGAAGCGGACCAACGTCTACGCCGACTCCGACGACCTTGCCCTAATCAAGGAGATCGCCGCCCGCCGGGGCGTTTCCGAAGCGCAGATCATCCGGGAAGGCATTCACCTGGCCGCCATGAGCAACCGGGTGTGGGACGGTTCCCTCGACTGGCCAGCCTTCGAAGGAAGCGGCAAGCCAGCACCGGGCGATGAGGTGACCGAGGCGGTCGCCCGGGCAGCCGCCAGCCAGTGATTGTCGTCGCCGACTCCTCCGGCATCATCGCCGCATCCGACCGCAACGCGCGCGAGTCAGCGGCATGCAACGAAGTGATGCAGGAAGCAGGCACAGTGATCATCTCGCCACTAGTGCTGACAGAGGTTGATCACCTGGCCAAGGCCCGTTTCGGATCCCAAGCCCGGACTGCGATCATCGAATTCATCCTCACCCAGGCCCGGCAGCTGCGCTTCCAGATTCCAGAGACCGGCCTGGCGATCCTGGACGCCGCACGCGTGGTCCGGCAGCAGTACGCGAGACTCGACCTGGACCTAGCCGACGCGGTCAATGTGGCGCTGGCCGCCCAGTACCGGACCGACGCGGTGCTCACGCTGGACCGGCGTGACTTCCACGCGATGCGTCCCCTTACCCCGCACCAGTGGTTCAGGCTCCTGCCCGCCGACCTATAGCCAGTGACCTGTGGTCTTCCGGAGGCCGCGATCGGCGGACGAGTGCCGGGCGCATGTCAGGGAGTTCTGGCGAGCCGGGCGGTGATGGCCGGGGCCTGCCTGCTTTAGCCCGGGGTGGCGGCGTCAGCCGGGCCGTTTATCGCCCGCCGTCTGGCTGGTTTCGGCCTTGCTGCTGGCGGGTGGCCGGCCGCGGGGGCGCGTTTGTCCGGCGTGGCGGGGTAGCCGGCCGGCGTCGGCGAGCGCGCGGCGGAGCAGGAACTCGATCTGGGCGTTGGTGCTGCGCAGCTCGTCGTTAGCCCATCTGGCCAGCGCGTCGTGGACGGCGGGGT
>Ga0187879_10000263_pt1 | contig 36920 bp, 40 predicted proteins | sample June2016WEW_19_1_FD_132423 | JGI IMG/M metagenome (GOLD analysis project Ga0187879, IMG submission 132423) | Peatland microbial communities from SPRUCE experiment site at the Marcell Experimental Forest, Minnesota, USA - June2016WEW_19_10 | ecosystem: Environmental > Terrestrial > Soil >... | reverse complement strand
CTGCCAGAAGCCAAACCACCATTTCCCTCCAACCCTCAAACTGATGTGTTTTCACTGCGGCCACTGATGTACTTTCTGTCCGGCCTTGACACCGAGAGATATTCGCCTCTTCAGCCCAACGGAAATGGCCTTCAATCCGTTTACCTCACCGGGGTCCCGACGCCGCTTGCCGAGGTGCTTATAGGCCTGATCGGGCGGGAGGTCGCACCCATCGCTCTAGCTGGTCGCGACGTGAAGCCGGTTCCAGCAGATGATCTCGATTATTGGGAACGCAAGTTGGAGCAGGAGCTGGTCGACGATCCCACTGTCCGGGAAACAGAACGGCAGGCGATCATCCGTGCCCGCAATGGACAAGGCCTATTCAGAGAGAGGGTGAGCAAGATCGAATCAAGATGCCGCATCACGGGTGTCGAAAATCCGGTGCACCTAGTGGCAAGTCATTGCAAGCCGTGGCGGGACTCGACCAATGAGGAACGATTAAACGGTGAGAATGGCCTGCTTCTGACGCCCAGCATCGATCACCTCTTCGATCGCGGGTTCATTGGCTTCGAGAACAACGGAAAGCTCATAATCTCTCCGGTCGCTCACCAGCCATCTCTTCAACGAATGGGCATCGACACCACAAAAGTTGTCAATGTGGGAGGGTTCACCAGCGGGCAAAAGCAGTTCCTAGACTTTCACAGGAACGCCGTGCTGCTTCAGTCGGTCCACACATAGTGTCGCGCTTCTCAAATACGTCTAGGATTATGGATGCCGGGTCATCGAGTTGCGTGGTGGGGGAACTGCTTGCGGCCTGTGGCTTCTCAAAACCTGGTTTGCGCCGCAGCGGCCGTCCGTCAGAACCATTTCATCACGCCCCTCAGGCTATGCTAGGCCGTTTAGATTTGCGAAGGAATTCGGGCCGGACCAAGTTTCGAGAAGCGACACCCGCGGGGAGCAGGCCACCGGAATATAAACGGCCATGTGAAAACTCCAAGTCACCGGCCTTGCAATCACAGGGCGTCCGGAGTATTCCGCAGACTTACCTTGGGCCAAAGTTGGAAATCGAGACTGAACAACTGGGGTATTGCATGACCATTGCAGCAAACATGTAAGCCAAACCGGCGAAAGTATATCCAAGTTGTGCAGAATTAATATCCAGCAGCAGATGAGGCATCAGGTCGCATCATAGAGGTCAATCCGGCAATCAGTGGCAAGCAGAAATAGACATCGTTGGTGAGCGAGAGCCATGTCAACAGGGAGAGGACCGACCGACAAGAGCGCACAGCCGGGAAGTGAGAAAGTTACCACGCCCCAGGGTGCCGAATGTTCGCCGCCCGAAGAACCAACAGGAAGCTGCGGAACCGAGACGGGTGAGTTGCCACCAGTTACCCTCAGAGCCGCGGCGGTTATCTGGAGGAGCAGACAGCTCCCCAGAGAGCAGGAGGAGCGCTGGCAGCAAGGCATCCAGATCCCGCCGCAGATAGAGCCGCGGCAGACTCCACAGCCAGCACGCCCGCAGCGCGCCGCGAGCGCGATTCTGCGGATCGCCACAGTTCTGGCAGCGATTGTCCTGCTGGCCATTGGCGAAGGGCTGTGGGACGCACCGACGGGGAATGCGGCGGTCGCTGAGCAGCGGGAAAATTTCGCATTGGCGAAGCCGCGAACCAGCACCGGCGCGGCTCTGCCACTCAAGGCGTCACTAGACGAGATGGAGGCTCCCGCCTCCGATCCATTGCCCGCATTGTCGTCGGTGCTGCTGGTTGCGCAAGACGAGTCTCCCGGCGCACCGCCGCAGCCATCCGCCGGCGCAAAGACCTCGTCTCCGCCGGAGTCTCAGGAGGAAAATCCGGCTCCGGCCGCGCCGGCGTCGCCTCCCCATCCAAAGGCGGCCTCGAGATCAGCCCTGAATGAGCGTCTCAGCAGCGATTTGAGCCAGTACCTCCACCAGCATCACCTGCCGTTCGTCGATGCGCTGGTGTTTGGTAACGCAGCCGGGCGGCCGACTTCAGTGAAGCTGTCTGGTCAGGTTCGCACCGAGCACGGCAAAGAAGACGCCGAGATCAAGGCTCGCGATTTTCTCAATGAGGCCGGACTGCGGATCCAGAACCACGTCGAAGTTAATGCCAGCCTCGCATCGAATCCGCCCGCGTCGAGTTCCGCACCGGCGGAGTCCCCGCCGACCACCGGCGCGGCGACTGCCGCGGCCGACCCTTGCACCGACTTGTGTCTCAAGGACGAGGGTCATTGCAATAGCAGTTGCCAGACTCAAGCTGCTGGCGGCGCCACAAGTGGAGGTTTCTCAGCCCAAGCGATTCTGGGCCAGTTCGGACAGTCGGCGACCCAACTGAAGCAGTGCAACGAACAGTGTCAACAGACCCGTGAACACTGCATGTATCAATGCAGCCAGGCCGGAAATTCAGAGCAGCCATCCGAGGGTGCCGACAGCGGTGGTCCGCGACCCAATATTTCGGATCATCGAGCTGAAGGTCCCGACATACCGCCGGAATAAATGGTCAGTATTGGGAATTATCAACCGTAATGATGAACCGGAGTGACTGGACAATCAGCGGGAGGCCAAAATGAAAGCGGTAAAATTGCTGCTTGCGACGATCTTCTTCATAACCGCCGTTGGCATCGGGGCGTCGGCATTCGCCGCGCCTGACGGGCTGAGTGACTCACACGGCGTTTGGCATGACGCGGAATATTGGCATGCCAATCATCCGGAGTGGGTATATCGATACCATCCGGAATGGGCTGTCGAGCATCAGGACTGGTGGATGGCCGACCACCGAGGTCATCCCGAATGGTTCAATTCTCCATACTGGAGACGGTATCCAGTATGGACGTACGGCGCCTACGACCGAGGTCATGTCTGGCGCGATGCGGGATGGTGGCGCGGGCGAGACCCAGCCTGGTTCTATGCTCATCATCCGGAATGGGCGGAGGCGCATCCGGGATGGATTCGTGACGACCACGGCCGGCATCCGGAGTGGTTTCACTCTTCGTATTGGAGCGCACATCCTCGCGACTGGAACCATCCTGACGAGGAGTACCGCAGGGAACTCAGCAGGAACATCGAGTATCAGCGATCCCACCCTGCGAGTGCAGAGCTTGCCAATAGGCACGAGAACGATCACGCAGGCGCCGGTGTCACCGAGCATCAAAATACCATGGCCGGTGGGTCCCATGAAGCTGCGGCAAATCAACTTCATGCGCCTGCACCTTTCCATCCAAGCGAGCCCGCTAAGTCAGTGAGCCATGGCGGCGGTGGTGGCGGCGACAAGGGGAAACACTAGAGTTGGGGAAGTATCCCAATTCGCCGGCAGTTGCTCGGATCTGATTTAGCGGCCTGCTCGCACGCGGGCCGCAATCGGCCGCGCAAAAAGTCTGGATGAATGCTTCGCTGCGCGGATCGGCGAGCCGCGGATCGCCTGCCAATCCGCGCTTGAGCCACTCGTCCACCAGCGTCTCATCCGGGCCGGGTGATTGATCCGACCGTGCCGGCAATGGCCTCTCTGGTCTCCTTCCGGTTTCGGCGTCGTGTCTCCCTGGAACTGGAGGTTCTCGCCCTCAGGCATCAGTTGGCGGTTCTTCACCGGCAGCGCCCTCGCCGACCGCAGCTTTGTCCGGGCGATCGCTTGCTGGGGCTTGCCTCTACCGGGTTTGGCCGCGGTGCTGGAAGGTGATGGTGCTGGCCGCCGCACCGATTCGCTTTACTTTCAACTGGCGCGAGACGCGCAATTGGGAAGGCCGCTACTACGCCGTTCGCGCTCGCGAAATAATTCCCTTAACAGTCTGTAATCTCTCGCGACGCGCACCATATCGGCGTCGAGTCCGCCGCATCTGCGCGCCGCCCCGGTGCCGATCTTCTGGATTCTCCGCCGACGCGCTCCCCACCTCGCGCTGCGGCGCTTTGGCACGATGCTGGCTCTCTCTTCGGCTGTGTTCGCCTTAATATCCGTTAATAACCAATTCGGCGGGCCGTCGTATTCGTACAAGGAGGCATCCCGATGAGTAAAGATTCGTTTGTACGCGACGCGGTTGAGTTAAGGCTGGTGTTCGCGCTTATCCTGCTGATGGCGGTGCTCATCGTCCAAAGTTGCACCGCATTCAATCCGCAGGGTGCCGCCATCCAGCAGGCGCCCAACTATTACAACGAACAGTACAGCCAGCTCTCGCCCGAGCAGAAAATGCAGCTCGAAGATCACTTGGCCAACCAGTCCAACCAGGCGTGGCGAACCACCGCCGATGTCGCGTCGAGCGCCGGACAACTCGGGCAGGGAACCGGAGTTCTGCTGTGGGGAATCCACTCGATCCAGAAGTGATCGGCTCGAGGTTCGGAGGTTTGGCGTGACGGCGGTTACGTATCCCGCCGCGATATGGCCCGCGGCTATGACCCTCGCGATCGCGCTGGCGGGCCTGCAGGGATGCACTGCCATGGCTCCGCAGTATGCCGCCCAGAATTATGCGCCGTCATACTACGAGGGCGGCTACAGCACGCTGACGCCGCAGCAGAAGTTCCAGCTTGAAGATCATCTTGCCAACCAGAGCAATCAGGCATGGACAACCACCGCGCAGGTCATGAGCGGAACGGGGCGGCTACTCGGCGGGACGGGCAGCCTGCTCGGCGCGATTCGCGCGATGGAGAAGCCGTCCGCCGGCGGCCCGGCTCGCGTGCGCAATACGCGCAAGTCCCGGTGGCTCGCAGTGCGCTGATTCCGCGCCCAGGCGGTTCAACGGGCCAAGCACAACGGGGTGAGCGCCGAGACAGCGGTCCAATGCTCCCTCGACCGACCGCGCGAAGACGCCGTCACTGAGAAGTTGACATGGGCCTGCGGCCCACCCGCGCGGCGATGAAAAATGGAACGGCTGATCGAGCGGTGTTGCGGACTGGATGTGCACAAAGCCATATGGAAGCCGGCGGTGCTGCAGGCCGCACCAAGCGCACCGCCCTCGGCGCACGTTATCGTCGCCTGCGCGGACACGTAGGGCATGGACGAGCGGTGCTGGCGATCGGCTGCAATATCCTCGAAATCGCGTACCACCTGCTCAGCGAACAGACCACCTACTCGGCATTGACTACTTCGACCGTTACCGCGCTGAACGATTAAAGCGCCGCAGCCTGCCCAACTCCAGCGCCTCGGCTACCAAGTCACTCTTGCACCCCTTCCTACCGCCGCTTAAGGAGCATTTTCAGGACAGCGAAAGGCTGGGCCGAAACTCGAAAAGACGAAGAAGGAACGGGCCAGCGCACAGGGACGCCAGCCCGCCCCGCTGACTGGTAAAGGGGAATAAACCAATCAGCGCCACCCGTGTATCAATTAACATTGCAATTGTCTATATCTGCTTGTTGACTTGCGTTAACGGGCGGTGTACACCAAAGTTCAGGAACTAAACGGCAAAGAGCAAACGTAAACACGGGGACAGAGCATGGAGCATCACGGCAATGCCAGGTCCAGCCGGATCATGACTACGACCGAGGTAGCCCACTATTTACGGGTCCATCAAGGCACGCTCTACAAACTGATTCGCCGGGGTTACATTCCCGCTTTCAAGGTCGGCAGCGATTACCGTTTTCACAGAGATGCAATCGAAAAGTTGATGACCGACCGACAAGCAAAGGGCTGAACTTCCGATCCCGGTTTATTCCGCTCTGGTCCCGCCTCGTCCCGGCTGGTCCGGCCCAGTCCGCCTAAAGTCCGTTAAGTATATACCCCCGATAAATTTCGTCCGGCTGCCGCACCCACCACGCGTCTGTGGATTTTTTCTTCACGGCTGGAATAGCGATAGTCGTAAAGCAAGCCCGCACGTAGAGAGGCGGTTTATAGGAAAGGGATTGCTGCCGAGCAGCTCTACAGCCATGGCCGCTGGCGTGACGGATCGGCTATGGTCGGTCGGGGAACTTATCGAGGGTGCGAGCGAGCAATGATTACCGAATCCACGATCACCTGTCCCCTCTGTGGCACGAGCAAGGTTGAACCCATGCCAACCGATGCCTGTCAGTTCTTTTACGAGTGCGCAAACTGCGGCACCGCTCTCCGTCCGAAAACGGGCGATTGCTGCGTCTTCTGCTCATACGGCTCCGTACCATGTCCGCCGCGTCAGGATTCAAATTAGGGCACAACCCTTGTATCGCGACCGACGATCCTCGCCTCGTGGGGAAGTAGAATGAAGCCACGTCACGCTATGAGCCTAAGACACTGTCCGAATTGCGGAGCCAGAATCGTTCCCACGCCGAAAGAACTCAAACAGTGGCGGCTGGCTGCCGGGTTGACGCAGCGCCAGATAGCCGCGCGACTCAAGATCACTGCTGGGCACGTCGCCTATTTGGAAAATGGAAAACGATCACCTAGCGCGACCCTGATCGCGCGCTACCGGAAATTCATCCCAAGCGGAGGAAAACGCGCCTGAAGCCCCGCCACGTAGCCGCGCGAACGCGGAAGCGCTACTGTCTCGGGGTGGCTTCCATAAAGCGCACGGGCCGCACGCGGCACAAAAAATACGTTTCAAGCGCCGAACAGCGAGCAGAAGACGAGCGCCCAAGAAAAGAGTTCGATGGTCTTGCCAACGCTGATTTGAAGAAATTTGAACAGTCGCTTGACCGAATTTTCAACTCGGCGAAAGCGGCTAGAATCCGGCACTGAAAAAGAACGGGCCAGCGTTGAGTCTGCCGCCAGCCCGAAGCCGACTGGTGAAAGGGGGCCCCGACACCAGCCAGCGCCCCCCTTGTACCAAAGTGCCGCGTGAGCGTCTATCGTCCGTCGGAACTACGCTCAGAATGGTAACGGGAAGAACCCCTCAGTGATGGCCGCCAGCGAGACGGATCGGCTACGGTCGGATCGACGCTTCCTGACAGGCGAATCTCTATGAAATGCGTTCTATGCGGCAGGACATCCATTGAGGTTAAGATTGATCTGTTTCCGCTCAGTCCCGAAGCGCGAAAGATGCTCCAAAAGCAATTCGGCATCGATCCTGATGCTGCCTTAGCTAGTCACGGAGTCTGTCGTGAGTGTTTGGCCCTCCCGGTCGGTGAGCGACGAAAACTGGCCGAGAAGGCTATCAAGGACGAACAGGACGAATATCGGCGTGAATTGATTAAGGATGTCCTCAAGAAAAATAGGAATTGAAATTAAGATACTGGTGCCCCGACGTAGTTCCTCAAAACTTAATCCGCGCGAATTCGTTGGTGGTTTCGAACGTCTGGCGATAGCCTGCGTTCATGGCGAAGCCGACAAGCGGAGCGCTCCCGGTCGCCAGAAGCGAACCCCGAACTCGCACCGCGCTGCTATTGGAATCGATCGCCTCGACCGGGAAGCGGCAATCGCGAAGGTGCAGCCCGAAATTGTGGCCGATGCCGACCGAAAAAGTTGCACCAGTGAATCCGTGCGGATCAGATTTTGAGAAGCCACAGGTGTTCCATCGTGGCCTCACCGACGCCGATGGGCTCGGCGGCCTCGACGCGGGCGTGGCATCTTATGGCCGCCAGCGGACAGCGGAGTTCTCTTGGTCTTCAATAATCTGTGTAGCTTCGATGGCGCTGAGAGTCCCGCGCCAAGGTTGGGCCAGATCCTGGATGAGTTCAGGCGCAAGCTTAACTAACACTTCACGGACCTTCTCGACTGCCTTCCGGTAAGCCTTGCTGCGCGGCAGACTCGCAAACTGTCGGATTTCGTCGATTCCTGGAATCGTGTTGCTGCGAACTCGCCAGCGCCGCAGCGCTTCCAGCCGTTGCTTGAGCAGCCGGAGCAATTTTTCCGAGGGCCGCTTGGTTTCGAGCTCCCGACGTTTCTCGCGGGCGCGCACGCGATGCGACGGCTTGCAATACAACTTCGGCCGGCCACGCCGGTTGTCGTCGAAGCGCTGTCCACAATGTTTACATTTACGGGTTGGGGTTACCATTTTTGTGACGAATTGCGTTACGCGTAACTTTATTCGTAACGCAAACATTTTGGATCATCGCATTCTCAATCATCTTGGCGCAAGGCTCTCCCTAGGAGGTGGGCCTCATCAAGTGGTCTCTTATTGCCACTGGCTAGACCCATCAACCTTTGCGGAGTATTTCAACGAGATTTTTCCTTTTCCGTGGCTTGCGGTTACGGCCAACGACGATGTCAACGGATGGAATGTACTCGAGCAGCAACTTCATGAATCGTGAATTACCCAAGGCCGCCCGGTTCACGATCTGCTCGAAGACTACCTGCAACCTCACCACCGTGCGTGGGCACCCGTTCTCGGTTATTCGGACTTTCTCGAGCAGTAGTCGTCTGATGAGCCTTGCGAATGTTTTTGCCGCCGGTGGGCGTCCGGCGGGATTTCCGGACTGGCCTTTCCGAAACCTGCTTTGCACCGGCGGCCTGCCAAAGCCGACTTCGGATGGTCTGATCCGCTTCTCTTCTTTCTCAGGTTGAACCTCGGGCGTCACGGCGATCGGAGCGTGCTCGGCGCTCGAGGGTTTCTCTTTCGCGACACTGTCGGCTTCGTCCGGAAGGCCCAACAAAGCTCTGCGTATCGCCTCCCCGACTTCAGGTGACAGGCCACCGCGTTGGCGACTCGGTTCAGTCAGTTCTGAGTGGATCCAAGAGCAATAACTAAGCAACCGGCGAATCGACTGGTAGTCCCCTTGTGCAGATTTGTTGACCAGCTGAGTGGCGGCAGCCTGGAGTTTGGGGACTCTTATCAGACGCCCATCCTTTTTGACTAGGACCGGCTGGAGCAGAGCCTTCCTCAAAAAGGCGGCAGCGTTCTTCTTGGCGCCCGGCTTCCCGCTCCGGTTGCCTGACCGTCCCTTTTTGAATCGCGAATGTTTCGGCGGTCTTCCGTAGCCTACTTGGTAGTCATCATCGCCTTCGGACCAGCGGTCATCATCGAAGGATCGCATCCCTTCACCTCCGCCTCGGTCTCCACGAACGATTTTCCAGTTTGTGCGTGACGCGCCGTCTGCCGGGTAAAGGCCTGCCAACGCCTCACGATTACGTCCACGTAGATCGGATCGATCTCGAGCCCGAAGCACCGCCTCCCAGTGCGCTCTGCCGCAATCACGCTGGTGCCACTCCCCAGAAATCCGTCCAACACCACGTCGCGCCGACTCGTGCAGTCCATGATCGCGTCTGCGACTAATGCCGCCGGCTTTACTGTCGGGTGAAGGGCGAACAAGTTGCCCTCGTCACCCGAACGCGAAAAGGAATTGGCGGATTGATACCGCCAGACATTTGTCCGGTTACGCCCGAACTGCCCGAGCCGAACATTGTTAAGATGTGACCCAGCGCCGGACTTGAAGACCAAGATTAACTCGTGCTGACTGCGATAGAGCGAACCCAGACCGCCGTTGTCCTTGACCCATACGCAGAGATTGACAAGATCGCTGTACGCCTCGCGTCCAGCCGTGAGCAGCTCGCTCAAGTGACGCCAATCCATGCATACGTAGTGAAGCGAACCAGCTGCGCTATGTTTGGCCAGCAACGAGCAAGCGTCGGCCAGGAACCGCACGAATTGCTGTTCGCTCATTTCGCCTGACGCCATCACAAATTCTCGGTGGTGTGTGCCGCCAGACCCGGTAGCGTTACCGTCGATGCGGACATTGTACGGGGGGTCGGTGAAGACCATCTGCGCCTTCTGGCCCTGCATCAGAGCGGCATACGAAGCCTGCTCGAGGGCACTGCCGCAGCCGACACGGTGCTCATTCAAGAGCCAAATATCACCAGGTCTAGTGACGCCAGGGCCGCTGCGTGGATCCGGCAGGCTGTTGGCCTTTGTCTCATCTCCGTCACTTGCGGAGGTCAACTGTTCAATACGGAGATCTATCTCTCCGATCTCGAAGCCGGTGACGTCGAGAGCAAAGTCGAGGTCCAGCTCGGAGAGCTCCTTCAATTGCTCAGCAAGCAAACGCTCGTCCCATTGTGAGATCTCCGTGAGGCGGTTGTCGGCGATCATAAAGGCGCGAGCCTGAGCTTCAGTAAGATGTTCCAGAGAAATCGTGGGCACCTCCGTTCGTCCCAACTGCTGGCACGCCCTGACGCGACCGTGTCCGGCAACGACCCTGCCAGCTCGGTTTATCAAGACCGGGACGTTCATGCCGAAGGTTTCGATGCTGTGCGCGATTTGACGAACTTGGCGGGGAGAGTGAAGGCGAGGATTCTTTGGATCTAGTTCCAGTTCGGCTATTGGTCGGTAAACGATCTCGATTCTTCGCGCCGTATTCTCGCCGCCCGTTTGGTCGCACTTCATCGCTTACTACCTCTCTTTGCGCGGGCGATTTACTGAGCCAAAAAAAAGCCCGAAGTGCGGACGCGGACATGAGTGTCGCGGACCGGACTTCGGACTGCCTTGTATAATACGACTTTCGCTGTCGCAGTCAATACAGTTTGTTAGAACTCCGAACCACCGTGATCGGAGAGGCGATGCGGTTACAACCAATGCCCGCTGAGAGGGTCCTTGGAGAATCGAGGTTGCAGCTTATTCGCTTAGAGGGGGAGAAGAGCCGCTGCCAAGTGGCCCCGGAACGGGCGAGAAACAACCCCTGATGCGTCTCTGATTCGTTTCCCTGATCTGGACCAACCGATTCCCTGTTCCGGCAAAATAATTCCCTGATCAGCCCCAAAAAATTCCCTGTTACGAACTTAGGGAATTGGATGGAATTCTCTTTTGATTAAGCCTCTCTTGCCGAGCTTCGGGCGTTCTGGAGAGGCCAAAATCGCTGATTTTCCCTGCTATCAGGGAATTTTCCCTGCGGAGAGCAGTTCGCATCAGACTGCGTCATCCACATTTCAGTCTCTGGGTATTCGGAGATCTCGGAGAATCGCGCGAAATCCGCGCGTGTGCGCGCGATTTGCGATCACACATGGACCCGGAGAACGCCCTCTGCCGCGCAAATTGGCAGAATCCGGCAAAACCTATCCGGGCGCGATTTTGCTAGGTCCATCGGTGCGGCGTTCGGGGAATCTCCTGCCTAGACGTCGTGGCCGAACATGGCGCGCAGCGCCGCCCTGCCCGGCTTCAACATCTTGTCGTAAGCGGGCCCGAAATCCCGGAACAGCTCCTGCCTGGTGACGGGGAACTCCTGCGCCTGCGCCGCCAGAATCTCCTTCGTGAAAGGTCGCGATGCCATAGCATCGTAGAACTTCTGCAGGGTCTCGTCGCCTTCCAGCAGATTCATGAAGGGTATGTCGAAGACTGCGGAAAACGTCCTGCCGAGCTCCAGTATGTGAAAGAGGTGGAAGTCCGGAAGGTAAGGCTCCTGCCCCAGCACGAAGGGCTGGAGGCGGGCGCTGCTGCTCAGACGCCGCAGCGCGTTTCTGATCATCAGCATCGACCACGTGCTGAAGATCTGGGACTCCTGCTCGGTCTTTGCCCCCCACGCCTTGGGAAAGTAGCCACTGACCACGAACCAATTTAAGAACGGGCCGCTGATCGAGAACGTGATGAAGTCGTTCAGCGCGTCGACTTCGGCGCAGCGGAGCGGATCGTCGCAAGGGTAGAACTCGGCCGCCGCCGGATAGGTTCTGGCAAGGTAGCGGCAGATCGCCTGGCTTTCGGATATGAATGCGCCGTTGGTGTCCTCGAGCGTAGGGATCTTGCCGAGCGGATTCCTGGCCCGGTGCTGGTCCGCGATGGTGCCGCCCACATACGCCGAGACGCGCTCGTAGCGGAAATCGAGACCGGATTCCTTGAGCATCTGGGCGACCAGAGACATGAAGGGCGAGAGCCAGAATCCGTAGAGAACCCGTTGCCCGCCCTGCTCATCGTGTTTCGTTGCCATTCGCTTGCTCCCCTTTTCCCGATCAGATTACAGCCGCGATTTCCCTTTTCACTCTCTGATCCAAGGGGCCGTATAGCCCGAATGGCCCCGCTCGGCAAGCTGGTTCGCTTCTGAAGCCAGTCCGGCGCGCGACCGAAATCAGGCTGAAACAGCGATCGAATCGCGCACTTCGAAATGCGAGCTGAATCGAAATCAGACGGGGCGGGGGATCAGTGCATGCTGAGCACTTGCGCTTGCGCGCTCCAGAGCAAGGGGAGATCGATCCGACGCGTGAGACCGATCACGGTGAGGTCCAATGGCTGGTGGCCTGCGGCGATCGCCTCGACGATTCTTGGCGACAAAAACCCAAGCTGAAGCAGCCGCCGCAAGGATCGGCCATCGAGCCGTTCCCGTTTCGCTAGCTCGTCAACCGACTGTACGCGGCCTGCGATCAGGTCTTGCGACCACCTGCGGGCGCGGGCAACCGCCTTGAGCAGCGGAAGGTCGACCCGGCTGGGCGTGGAGTCGCCTTCGAGCACCATCCGCATTTCGACACCGCGGCGCTTCATCTGCATCGGGAGTAATTTCTTGAGAGAAAGACGATCCGTAGATGCACGGCCCCCCGTTTCAGCAGGTGATAGTGGCAACTTCAACGAGAGCCGGAAACCCTCGCGGCTGAGCTCAACCCGTTCCGTTAGCTCGCTCAGCGCTGATGCGGCTTCCGTCCCGGATCGCAGCCGTTCCATCCACACCTGAGCAGACTCGAGGACTGGCTTCAGCCGATCAGGGTCTGTGCCAGACTCTTCAAGCGCGGTCGCGATCGCGGCTCGGTCGCCGAGGATCTCCCGAGCCGCAGCAGATATGGTCTGCTCGATTTCTGGCGCGGATATCCGCCACGCCCGTTCTGCGTCTTTCGACTCGCCTCTGACCAGTCTTCGAGAAACATAATAGCGGTAGCGGCGCTGAGCTTTTGCTGCGCCTTGCACATACAGCGGCTCGCCGCTTTCGTCGAACAGCTTGCCTGCCAGCGGACTTCGCGGCGCCTCGGTCTTGCGGCCTTCACCCTGCCGGACTGCCCGGCTGCGTAGCTGTTGTTGGACCCTCTCCCACAGCCCGCGGCTGACAATGGCGTCGTGCTGTCCCGGATGGCGTTCATTCTTGTGTCGGATCTCGCCCACGTAGATTGGGTTGGAAAGCACGTTGTAGAGCGCTCCGCGCGAGAATGGCTTGCCTCCCCGGGTGTTGCCCTTCCTTGACGCCCTGGTGGCCGACATAATTCCGCGGCCGTCGAGATCCTTCTTCAAGAGCCGGACGCTGCCGAGTTCGAGATAGCGATCAAAAATATGCCGTACAGTTTTTGCTTCGGTTTCGTTGACCAGCAATTTGCGCTCGCGGACGTCGTATCCAATCGGAACAGACCCTCCCATCCAGATCCCTTTACGCTTGGAGGCGGCAACCTTGTCGCGGATACGTTCCCGATAACTTCGCGCTCGAACTGTGCAAACGACAGCAGCACGTTCAGGGTGAGCCGGCCCATCGAGGTGGTGGTATTGAACTGCTGGGTGACCGCCACGAACGACACGCCATGGGCGTCGAACAACTCGACCATTCTGGCGAAGTCGGCCAGCGATCGGGTCAGGCGATCGACCTTGTACACGACCACGACATCGATCGAGCCCTCGCGAATGTGCGACATGAGCTGTTGTACCGCCGGTCGTTCCGTCGTACCGCCCGAGAAGCCCCCGTCGTCGTAGGCCGTCTTGATCAGCTTCCAGCCCTCGCCGGCCTGACTCCTGATGAACGCTTCGCACGCTTCGCGCTGTGCGTGCAGCGAGTTGTAATCCTGCTCCAGTCCCTCTTCCGAGGATTTGCGGGTGTAGATCGCGCAACGCCTGATCGAGGCATTAGCCACGTGCCACCTCCTTGGCCCGGCCCTTCAGGCCGAAGAACAGCGGTCCCGACCAGCGGGTGCCGGTAATCGCTCGCGCTACTTCCGAAAGCGATTTGTAACGCCGACCGCGGTAGGTAACGTCATTATCGAGTACGACGACCCGGTGCCTGACGCCTCGCCACTCCCGGATCAGCACGGTCCCTGCACTGGCCCGCCGTTTCGCAATGCCCCCTGACCAATCTCTTCGCGGCCATCGCAAACACGGTCAAGGATCCGTTGCGTGGATGGCTTGAGACCACCGAAAGCCTCTTCCTGGATGCGGTAGGCGATCGCCCGAATCAGAAAGGAGCGGCCGATATGGCCTGACGGCTCACTGCCATACAACCTCTTCCACCGCTCGCGAAGGTCCTTGATTTTGGCCTTCGATAGCCCCGCAATCTCCGCGCTGAGCGCACCACGGTCCAGAACGGGCGCCCGCCGCTTCATGATCGCTTCTCTCGATATTTCGCGACCTTCAGATCGGCATCCAAACTCATATGTGGTCCTCCTTGAGGCGCGCTATTTGCCGCCTCTACTACACACACACATTGCTCGATTCGCGGCACGGAGCCAGTCGTGCGCGGCGGGAGATTACGGGCAATGTCGGCTCTTACCAGGTCTCGTCTTCTCTGCTGCGATTTCCATTCGCCTTCCAATCGCCCCGAGCGAGCGGGCCATCGATGCGCGCCATTAGCCGGGCCTCTACCCTTCTGCGCGAAAGACGTTGGGAAAATTGGGGGAAACCGCTCGCTTCACGCGCCGACCAGAGCAAACATCCGGACGAGCCCTTACGGCTCAAGGAGATTTAGAGCGAATGGTACACGCGAAACCGGCAAAGGAAGACGGGCATAAACTGCCGAACGGACACTCCCCATCTTCGGCCCGGAAGAAAGCTGACCGGAAAGAGGCTGAGCCCGCACGGCCGCTCCGGAAGGCGACGGGCAGCAAGTCGAAATCAGAGAAACTGGTTTGCCGTTACTGCGGGAGTGAAGATCTGGCTCCGAGTTCCATCAAGCGGCAGGATCGCCGATGCCGCAAGTGTTTTAGCAAACGCTATGGTTCGGCTGCACGAGCGCGGAGGGCGAAGGTCAAGAAGTAGTTGGGCCACGACGTGAGATGAGCGACCGGGCTCAAAAGGGCTCCCACGAAACCGAGGAACGAGCGTGCGTCAAGAAGGCACCAGATTGCTAAGGTGGTCGGGGGCATCTAACGGCATCGGCTCGCATCGGTTCGGATAGGGAAAAGCGAGGGTTTCCCAAATCGGGGAGCCCTCGCATCGTATCGGATTTGCTCGCCTGTGTGTGGCGAATTACTGATTTCCCCAGAATCAGCAATTCGCTACACACAGGACCAGATCTCAGTCAGTCGGGGCGGACCAATCCGGACAGACCTGCGAATAGCAGCGGCGTGATCGTCCATCCCGCGAGGATGTGCAGCCACAGGTAGCATCGCAGCAGCCGGCCCGGAACTGAACTTGGATCAGGCGGCGGGCTGCCGGGCTTCGCTTTGGCGGACACGCGGTGGCGCGGATTGGGCCGCCAGTATTTGTCCTGATGCAACTCGACAACGGGCAGAAAATTCTCGAGCGAGTAGACGAGCGGATTAAAGACCGGATAGTGCGGCGGCGCTTCTCCGCTGGCGACAAACTCGCGGTAGGCTGCTTCCTCGGTAGGCGTGATGATGCGCATTCGATAGCCCCATCCGAATAGAATTGTGCCGAGGCTGACGAAGCCCGCGATCCACCAAAGCGCTCGTAGCGGCTGGTAGCCGAAGCCGATCGTATATTGCAGCATCAGGCTCCACGCGCGCTGTGGGAGGCTCTCATGGCCGAATCGGCGCTGCGCGATTTCCTTGGCGATGTGCACTTGAGTCGCGCCATCGTCGCGCCCCATCTCGCTCAACACCTTTGCCAATTGGCGAAACGGCTGAGAATGGTATTCCGGCGGCTGCAAGGTGAGCCATCGCAGACGCGACGGCCCGTCGCTTGGACCGCCGGCGATGTCGCCGTAGACGAAGCCGTTGATCACCAGATTGCCGGGTGCAGGCCAACTCGCCTCGTCGTCCCAGATTGAACCGGCATGTACGTCTTCGAGGTCGAGCACGGTCTTCGGCGTATGCTTCACGTCGACCCAGTAGAACGTGCCGTCGATGGTGGCGCGCTCGGCGTCGAATTCTCCGTCGCCCTTGAACTCGGCTCCGTGAACGCTCACGTCGTGCCCGATCTTCGCCAGTCGCGCGTACACGATACGGTCGGTGGTGAAGCCGTTATGAAACAGCACGTCGCCGGCGACGTTCGCCTCGACGAGGTTGACCGCGTCCTCACCGGCGTTGAGGATTCGTGCGCCCGTGAAGTCGAGGGTGCCGTCGATTCGCGCGCGCATAAAACTCACCGGGCCGAAGTCACCCATCAGAAAAGACGCGTCGCCGTGGATGATCGCCATGTTGCCGAACACCGGTCCGGTGCGCGAGCGCCGCACGGTGATGTCCTCCAAATGGGCAGACAGCAGGTTGATTCCTTCGGGGAGGTAACAGCGGATGAGCGTCAGCGGCTTGTCTACGGTGGCGTAGGAGAGATCCAGGCTGCCGGTGATGTGCGCGCCAGCGAGTGCGAGTCCGCTGGGATGAATGAATCGCGCGGGCTGAGGGTCGCTTACGAGCCATTCGATGAATTCCGCGCGCACGGTGCGCTCGGCGCCCCAATTCTCGCCGCGCGCGGTGTCGTTGGCGGCGCTGTCGGGATCGTCGTTGGGACCGAACCACGGCACCTCGCGCAGCGGCGCGAAATGAAGGAGCTTTCGTTCAGCCGCGTTCAGCGAAGGTCCGAACTTTTGTTGCGCCATCGCATCAAGCGCGGCATCGGGGGCCGCGGAGGCGTCAAACGCGCGGGCATTTGCGCCGTGCGCTCCTGCGGCGTAGGACGGCGACACGGCAAGGGTCAGCAATGCCATCGCGATCGTGGCGACGATTGCTTTTCGCTCTATGAACATTGCGTTGACACAAGGATTAGAATGGCCGCGATGCCGCCGACTGGCAGATCAGGTCCCTACCGCTTCGGCGTTCAGATTGCAGGCCGCCTCGCTAAGCGCGTCAATTCGATATGAATTCTCATGGATTTGGGAATTCACGATTCGGTTCCTATTTTCTGTAGCGACAGTCGGAAAGTCTCGATTTGTTACTGCTTTTGGAGTTATCAGTACGCACAATAGTACTCTTGATATCAAAGTGGGATCGCGAATTCATATTTCTCGCGTCAGTAGAGGTTTGTGGGCACGCATGTATTCGACCAGTCGCACGGTCAGTAGCGCCCCAAGCACGAGCCCATAAGTGAGTGGCTCGCGTTCGTCACGTTTGACCCTCAAAGTGAAATGAAGAACCGCAAGTGCCGGTGCCAGATAGGCGAGGCGATGGAGCTGCTTCCACCGAACGTACCCGAGGCGTCTGAGTGCCGAATTTGTCGATGTCGCGGCCAATGGAATCAATAGCACGAAAGTAGAAAACCCCAAAAAGATAAACTTCCGCTTGACAACATCGTCCACGATCGCGTTCCAGTCCAAGCCCTGATCGAGCACCGTATAAGTGATGACGTGCAGCAGAGCATAGAAGAAAGCGAGCAGGCCGAGCATCCGCCGGATACGCATCGGCCACGTCCAACCGAACATGGTTTTAAGCGGCGTGCAGCCGAGAGCCGCAACCAGGAAGACGAGGGCGATCAGGCCGAGCTGGTTCAAAGCTTGCGCAATTGGATCGGGGCCGAGATCGTCACGCCAGGCCCGCTCTAGAATAGCCGCGATCGGGACGAGCGACCCGGTGAGCACAGCCGGCTTGAGCCACGGCATCGGCGATGTTCTCCGAGCTCCCATGGCTAGAAGAACGTCCGAAGGCTCATTCCCGTATATAGGCCCGCCACCTGGTCCGCGTAGCCATTGAACGGCAGGGTCGGGCGACGGTGATACTCGCCGATCCGCCTTTCGGTCGCCTGGCTCCAGCGTGGATGATCGACTGCGGGATTCACGTTCGCATAAAAGCCATACTCGTCCGGCGCCGCTATGTTCCAAGAAGTAGGCGGCTGTTCCGCGGTCAGGCGAATGTTCACGATAGATTTGATCCCTTTGAAACCGTACTTCCAGGGAACCAAAAGGCGGATAGGCGCCCCGTCCTGGTTCGGAAGCCGCTTACCGTAGAGGCCGACCGCCAGGATCGTCAGCGGATGCATCGCTTCGTCGATGCGCAGACCTTCGACGTAGGGCCATTGTAGAAGATCGGTGCGCTGACCCGGCATTTGTTGGGGATCGAGGAGCGATCTGAAGGCAACGTATTTCGCGCGCGAGGTGGGCGCGACACGCCTCAGCAGATCTCCTAATGGGAAGCCGACCCACGGGATGACCATAGACCAGGCTTCGACGCAGCGCATCCGGTAGATGCGTTCCTCAAGGGGGAACGATTTGATGAGCTGGTCAACCTCGAAAACTTGCGGGCGCGCCACCTCGCCATCGATCGTCACCTGCCAGGGACGCGGTCTCAGGGTGTATGCGTTTGCTGCGGGATCACTTTTGTCGGTGCCGAACTCATAGAAGTTGTTGTAGTTGGTTATGCCGTTGTAAGAAGTCTTCTTCTCGCCGGAGGAATAGTCGGAGTGCCGCGAAATGGTCAGCGCGGTGGAGTCCTCCTGCGTTAAGGTCGCGGCCGTCTTCTCGTGGTCCTTTGCCCGAAAGCCTCGCATAAGCCAGAGCAGAGTGCTGCCCACGCCATTGCTCGTTGCCGCGAAGAGCAATGAGCTCTTTATGAACTCGCGCCGCTGAAGGTACACTCTCTCGGGGGTGATTTCGCTCGATGTGGGGATGTTACCGATGTCAGACACCGCGGCCTGTACCTACTCTCCAAAGCCTCACGCAGACGAAAATCGCATCGGCGCAGAAAGTTCCTCGCTGGTCGGGCGAATTTGCCACAACGACAAGCGTTCATGTCTTTAGATGCCGTGATTGTCTGAAGGGTTACCAATATAGCGGATGATTCATCAGCCGCTTAGCCACGAATCAGGTGTCGTAGCCGGGAGCGTTACGCGCGATGTCGAAGCGCTGGAGCAGATGGCTGCGCCACACCGCGACTGGGTCGTCGTTTTCCAGGAGCTTGAACGGGCTCACACACCGCGCCCACATGAATCCGCTGAAGACGATGTAGTCGGCGTAGTTGGGTTCATCTCCATCCAGGAACGGTTGCGTCCTTAGGGTATTACGAAGGAGCTCCAGACTCCGTTGAAACTCGATGAGGCGACTCTCGCGATGTGCGCCCGCCCGCTCAAGCGACATGCCTAGTTTCTGCTCCCGGCTAGACCTAAAGTAATCGCGATCTGTTTCGTGGAGATGGTTGAACAGGTCCACAATTATCAAAGGCATCAACCCGGGCATCAGAGCGTTATCGGTCCAGAACTCCATGTATCGGGCGAATACCTTCCCACCCCGTCTGCTGAACAGAGAGGGACGCTCGGGATAAGTCTCTTCCAGGTGATTCGCAATCGCCCAGGAACCCGCCACGGTTTGGCCCGAATCAACAAGCACGGGTACGAGGCCCTGACCAGAGAAAGCGATCACGTCTTTGTCGGTAAAGCGCCACGGTATCGTCTCGACCGACAGACCTTTGTGTTCGATCGCCAGTCGCACCCGCCAGCAGTAAGGGCTGAACCGCCGAGCGGGGTCTGCTCCTGCCAGATCGTAAAGGATGAGTGACATCTAAGTGTATGATCCTCGGTAGCTTGTTGCAGATTAGGTCGGTGAACAGGCGACACCGGATTAGCTGTTGCGAAGCATGAAATTGACGACCACGCGTGCCAGTTCCTCACCCTTATCTTCCTGCAGAAAATGACCCGCTCCCTTTATCGTCGTATGAGGCTGATTGCGAGCTCCCGGGATCGCTGACTGGAGCAAAAGCTCTCCCCCCTTCTCACGGGATCGCCATCGCTGAATGCAGTCAGAAATGGCTTCTCCCACCTTCGGAGGACTTCCCAAGCCTTGCGATTTGCCGGCACTGCGGGATCGTCAGGCGCGATAGGAACGAGAATAGGAAATTGGCGCGCACCAGCCTTGAAGGGCTCGTCGGGAAAGGGCGCATCGTATGCGGCGACAACTTCGGGAGCGAGTGCGTTGGCACATCCACCCTGGACGATCTGCCCGACTCGGAAACTAGGGGTCTCCTGCGAGAATTTGCGCCATGCCATGAACGCGTCGCCGATTGGGCCTTCACCGGTCGGCAGTCCGGTATTCGCCGCGACGATGCGCGCAAATCGCTCTGGATGCTCTGCTGCGACGCGCAGTCCGATCACTCCTCCCCAGTCCTGGCACACCAGAGTTATCCCACGAAGATCGAGCTTCTGAATGAATCGGGTGGTCCAGTTTACGTGCCGTTCATAGGTGTAGTCTTCGCGTTTCAGGGGCTTGTCCGAGCGTCCGAAGCCGACTAGGTCCGGCGCGATAGCGCGCAATCCGGCGGAAACAAGAACGGGAATCATTTTACGGTACAGGTATGACCATGACGGCTCGCCATGGAGCATCAGCACCGACGCCCCGCTCTGCGGCCCTTCGTCAACGTAGTGCATTCTCAAACCGCCAACTTCCACATAGCGCGGCTTGAATGGGTAACCGGGCAGATTCAAAAAACGCTCATCCGGGGTACGCAGTATTTCCATCAGATTTCCTCCCATGAATTGTGCCGACCTTTCAGTCTTCTTCATGGTCCCGAAGTGCCGAAGTGCCATCCGAATCGCGTGCATCAGGCTTTCTTCATCGAAGGGTTTGACCAAGCTCGCGATCGGGTTAGCTTCGCGCATCATTTGCCTGGTCCGCTCATCATCACAGCCGCTCATCAGGATGGTTGGCAAGTGCCATTTTGACGCAGCCAGACTCCGGCATAATTCGATACCGGTCATCCCCGGCATATACACATCCGACAACAGGCAAGCCTTGCCAGTCGGGAGGTCGCCGCTCAGTAACTCTTCCGCGCTCTGAAAGTCGAGCACGATGAATCCCAAAACCTGCAACTGCCTTCGCAGCGCGTCACGCAGTGAGGCGTCGTCATCCACCACAATGACTGTGGCCGCCCCTTTATTCCGCAACTAACGATACCAACCGAGATGAAGAGACATCGGATAGGCGCCCATGATTACACCCAAGCCACTTGAGCTTCTCAATCAGACAAACTCCTGGCCTCGAGCCTCTCATGGCACTTGAGGCGAGCTTGGACTGGGCGCCCTTTTGCCTGGGCGCATGGCGTTAGTCCTCGATAAGCCGCGGCTGTGTCGCCATTTGGTTTTGAGCCGCGCAACCAGCCATGGGTGTCGGTCGGCGAAGAACGTCAGCATGGCTGCCGTCGCCAGGATGTTACCCACCACAATTCGCCACCATATCAACGTCTGCAATGCCTCCTGACTGACCGCTCCGACTAGCGTCAGAAAGAAGAACTCGAAGACGCAGAACAACAGAACGACGCCCGAGAAGAACGCTGGGTGTCGTTCGGACGTCTTCAACAGCCGGCTCGCGATCACGCCGAAGAGGACAAAGGCGGCGAAGTGAACCACACTGTATTCCGCAGCCGATCGAAGAGACGCCGGCACCGCACCGCCGTGCAGCAGCAGCCCGTCCAGCAAGGCCGGCGTCGTGAACATTCCTCCTCGACCAAGGTCGATAATGAGAAACCAGAAGGCGACAGCCAACGCGCCCAGCATGCCCGCGGTCGAACCTTCGAGAAGCGCGTTTTGCGGCTTGTACTTCATTGTCTTCACCAACTAAATGCGCTACGGGAACGCGTCACATCTTAACGAGCATCAGGCAACATGTTGCGAACGTTTGATTGCAGCCAGCGAAGTCCGAAATCGGTGGAAACGGCGATGACTCGTCAGTGCGGCGTTGGCCCTAACAAGACGGCTACGCTCAGCGTGTCGCGCGAGCCGGTCGACGATTACTTCGAAAGCCCGTGGGTCGAACGGGAGCCCGCAGTGGCTGGACTGAACCTCAATTGCCTCGACGTGTGCCCCTGTTTCGACGCAATTCTGCCATTGAACTACACCGTCGGTCTTCGAGTATATGAGAGTCTCCGGAACGCGCGGAGGAAGCCGATTCATCTCAACTTTCGGGGCAAACGCGGCAGCAATTCTGCCGGGGCATCGCCTATGCGCCCATTCAAACAGCGGCCTCAGAAATGTATTCGAGCCCTCAAGAGGCGCTTTCACCGGCGAACCCAGCAGTATCGCCCGCTCAACCAAATCTGGAAACCGGCAGGCAAGTTCGCGTGCGTAGATGCCGCCCAGGCTATGACCAATAATGACGATCTTTCCGCGGGTCTTGCGACTCGCTTTGCGCAGCACCTTTTCCAGCCAGATCAGCATATGAACCGGGCAATCCACGTTGCACCAAATACCGGAGAAAAAAATTCGGTAGTCAAGCTCGCGCAGTCTGTCGGCGAGCGGGCTCAGAGTTAGATCACCTGCGCCAAAACCGGGTATCAGCAGAACTCCCCGCCGCCCATGACGACGCGTGCTGGGAAGCGCCCGGCGCAAGAGACCGCGAAGAACGAAGGCCGTGACCTCTCCGAACATGCGCGTTTCGCCGATCAGACCTGCGAGACCTGGAGCTGAATTGGATTTCATTGAGCTGTTTCCATTTGAAGTATCAAACATTCTCGCAGTCGAGACTCATCCGCACCCTGGCTGGATTTAAAGGCGGTTCATTGCGGGCCGCCGAAGCTATTGAGTCCTCGTAGTTATTCCCCCATCGCCGTCGGTGCGCATTGAGCCGCCGCGGCTGTAGTTGGCCGGCTTGGAACGCGCGGGGTGGTTGACTGGCAAGCACAGTGTGATACGCGCCGAGCCGGCAACAATGTGTATCGTTCGGAAGGAAGAACAGGCGGCCTTGCAACATCTTGTCGGGGGAGGGACGGATGCCCGGTACGAAGTGCGCCGGATTGAAGGCCGCCTGTCCAATTTTGGCGAAACAGTTTCCGTGATTAGGATTCAGCATGACTCTGCCAGCGAGCAGATAAGACGATGGGCGTCGTCTCTATGCGTCGCGCTCGTTACCAAATCCAAACCGGTTGAAGCGCTTGGTCAACCTGCTCTTGAGCGACCTGCTGCCCGCTCTGCATGCGCTGCACGAGTTGATCGATTTCGTAGCTCTTCTGCGCGAAGGCTGGGTTGTTCTTATTTCCTTCGCGGGCCTCGCGCTGCGTGGCTTGGGAGGCACGCTCTAGTTCAGCAATGGTTTGTGCGTTGGGCTGAACGGCAGTGTAAGTTCTCGAAATTCCGACGGACCCGGCTAGAGCCGGCGACGACAGAGTCAACGCCACCGTTCCGGCGGCAAAAATTATTGAAAGTTTCCTCATTGACTAACACCTCGGTAATTAGAGTGCCGAAACTGGCGGAAGGTTACGGCCCAGCACTGAATTTTGTGCGCTTGGACCCAGATGAGATCGCCGATCCGCTGGATGTTAGGATGTGCTCGCCGGTTGCAAGCGACACTAGTTGCGCCTATCCAGGTGCTGTCGAAGCATCAGTTCTTAGCGACGGGGTACTCCGCGCTAGCACCCTCAATTCTGAGCGACGTAGGGTCCTGAATGAACGCCGCGACACCAAGATGGTCCAGTGACCATGAAGGGTCGAGGTCAATGGTCATCTCCTGGACGAAAGAGCCAGGCTGCGTCGCGTCCAGTTCAAATGCCGGCAGCAATTTTCTCACGGTGTAATCGTAGGTGATTTCGCGCCCGCCGTTCTCGCCTGCGCCAATCTTGCTGACCAGACCGTTCTCGTAAATCGCCAGCATTACCACGAGCCGTCCGGACCCCACAGAGCTCAACAATTGCGCGTTAACTTTGACCTGAAGTTTTCGAGACCCCGCAGCAGCGAGGCTCCTTTGAATGCTTGTGCGACCGCGCGGCGAGGTCGCATGCGCAGCGGCCACCGCGCGCTCGATACTTCCAGCGTCAGAACCACCGCACTGCCACGCGCCGCTGATCACCATTTGAGGCGTGTACTCGCCGTCCAGGTTCATCGCCCGAGCGTAGTCACTTTGTCGCTCAGACCATTGACGTGACGAAAACGGGTCCGCCCACCCTAGGTGATTCCAGTAATTTACGTGGTACGCCAGTGGGATCACCGATTTTGACGAGGCGCCGAGCTCGCTAATGAGCCCGTCGGCGGGCGGACAGCTGGAGCATCCTTCGGAGGTGAAAAGTTCCAGCACGACAGGCGCGCCATCGGCCGCTCCGTCCGTCTGAGAGAAAGCAACTGCTTTATGAAAGAGACCGAATCCGATCGCGGCAACGGTTGCGACACTGACAATCCAGGGAACAAGACCGAATCGCCCACGGGAGTTTCGCATTGTGACTGTACCTCTCAAGCGTAAACTCGCTGCCGGTCGCGAGGTTGAAGCAATGTTCGATCTGCGCTGGCGTTAGAAAGCATCTTCGATCTCCAGAACGCTCATGGAATCGGCGGTCGAGCCTGGAGGGGCTACCTGCACGCATGCCGAGCCAGGGTCTGATCGCTTCGCCATAATCGATCGCACGACAGAGGCGAGCGGTGCGCCTTGATCGAACACGACGGAATTGCCGGAAGGCCGAATACCCAATTGATGCCACAGCGCAGGAAGATTGGGCGTTATCGGGGTCGCTTTCATCCGATCGTACAACTCCCTGAGGACCGGTACGCCGGTGGCATCGTCTCCGGCCTTCAGAGCCCGCGTGAGGGGCCAGTCGTGTTCCATGTTGCCGCCGGCGCCAAGAATCCCACGCAATGCGTCCTGGAGTCCGTATCGATTGTTGGTGCGCCGGCGAATCTCGACGTCCGCCATGAGGCAGAACAGCGCCCCTCCCCAATAGGTGCGGCCCCAGGTGTGAGTGCGGTCCAGGCCTCCATCGCCGGCCGCCGGCAGTCCCTTCGGAAGGCCATCCACCAGTTCGCGCCAGACTGTCTCCGGCGGAAGATCGCCGATTTGGGCGCGCGCGATCGGCTCGACGTAAGTGGCGATTCCCTCCTCGATCCAGTGGTGATCGTCTGGAACCGACGGGAACGCGAGATGGACCATCTCATGGGTCATTACCCAGTCATCACGTAGGCTTGAATCTGTGGCGAACCTCGATAAGCCGACTCTTATCACCAGAGTTCGATCGATCAGGACCGTCCTACCAAAGAGTACGCCTTTACCTTCGTCAATTGGCACGACTTTCACGTTCACGTTTCGAACGGGAAAACCGCCGTAGTATTCGGTTACGGCGCAAGCCGATCGCCGAATCCAGTCGAATATTCGGATCCGCGGCAAGCTGAGATCCCCAGGTTCGATGGCCGCGTTGATCGCGGCGCCGCCGATGGACAGTGGCTCAGTCGGAGCCGGAGGCTCAGAGGAGTCGGCCGCGGCTGCGTTCAACGCAGCGGCAGGGTTGAGCAAACACAGCGCCACGAACATTCCCGCTGCAAACCTAAAGATCCTGAAATCCATCGGCGCGTTTTTCACGAACGGGGCGAAGTGACGCTCGTCGCTTCGCCCCGTGTTGAGAGATTCAAACCGGCAGTCTTTAGTGACCTGAGAGCGATGCTGCTTCCATCGCCCGGACCGTGAAAAATTCCTTGTCGACTGCACCCTGATTGATGTACCAGCACTCATGCTCTGGCGTATTCCGCCCCGGCAGATAGCACATCGTCGAGAAATTCCCTTGCGTGTCGATTGAGGCCGCGCCAACCACGAATTCCCTCTTGAAAGGGTAGATCGCGATGCGCGCGTCGGGCACCGGCCGGTCACGATAAGCCAGCCAATAGATATGCGTCCGCCAGAGTTGGCCACTCTGGTCGTAGGTGTCGATGTAGGGCTCGAACCACACTTCCGAATCCAGGTACACGATCGTCTTTTTGTCGAGCGCACCGGGGCTATTGGCGTCGCGCCGTGGAGTCGCCTCGACAATGTACATATGGCGAGCCTCCCAATTCTCCGGGCAGGCCGATGCGCCGCCGTCGGTGGCGCAGGTCACCTCGGGAGAATGAGCAGCGTGCACCGAGGCGAGCAACTCCTTCTCGCCCAGAAATTTGTGATCGTACTGCTCGGTCTTCGGGTTGAAGCCCGAGTAATGATCGGGGTCGAAGGTCTGGGCACCCGTCGCGGTGCTCAGAATCGACTCGTTCAGGCGGCGGACGCGGCGGCTGCCGGGGTTCCAGTCCCAGCTGTCGTCGCCGCGCTTCGGATCAGCGTAACGGAAGCGGATAATTCCCATTCCTCGCGCATCCTGGGGCGCTAGCACCGGGTAAAGCGCGAACAGCCAGAACCGGCCGGTCTTTTTGAAGTCTGGATCGACCGGCAGCGGCTCCACCTCGGTGCGCCCGACCAGATTGTAGCCCGCGTAATGGCCGACTTCGATGTTGTCGATTATCTGTTGCTCCTTGCCGGGACGGATATACTCGCTCTGACAGTCAAAGTAACGCAGATCGTAATCGTCGCTTTGGATCGGACGGAACACGTTGTTCCAGATGATCTTCTCCGCGACGTACGGGTCGTTAGCGTCGATCAGCGGGAAAGGCTGGCCTGCGACATAACCGATCATGCTCCGATGGTCCGCCGTCAAGCTGACCTGTGATGAGTACTTCTCGGTCGCGTCCATATACGGCGGCGGCCACTCGACTCGCTCGGTCGGCACGATGTTCATCTGCATTCCATGCTGGACCATGTAGTAGACGCCGGGCGAAACCAGGCTCTGGACCTTGGCAGCATTTTCGGGAGTGATCACATCCCCCGGCTTAACCTGGGCATTCGCCTTCGCGATCGCCATCGACGCCGCAAGAATAGACATTCCCAAGCCTAGCATCGCCATCCTAAGTACTTTGCGAAGCATTACCCGAACCTCCTTGAAAGTGTTGGGCGGTATGCAGTGAAACAGGCTTGTGGGTATCGATCTCTCCGCGCCGTGAAACCTTGTGTTTCAATGACTATCGTGCTGAGAGAGTAAGTGAGGATCTTCAACCAGGCTGGCCTCGTCATTAGGAGCTTCAGCCGAGCTCTTCGATTTGTTTTGTTGTAGCCATGAACTGATAACTGGCTTGATAAGACCATCCATGCTCAGCCATCCGGCTCCCGAAAAGAACAGCCAGACGAAACTCAGCGCATAGAGCGGTTCATCGAGCTCGGCGAAATCATCGAGGCCACCGACATTCTTCAGCTTTACAGTCAGGATCGCGACGATCATGTTGATGATCATAGGAATCGAGACGAAGCGCATTCCTAACCCGAGGATCGTCAGTCCGCCGCCGAGGAACTCCGTGTACGCGGACAGTGCGGCGTTGAACGCGGGGTAAGGAATGCCCCATCCCGCGAACCTGGTTGTGAACGCGTCGAGGTTGTGAATCTTTGCCCATCCGGTCTCCATGAAGAAGTAACCGACAAACAGTCGCATCAGGAGGGCGGGAATCCACCAGGCACCCGATAGCCGATCGAAGAGTTCAGCCGCTGCCGTTACGAGCCTTTTGTAGTTCACTCTGCTGATGCCTCCATTCGCGCTAGTTAGATGCGGCATGGCGGCCGAGGTTACATACTCCTGTTCGGCAGAGATGTATCTAACCCCATAGCAGCCGGGATGAGACGTTTCATTCGGCAAAGCATCAAAGTTGTATGTATCGCGCAGAGAGAATCGCAGAGCTGACAGGAACCTTCCGGGTCGAAGAGCGCACAAAGCTTCGAATCGCACCACTGCTCCAAGCTGCCTCTTCCTTCAACGCACGAGCATTCCCTCTCTCTTCGAACGTGCCGGAGCTCCCGTCGAGGATCCCTGATCAAATTATCGACTTTTACGCTTTCGTGTTTTGCCAGAGCGGGTTTCGAAACTTGGGTCTGACTTTCGAGCAGTTCCTGGCGGTCATCTCCGTCATCAAATTTTCGGAATTGCGGCCGACAGACCGCTGATACGTTAATGATGCCTTCTTCCACATCAACGCAGCCCAATCAGCGCCGGAGAAAGACCGCTTTGGTGCTGGCGGGCGGCGGCATTACTGGCTTTCTCTACGAAGTCGGAGTCTTAACCGCACTTGACGAACTGGCTGGCCGCGCCCTGTCGAACGACTTTGATGTCTATGTCGGGACCAGCGCCGGTGCGGTGCTGGCTGCCCTGCTCGCCAATGGTGCTCACGCGGCGGAGATCTTCGCGGCGATGACCCAGAATGAGGCTGGGAGTCCTTTCTACTTTGAGTCTCGCGACATCCTGGGGGTCGGCTCTGGCGGGCCGCTGCGTATGATGGGTCAGTTCGCGCTTGCGACGTTCGGAACTCTGGGACGCGCGCTTCGGGCCAAACAACGGCCCTCGTTTGCGCAGATGTTTGCGGATTTTCAAGAGCATCATCCGCCCGGCTTCTATTCGACCGAAGCTCTCGAGAAGACGCTGTGCGACCGATTTTCAGTGCTTGGGTACAGCCACCAGTTCGACAAGCTCTCGCGGGAACTCTTTGTTACCGGGACGGACATCGATACCGGCGAGCATCTGGTTTTCGGCGCGGGCGAGTTCGCAGATTCGCACATTTGCCGCGCGGTCGCCGCTTCATGCGCAATCCCCGTGTTCTTCCGTCCGATCCGCATCGGCGATCGAGACGTTGTCGACGGCGGGGTCTCGGAAGTCTGTCCCCTCGAGATCGCCGTAGAACGAGGCGCGACGGCGATAGTGTTCGTGAATCCTATGGTGCCCATTCGCAATGATCGCGCCCGAATATGCATTCCCGCTCCCGGAGGACACTGCGCGCGCCTATCCGAGAAGGGCGTTGGATGGGGGAGCAGGCGATGCGTCTTATGCGGGCCCACTCCCTGGGGTCGGCGATCGATACTCTGCGCTCCAACCCGCGCGTGCAACTATTGCATGTCGAGCCCGGCCGCGACGAGATGCAACTTTTCATGCATAGCATCATGTCGTTCTCGACCGGCCGCGAGCTGCTGGAATATGGAAGGGATTCCGGTCGTCGCTTCTTCGCAAGTTCCGGCGCAGCGATTCTATCGACGGGTGACTCTTGCGCGAGCGCCCCGGATCATTCGCTCACAGCGTGCCACGCTCGCGCGGCCGTATAAGGCGAGGCACCCATTCGGAAGTGTACCGCCGGCCCACTGAGATCGGTGTGAAACCTTTTTCTCGCTGCGGACATCAAAGCCCCATACTAAACCACTCCTTAGGAGGAGAAAAAATGAACGCGAAGAATGCGCTGATCGCCAGTGCGGTGGCGATGCTGTTGGTCACCGGTGCCGTGAATGCACGCGCCCAAGAGGGCACGGGCACCGATCAGGTGAAGTGCGTCGGTGCCAACGGCTGCAAGGGACAGTCGTCCTGCAAATCTGCCCAGAATGACTGCAAGGGCAAGAACGCCTGCAAAGGACAAGGTTTCGTCAAAACGTCCGCCCAGGATTGCAAAGACAAGGGCGGTACCGTCGCACCTCCGGACGGCAAGTAGATCAGTGGGGGACCTCGGCGTCGCCGCCGGGGTCCTACCAAATCGATGAGCTTCTTACCCCATCTAGGGCACGGTGTCGGTCTTCGGACCATTCACTACCCGCACGTTCTGGACAGGACGGCTCGCGCGGACTGGTTCGAAGTAATCTCGGAAAACTTCATGATTGCCGGCGGCCGGCCTCTGCAGATATTGGAGAAGGCCCGCGAACTTGCGCCGGTCGTTCTTCATGGCGTGTCGCTCAATATCGGCGGAACCGATCCTCTGAGAGAGGACTATCTGACCGAACTCGAATTGTTGATTCGACGGTTCGCTCCGGCGTGGGTTTCCGATCATCTTTGTTGGGGAGCCGTCGGCGGAAGCTTTGCCCACGATCTCTTGCCGCTTCCCTACACTGAAGAAGCGGTGAGGCACGTCGCCGCTCGAATCCGCCAGGTTCAGGACCGGCTTGGACGCCGCATCCTGATGGAGAATGTTTCCAGCTACCTGACCTATTCAATTTCGTCCATGCCGGAATGGGCGTTCGTTTCCGCCGTCGCCGAGGAAGCCGATTGCGGCATTTTGTTGGACGTCAACAACATCTACGTCAGCGCAATCAACCACGGCTTCTCTCCGCTGGAATATCTTTCGGGAATTCCCAGAGAGCGGGTCGGGCAGATTCACCTGGCCGGTCACAGCAGCTCGGGAGATTTGCTGATCGACACTCACGACCATCCCGTTCCGACGCCGGTATGGCGGCTCTATCGCGAGGCGGTGCGACGGTTCGGGCGGGTATCTACGCTCGTGGAATGGGACGATCAGATACCTCCTTTTGAAGAACTCGTGGCCGAAGCGAATCGCGCGCGTGAAATTGAGGGCGAGGTACTCAATGCCAGCTCCATCTCTCTATGAAGTCCAGCGCTTGTTCTGGGAGTCTGTAGCGGTCCAGCCCGGCCGAGACTCGATTGCACCAGCCTTTGTCCGCTTGGTTCGCGGGTACGACGATAGCGATCGGAAAACACGAATCGGTGTTTACGCGGACGCTTACTTTTTGCGGCTCCGCGATGTTCTGCGCGAAGACTTCCCTCGCGTAGCCGCTCTGGTCGGCCCCGCGCAATTTGATGAGGTTGTCAAAGGTTATCTTGAGGCGTTTCCTTCGCGGTGGCCGTCGGTGCGTCACCTGGGCCACGCGCTGCCTGAATTCCTCCGGCACAGAACAGACATGCCCAAGTGCCTTGCCGATCTCGCCGAACTGGAATGGGCCCGCATTGAGGTTTTTGACGCGCCCGATGCTGAATGTGCGACAATCGAGGACTTTATCTCAGTTCCTCCGGATGCGTGGCCGGCTCTGCGCTTCTCGGCGATACCTGCGTTCAAAACTTTGCGCGCTCAATACCCCGTTCATCAGCTTTGGTCCGGTGGAAGATCGTTGGAAGTGAAGGCGGCCGATACTTCGTTACGCGTCTGGCGCGCAAATGACTGCCGAGTGTTTCATGCGCCGATGGACGAGCGAGAGTCAGCGGCGCTCACGAAGATGATCTCGGGCGAGCCGTTCGCGGCAATCTGTGAAACATTCGCTGACTTGCCCGGGGCTGGAGCGGCGCAAGAATCGGCGGCGCTTCTTGTACGATGGATTGAGGACGGAATCATCCATCGAATCGACCAAGCGGCGTAGCCTACGAACCACTTCCATTCTTGAGTCTACTGTCCAGGATTCTGTTGACGAGAGACTTCGGCATCACCGTTTCGCTGGAATCGCGCGAATCTTCCACTATCCGCTTAGCCGCGCTAATTGTCAGCTCATATCCTTTCAGATAGTCTGAGCATCGGACGCACTTCGCCCGGTGCTGCAAGAATGTTCGACGATCAACATCGCTCAATTCACCGTCTCGTAATCTACGCATCAGGCCGACGAACTCGCGGCAAGTCAATTCACTACGCTGCACGGTTTGCTTCCCTCTCATCAGTCCCTTTCGATGCTGTCATGCTCAGAGGATGTCTGGCGATAACGCATGCGAAATCTTTTGCAAAACATAGATCCAGCGTCCAATCGAGGGCAACTCGCACCTTCTTCTCCAGCCGTGGAAGCTTGAACAGGTAGATAGTGCGCCAGAGCCACCAGGCGAGAAACCCTGAGAAATTGACGCCAAAAACATTAGCCACCCCGCTGCGTCGGCCGATTGCGGCGAGCCGGCCTAACGTCGAGAACCGAAAGGGCTTCTTTTTTCCTCCCAGAATGTCTGCGGCGACGTTGCGCGCAACGCATCTCCCTTCGCGAATCGCGTGCTGAGCGGTTGGGGGATGGAATCCTCCGGTCTTGCGGTCGGGAATCGACGCGCAATCGCCCAGAGCCCAAACGTCGGTAAATCCGTCAACTTCGAGGTACTCATTGACGAGGATGCGTCCGCCGCTTTTCGGAACAGGTAGACCTGCGACGAGAGGATTCGGCGCGTTGCCCGCTGCCCAGATCAGCGTGGTAGCGGGAATCGTCCGCCCATCTGAAAGTTCGACCAAACCGTCGCGAACCGCCGTGACGCGCGTGCGTGTGATTATCTCAACGCCGCGGGCAGCTAGCTTTCTCTGCGCATAGGCCCCGAGCTTACTGCCCAATTCCGGCAGAATGAACGCGTCAGACGATATAAGGATCGTATGGACAAATTCCGGCGTCAGGTTCGGATAAAAGCGGATTGCCTCGCGGAGGAAGTCATGGATCCCGCCCAGCGTTTCGACTCCCGCGAAACCCGCCCCCACTACCACGAACGTGAGCAGAGGCTGCCGTTCGCCGACCGCGCACTCCGAGTTCGCTTCCTCGAGATGCGTGATCAGACGATTCCTCAATTGGATTGCATCGTCGAGTGTCTTGATCGTCAGCGCTACATCCTGAAGCCCTGGCAGGCCAAAGAAATTCGTGCTTGAACCGAGCGCGATTATCAGATGATCGTATGAGAGTTCGTGGACGTGATGGTCGAAGCCATGGGAGATCGCGACACATCGTCGTTCCAGATTTATGGTTTCTATATTGCCGGTGAAGGTCTTTACCCGCCGGAGCAGCTTGCGAAGAGGATTGATGATGGCGTTCATTTCGAGATCGCTCGCCGCGACTTCGTGCAGCATCGGAGTGAATAGAAAGTAGTTGTCGCGCGTCACTAGGGTGATGTTTACGTCATCGCGGCTGCGGAGCGCATGTTCCAGTTCAATCGCGGCGTATATGCCACCAAAACCGCCGCCGAGTATAAGGATGCGGCAGGCGCAATTGGAGCCCGTTTCAGGCTCCGGACCCTCGCATCCGAGGGCATGGTTTTCGGCTTGATCCATTCATTTCTCCGCAGCGGAACCGTTGAAAGTACCGAATTGTTCCATTCCTTAGATGCGTCTCAGGCGGTGGGGTTTCATTGTTCCTGTTGGCGTACTGGCGGATTGGCACTAGAATCGATCCGGCAGCAAACTCGCTGACTATCGAGCTGGAGTTCTCGTTGATGGGGACGAAGCAATCGTCGACCGAAACCTCTTCCGAAAACGCGGCCCTGCGAGAGATCGTCGAGGGAGTGGAATCCGAAACGGGAGATCGTTTCTTCTACTCGCTCGTCAAGCACCTCGCATCCGCACTCGGCTGCGAGTACGTCTATGTCTCAGAGCTCCTGGGAAACCGTTTGCGGTTCCGGACGCGCGCGGTCTGGGGACGCGGAAGTTTCATGGAAAACTTCGAGTTCCCCCTCTATGGTACTCCGTGCGAAGCAGTTCTGAGCGGCAAGTTCTCTCATCATCCCCAAAGGATCCGCGAGCTCTTCCCTACCGACGACGTTCTCAAGCAATGGGGGGTCGAGAGCTATTGCGGCGTTCCCCTGCTTGATTCGTCGGGAACGGTGGTCGGTCACTTGGCGATGCTGTCCGAGCGGCCGATGTGGGATGGACCCCGGGGACTTGCGATCATGCGAATCTTTGCTGCGCGAGCACGCGCCGAACTAGAGCGCCTGCGCACCGAGGATGCACTCCGCCATGCGAACGAGGCGTTGGTACGGAGCGAAGAGCGCTTTCGCGACCTGTTCGACGAGGCCCCGATAGCCTACGTGCATGAAGACCTTGACTCCCGCTTCATCGAGGCTAATCGGACGGCTATGAGGATACTCGGTCTTAAGTCCGAAGAGATCGCCGGAATGACTGGGAAGTCCCTGGTACCCGAGACGCGCGAGGCCCAACGCCGCCTGGGCGAGTGGCTCGACTCAATGGGACGCGGCACCGCTACCGATGGCGCCGTCCTTGAGCTACGCCGCAAGGACGACGGCAGGCCCGTGTGGGTCCAGTGCTGGTCAAGGCCATCCCCTGATGGCAGTTACACACGCACGATGTTCCTCGACATAACGGACCGCGTGCTCATGGAGCGGGAGAAGGCGCGCCTCGAAGCTCAAAACACCTACCTGATTGAAGAGATCAAAGAAACGCACAACTTCGAGGAGATTGTCGGGCAGAGCCGAGCTCTCGCCGAGGTGATCGACAAGGTAAAGCTCGTCGCCAGCACGGATTCGTCGGTGCTGATACTGGGCGAAACCGGCACCGGCAAGGAGCTGGTAGCACGCGCCGTGCACTCAAACAGCGAGCGCAGGAGTCGGCCGCTAGTCAAGGTGAATTGTGCAGCGCTTCCTGCTGGCCTTATCGAAAGCGAATTGTTTGGTCATGAAAAGGGAGCGTTCACCGGTGCAACCGATCGCCGAATCGGACGCTTCGAACTCGCGCACGGAGGAACAATTTTTCTCGACGAGATCGGTGACGTGCCGCCCGAGGTGCAGGTGAAGCTGCTACGCGTTCTCCAGGAACACGAGTTCGAACGACTTGGCGGTTCTAATCTGATCAAGGTCGATGTGCGTGTGATCGCTGCAACTAACCGCGATCTTCTTCGATCGGCCACCGAGGGAACCTTCCGACAGGATTTGTTCTACCGCCTGAACGTGTTTCCGGTCCAACTGCCGCCACTGCGCGAACGCCGCGACGATATTCCGCCACTCGTGCACTACTTCGTTCGCCGCTTCAGCTTGAAAATCGGGCGCAAGATCACTCGTATTCAGCGGGAAACGATGGAAAGGCTGGTTAACTACGGCTGGCCGGGAAATGTGCGGGAGCTCGAGAACGTGATCGAACGCGCAGTAATCCTGTCGCGGGGGGTCGAACTTGAAGTCGCTCCGGGCGTCTTACCAGAGATGGAGGCAGTCGCTCCCAAGCTAGCACCAGCCTCGCGACCCGTGCAGGAGCAACAGCTTTCGGAGGTTCCTTCGCCGCAAAGTATCGAACAGGTCGAACGCAATCACATTCTCGCGGTTCTGATGCGAACGAACTGGCGAATTGAAGGATCGGACGGCGCAGCGGCCTTGCTGAGCCTCAATCCCAGCACGCTTCGCAGCCGAATGAAAAAGCTCGGCGTTCAGCGGAGTACACAAGGGGTTTCGTAGATCCGCGAGATATCGCGGGCGACTGTCGCGGCTCGCGGTACTCGAACAGCGTAAATCCCTGGAATCATTGCGATCCTGGTCGTGGCCTGTGCCTTGCTCTAACCGTGGTCATGATCAGAATCACCGTAGTCCCCCGTGAGCACAGCGCGACTCGAGTCATAGTCGAGGGCCGGATAAACAAGGCCTCATCGGTCGAGTTAGCAGGCGTTTGCGACCGTCATCTTGCCGGCGGAGACAACATTGAGCTCGATCTGTCGGCCGTGACCTTTGCGGACAGTGAGGGCGTTACCCTTGTGCGCGATCTCATTAAGAGAGGCTGCACATTAGAGGAATGCTCGGAGCTGGTGCGTACGCTGGTCGAGGATCACTCACCGCAACAGCCAAAGTCGAACTACGCGGGCAACGAAAACGAACGGGAGTTGCTCGCGCAGCTACGCGCCGGTGACGAGGACGCCTTCGGCCTGGTGGTTCAGCGATATGGTGGCCGAATGCTGCTGACTGCGCGCAGATTTCTCAGCAACGAACACGACGCTCAGGATGCCGTCCAGGAGGCGTTCGCTTCGGCCTTCCGCGCGCTCGACAAATTCAACGGCGACGCGATGCTTTCTACCTGGCTTCATCGCATTGTCGTGAACGCGTCGCTCGTGCAGTTGCGATCCAGGCGCCGCCGGAGTGAGCAACCCATAGAACCGCTACTGCCGCGCTTCGATCACGACGGCGAGTGGATCGATGACCGAGTGACCCGGACCGACGCCACCGAGACAATTCTCGAGCGTCGCGACTCGCGTGAGATGGTGCGGCGCTGCATCGAGCGACTACCCGACAAATACCGGTGCGTCCTTCTGCTGCGCGATATCGAAGAACTTGATACCGAGGAGACCGCGCGATCTCTCGCGACTACGGCGAACACCGTCAAGGTGCGGCTCCATCGGGCTCGGCAGGCACTCAAGACGCTCATCGAGCGAGAGTCTGCCCTCCAGGCGCATGATTCGAGCCATATCGGCTCATGCGATCGTGAGCACCGCACTTCGCTCTAGGCAAAGGGTCTGTAGGCAAGCCACGCGAGCAACCTCTTATGCCTTGGCTCCCCGCAGTCGAACCCGACGGCAGTGTTGCCAGCTCACCGAAAATGAACGCGAACCCTTGCGGCAAGTAACTCGCAGATGAGTAAAACCCCAGGTCTATTTGCCTTCATTGCGTCGGCCGTGCTCACCTTTCCGGCGATAGCGTTCGCGCAATTCGGTGGTCAAGGCCTTGGTAGCGCACTTAGCAACGATCCCTTGTCGCACCAAGGTCAGGTCCGCCCCGGCGTCGAGGATACCGCTGGACACGCCGCGCAGGAGACGCCCTTCAAGATCATCAAAGATGTAAAGCTGGGCCTTAAAGATGCTGATCCGAACGTGCGCGTGGGTGAGTTGACCAAATTACGCGATCTGCAAGATCCAGAAGTCAACGCTATTCTCGTGGAGTCGATGGCCGACACGGATTTGCGCGTGAAGCTTAAGGCCATCGACCTCCTGGGTTCGCGCGAGGCTGATGAGGCAGTAGCGCCGATGTCGTCGATGCTGTTTCTGCGATCGACGGAGCAAATCGCAAGACTTCATCTGGTTGCGGAGCTTGGCCGAATCGGCGACGGTCAAGGTGCACCGGCTGTTATGCAATTTCTGGCGGAGCCCGAAGACGATCGCGGACGCGGCACTGCTGTATTCGTGCTGGGCGAGATTGGAAATGAGAAAGCGACGCCGCTCCTCAAAAGGGTCGTGATAGAAGATCAGAGTCCGACGGTACGGCGGCTGGCGCGAGAAGCGCTGCGCAAGATCGACGGCGAGCTTCCTTTCGAGCACCAAAAGCAGACTGCCGTCGCAGCAAGACCCGCATGCCCCGGTTCCGACCGATCAGAAGCTCGCAAAGCTGCGCGAGCTCGACCAGAAGTTGCAGAACCAGGAGCGTTAACCCTGAGTCGTATATCGTAAGAAGAGCCGGCCTGATTTCTCAGCAGGCCTTGGCGCTATTGACGCCTCTTATTTTTTTCGCGACGAGACATCGAGGCGCTCCCGCTTGCTTGCTTGACAGAGAGCACGGGAGGGCGGCGAATCATCCGCGACGCTTCGCCCGCGAGCTCGCGGTCGCGCCAATCAAGCACCCCGCGTCTGAGCCGGCGGGGATCGATTTCCAGCGCATCACAGATGTTCTCGACGGAAAATGGCCCATTTCCCTCAGCGCGAAAGAGCCACCACTCGGCATCGGCGAATAGTCTGCGGCGAGGTCCTTGCCCACATGCAGAACCCATGCGAAAGCACCGAACGGCATCGGTGAGCACCGCCAACATCAACTGTTTCTCCGGTTCGAGATGCTTGGTTCGCGCGTTGAAATGCTGCGATGGCAGAAGAATGTCTGGCACCGAGAACCCAT
>Ga0187879_10000260_pt1 | contig 37050 bp, 33 predicted proteins | sample June2016WEW_19_1_FD_132423 | JGI IMG/M metagenome (GOLD analysis project Ga0187879, IMG submission 132423) | Peatland microbial communities from SPRUCE experiment site at the Marcell Experimental Forest, Minnesota, USA - June2016WEW_19_10 | ecosystem: Environmental > Terrestrial > Soil >... | reverse complement strand
CTGTGAAAAAATCGGCGAAAGGCAAAAATATGCACGCGCTGTCATTCTGAGCGAAGCGAAGAATCTCGCTTTGAGTTCCTTCGCCATCAGCCAGTTCCATCGGCAGAGCGAGATCCTTCGCTTCGCTCAGGATGACAGGCTGGCTGATTTTTTCACACCTTCTCACGCCGTGGGCTATTATTTGCCGCCGCTCCGCGGCTCTACGAGTGCTCACTCTTTAGGTTAACGCCCATGGGTGGCCGCCCTTGGGCAATCACAAGGATTGCCCCTACCGCGAGAGAGCCGCTGCTTCTTCGACGCTCCACAAGGGCGTTCCGCCGGGCCGGCTAGCGACCAGAGCCCCGACGCGGTTGGCAAAATCGGCGATTTCGAGCGGCGTCCACCCTTGCCCCAGGCCGTGCACAAATGCTGCAGCAAAGGCATCGCCGGCTCCGACGGTATCGGCGACGTGAACCTTGTAGCCTTTCGCTTCGACGTAGTGGCCGCCCACCGCCAGCGCGCATCCTGATTCCCCGCGCGTCACGCAGACAGCCTCCCAGCCGAATTTCTCTGCGCCCCCTCGACAGAAGTCCTCGAGCGAATGATAGGACCATCCAAACAGGCTCTGAATCGTGCCAACTTCCTGGTCATTGAGTTTTACGGCGGTGGCCCGCGACATCAATTCGTTGACCAACGAGGCTTCGTAAGAATTCTCGCGCAGATTCACATCGTAAAAGCGCCGTGCTTTTGGATTGGCGCCGATGAGCTTCAGCGTCAACGCCTTTGCTTGCGGGCTCATCTGGAACAGCGTGCCGAAGTAAATCCAGTCGGGCTGCTGGGAGCTGAGTTCTCGAAGGCTCGCCTCTGAAATCTCGGGGAAGTCGTAGGCGGCGGGCCGGTGGATGGTGAAGTGCGGCTGGCCCGAAACGTCGAGGCTTACAGTGACGATGCCGGTCGGGTATTCCTTAACCCGGTGAAGGAAGCTCGTCGGCAGGCCCAAAGCTTCCATCTTCTCGATGACGCGTTGCCCTCGCTGATCGTCACCCACGGCGCTGATGAAGGATACGGAGTGGCCCAAGATCCGCGCGTGCGCGGCAAAATTGAGGGCCGCTCCACCCAGGTGTTCGGTGTCACCGAACACGTCCCATAACACTTCGCCAATGCTCAGTATGTTCATGATCACGCCCTCAGCGCCGCGCCGTGCGACGGACCCCCTCACCCGGCCCGCACCGATTGATGAAAGCGCCGGTGCGGGCCACCCTCTCCCCCAAGGGGGCATAGGCGCCACAATAAGCTCGTTACCCGAAGCCAAGCCGCATTAGCGGCGCAAGAATGTGGCCCACGGCGCCAGTCGTGGGATGACGGCACACAGAGAGCACGCTGATCCACGCAGTGGCGACAGAGGATCTGCGATTATGAAGACCGCTCTGTCGTCCCTCCCGGGGCTTGTCAGGCGCATCGGTTCTGCTTTCTCCCCACGGCTGTCGCCGTGGGCCACATTCTTGCGCCCGCCGGCTGACGGGCTCCGGAACCCGATCGAATTTGCTCTAGCGCCTATGTCCCAAGGGCGAGAAAGCAACTCGACTCTCGACTTTTGACTTTCGACTCTTGTCAATAGAATCGAATCTCGTCGATGTCCAAGGCGAACTCACCGGACGGGCCGGTCACTGAGATCTCCAGTATCCATGGGCCCTCCGCCAGTCCGTGTTCCGTGGGGTTCGCCAACCACGCGATGGGCACGCGCACGTTCTGCCAGGTCCCGCCTGGAACAAAACTGATCGCGGGCAAGGGGACGGGAAGACCCGACGAGCCAAGCTGCGCTACGTTGGGCGGCCGAAACGCCACTTGGTAGACGCGCGAGTCACCGCGAGTTTCGAATTTGATGCCTTCGAGGCCTCTCGAATTCACCGGGATCTTCACTTCATATCGCGCCGCGACTTTGCCTGGGGTGTTCTTGGGGCCTGCCGCCAAGCGTCCTGCGAAGCGCATAGCGCGCCGAGTGCCTTCGGCGCCCGGCGTCACAAGGGAGAGTTCGACTACGGAGTGGTTGGCGGCGCCAGAATCGGCGGTGACGCGCCATCGGTTCGTGAGTTCTTCGGAAGTCTGAACGCCTTCGAAGTCTTCGATCGAATTGTCCTTCGCTGCTTTTGCGTTCGCGCCGGCGGAGGAACCCTGGTCCATGGCGTTGTAGGAACGGGACCATGCGGCCGTGGGATTGGCGCGGGTGTTCATCCACACGCCCATTACCAGGAAGGGCAGCACGAAGACGCAGGACCACAGTTTGGCCCGTGTGGATATCCGCTCTTCTTTCTCCCAACGGAAAAGCTTCATGGCAAAGAGCAATCCGAAGAAGCCCGAAGTCACCAGGACCAGCATTTCCGGCCAGTGCCTCAGTAGCGGGTCGCCTTGCGCCGCAATACTCTGAAAGGAGCTGACGAGATAGGTGGAAGGGAAGAACATGGCCAGCCGCTGAATCGTGCGGGGAAGCATGGGCAGGGGAAACGTGACGCCGGAGAGAAACAACAATGTGAACCAGGCGATGTTGTTGTAGACCTGGGCCTCCTGCATGGTGTTCGCCACGCTGGCTATGGTGAGTCCGAAACCCGCGAAGGCGAACGTCCCCACAGTAACCAAAACCAGCAACGTTACCCAGCCGATTTTCATCGGCATGTGAAAGATGGCCACCGCGCAGAAAAGCAACAGGCCGAGGGTGGGAAGTTGAAGCAGGTAATTCGCCAGCAGATTGCTCAGCAGTATGGTGCGCGGGCCCAACGGGGCCAGGCGGTAGCGCCGCAGGCTGCCCCGCTCGCGCTGCATCACGGATTGTATGCCCAGTCCAAAGAAGCCGCTGCCCATGATGTTCAGCGTAACCACGGGCCCAAACATGTACGCCACAATTTCGGGATTGCCGTGAGCGATCAGTCCGGCATAAGCGAAGAGGAAGACCAGCGGAAAAACAAAGGTGAAAAACAGTGCCACCTTGGTGCGCATCACCAAGCGGATGGTCAGCAGCGCGATGCGGACGGCGGCCATCGTCAGGCCTCCATCCTTCGCCCGGTCATCTCCACAAAAACGTCCTCGAGGCTGGGCCGGGCGATGTGCAGATCGACGAGAGCATTGTCATCAGCCTCGAGGAAGCGGACCAGGGCGGCAATGGTCACGGCGGGCGGTTGGGCGCGAAGGAAATAGGCGCCCTCCGCCTCGTGGCAGTCAATCACGCCGTCGATCACTTTCAGACGCTCGAGGCCGACCGGTTTAGCGAGGCGAAGCTCGAGCCGTGTGCCCTGGCCGGAGCGCGTGATCAACTCCCGAGGGGTTCCGAGGGCCACCAGTTGGCCTCGATCCATGATCGCCACGCGGTCACATAGCCGCTCGGCCTCTTCGATGTAATGGGTCGTCAGCAGTACGGTTCGCCCCTCGCTGCGAAAACGCTCGATGAGGGCGTAAATATCGCGCCGCAATTGCGGATCGAGGCCCACCGTGGGTTCGTCCAGCAGAACCATTTCGGGCTCATTCACCAGCGCCAGGGCGAGCGCCAGGCGCTGCTTTTGCCCTCCGGATAGCTTCTCGAAGAAAGTGTGGCGTTTCTCCTTCAGGCCGAAGCGTTCCAAGAGCGCCTCGACAGAGGCGGAGCGCCGATAAAAACCGGCAAACAAGCGGAGGGCCTCATCGACGCGCATTTTATCAGGCAGGACCGTAGACTGGAGCTGCGCTCCAATGCGTTCCTTGAGCGACATGCTCTCCTGGGCCGGGTCGAGGCCGCAGACGCGCACCCGCCCGCCGTCGGGTTGGCGCAAGCCTTCGATGATCTCGATCGTGGTGGTCTTTCCCGCTCCGTTGGGGCCCAAAAGGCCAAAGACTTCGCCCTGAAAAATGTCAAAGCTCAGGCCGCGCACGGCCGCCAAATCACCATAATTCTTGTGCAGATTCTGCACACTGACGAGAACCGGCTTCTCCGCAGTCTGGTTCATGGGCGAGTGGGAACATGATAGCACAGGAGGGCGAACCACCCCTGACCCCTCCTTAGCCAAGGAGGGGAATCACGAAGTCCCCTCTCTCTGTAAATCGGGAAACGGCGAACTTCCCTCTCTGGATAAGTATCGGGACCACGGACTCCCCTCCTCAATTGAGGAGGGGCCGGGGGTGGTGGCTCGGCGGGCCCTTGCCGAAACCCGGCTTGACGAATGTCCAGCGCGGCGTTAACGTTCAGTCTATGGATAACAAAACCAACGGTCATCTTCCACTCGCCGGTTTTTATCTTCTGGAGCGCACCCGCCCGGGGCTCGGGAAACTGGACGACCTCAAAGGCTCGATCGTGGGAATCCTGAATGGGCTGGGAGTACCGGCAGAAAAGCTGCGCGGCAAGCGCATCGCCGTTGCGCTGGGCAGCCGCGGGATTGCCAGCTTGCAAGAGATCGTAGGCGCGGTGTGCGGTTGGCTGAAGTCGCAAGGTGCTGAGCCGTTTGTCTTCCCTGCCATGGGGAGCCACGGAGGAGGAACCGCGGAAGGGCAGCGCAAAATTCTCGAGGGCTACGGCGTTACAGAAGCCGCTCTCGGTGTCGAAATTCGCTCGTCGATGGAAGCAGTGAAAGTTGGAGTAACCCCGGAAGGGTTCAACGCTCACATGGATCGGAACGCCTGGGAATCCGACGGCGTGGTGGTGGTGAACCGCATCAAGCCCCACACGGATTTTTCCGGGAAGGTCGAAAGCGGCGTTTTGAAGATGATCACGATCGGCATGGGCAAGCTCGAGGGCGCGAGCGAAGGCCACCGGCGAAGTTGGAAATACGGGTTCGAGACCACCATCCGCAGCGTCTCCGCCAAGGTCCTCGCCACCGGCAAGATTCTGTTCGGGGTAGCCGCCGTGGAGAACGAACTTCACCAGATCGCCGCGGTCCGCGCCGCGCTGCCGGAAGGCCTGGTCGAGCAGGAGGAAACCACGCTCAAACTTGCCCGCACTCTGGTGCCGCGCATTCCTTTCCCGGACTTCCAGATGCTTGTGGTGGATGAAATGGGCAAGAACATCAGCGGCACGGGAATGGATACCAAAGTGATTGGGCGTGGTGTGGAACTGCCACGAGGTGAGGCGCCTTCGATCGGCATGATCTACGTTCGCGACCTCACCGCCGAAAGCGGCGGCAACGCCGTGGGCATGGGGTCCGCGGATGTCATCCATGACCGACTTTTTCAGAAGATCGACTTCCAGAAGACCTACCTCAACGCGCTCACTGCTCTGAGTCCTCGCGGCGGACGGCTGCCGATTCATTTGCCCTCGGACCGCCAGGCTTTTGACTTGACCCTCGGCCACTTGGGAAGTCCTGAGCCTGCAGAACAGCGCATCATCTGGATTCGAAACACTCTCAGCCTTGAGAGGATTGCCATCTCAGCTCCGTTGGCTGGCGAGGCCAAGGCACTCGAAAGCTGGCGGCTGCTGGAGGGTGTTCGTTCGGCTGAGTTTGATGCGGCGGGGAATCTTCAGTCCCTCCCGTGACCATCCCCGTTGTCAACCTGAGCGCAGCGAAGAATCTCAGCAGTTCTTTCCACAACTGCAGAGATCCTCTGCTGCTCTCTAAACGTGTAGGGGTAGGGCTTGCCCTACCCGGGATGTTGCAAGATTGATCCAGACAGGGGACGGCAAGCCGTCCCCCTACAGTCGTGTTTTCATGGTTTCCGGGTGCCGGTCCGCCGACGGGCATGCGCGACCGCTTTATAGCGGCCCCGGGTGCTCTTTGCCGACCTGAAGGTCGACGCTTCTTATTTAACGTGCCGCCGTACAGCTTGACTCACTTCATTTAAGGCGTCAAAATGTTTTTCTGGGGTGTTTGGAATCTCGCATAGGGTATAAGGTTTAAAAACAATGTTTGTACTTTGGCGCAGTCGCTTGAAAGCGGCCGCATGTTTACTCGCTGCGGCCTTAATCTTGGGCAGCGCTCAGGCGTTTTGCGGCTCGCCCCGCCCGGAAGCTTCCGCAAGAACCGAGTGCGCGACTGTCTCCAGCGCAATCCTGGGACGCTCCGTAGATTATTGCGTAGCGTTCCCTCCCGGCTATGACCCGTCATCCAGCAAGCGCTACCCAACCCTCTACTTCCTCCACGGGCTTTTTGAAGACGAGCACAGTTGGCTAGACCGGGGAGGTGAGCAAGTTTGGGAAAGTCTCGCCAATCAGGGCGCGATCGGGAATTTCATTGTGGTCTTGCCTGCCGGAGGGCGGACTTTCTACGTCAACTCCGCAGACTGCCACGACCGCTACGAGGATTTCTTCATTCAGGAACTGGTGCCCGAAATTGACCGCAAGTATCGCACCCGGGCTGTTGCGAGCGAACGCGGCATCAGCGGTGTCTCCATGGGCGGCTACGGCGCTCTGCATCTGGCCATGCGCCATCCGGACGTTTTCGGCTCCGCCAGCGCCCACAGCGCGGCTTTGCTGCCGAAATTCCCCGACCCGCTCCCCACCGAAGGCCGCTGGGGTTTTTATGCGCGAGTTCTCCAGGGGCCTTTCGGGTCGCCACTGAACGAGACCTATTTCGACGCCAACAACCCTCTTACCCTCGCCGAGCATCCCGAGCGCTTCCCCCACCTCGCGCTCTACTTCGACTGCGGCGACCATGACCGGTATGGTTTCAACGAAGGAGCCGAACTGCTGGATCGCATCCTCACCCAGAAGAACTTTCCGCACACCTTCGCCATCCGCCCCGGGGGACACGGCTGGGACTACCTCCACGAGTACATGCACTTCTCTCTCGAGTTCGAATCTAAAGCATTCACGCAGGCTGAGAAAGCAAGCTTGACGGCTCACTAAAGGAGACAACGCTATGACGAAGATTCGTCAATTTCTGATCGGAATCGCCACGGCCGCGCTTGTGCTCTTGACCACCAACGCGGGTGTCGCTCACGGGGCCGAACGGGGGAGCGCGAAGGCCACCATCAGCGGCGCTCGCATCACCATCGACTACGGCCGCCCAGTGCTGAAGGGCCGCGACATGCTTGGGCAACTCAAGCCGGGTCAGGTTTGGCGAATTGGCGCGGATTCGCCGACCACCCTTGAATCGGACAAAGACCTGAATTTTGGCGGAACCGTCGTTCCGAAGGGCAAACATATTTTGCTGGCGAAATTGGTCGAGCCGGGGAAATGGACGCTGGTATTTTCCAGGAAGTCAGTCTTCCAGTACGACGAGAGCGCAAAGATAGCGGAAGTTCCGCTGCAGTTCGAGGAAGCGAACGACTCCGACGAAATGGTAACCCTGAAACTCACCGAGCAAGGCGGGACGGGCGTTCTCGAGATCGCCTGGGGAAAAATGCGGCTGACGGCCTCGTTTAAGCCTGCGTAGGCGTCATCGCGGCGACACCGTTCCACCTCGGAAGGGGGGTTGTAGACTCTGTGTGAAAACCTCAACTGGCGTGTCATTCCGAGCCCTTCGCTGTCATCCTGAGCGCAGCGAAGGATCTCGCTCTGGAAGTTTTCAAGGCAGTGCGAGATTCCTCGTCGCCTGCGGCTCCTCGGAATGACACGAAAAGCAGCGTTTTCACACAGACTTTGAATCCTCGCCCTTCCGAAGGTCTTTCGAAATTGCGCTCATTAAACCATCTGGCTCCTAGGTCCATCCCACAGCCTCAGGGGGAAACAGAGGGCTAATTCCCCTCATTCCTTCCGGCTCTTGACTCCCGGCTCTTGACTCTTTACTCTCGACTCTCGACTTCTCAATTCACAGGAGCCCCGAATGTCCGAACCGCTTCGTGCGCTTGCACTCTTCGCTCACCCTGACGACGCAGAATTTCTTTGCGCCGGCACCTTGTTTCTACTGGCTGAGCGTGGCGCCGCCATTCACGTTGCTACGCTGACGGCGGGCGATTGCGGAAGCACAATTTTGCCGGCCGCGGAGATTTGCCGAGTTCGCCTGAAGGAAGGCGAACGAGCCGCAGCCCTTCTGGGCGCGCAATTCACGTCTTTAAAAGAGAAGGATCTGTTGGTCCTTTATGATCGGCCGACCATCCGCAAAGTGATGGAATTAGTCCGCCGCGTGGACCCTGCCCTGGTTTTCACGCACTCGCCTTCGGACTACATGCTCGATCACGAGACCGTGAGCCGCCTGTGCCAGACGGCATGTTTCGGCGCCATGGCGCCCAATTTCCGCACCGGCGCGGGAAATCCGTCGAAGCCAGTGCGAGCGATTCCACACCTTTATTACGCCCAGCCTGCCGGAGGCACCGATATTCTTGGTAAAGAGGTCATGCCGAGCCTCTGTGTAAACATCGGCTCGACCCTGGAACGTAAGGAGCGGATGTTGGCCTGCCATGAGAGCCAGCAGGCCTGGTTGAAGTCACAACAAGGGATGACGGGCCCTGTGGACAACATGCGAAAAATTGCTGCCTGGACAGGCGCGCTCGCCGGTTTCGAGTGGGCCGAAGGATTTCGCCAGCATCTCGGGCAGGGGTTTCCATCGGATGACAAGTTAAGCGAACTGCTGGGTAAATCTATTATCAGGAGAAGAGAAGTATAATATCTTGGTCGGGATTTCTCGCCAGGCCGGGGAAGGGCGAGGCTATACGGGCTGCGGAAAAACCTATCGGCCTTGTCATCCTGAGCGCAGCGAAGGATCTCCGCAGTTTGGACCGGTCCAGCAGATCAAGCAACTGCAGAGATCCTTCGTCGCCTGCGGCTCCTCAGGATGACACCGGAGAGATGGATTCCCTGGTGAGAGGCCCAGGCCAACGAAATCGAGCACATGAGAATCTGAGATTGTCATTCGACCCTGTCACTTTGCTCGCAAACCCTCGGCGTTACCCGAGGGAGATAACAGTCGAGGGTGCGGTTTTCTGCCTTGCACTGTGGGCCGCCCTGCCCATTGCGCTTTGGCTTACCGTTCCCGCCTACCTCAGGGCGCAGACGGCTGAATCCGGAGTTAAACTCTGGGGCCAGCCGGTGTTGGATATGCGGCTCCGATGTGACGCGCGCCTCACGCTGGCCGGTTTCCCCGGCGTTGTCACTCAGGAGGCTGGCCAGCCTCTCGACCCTTCGAAAGTGAGCGAGAGTTTGAAGAGGCTTTTCGCAACCGGCCACTTTACCGAGCTTCGCGCGGAGGGAGAACCTGGCCCGGGAGGCGTTCACTTAGTCTTCGTTGCGCGTGCGCAGTATTTTGTGGGAGTAGTGCAAGTGGAGGGAACGCCCAGCACAATGGAGCCTCGAATCCTGCTCACTTCCACCCGCCTGCGCTTGGGAGAGCCGGTTTCAGAGGAGATTCTTGTTGCGGCCCAGCGGCACATCTCAGACGCGCTGGCCTCGAACGGGTATTATCGGGCGACGGTTCGATACCGCCTTCGTCCTGACCCGGCAACGCTCGAGGCGGGAGTGATCTACTTGATATTTCCGGGTAAGCCCGCGCGCTTGAGCGGCGTGGAATTCCAGGGCCAGCCCGGCTTCCCCATCACCAAGCTTACAAAAGTGGCCGGCTGGAAGCACGGAGTGCAGCTCACCTCAGCGCGCGTCGAGCGAGGCGTGTTCAAGCTCCGCCAGTTCTATGTATCGCGCAGGCGGCTTCAGGCAACCGTCAGCGTTCTCAGGCGGCAATACGATTCCAGTCTCGATACTGAAAAGCTTTTGGTGAAAGTTGTAACCGGGCCGTTGGTCGAGGTGCATGTGCAGGGCGCCAAGATTGCACGCTCCCAACTCAAGACTCTTCTGCCCGTCTATCGTGACGGCGTGGTAGATGCGCCGTCGCTCGACCGCAGCGACAGGATTCTGGAAGATCATTTCGAACAGAGAGGTTACTTTTCCGCCTCCGTCACGGCAAAGCAGGAGTTTCATGCCGAGTCTCAGAGGCTGGACGTCACCTTTCAAGTGAATCGCGGCCGGCAGGGAGAGTTTGACGGATACGGCTTCGAAGGCAACAAGGCCATTCCAATTGCGCAGCTCATGGCGGCGGTATCACGTCCCGCACAGGGGCTCATCACGCGCACGCCGCTCTACAATCGCACCCTTGTCGAGAACAAGGTCAGCGCTCTGACCGCGCTCTATCAATCCAGGGGCTTTCTGGAGGTGAAGGTCTCTCCTCTCATCAACGACCATTACCGCGATCAGTCCGGTCATCTGTTCGTCACCTTCCGCATCGAAGAGGGCTTCCAAACAACGGTTCGCCAACTCGATCTCCAAGGAATCTCGGCGGACATGCAAAAAGCCCTCTGGCCTTCCTTGCAGACGAAGCCAAACCAGCCGTATTCGCCCGGCCGGGCCGCCTCGGACCGAGACGTCATTTCGGACTACCTTGCGAATCTCGGGTATGTTCAAGCGGAGGTGAACTGGCGCGCCTCGCCGCTCGGCGAACAGCACCAAGTTGATGTGGACTTCACGATTGAGCTCGGGAGGCAGGAGCGAATCCGTCGCATTGTGCTGCTTGGTAACCAGCACACGCGCGCCGGTGTGATTCGCCGGGAACTGGCGATCCGCCAGGGGCAGCCCTTGAGCCAGGACAACGTCGCCGAGTCGCAAAGCCATCTCTATGAGCTGGGAATGTTCAGTCAGGTGCAAATTGCGCCTCAGGCTCTGCCCAGTTCGGAGACGGACAAGACCGTTTTGGTGGCAGTCGACGAGACGCGGCGATGGACCTTAGGATACGGCGGAGGGCTCGAGGTTCAGAGGTTGGGCAGCAATAACCCGCAGGGCAGCTTCAGCGCCAGCCCGCGCCTCTCTCTGGACCTTCGCCGGATCGATGTCGGCGGGCGCGATCAAACCTACACCTTGTGGGGCCGGCTATCGTACATCGATACCGGCGCGGGAACATCCTACGTGATTCCTAACCTGCTTAATCGACGCGACCTCAGCCTGCGCATCAATGGAATAGCAGACGTCAGTCGCGACGTGCTCACCTTCACGGATGAACAGGAGGGCGCCTCGGTCACGGTCGAAAAGCGTTATAGCGCCGCCACGGCCATCTCCGCGCGCTATAACTTCTCCCGCGTTCAGGCTCTCGACCTTTCGGGCCGCATCTCGCCGGCAGAGGCGCAGTTGCTCAGCCAGCCGGCGCGGGTGGGAGGTTTTGGCGGCAGTTTTATCCGCGACCGCCGGGACGATCCCTTGGACGCTACGCGCGGTTCTTACACTCTGGCCGACGCCGGAATCATGTACAAAGGCTTCGGCTCGCAGGCCAATTTCGTTCGCCTGATGGTTCAAAATGCGACCTATCATCAAGTGAACTCGCATCTGGTTTTTGCCCGCAGCACTCGAGTCGGCATGGAATCTCCCTATGGCAGCCTGGAAAGGATCTCAGTCGGGCCGGACCAGTACATCTATACCGACAGTCTTCCACTGCCGGAGCGGCTGTTCATGGGGGGGACTAACTCAGATCGCGGTTTTTCCATCAACCAGGCGGGGCCGCGAGACCCCACAACGGGTTATCCAATCGGCGGCAATGCTCTATTCCTAAACTCGGTCGAGCTTCGATTCCGGATGGCGCAGCAAGGGCTGGGCCTGGTTCTTTTCAACGATACAGGCAATGTCTTCACCACCATCCGACGCATGCGCTTGCTGAAATTCAGCCAGACTCGCCCGCTCACCGATGAGGACACGCTTGATTACGATTCAGACGCAGTAGGGATCGGCCTCCGGTACAAGACGCCTGTGGGGCCCTTGAGTTTTGATGTGGGCTACAATCTTAACCCCCCGCGGTACAACGTGACGACCAACGGGGTAACAGGGGTGCAGCGATTAGCGCGCTTTCAGTTCTTCTTAAGCGTCGGGCAGAGCTTCTAGGCAAGGATGGCGTGAAGCGCGCGCAACACGCGGCTGTGCCGCCTTGTCTTGCGGAAAGGCTTTGCCTTTCCGGCCCTCGGCAATCCATTTCCTGCTTTTTCGGCGAGGCTCTGCCTCGCCGGTTGAGGCGTAGCCTCAACCTTGGAACGCCATCTACGGCCGAGCCCGGAAAGGCGCAGCCTTTCCGCAAGTCGGGCGGCAGAGCCGCCGGTGGAGCCTCGCTTTCGGTGTTACTGAGGTCCCCCTGGCTCCTCGCCGGATTAGTCATGCTCCTGCTGGCAGGCGTGAACGCGCTTGGTGCACACGCCGAAGTGCTGGATCGCGTGGTGGCGTCGATCGGCGAGGTTGCCGTTACCCAGAGCGACGTGGAGCGCGAATATCGCCTGGAGCGTTTCCTCGACGGGCAATGGCAGCCTCCGGCCCCCGACGCCAAGGCGCTGGATTTGGCGCGTGAGCGCTTGACCTATCAAAAACTTCTTCTGGAAGAAGAAACTCAGGACCTTTCCCGCGACCCCGCGCTGGAAAAGACAGCGACCGAGGAACTGGCTGGGGTTCGCCAGCGCTTCCCGTCAGAGAAGGACTTCCAGGCTGCTCTCGGCGCTTTGCACATGGACGAGAAACAAGTTCTCACGACACTTGTCGAGCAGCAGAGAATTCTGAGAGTTATCGAGGAGCGGTTGCGATCGGAGGCGGCGCCTGCTACTCCCCAAGTTGAAACGTACTACCGCGACGTGTTTACACCTGAATATACGCGCACGCGCGGGCTTCCCGTGCCGCCTTTGACGGAAGTGCTAGGGCAAATCCAGGAAATCCTGGTGCAGCAGAAGATCAATCAGCTCCTCGCCGATTGGCTGGCGGAGCTGAGACCCAGCCGCCGGGTGCGGTTTTATGGTGCAGTGACGAGTGACAAGTAAGGAAAGGTGTCAGGTATCGGGTGTCGGGTGCCAGGTGAAGAGCGCGGTGCATTGACAGCTGTCGCGTAACAACGAAAGATTTGGTTGACTCAAGCGTGACAGATAACACCCGAAACCTGGAAGACGACACCTTACACCTGAAACCTGACACCTGAAACCTGCAGTTATGTCGAAACCTTTTAAGATCACGCTCGCTCTCATCTTGATGGCGGTCGCCCCGGTCTCAGTGGCGATTGCGGTCATGAGCACGTCGTGGTTTCGCCAAGCCCTGGAGCGCCGGCTGATTGTGGCGCTCGAAGACGCGACCGGGGGGAAGGTTGAAGTTCAGAGCTTCCGCTTCCACCCCTTCGTGCTGCAAGCGATTTTCCAAGGGCTTGTCCTGCACGGAAGCGAATCGCCCCAGTCGCCGCCTCTTTTCTCTGCCCGCACCATCGTGCTTCGTCTCAGTCCCGCGAATTTACTGCATCGCGAAATCCGCATCATGGCACTCGATTGGGACGGTGCCGAATTACACCTCACGACGAAACCCGATGGCTCGACGAACCTGCCCGGTCCGCTGACCCGCTTTGATCCCGGTCAGGCCATGAGGCAGTTGGTCGATCTGCGCATTGGCAGGGTAACGATAGCCCACTCCACCTTCTTTTGGGACAACCAAGCGGTCCGATTGGATCTGAGCGCCCGCGACGTGGCGCTGCTTCTCCACTTGCGAAGCGGGCGCCGCTATGAGGGTAGTCTCACTGCCTCGGCCGTGAACGTTCGCATGCCCGGGCGCGTGCTGCCGACTCTGGCTTTTTCATCTCGGTTTGGATTATCGCAAAACGAGTTTGCGGTGCCGTCGCTCGCCTGGCAATTTCACGGCATGGCGGGACAGGGGTCGTTCTCGTTCCACCCACTTCCCGCGCCTCAAGCCTACTTCTCCTTTCAAACCAGCCTGGACGTGGCGACGCTCAAGCCGCTGCTGAGACTTCCCGGTTTGCAGACAGGGAACGTGCGCCTGGAAGGTCAAGGGATCTACCGGCAGGGCGAACTCGCGGTGCGAGGGCGAGTCCAGTCCCATCAAATCCTTTATCGCGATGCTCAATTCGATTCCGGGCCGGTCGAGGCCTCGGCTGATTATTCCCTGGACCACTCGCGTGTAACGCTTTCCAATTTGAAGGTGGCCGGCTGGGGAGGCAACGCGCAAGGAGACGGCCAGGTCCGTCTCACCGGGGCCGCGCCTCAGGTCGACCTGCGCCTCCGCCTGCGTAATATGAATCTGCCGATGTTAATGCAGAGTTCCAAAAGGCAACCTCGGCTGATTGCCCAAGTGCCGCCGGCTTGTTTGGTCGATGGAACAGTGGAGCTGACCTCGGCTGGCGAATTCCAAAACCTCAGGTCGAAATTTGATTTGCATTTGTCGCCACTCGCCGCGCCTCCTTCGGGCGCTCTTCCCATTACCGGCAGCATGCAGGGATCATTGGAAATCAATCGCGGCTTCTCAGTAAACCTGGAGAGTTCGAGTCTGGCGACACCGCATTCGCTTCTTAAAGCTAAGGGAACACTGGTCGAATCGACGGAGCGCGGTGAACCGCCGGGCCGCCTCGAAATCCAGCTCGAGACGACGCAACTTCAGGAATGGCGGTTTCTGCTCGGGGCGCAATTCGTGTCAGACTTTCGCCTTCCACTCACGCTCGATTCGCAGGCAGCCATGGATGGCGAACTCCTGGGCTCGATCGAGAGTCCCGAAGTGCGTGGCTCGGTGCGCGTGGGCAAGTTCGAGTATCGCGGCGGAACCTGGGACGGCCTGAAGGCCAACATCGACGTTTCGCCGGACTCCTTGCACGTGTCTTCCGGACAGCTTTCACGCGGACCGAGCGTGCTCAACATCGACGGCTCTGCGCAGCTCGAGGATTGGGGGATTTCTCGATCCTCTCAAGTGCGTTTATCGGCCCGGGCAGAACGTACGCCCTTGGAGGGCCTCAAAGCAGCATTCGGCGTCGACGAACCTGTCTCCGGCGAGGCTAGCGGGAAGGTTAACTTTCGAGGCACGGCATCGAATCTCGCCGGAAGCGGCGATGTCAAATTGGAAAACGCCGACATCGCAGGGGAGAGCTTCAATTCTGTTTCGGCTAAAATCCGAATCCACGGAACTTCTTTGGACCTCAGCGCGCTTGAGGTTTTGAAGGGCCGCGGCAAGATCACGGGAAAAGCACAGGTCGATACTGCTACTCGAGCCATGTCGTGCCAGCTTCACGGAACCGGTCTCTCTCTTGCTGACTTCAGGCGACTGGAACCGCTCCGAGGGGCAGGCCTTGTGCCTGCCCAGGGCGTCCGCGAGGGGCGCCCGCCGAGCCCACTGGAAGGCCAGGCAAGCTTTGACCTGGAAGGCAGCGGCACTCCCGACCATCTTCACTTTCACTCCACGGGACTCCTCCAAGACATCAGAATTGACGGCGTCGAGGTCGGCAACCTCCGCCTTCAAATGAACGCCGAGGGCCGCGACATTCAATTCCAAGGCGTGGCCTCCGGAACCGCAGGGCCGTTCAGCCTGGAGGGCAATGCCCAGGCCACGGGTGACTGGCCGCTCCAACTGCAAGGCCAATACGTGTCTCTGCGCCTGGATCCATGGGCTCGCCTGCTCGCGAACGCCAAGTTCGACGCCCAGGTCACCGCCAGCGGCTCCTTCAAGGGAACTGGTTCTCTCCGTGATGCTTCGAAGCTCGATGTGCATAGTGAGATTGGGACGCTGGAGGTGAGCTTTCCCTCTCTGAAATGGCGGAACGAGCATGCCGTCGAAGTCCGCTACGCCGATAATCGCATCTCCGCTCAGCCCTTTCGCATGCAGGGCCCCGCCACGGACCTGGTTGTTGACGGCTCTCTTCTGCTTGCGGGCGCGCCGTCGCTCTCCTTGAACGTGCAAGGGGTTGCCGACGCCACCATTCTGAGCCTGGTTGAGCCGGGCTTACAGGCCTCCGGGCAATCGCGGATCAGGTTGAGCGTGTCGGGTTCGCCCGCGAGACCTCAGATGAACGGAACGCTTGACATCCGCGACGTGGGCCTCGAATACCCGGGCCTGCCCCTTCGCTTGAGCGGCCTTAACGGCGAGGTCCAACTCGAGGGAGAGCGGGCGACCGTGAAGTCTTTGCGCGGGGTGAGCGGCGGCGGCCCCGTCACTTTAGATGGTTTTGTGACCCTGGCCTTGCCGCCACGCTTCGATTTGCGCGTCGAACTCGATCAAGTCAGGGTGCGCTACCCCGTGGACTTCATTTCCATTCTGGGTGGGACTCTGCGGTTGGAGGGAACGTCGGAGCGCTCTCAGCTCCACGGCGACCTGGCTCTCAGCCAGGTGCTGGCCAGCGGGAGCAAGCCCTGGCTTAACCAAATCATGCAGAGTGCGAGCCCCTTCGAACCTCCGGCGCCGTCGGCGACTTCTTCCCTGGCCAACTCCATCCGGCTGAATATTCGAGTGGCCACGCCTACTCCGGTGAGATTACAGATGCAGGATATGCGGTTGACTGCGGATGTTGATGTGCGCGTCGAAGGGAGCTTGGCGAACCCCGTGGATCTGGGCGACGTGCACTTCCTGGATGGCGAAGCAGTGGTTCGAGGCAATCGCTTCACCCTCACCCGTGGTGATCTGAATATGACCAATCCCCTGCGAACCCAGGCCACCCTCGATTTGGAGGCTCAGACCCGCGTCCAGCAATATGACCTTACGGTTGATGTCTCGGGCCCGCCGGGAAGGCTGAAAATCACGTACCGTTCTGATCCGCCGCTCCCTACGGAAGAAGTTTTCTCGCTGCTGGCGCTCGGCTACGCGCCGCAACAACAGCAGGGATCCACATCCGGAATTGTCAGCTCCTTCGCCGCAGGCAACCCGACGCAATCCGTGGGAGAAAGCGCCCTGCTCTCTCAAGCCCTCTCGACCCAGGTGGGCGGCCGCATCCAGCGGCTCTTTGGCGTTAGCCGCATCCAGATCGATCCCAACGTGGGACTGCCGGGATTCAATAACGGCGAGCGCATAACCATCGAGCAGCAGGTGACCAAAGACTTGACGCTCACCTATATTACCAACACTGCTTCTTCGCAATATCAGATTATCCAGTTTGAATATGCCTTCGGTGAAAACATCTCGCTGCTCGGCGTCCGCGACCCGAACGGAATTGTGGGAGTTGAGTTGAGATTCCGGCGGCGATTCAAGTGACAGGGGCTAGGGACTGGGGGCTAGGGGCTGGGGATTTGCGATTTGTGATTTCTGATTTGTGATTATCAGTGTGGGTTTCGAATCGGGTTTGCAGTTTTGGTTTTTGAAATCTGCGATTTGCAATCTGAAATTCCCCGCCGCCCAGCGCCCACTTCCTACTGCCTACTGCGTACTGCCCACTGCCTACTGCCTTCTTACCTGACCCGGACACTGTGCTATACTCCGGAGAAGGCCAAGGAGAGGTGTCCGAGTGGCTGAAGGAGCACGCTTGGAAAGCGTGTTTGGGGGAAACTCCAACGTGGGTTCGAATCCCACCCTCTCCGCCACCCTACGCTAAAGCTTCGGGTGGCCGGCCACCCGGAGGTTTAGCGTAGGGTGTCTCCCGAAGCTTCAGCGCAGGGAGACTGGCGTTCATGTGGTATGTCTATTTTCTCCAGCTTAAAAACGGCGATATTTATGTCGGGTCGACAAACGATCTGAAGCGCCGTTTCTCTTCGCACCAATTGGGACAGGTCCTCTCAACAAAGCGGAATCTCCCGGTTAAACTAAAGAGCTACGTGGCCGTTGAATCTGAGGCTCTGGCAAGAGAGCTTGAGAGATATTTCAAATCCGGCTCCGGTAAGGCTTTTGCGAACAAGCGCTTTTGGGAATAGTCTGAGGTGGAGGAGAGGATATGAACGGAGTTCCTCCGGATTTGGAATGCGTAGCGCCAATGAGTAGTCCGCGATCTCCGGGCATTACGACTCCGCTCATCGCAGAGCTTAGCTCTGCGCCAGCCGGCGGTATCCTGACACGGTCCACGATCAAACCCCAACGTTTCTCTTGCTCCTCGGCGCTCATACCGGCGTACTCGTTGTAGCTCGACCATCGCCAATCTTCCGGGCGGCTGACCAGCCCGGCCCTGACCGGGTTAAGGTGGATGTACTCGACCTTCTCGTTGTATTCCTTGACGGTGCGCAGGGCGCGGTCGAAGAACCGGGGCTGCCACACCTGGTAGCGCGGACCGCCGCTTCTTTGGTCCGCGGCTTTTTCAAACGAAGAACCGCGGACCGCAAAAACGGCGGTCCGCGCTTTATTGTGGTAGACTAGGCGAAGCTGGGGCTATTACACCGAGAACCGACATAGTGACGAATTCCGCCACACTCTCCAGGTGGTGAACTGTGAATGCCAAGACCGTAGTCAGCAATGTGCTCAACAAGATCCGGGTCAAGTGCTCAGCCTGGTTTGTCCGGCTGTCGGTTGGCTCCTGGCCCAGAGGGCTTTCGCCCGTTGCCGGCGCGTTCACATTTGGGGTGGCGATGACTTTCGTACAGGTCGAAGAATATGCCCTCGCTCTCCTCCTTCTCGTCTTCTGCCCAATAGTTTTGCCTCGGGATGACCGGCTGAACGCATACGTAAATCAGCGCGGGGCGGCTCACTGGTTCTTTGTGGCGTGGGTGGTGTGGGCGGCGGCGGCATCAGCATGGGTCAACGAAAGGAGAGGCGACAATAGTTGGTCAAATTTTTCTCCTCCTTCGAGTTATGGGAAGCTTGGCGGGGTGTCGTTGGAGCCTGATCCGGCGCCAACCGCGAGCCGGGAGGATGGATTGTTTGGCGTTCGTACCAAGGTTTTCTTGACTGAGCCACGCGTCGAGAACGCCCAACTCAGGGTCCGTGGCGGCGCGATGGAGGGCAATGTTGTTTGGGCGTTACGCCCTACGGGGAAAGAAACTCCAGTTGTTCCTCCTTTAACTCGCGTTGTGACTTTGCAGATAAGATCGGGTACGACGCCGGTCGTAACCTGCCTGAATCTGCAATTAAAAAACAAGAAAATGCTTGGTTTGGCATTGCCGGGCTGGATTTGGCCAACAGACTATTGCGTAAGACAGGTTTTCCAGCCGCATATTGCGTATTCGGACATCGTTCCGGTCCTGGAATTTGATAAGGTCAGCGACGAATTGCTGAAGCGTGAAAAGAGTGAGGACTGCGCGTATGAAGCTAAAAATAAATAGGAGAGTTAAATTCCGGCTCTCATGCTTCCTGTTGGGTGCCGGCTTGCTCCTCCTCTGTATTGTGCAGACGATTAATACGGCTAATGGACAAGTGCCTAAGGAACGGGAGGCTGCCTCCGGCTGCGAAAACGCCACGCTGTCGTTCAAAGGGGACACTGGGATTGTGACGATCTGTTCGGCCGCCTCGGCGGCTGCGCCCGCGGTCCTGCAACGCCTTTCGACTCTGGCCAAACAAAGCGAAAAGTTAGACCAGATTGAAGACTTCGTCAAAGAGATCAACAAGGCGGGACACCTTCTGGACAAGCGCGTCAATGCTTTTGCAGAGAAGCTAAACATCGTTCTCGAGAATGAGCAAGGGCGTTCCGATGCCCAACTGATGAGGGACGTCGAAATGCTCACCATGCAGTTGCAGGATATCCGGGAACGAATCGACACAGAAAAACAGAATCCGGCGTCGGCGGCGAAAGTGCAAACAGCGATCGCCGGTCCAGTTGGCGATGCCATCGCCCAACTCGATCTCACAAAGGCGCGCGATCTCCTGGAAGACATCCGGGTACAATTGCACGACATCAAGGGCGACACCAGCGCCATCCTGGGCACGCTTAAGGACCAAGAGGAACTCCGGAAAAAGGCGGACAATGATCCCAATCTGTTCGCGCGGGCCACGATGTATGGGAACAAAAACGCCTATACATTTGGTGGAAAATGGCGACTCATGTCAACCATAGTTGTTTCCCACCCGTTTATCGATCCCACCTTGCGAATTGCTTTCAGGGGCAACGGCCGGGCCTGGGTAGTGAACGTGGTTGAGCGCATGAATGCACCGACAGGTGGCGACTACTGGCAGTTCACCACGGAGGAGCTTGGCGACACGGCGGTCGCGTGTCTGGCGGGAAATGACACTACGGCAGGAACGCGGCGGCAGTGGACGCAGAAATTCGCTGTCCGACAAAGTGGGACTATGGCCACTTTCGCCTCGATCGGCGAGCCAACTCTGACCCCGGGGGAGACACCGCTCTGCGACGGAGTAACCGAGGTGCGCGAGGCTGCCACCGACTTGCCCAGCGCCCTCGCGCCGGGTCAAAAAACTGCGGAGCAGAGGGCCCAGGAGATAATGGCCAAAAGTCAGCAGCAGATGAACGATATGCTGGCGCAGGCTGCAAAGAATCGGGAGACGGACCCAAGACTATTCGGTCGCATCTCGGTCTCTGCAACCAGGAAGGATAACTCAAACGGTGGTAACTGGCTGCTGGAAGTAACGACAGCCCCAGCCCGCATCGGGCAAACCTACTACGATGTCAACGTGCAGGTCGCCCTGAAGAGCGCCGAGAACAAGGTTCGGCCTGTACAGCTTTCGAACCGCGAAATATTCGTCAACATGGAGAGCCGCTACGCATGGGTCGATAATCTGGGAACTGAAGCGGTGGTGTGCTACACGGCCCGCGACCCTTCGCGGCCGGGGCCGATGCGCATGACGCAGTGGTTCACCGTGGAAACTCGCCGGGTAATGTGGACGGATCAGCAGCCCCCAACGCCGGGCGGAGCCGCAAGTTTTGTTCCCTCAAAGCCGGCGGCTTTGGCGCCCGCAAGCAACGCGGCCTGCCAGTAAGCTGCCAATTCAGCCAGTTCACCAAGTTGAGATCGCCTTCGCCCCGGCGACTCCCAAGCCGGCTAGAGAGATAACCCCGGCGGCTGGCGCGAAGCTCTGCGGTCTTGATGCATCGCAACGATTGGAACGTAGCGCTTCGCCCTGCGCGTGCCCCGCGCTTGGTCATGTTTGGTTGCGGCTCTGCCGCACTGCGTGACGTACGGGGCCAGCGAAGTCGCAGAGATTCTCGACAAGCGTGGAACTCCTTCTGTTAGCTGCGCGCGGGATGCAATGCCCGCTCGACACCTCGGGGATCGCGCGCGATGACGGTGAGGTAGGCTTTGGCCGGTTGGTCGGGCTCCGAGCGGCCCTGTTCCCAATCCCGCAGAGTTCCAAGAGGGATTTTGAAGCGTGCGGCAAATTCCTCCTGGGTCAGCACGAGGGCGCGGCGGGTAGTGTCTCAGTTTGAATTCGTAGCGGCGAGTTTACCTCGCCAAATGGCGGCGTAACGCCGCCTCTACTTCAAACTGAGACACTACCGCGCGGCAAAGTGTTTTGACACGCTGGCTGGCGCAGACCCCGAACCGAGGAGTCTGCGTCCGCCGAGGTGCCATCGGAGTGGTTAACTGCGTTAATACTTGACAAATCGTATGAAATAGGCTAGAAGTGTTATGTGAGGTTGGGCAGGGGGTTGAGCCCTGCCGGGTACGCTATGCCAGAAAGTCCTCTTTTGTTTTCGTCCGTAGTTCCTGCGTGTGGTTTCTGGCTCCAAGTACAGTCGAGAAGTCGAGGTAGCGCGGAGGTACGCGTTCTTCGCGTTCCTCCGCGGTTCTTCGCTTCCGCTTGCGCGATCCGGAATGCGCGTTCGGCCGAAAGGCCGCGGAGGAAGCCGGACTGCGGCTACCTCCGCGCTACGTGTTCCAGAATCGAGGGAACAAAGCGAGAATGCCTATGAAAACAAAGGATAAGTACAAAACGTTTGGTAGCGCAGACCGCCGGTTCTGCGGTCTGCGGCTTTTCCATGATAGCTGGGACGGGCCGCGGACCGCAAACACGGCGGTCCGCGCTACACCATAATCGAGGGAACAAAGCGAGAATGTCTATGAAAACAAACGAAGAGGTCAAAAAGTCGAGAAACCCCTCACCCGGCTCGCTACTCTCGCCACCCTCTCCCCCGCTGGAGAGGGGCCGTTGATGACGTTTGATTTCGGCGCACAAAAATTGGGGGAACAAAGCCAGAATGTTCATGAAAACAAAGGACAAGTACAAAATGTCCTCCTAGAGCGAGGTCCCGGCGAGGACTTCGAGCCCTTTCTCGAAGCCGTGGGCGTCGAAGGCTTCCTCGCGCTTGCGGTTGTCGAATGGGTCATTCGTCTAAAGCCAGCGGGTACCGGGCCATGCCTGACGATTCGCCCAGGCGCGAGGCGGAATCGGGTTTCGAGCAGCGGTGGTTTGCTTTTATGGTGTTCAATGTATTGTGCCAAAACTCCTTAGCCGGACAGGACCTCCCAAAGCATGATTGGAAGCATGGCATTAACCTCAGGGACCAAGCTCGGTCCCTATGAGATTAAGGATAAGCTGGGCGCGGGCGGGTGTAGGAGGCAGCCCAAGGATACCGCCTGGCCCACGGAAACGAACCGGTAACTCTGGCGCCGCCGATTTCCAAAGCGTAGATGGCGATTCCCCGACGTCGCTGATTCGCCACAAGGGCGGCGCTTCATGGAACACACGACTGCCGTTGACGTCCGAGGCGAAGGTGGTCTATAACCCTAACGGCCTTTGGCAGTCGTCCGAACGACAGACACCGAGGCCTTTGCCGAACCAAGATGGTCATTGAAACCCTACGTCAACTGAAGGAGTTCTGCGAGAGTCTCGACGATTGCCGTGAGATCTGCGTTGACACAGAGTTCTTAGGTGAGGGTCGCTACTATCCCGAACTTGGGATTATTCAGGTAGCCGCGGATGGCCACGCAGTGCTCGTCGACCCGCACGCGATCACTGACCTATCGCCGCTTGTTCCCATCCTCACACGCGGTACAACCGAGAAGATTGTCCACGCCGGCCTCTCCGACCTGAGAATCCTATTCCGCTCGCTGGGACATGCGATCTCACCGGTCTTTGACACCCAGATTGCGGCAGCACTACTCGGCTACGGCGATCAGCTTTCCCTCAAGAACCTCGTTCACCAGGTCTTGGGTATACAGCTTGACAAACAGGAGCGGTACACTGATTGGTCTCGGCGGCCGCTCTCAACCGCCCAAGTTGATTACGCTTTGAATGACGTCCGCTGGTTGGGAGAATTGCGCGATAAGCTCACAGCTAGCCTCATAAGCCAATCTCGCCTGGATTGGGCAAAGGGCGAATTTCGGCTTCTTGAGGATGCACAGAGCGTGTGGGGAGACGACCCGGTGGAAGTCGCGTCCAAAACCCGTGGCGCGGGCCAACTGGACCGTGGGCAAATGGCTCGGCTCGTCGAGCTGATCTCTTGGCGCGACAAAGTTGCGGAGCAGCTCAATCTTCCGGTAGGCCGAGTGGCGCGTGACGAAGTGCTATTCGAGTTAGCCCGACGCCCAAGGAACTCGCTACGTCAGCTCGGCGAGATCCGCGGCTTCACTTACCGCCAGGTCGAGCAATTTGGCGAGGATCTTGTCAAAGTCTTGCGGCGTTCGCCGAGCAGTGCGGACCAGGCTCGCGGAGAGGCGGCCTTGCTCGCCATCGCAGCGCGGACCCCTCCCACGCCGGACCTGGAACTGAAGGCGGACTTTCTGGAGCTCTGCTTGAATGTGGTGGCGCAGGAGAGTGCCGTCGCGAGGAGAATGCTGGCGACCCGCAATGACCTCCTGGCCCTTGCAACCCGTGGTGATGAAGCGCCAGTGCAGCTGCTCCAGGGCTGGCGTCGCGGCCTTGCGGGCGACAAGTTGCTTGCGGCTCTGGCGGGTCGGGCGGAGGTGCGCGTCGATGCTGACACGCGCCGTGTAGTGGTCAACTGGCTGACTGGAACACAGGTAAGTCAAACGACCAAAGACTGAGACTCCAGGAGAAACAAGACAGCTCCCAGGAACAGTAGCGGTAGTAACGGTTGTGAACCTTGAGCTAGGTTGAACTTGCGGGAGCGGAGCGTTTTTGTCGTTCCCTTTGGCTATCCAGCAACCGTCTTCAAGCAAGTCGACCGCGACCCACAGCCGAAGCCGCACAGTGAGGCAGGCTTCACTTCGAGAATGGGCTGGCTAGGGCGGCGCCTTTGAGCGGTTTTCGGCCACTCAACCGTAGCGTCCGCAACCGGCAGGAGAAAACCTGGGGAAACAAGCAGGGGAGATGGCGAGCTGTCCGAGAAATCGGTTGGGAAACGGGTCAGGGTGCCGATTGACTCCATCTTGAAGGCGCACACCTGGCTGCCAGACGGCGCGCTTGCAACTGAGGCGTGAAATTGCGGCTGCGAATGAGCCGGTGGGTGTATACTGCCTGGGTTCAGGATGCCAAAATGGAAATCTCGGCTTACATTCGTGGGAGGGGCGGGATCCAATCCAGAGAGCTTCACGACAGACGATGGACGTCAACGGCCAAGCAGGAGAAACGGCAGGGAATGTCTGGAAAGCGCTTTCGAGCGCCGGGCCGCAGACTCTGGCCCAACTGAAGAGGCTCAACGGATCCGTTGAGCTTGTGGGCTTCGGCCTGGGATGGCTGGCCCGCGAGGACAAAATCGAGATCATCCTGGAGAAGAAGAGCTTTCGCGTGCGGTTGAAGCAAGAGTGAATGTCTCCCCGCCCCGCAACGGCTGCATCTCAAGAACATGCGAACCATAACCCTCGAAGAACATTTCGCAACTCCAGGTTTCCTCGACAGCCCCTGGGGGCGCGAACTCAAGGCGCGGGCCTCGAAATTCGGAGGGGCGGCCGCAAAGCTCTTGGAACGACTCTGCGACGTCGGCGAGGGGAGAATCGCCGAGATGGATGCCGCAGGGATTGATGCGCAGGTGCTTTCGCTCACCTCTCCTGGCACCGAACAGGCCGAAGCGGCCGATGCGGTGGCGCTCGCCCGTGAAGCAAACGACTTCCTCGCCGATGCCGTCAAGAAGAATCCGGCACGCCTCGCGGGATTTGCCGCGCTCCCAACGGCAGCGCCGGACAAGGCCGCCGAGGAATTGGAGCGGATGGTCCGCGAGCATGGCTTCAAGGGAGCGCTCATCAACGGCCACAGCCGGGGACGCTATCTCGACGACAAATTCTTCTGGCCGATCCTCGAACGCGCCGAGGCGCTGAACGTCCCCATCTACCTCCACCCCACGCAGCCTCCCAGGCCGGTGATTGAAGCATCCTATGGCGGTTTCTCGCCGATCGTCACCGAACTCCTCGCGGGGGCGGGCTGGGGCTGGCACATCGAGACCGCGATTCATGTCCTCCGGCTCATCCTCGGGGGCGCGTTCGACAGATATCCGAAGCTCCAGATTGTGATCGGCCACATGGGGGAGGCCTTGCCCTTCATGCTGCAGCGGCTTGACGTCATGCCAATGGCAATGACAAAGCTCAGCCGCCCCATAAGCGCCTACCTCCGCGAGAACGTGCATTACACCTTCAGCGGCTTCAACTTCACGCCGACATTCCTGGATCTGATGCTCCAGGTCGGCGTCGAGCGGATCATGTTCTCGGCCGACCACCCGTACGCATCGATGGCGGAGGCGCGGGGATTCCTGGACCGACTGCCTGTGAGCAGCGCCGACAGGCTGCGGATCGCGCACGGAAACGCGGAACGTCTCTTCGGGTTCGGAGCAGCTGGCTAAGGGTGCCTAATCCCACTCGGCGGCAGTCTGGCCCTGGCTCCTTCCGCCGCCTTACACCTTTACCTCCCCGTCCATTGCGGCCGCCACGAACCTGTTCGTGTTCACGCCTTTGAACTGGCCGACCTGGCGGCCGCTCCGCAGAGGCTTGTTGAGTAACTGTCCGCAGCTTTTCCAACGGAGGTCTCGAATGGGCCCGCAACTTCAGACCGAACCAATCCAACCCCAGACGGAGAATCCAAAGTGGAGCCTGGCCGTCCGGATTGGCTTTCGATTCTGCCTTATATACTTGGGGCTGTATTGTCTTGCCACGCAAATCATCACCAGCCTGTTCTCCAGCACCCAGGGAGCAGACATTCCCGACCCGTCCACGCTTTGGCCTATGCGCCCCGTCGTCTTCTGGACCGCCACCCATATCCTCCACGTCAGGGCGCCTTTGTCTCTCGGCGGCAATAGTGGCAGCGGCGACTGCATGTTCGGCTGGGTCCTGGCCTTCTGCTTGCTCGCGATTGCCGTCTTCGCGACCGGCATCTGGTCCCTTGTCGACCGCAGGCGGGAAAACTACGTCGGGTTGCACAAGTGGTTTTGGATTTTTGCTCGTTTCGCGCTCGCCGGACAGATGATTAACTACGGCATGTTTAAAGTCATCCCGTTGCAAATGCCGTATCCGACATTAACCAGGTTGCTTCAGCCTTTCGGCACGTTCTCTCCCATGGGGGTCCTCTGGTCTTCGATCGGCGCTTCCCCGGTTTATGAGATCTTCGCCGGGTGCGCGGAAGTAGTCGGTGGACTGCTGCTCATCCTTCCTCGCACGGCCAGCTTCGGCGCCCTGATCTGCCTCGCCGACATGATCCAGGTCTTCATGCTAAACATGACCTACGATGTGCCGGTGAAACTGTTTGCCTTCCACCTCATCCTGCTCGCCTGTTTCCTCCTGGCCCCCGACCTTCCACGTCTCGTCAGCGTCCTCTTCCTGAATCGTGCCACCGCGCCTTCCCCCCAAGCGCAACTCTTCCGCGCTGCCCGCGCCAACCGGTTCGTGCTCGCCGCGCAAGTCGTATTGGGTCTCTGGCTCGTAGGTATGAACGTATACAGCGCTCGGGGGGATTGGAGCGTCTTCGGCGGCGGCAGACCGCACTCGCCGCTATACGGCATCTGGGAGGTGAGCCGGATGTCGATTGACGAACAACCGCGTCCGCCGCTCCTGACCGACTACGGCCGCTGGCGGCGGGCCATCTTCGATTTCCCCGCCCAGATGGCATTTCAGCGGATGGACGATTCGTTCGCTTATTATTCCGCCTCCATCAGTCTCACGGACAAAATTCTCGCCCTCACCAAGAGGGGCGACGAGAACTGGACAGCGAACTTCACCTTTCAGCGGCCTGCCCGGGAGCAGCTTATCCTGGATGGTCGGATGGACTATGATCAGGTTCACATCGAGCTTCAACTGACTGAGAGCAACAAGTTCCTGCTCGTCCGAAGAGGTTTTCACTGGATCCAGGAGTTTACCTTCAATCGCTAGCTTGGAGGCATACAGCAGTGGCCGACGCCGAAGCCGGTCACTTCCGTGTAGCGGGCATAACCCGAAAGTATTCCACTCGGCCCTGCTCGTACAAGTACCGTGCAACTGCGCAGAATCTGAGTGAATGAGCTTGTCCTCGACGATTACCCGCGATTAACGGCGAAGGGTTTGCCTATGCGACGCCGCCGATCTGTCTCCGAGCAGCTAACTAACGCCAGTTGGATACCTGGGCTGTTCCCTTCCTAAGCCTTCCTAAGACAACTCGCGAAAATGTCGGTGGCAAATCTTGCGGGAAAACCTACAAAAACTCCAACCCGGCGCAAAACGCCATTGACATCAGGCACCTGAGAATTTACGAAATTCTCCGGGAAAACCACGATGGACGACTTCGAATCCCACCCTCTCCGCCACCCTACGCTAAAGCTTCAGTTGGCTGGCCACCCGGAGTTTTAGCGTAGGGTGTCTCCCGAAGCTTCAGCGCAGGGAGACAGGCATCCATGTGGCATGTCTATTTTCTCCAGCTCAAAAACGGCGACATTTACGTCGGGTCGACAAACGATCTGAAGCGCCGTTTCTCTTCGCACCCATTGGGACAGGTCCTTTCAACAAAGGGGAATCTCCCGGTTAAACTAAAGAGCTACGTAGCCGTCGAATCTGAGGCTCTGTGCGCCCTACGGAGCTGGAATGGACGCGCTCTATGCGCAGGCACGGATGAGAAAATCGCGGACCGGAGTTCCGATGACCCGCACGGAGCATTGCACGAGGCGAAGAACGCTGCGGCGCTTTCGGCAACGAGTTTGAGGGCAGAGGGGGCCAGAGGGTCCCAAAGAGGGGACCGCAGCCAAAGGGCCGCCGTGAACGGGATGACAAAGAAAGGTGAGCGAAAGGAAGCTGAGTTTGATTCCCGTATGCTTATTGTTCGGGTGTCTCGTCTCCGCCTCGGGCATCGTCCCGGCTGCCCATGGCGTAGAGTAGCAGCTCGGCACGACTGGAAATCCCGAGTTTATTGTAAATGTTAAACAGGTGATTCTTGACAGTGTGCGAGCTCAGGCCGAGGGAGTGCGAATCTCGCCGTTCGGAAGGCCTTCGGCGACCATGCGAACGATTTGCTCCTCTCGCTCGGTAAGGATGGGTTTGCCTTTGGCGTTGGCGATGTGGATCTTTCCTCTGCTTTCCAACGCTTGCATGATCCAGTGTAGTTGGCCGCTGTCGGCCCAGATCTGCCCCGCATGCACGCACCGAATGCATTTGCACAATGCCGGGAAGTCCTCGTTCAGGCAGAAAACGCCTCGTGCTCCGTGCGAGAAGGCATCGACCACCTGCTCAGCGTCTACACAATCCAACAGGACAATAACACGCGCTGATGAGCCGATCAGGTTGAGCTCTCGCAAGCCCCGCAATCCCCCAGTCGCTTCGTTTTCCAGGTTCGCGCTTATGAGAACCACGTCGGGCTGATGCTCCGCCACCTTTTCGAAAAAATCCTTCCGATTATGCACTGTAGCAACCACATTAAAGTGCTTGCGGCGCTGGCCGAGTGCCAGACCAAGTAGGTGATTCGCCAAGGTGTTTGAAGCGGCGATCAGAATTGATATGGTCATCGCTGCGCCTCCCGCGCCGCTGAACCGGAGGAATCCAATCTGCGGGCATTGTCCAGGCCGGATTATAACGTCAGCCGCGGAAAAAACAATCCGAAATCAGACATCATTACTTCTTCATACACTACTAGACATACAGTATCCGCTTATGTATAGCGTCCCGCTTCCTTAAGAAGATTAGCGGCCTCCGATGAGACGATCATGCCCGCCCGCGTGGGCCCGCTTAACAAGCCGATATAAGACTTCCGACTCAGGTTTTTTCCTACCAAAGATGACATTTGTCCATGAGGAGTTCCGCCTATTGCAAGGCCTTCGCCTGTAACCTACACTGCGCATCCGATTCCAGCGCACGCCAGTCAGCAGGAGCCGCGTGGAGCATGGAAAAAATGCAACGAACAACCGGACGCACCAATCAAGAGCGTCGAAAACACAACCGCTACCGGCTGGAAGTTCCCGTTATCTTTTCGTGGCGGGACGCGCAAGGTGAGCGGCGTGAAGGGGTGGGCCTTACGCGCGTCCTCAGCACGCATGGAGCATTCGTCTTGACGGCGACTCCTCCGCCCGTGAACGCCAGCATTGCACTGAAGGTTCTCATCCCGCGGGTCGGCGCGGCAGGCCCGCACATGTTCCTTCTCGGCGAGGGAACCGTGGTTCGCGTGGATGCTTTTTCGTACCCCGACGCCAGCGCAAGTTTTGCGGTGGCGGGTAGATCCTTCGTCTTGAACCGAGATGAAGCGGCGCTGAGTGAGCGCGCTGTGATTAAGTCCAGGGCGCTGACCTCAGGCGTAGAGGTCAGCGCTAGGCAACGTCCGAGATAGTCCGAATCCGTTTTCTTAGCTCTGCGGTTCTAGCCAACAGACGCACACCTAGTTAATTCAGTTGTTGAGTTCCAGAAATGTGACTCACAGGGCGGAGCTACGTTCTGAGATACAGACCAAGTTAGGCACCCAGATAGAATGAACAACCCAACGAACGGCAGGCGCTGCCGCCCGCTCTCGACGATCGGAGAAACGCCATCGAATGAAGCTCCCAGGATGCATGCTAAAACGGGAGATCGGTCGAAGGGACGTCATCAGACACGCGACCTCGGCCGTGAGCGCCGAGTTCCGGCAGTGATTCAGCCCAGGTGGAGGCTATCGAAGGAATACGTGAATGTTGCGACTCCACTTGCTTTCTTGATCGAGGAAGATGATGTGATTGCCAAGGACGTGGCACTTGGGAGAGATACCATATTGGCCCTCGCCCCTACTCGGGGCATGAAGGAGGCATGAAATGAGCGCAGTTTTGGACGACATAGCGCGAATAATTGCCAGGCCCATCCCGCGAAGACAAGCGTTGAGGCTTGTCGGCGGAGTAGTGGGCGGCACAATAGCTGCGGCCCTCGGCAAAGCGAAGGGTTTGGGTAGCTGGGCGGCGCAGGTTGGGGGCGCATCGGTTGGGAAGTCCCCAAAATGTGGGCGTGGCCAGTTCGCCTGCGGCACCGGCAGCCGCGCGGTATGCTGCTCATCAGGCAAGACCTGCTGCGGCAACACCACCGTCGGGTTCACGTGTTGCGGTTCGAGTCAAGGCTGCTGCACGGACGCAAAGACAGCTTATTGCGCTCCTCCGCGGTCGACGTGTTGCAAAGGCGCACACTGCGGCTCAACCCAGTCCTGCTGCAATGGGAAGTGCTGCGACAAACTCTCACACGAGACGTGTTGCGGCACCACCAGTAGCGGCGTATGCTGCAGCTCGGGCAAGGTATGCTGCGGTGGCAGGTGCTGCAGATCGGGCCCGTCTGCAAGCAATCCCTGTACAAGCGCCCGATGCTAGAACTGAAGTTAGTTCTTTCGGGGGGCAGTGTTTGCGCGCCCGTGACCCAGGAGTCTTCACGTGTCATCGTTGACGGCTTCGACGGAGGCTCTTAATCTTAGTTCATACCGCTTCTTGCGGAGTTTGACCTTCAGGAAAAGGCGCTCATCGAAGAAATCAGCGAAAAGGGGTGGCCGCGGGCCCAAGAGCAGGGTGCGTAGTTCCGGGTCCGGTGAGTCGGGCGCCAGGATGTGATCGGCGTCTCTCGAGAGCACCAGCAGCAGCGAGCGGTCGCCGGCATCGGCTTTCAGGCTGGCTATGCGCGCATAAGCGCGATGATATCCTGCCCAGAGCAGCGTCCGGTCCTCGAACTCGGTGGCGCTGACATGGGCTGCAAGTTCTTCGATGCCGAATGAGTTCCCGGGTTCGAAATTAACCGCAAACTCCCGGTGTGGAATTTCAATTTCGGCTGAGTTCCTCCTGAAATTCCCTTGCAGCATTTTGGATTCGTTGGGCCTCACGGTGAGGCAGTGCCGAATGCACCAGGACCGCGCCGTGGCATAGTCCATGTACTCCCGGGCTATGTCGAGCGTCATGTATAGCTGGTGTATCACCAGCCCCATAGGATCAACTTTGATTACGTCCCGGATGTGTGAATTTCCCGCCAAGCGGTGCGGGGCCAGGAACTTCTCGGCGGCGTCTTCCTCCTCACCCGTCAGATTCAGCCTTTCCGGTGAGTTCGCGGCTCGCGCCGGGAGCGCGCGAGCGACGGCGCGATACTCGTTCCAGAGACTCTCCGCCTCGGTTTCAGAATATGGGGGAAGGTCAACGCAGTCCTTACAGAGGTATGAGAGTGCGACGTCTCGTTCCATCCAGCCCAAGAGCAGGATTGCTTCCATTGACGCTGTTGCCATCGATGCCTTGCGGCCTCCCAAATCAGATGTGGCGAGAATTCCCGGCTGCCCGCGAGCTCTTTCGCACGCCTCGAAAGCGCGGAAGCCAGGCGCCGGATCAGCTTCCGACCGGTGCTTCATTGCGGCTCGCGATATGCAAGTATACCCACACTTCGGCTCGGCGGGAAGGCAGCGAAGGCGTTGGGCGAGATCCGAATGTGTGGGGGCGGGAACGAGCTCCCTACTCGATGATGGCTCGCGGATGATTGCTGTTTGCGGGCCACGGCGCCGTCCTTGCGAGTCCGCCGGCGGACACGCAGGTTGAAGTCCTGATGCCCAGCACCGTTTCAAAGCCATTCGGAATGTCGATTCAAAACAAGCGACTCGGAAGACTTCTCCACATGCTGCCCCCTTTACGTGAGAGCCTCCGCCCGTGCGGTACCCGAGCAGAGATCTCCCTTCAAGCGGGTTCTCGATCACTGGTTCTCCTGCTGGTGGTCGGCGGCGCAAGCCTGCTGTTAGCAGCGGAAACAGCACTGGTGGGGGTGACTTCGTCGTTCGAGACGCCTTCTCAGGGTCGCGTGATCCTGGCCCTCGAACCAGACGACGCCGCGGCTCAGCACTGGCTTGGGTGTGTTTACGAAGATACCGATCCGGCCCAAAGCGTCGTGCATTTGCGCCGTGCGACCGAGATCAACCCTTATGGCCGGCTCTATTGGTCAGACCTCGCCTCTGCCTGCCAGTCAATCGACGATACGCAGTGTGTCGATCAGACTAGAAGGCGCCTGTTGACGCTGTGTCCCATGGTGCCTCTTTACCATTTGTATGCTGCCCGATCTTCTTTGAAGGCAAGCCGGCTTGACGAGTCGGCGGCGGAATTCCGGCGCCTGTTGCAACTCGACCCGACATACGCCCCCAGCGCTTGGTTTTCTCTTCGACCTGTGCTTGAGCCCGACCGCATCTTCCAACAAGTGCTGGCTGACAGCCCCAGTTCCGAAATCAAGGTTGGGTACGTCGAATTCTTGAGCACGCAAGGTGAGGACGCCGCCGCCTATCGAATCTGGAAGCGAGTCGCGGCAAATTCTCGCATCTTTCCGTTCTCTTTAGCGCAGCCCTACCTGGACCACCTGATTGGCCTGGGCAGAATCGATGAGGCCGCGGACGTCTGGCACGACCTCAGGCGGTTGGGAATTGTAGAAGCCTCCGGCAAGGAGAAAGAAGGCAATCTGGTCTTCAATGGCGATTTCGAGCAATCGCCGTTGAACGCCGGGTTCGATTGGCGGTCTGGCCCGAGTATTTATCTAGGAGTCGATTTCTCAGCCACCGGCGCTTACCATGGGGCTCGATGCCTGCGGGTTGATTTTACGGTTAAACGTAACGAAGAGTATGAGCCCGTGTACCAAATTGTGCCCGTTCTTCCCAATCGATCCTACAAGCTAGAAGCTTATGTGCGCTCAGAGGAGATCACCTCCAACACCGGCCCTTGCTTGCGCGTGCGTGATGCCAGGCAACCCGGCTTTCCGGACGCTGTAAGTGAGACGACAATCAAGACGACCCCATGGCATCCTGTTCGGCTGTACTTTTCGACCGGAGCGGAGACCCGGTCTGTGCGGGTCTCACTCTGGCGACCTCGCGGCCGGGTTTATCCCACCGAAATCTCCGGAAGCTTCTGGTTAGATGCCGTTTCACTCCAATGCATGGATTGTCCTGGCGGGAAGAGCGCCCTGGAGAGTCAGCTTTGAGAATGGAGTTTTCCCCGATGTGGCCGGCCGACGCAGTCATGTACGGGGAGGTTCACGCAAAAGCTAATAGGAATCCGACGGGGATCAGCGTAGCCCGAGTTTTGGTTGTCGCTGCTCTAATAGGCGCGCCATTGGCCATCGGGGCTGTGGATCCTTGGGCCTGGACCTCGGTAGGCCTACTAGCTTATCTTGCCCTCTTCTTGTGGGCATTGGGAAGTGTTCAGCAAGGAGCACTGAGATTCGTCTGGTCGCCGCTTTATATACCCATCATCGTGTTTCTTCTTTGGGGACTTGTTCAATATTGGGGGCGACTCACGCTCGACCGATCGGCTACCCGCGAATCCCTCGTGCTGTTGGCGGTTGATGGGACATTGTTTTTCCTCACCGCCCAACTTTTCGCCACAGCGGGCAAGCAAACCTGGCGCTGCTTGGGTCTTGCGGTGGTGGCATTCGCGGGCCTGTTGGCATTGTTCTCCATTCTCCAGTTCGCTTCCGGGACGCACAGAATTTACGGAAGGATCGACACACCCGCTTATCTCTTTGGCCCGTATGTTAATCCCGACCACTACGCGGGCTTGATGGAAATGCTTATTCCGGTAGCGGCCCTCTACATTGTCGGCCAGAGGAAGAGGCTCCCTTATGCGACTCTGGCTTTGCTGCTCTTTGCGGCAGCAGTCGCGCTCGCCTCACTGCTGCTTTCTGGTTCTCGTGGCGGCCTGATCGCACTCTCTGTAGAGGTCGCGATACTATCTGTCATCTTCGGCTTCTCGAGTCCTCGGAAAACTGAGGGCGCCCGACTGGCGATGGTTGTTGCCACCACACTCTTGGCGGGCGCGCTCTTGTTCGCTTGGGAGGACCCCGGCTGGGTCTTGAACCGCTTGAGCCTGCTCGCTCACGTCAAGGGTCACGCTTGGGCCGATGAAATGGCCACGCGCAGAAGCTTCGCAAAGGATTCACTGCGCATGTTGCTGCGTCACCCTGTGTCGGGTGTTGGCTTAGGAAGTTTTAAGACCGCTTATCCAAGCTATCAGAGTTACCCCGGTGATTGGTGGGTTTCTCACGCCCACAATGATTACGTCGAGGCTGCGGCTGAAACCGGGATCATCGGCATGGCCGCGGTGCTGACAGCACTGGCGCTCTTCTTCCGCACTGCCTTCGCAGGTCTGGCCCGCCGCGTGGGAACTGAAGACGGATGGATCAGGCTCGGCGCCGCCATAGGGTGCTGTGGTTTGCTCGTACACAGTTTTTTCGATTTCAACCTACACATCCCGGCGAACGCGGCCTGGTTTGCAGTCCTCGCCGGACTGGCCACCACGGCAGATTTCGCTGGAGCGAAGAAAAACTTTCGGGATCAGGAGCAACACCATGCGGCGATTTGAGGCAAAACACAAAGATTGTACAAGGGTCGGCCTGAAGACCTTAGCTCATTTAGGCTGGGCTCTGCTCGCGGGTTGCTTGGCTTGCCAAGCCCCTCTCTGGCCGGCGCAAAAGCCTGGTTCCACTCAAGTCGTATCACCCGTACAGGCGTCGAAACCTGCTGCCCCTAAATCGTCACCAGCCAGTCGTACGGGTAGCAGTTACGTCGTCGCAAAGGACGACCTCCTGGATATCTACGTGGTCGGAGTCCAGGAGCTTTCCCGCGAGTATCGCGTGAATGCCGATGGGCTGATCACTTTGCCGATGGTTCAGCATCCCGTCATGGCCGCCGGATTAAGTCTTGAAGAGTTAGCCAAGGCGATTCGCAAAGAACTTCTGGACGGCGCCATACTCACCGACCCCGACGTCGTTGTCACCGTGAAATCGTCCACACTGAATTCCGTGGTCCTTTCCGGAGCGGTCAAGAAACCCGGGGTTTACCCCATCTACGGTCACACGATGCTGCTTGAATTGCTGACACAGGCTGAAGGGCTCAGGGACGACGCCGGCAGCATAGCGATCATCACGCGCGGTGACAGAGCGTTGATCGGACGCAGTCAGGACGCTGCCCAGGCGGAAGGTGATACTGCTCACGCCGGCTCCCGCATGGTGGAAGTGGACGTTTGGCGGCTCTGGCAAAACGGTGACGCCAGCCTCGACCTCGAGTTGTACCCGGGGGACCGAGTCCTGGTCCAACATGCAGGAATTGTGTATGTCATGGGCGCCGTGAACCGCGCCGGTGGCTTTGTCCTGTCCAACGACCAGGAGAAGATGACCGTACTGAAAGCCGTGGCGCTGGCAGGCAGCCTCACGCGAGATGCGAAACCCAGCAAAGCGGTGATCATGCGGAACGCGATGCAAACGGCGGGAGGGGGGAAGGAAGTCCCTATCGACCTCAAGCTCATCCTGTCGAAACACGCTCCCGACGAACTGCTGCTGGCGAGTGATATTCTCTACGTCCCTGAGAGCGGGGCTAAGAGGACTCTTCACAGCGTCATCGACGCCGCAGTCTACACAACTCTCTGGCACGTGCCTTATTAGGTGAGTCAATGCGCGGCCTGCGCGCATGGAAGGAAGCTACACATCAATGTCCAAAGAAGAGCGTCGAGAAGCATGGGGAGATCGGAGAAACGAAATGACTGCTCAAGATAATAAGCCAGTTCCCACCAATCCAGGCGTGCCCGCCCGGCAAACTCAGCTTCGATCCCCGGTCTTCGACATGGTGGCTGCCACTTCCGAGACCGTCTCCTTGGGAGCTTACTGGGAGATTCTCAGGAAGCGCCGGGCCACCATCCTCGCCGCGACCGTGATCACCACGGGTCTCGTGGCCCTGGTGGTTTTCCGCATGAGACCGATCTACCAGGCCACCGCCCGCATGGAAGTTCAGGCCGAGACACCTCAGCTCCAAACTCTTAATAATCTAAACCAGCCTTCGGCTACCGATGACGCGTTCCTGCAAACCCAAGTGGATCTGCTGCAAAACAACAACCTGGCCTGGGAAACCGCCGAGCAACTCAAGTTGGCCACATTGCCGGAGTTCCAGCGACCGACAACGATTTCCTCGTTACAGCCGACGCCCGCTTCCACGGAGGCTCAAGCAGCCGTCATTCGAGCTCTCAAGGGCCGCCTGAAAGTCAATCTACTCCCCAATAGCCGCCTGATCGAAGTCAGTTTTGAAAGCACTGATCCAAAGCTGGCGGCAAGTATAGCTAATACTCTGGTGAGCAATTATGTCGAGCTAAGTTTCCGCTCAAAATACGATGCCACCCGGCACGCTACATCCTGGATGGAACAGCAACTGGACGAGCTAAAAGAAAAGGTGGAGAAATCCCAGCAGGATCTGGTCGATTATGAGCGCGTAAACTCCATTGCCGAAGTCGGCGACAAACAAAACATCGTGCAGGAACGCCTTTCGGACCTGAGCAAAGACTTAACGGGAGCAGAAACCGACCGGGCCAACAAGGAGTCAATCTACGACTCGATTCAGAGCAACATCGCCGATGCCGCCCTGGTGACCAATGATCCTCTATTGCAGCAATTAGATTCCAAATACGCGGAACTCAAAACCGAATATGCCGCGTCGACATCTCAATACGGCCCCGGTTTCTATAAGGTCAAGGAGCTTAGCAATCAGCTCAGCGAGGTTGAATCGCTCATGGATCGGGAGAGGAAGCATGTCGCGGAACGGATTGGGAGCGACTACAGAACTGCTCTCCGCCGGGAGAAGCTTCTTTCCCAGGAGGTGACCCGGCAAAAAGCAGAGGTTGAGAAGCTCAACCAACTCCTTATTCAGTACAATTTGCTGAAGGGGGAATTCGAAACCAATCAGGAACTCTACCGGGACCTTCTGAAGCGCCTCAAAGACGCAACCATTTCCGAGAGCTTGCGTGCGACGACCGTCCGGCTGGCTGACGAGGCCTTGGTGCCCACTGCCCCCATCCGTCCGAACCGCAAGGCGGACGTGGCCACGGGGTTGATTGTGGGGTTGATTCTAGGTGTGACGCTGGCGTTTATTCAGAACAGTCTGGATCGCTCCATCAAGACGGCACAGGATCTGGAGCGGATTGTCGCCCTTCCCACCCTGGCCATGATTCCGCAAGCGGCCAAATCGCGGAGGCGGTATGGCCGCCTTTTCCCGCGCGGGCCTTCGAACGGCACAGGAGATGCAACCGTGGCGACGATGGTTCTGAACCAACCCTCGTCGGAAATTGCGGAGTCTTTCAGGATCTTGCGGACCTCCATCCTGCTATCCACGGCCCCGCGACCGCCTCAAATGCTGCTGGTCACCAGCTCAAATCCTCGCGAAGGAAAGACTAGTACGAGCGTCAACCTGGCTTTGGCGCTTGCGCAGCGGGGAAGTCGCGTTCTCCTGGTCGACGCCGATCTCCGCAACCCAGGCGTCTCTAGAGTTCTGGGGTT
>Ga0187879_10000259_pt1 | contig 37074 bp, 36 predicted proteins | sample June2016WEW_19_1_FD_132423 | JGI IMG/M metagenome (GOLD analysis project Ga0187879, IMG submission 132423) | Peatland microbial communities from SPRUCE experiment site at the Marcell Experimental Forest, Minnesota, USA - June2016WEW_19_10 | ecosystem: Environmental > Terrestrial > Soil >... | reverse complement strand
CGCGGCGATCGCGCCGTGATCGCCGATCCTGACGGCGGCTATGTCGCCCGCTACTTCGAGCGCTACCGAGGGGACGTCATTCTCAATCCTTTCGAACGGGAGTCGGTGAAATGGGACTGGTTCGCGGAAATTCGTAACAGCTATGACGTGGAGCAACTCGCGAGCGGTTTGGTGCCTTCCAGCAACGACGCATCGGGCCAGGAGTGGCGCGGTTACGCGCGCACGTTTCTCTCGGCAGTAGCAAGACGCTGCCATCAGGCCGGATTGCGTGATCCGACGGAGGTATGGCGACTCTTGACCGTGGCCTCGTACGACGAGCTGCGCCCAATCGTGGCCGGTACGCCAGCTCAGCCGTTTCTCGATCCCGACAACGCGCGCATGTTCGGCTCGATTCGCTCGGTCACCGGGTCCGCGGTCGCGGCGTTCGAGTACATTCAGGCGCAGCGCGCCGCACCGTTCTCTGTGCGCGAGTGGGTAAGGCGGAGCGCCGGCCCCGGCCTGTTGTTCATTCCGTATAAGGCGGGGCAAATCGCGGCATTGCGCTCGATGATCGCGGCATGGATTCGGCTCGCGATCATTGAGGCGATGAGCCAGCCGGAAGATCGCGATCAACGCTTATGGTTCGTCGTCGATGAGCTCGATGCCTTGGGTGCAATCGACGGGCTCAAGGATGCTCTCGCGCGCCTGCGCAAATTCGGCGGCCGATGCGTCCTGGGGTTCCAGTCGCTCGCGCAAGTTTCCTCCACGTACGGTCAAGGTGATGCGCATACGATCATCGAAAACTGTGGTAACACGCTGATACTGCGTTGCTCAGGCAGCGAGAATGGCGGGACTTCGCAGTTCGCCTCGAAGCTGATTGGCGAGCGCGAAATCGTACGCAGACAAATCGCGCGTGGGCGCGATCGCGCAGGGCTTTTCACGGCGGGCGGCTTGCGCCGCTCCACGAACGTCAGCGAACAGACGGTGACCGAAGTCGCGGTGCTGCCTTCGGAATTGGAGCGGTTGCCGGATTTGCGCGGCTACTTCAAGAAGGCTTCCTCGCCTGAATGGTTCAAGGTGTCGCTGGCCCCCCCAGCACGCGGGCACGCAACATGAACATCCGCTCCCCCGCGTATGCGATCGCGAGTACCAGCGCCGTTTGTGCAGTCTGCGGCGCATGGACGCACGTCATCGCCCTTGTTGTACCGCCGAATCACGCGGTGCGCGGCGAATCGGCCTGGGAGCGGGCACCGTTGAGGGCATGCCTGTTTTACGTCGAAGACCTAGCTGAGCCGGTTCGAGCCGCGGTGCATCTGCTTGCTCCTTGGTATCGGCTCGCTCGCAGCGCAGCGACGGGTACCGCCTATTGGATGAACCACTGCGAGCATTGCGGTGAGGCTCAGGAGGACCACGACCTGCATTGTGAGCCGGCCTCTGCCTTCATGCCCACCGGTGAGGACGGCGCTGCGCATGTCGAGTGCCTGGGGGTGGCGGAGCCGTTCGCGGCGGTGGCCGGCGGCTACAGCTACGAGCCCTCGTTCTGAAGCCCATGGCTGTCTATTTCCTGAATATGAAGACCTTTGGGCGCGCCAACGGCAGCAGCGCCACGAGCGCGATCGCGTATCGCGCCGGCGAGCGGATCCGCGATGAGCGCACCGGCAAGGTGTACGACCACACCGTCCGCCAGGGTGTCATGCACAAGGAAATCGTCCTGCCGCAAAGGCTCAGTGATGCGGACATGAGCTGGGCCAAAGACCGAGCCACGCTCTGGAACACCGTCGAGGCGGCCGAGACGCGGAAAAATTCCCGGGTCGCGCGCGAGTTTCTCGTCGCGTTGCCCGCCGAACTCACTCCGGAGCAGCGTTTGAGCTTGGTCCGCGGATTCTCGCAGGAGTTGGCCGATCGCTATCAATTTGCCGTGGACTTCGCGATTCACGCGCCGCGCACCGATCCGAGAAATTTTCACGCACATTTGCTCGCGAGCACGCGTCAGATCAATTCCGCCGGGTTCGGCGCCAAGACGACGCTCGAGCTCAATGACACGGCACGCATGAATCGCGGCTTGGAGCCGTTCGTGCAAGAACTCGTTGCGACGCGCGAGCGCTGGGCGACCATGACCAATGAGGCGCTGCGCGAGGCACAAGTCGCGGCGCGCATCGATCACCGCACGCTCGCTGCGCAAGGAATCGATCGCGAACCGCGACCGCATCTTCCGCGGGCCGCCTATGAAATGGAGCGTCGCGGTGAGGTAAATGCGCTCGCCGAGCGCATGCGCGCGGAGCACGAGGCGCGGGTGCAGCAGCGCGTGGAGGCGGCGGCTGCCAAAATTGCGCCGCAGCTGCCGAGAAACGTCGCGCTTGCGCAATCCATGGAGGATATCCGGCGCCAGGCGCGGGAGAATTGGCTGCAGCTACGGCAGTCGCAACGAGTCGCCGCGCCGGCCGCACTGGGGACGAAGGCGCAGGAGCGCGGCATCGATGACGATCTCGCGCGGTGAGTGACCGCATTGCGCGCCTGTGATCCGAAACATTTCATTCGGGTCCTGTTACGTCTACTCCCCTACGGGGCAGTGCGCGGTCTCGCGACGCTCGCGGCTGCTGCGTGCCTTGCTCAAAGCCGGTGACGCCGAATTCCTGGGCCACTATGCGGCACGCGTGAAGCAGGAGGTCTGCGCGCATCATCTGTTCGCCGGTTATTTCCAAGCGACGACGGTGCTGATTCCAGTCCCTGGGAGCATGCCGCAGCCGCCGGGGGTCGCCTCGGTTGCCGAACAATTAGCGGCGGCATTGGTCGAAGCCGGGCTCGGCGGAGTCGTCTGGAGCGGATTGAAGCGCGTTCGTCCCGTGCGCAAATCCGCCACGGCGCCGGGCGGCGCACGGCCGACGGTTGCAAAGCACTACGACTCGTTCACAGTCGAGCCCCGCGAATCATTGCCTGAGCGCATTCTCCTGGTCGACGACGTGGTCACGAAAGGGCGCACGCTCATCGCCGCGGCGACGCGCGTGCACGAGGCATTTCCGCAGGCGCCGATATGCGCATTCGCGCTGCTGCGCACGATGGGCCTGGTCGCCGAGATCGCTCAGCTCGTGGATCCCTGCGTGGGCCAGATCCGCTGGCGGGCCGGCGATGCGCATCGCTGTCCGTAGCGTGCGCTGATAAGTTCCCAATGCCAGAACTCAGTCGTTTTCTTGGTATCGTCATTGCAATGTATTATCGTGACCATGGTCCACCGCATTTTCATGCGCTCTATGGTGAATTTGAGGCGTCGGTGAGCATTACGACGGGAGAACTCAACGGCGACCTTCCCAAACGAGCGCTTAGTATTGTGCAAGAATGGCGGCTGGCGCATCGCAACGACCTGCTATCGGCATGGTCGTTGGCTCAGGTACAACAGCCGCTACCGAAGATTGACGCACTAGAGTGATTCTAATGTTGCCCAGAATAGTGGAAGCGCATTACGTTGCTGAATTCAAAGTCTGGATTCGATTCAGTGATGGCGCCGAGGGAGAGGTCGACCTGGCTCCCGAATTGGCTGGTCCTATGTTTGAACCGTTGCGCAACGTTGAACTGTTTCGGCGGCTGGTCCTTCATCCCGAACTGCGTACCCTAGTTTGGCCAAATGGAGCGGACCTGGCTCCAGAATTTCTTCGCGCGAAGCTTCGCGTCGTCGCCTGATCTGTGTCAGTTGTGCGCATCGAGAGTGCTTTCGAACGAGGATTGGGCGGCAAGCGGAACCAGTTGCGTAATCTCGACCGCTCACCTGGGGCTCGCCCGTTACGATTTCTGAACGAGACGGGACTGCGGGCGGTGTTGGATGACGCGCTGGTCGGCGGCGACGGCCTCGCCGGCGCTCACGCGATCCACGAGCTGTGGATGCGCGGCGAAATGTCGGTCAATATCGAACGTGCGATGGCCGCCCTGTGGGCGAGGGCCGCGGAATCGATCCCCGACTGGCTGCCGATGCGATTCGTCGAGCGGCTCGCGGACATCTATGAGATTGCGGTGGGCTTCCGGGCGGCAGCGAAAGGGCGATCGAATATCTATCTCGTGCTGCTCGACTATGCGGACAGCCGCGATGACCCGCAGGGACTCTATGTGGGCATGAGCAAATACAGCCCGGCGCAACGCTTCGACCAGCACAAGGCCGGCATCCGCGCAGCCGGCAGCGTGTTGCGCCGCGGTCTCGAGGTGTTGACGGGACCCACGCTGCATTTGCAGTTCATCCAGCGCAGCGAGGCCCAGCGTATCGAAGAGCAATTCGCAGAGGCGTTGTCCGCCGCGGGGTTCTTTGTTCAGGGTGGGCACTAAAGGGACGCTATGATCGGCGGATGGTCACGATGATCACCAGAGGTCAGCGATGATACTGATAGGGCAATTCGATTCGCCGTTCGTGCGGCGAGTGGCGGTCAGCTTCAACCGGCTCGCGATTCCATTTGAGCATCGGCCCTGGTCGGTCGGCAAAGATTTCGACCTGATTCGACGCTTCAATCCCTTGGGTCGGGTGCCTGCGCTCGTGCTGGCCGATGGCGAGACCCTGATCGAGTCGGCGGTGATTCTGGATTACCTCGACGAATTGGTGGGAGCCGAGCGCGCACTGTTGCCGCCGGCGGGCGCGTGGCGGCGCGAGGCCTTGCATTTGATGGCGCTCGCGGTAGGGGCTGCCGATAAGGGCGTGCAGCAGATCGTTGAAGTCGTGTTCCGGCCCGAAGAGAAGCGTCATGCGCCCTGGCTGGATCGGTGTCGCACGCAAATGCAATCTGCGCTGGGCGTGCTCGAGCAGCTGGTGCTGGCTCGCACCGGCGAATGGCTCGTCGCGGATCGCGTCACGCAAGCCGACATTACGGTCGGCTGCGTCGTGCGTTTCTTGCACGAAGCGCACGGCGTCAATCGCGAATCAACGCAGTATCCGGCACTCGCGAATCTGAGCGCCCGCTGCGAAGCGCTGCCGGCATTTCTCGCGGCCCCCTTTGATGCGTACTCGGCGCCGGTGCCATCCGGCTGAGTAACAGCTGCGATCTCGAGTTCAGGCGCCGCCGAGATGCGCGACGACCCGATCGACCTGATCCGCGGAACCCAGGATCACCGGCGTGCGTTGGTGTATCGCGGTCGGGTTGATCTCGAGTACGCGCTGACCCGGCGCAGACAAGGCTTTCCCGCCGGCTTGTTCGATGATCATCGCCATCGGATTGGCTTCATACATGAGGCGCAGCTTGCCTTGCGGCGCCTTCGCGGTCGGCGGATAAAAGAACACGCCGCCCTTCAGCAAGATTCGATGCACGTCGGCGACCATTGCGCCGGCATAGCGGCTCGAATAGTCGTTTTCCTGCGCCCAGTCGAGATAGCGTTGATAACCTTCGGGAAAACTGTTGCGGTTGCCCTCATTGACCGAGTAGCTCTTGTTGCCGCTCGGAACGCGCAATTGCCGCTCGACGCGCATGAACGAGCCGATGCTGGGATCGAGTACGAACATGTCGACACCCTTGCCGAGGGTCAACACGAATACCGTGGAGGAGCCGTACAGTACGTAGCCCGCGGCCACTTGCTTGATGCCGGGCTGCAGCAGGGAATCACGCGCCGGTTCGATGCGATCGTCGTGGCTCAATATGCTGAATATCGTCCCGACGCCGCCGCAGGTATCGAGATTCGAGGAGCCGTCGAGCGGGTCGAACAGTACGCAATAGCGGCGCAGGCCTTGCTGGTCTTCGCGCAAAATGACGGGCTCTTCGTTTTCCTCAGACGCTACGATCGCGACGCCCTCGCGGCCGCCCAAAGTCGCGAGCAGCACGTCGTTGGCGATCACGTCGAGTTTTTGCTGAACCTCGCCCTGCACATTTTCTTGGCCGACGCTGCCGAGCACGTTTTCCAATCGCGCGCGGCGGACCTTGTCGGCAATGATTTTCGTGGAGATCGACAGTGCGGAAAGGATCCACGAGAGGGTGCCGGTTGCATGCGGGTCATGCGCCTGCTCGGCGAGAATATGGGCCTGCAAACTGAGGATCCGGATCGAGTCGCTCAGCGATCCGGCCGGTGCAGCGGTCTTCTTGGGAGGCGCGGTATTCATGCCGGCTAGCATGCCACGAACTCGTGAACGGCACATCAATAGCACGGCGCGCCGTTGGATCAAAGAGTTACAATGCACGAATGATTATCGTTCATCACCTGAACAACTCCCGCTCGCAGCGGGTGCTGTGGCTGCTCGAGGAGCTGGGCGTCCCCTATGAAGTGAGGCGCTACGAGCGCGATCCCAAGACGATGCTCGCCCCTGCGGCCTTGCGCGCCGTGCACAGGCTCGGCAAATCGCCGGTGATCACGGATGGGGCTACGACGGTCGCCGAATCGGGGGCGATCGTCGAATACCTCGTCGAACAATATGGCGGCGGCCGCCTGATTCCGCCGCCGGGAACGCCGGAACGCCTGCGCTATGTCTATTGGCTGCATTATGCGGAAGGCTCGGCGATGCCACCGCTGTTGTTGAAATTGGTGTTCGACCGCATCGCATCAACGCCGATGCCATGGCCCGTGAGCGCGATCGCACGCGCAATTGCGGCAAAAGTTCAGAGCACGTTCATCGGCCCTCAGCTGAAACTGCATTTGGACTTCATGGAGTCTGAGCTTGCGCGCGATGCGTGGTTTGCTGGTCGCGAGTTCACGGCGGCCGATGTGCAAATGAGCTTTCCATTGGAGGCGGCCGCCATGCGGGCGGGCCTCGATGAGAGCCGCCCGAGCTTGATGGCGTTTCTCGCGCGCATTCATGCGCGCGACGCCTACCGGCGTGCATTGCAACGCGGCGGTCCCTACGATTTCAGCGCAGCGCCGTGACCATGAGGCGCGAGTTGCGCGGGTTGCGCGGATTGCGCGGATTGCGCGAGTTACGCGGGGCGCAGGGGCGTGCGCGTCGGCGATCCATGGGCGGAGTTTTGAGGCGAAGCCGCGGTGCTTCGCCTTGCATGAATTATTGATCATTTGCGCGGAGGTTCGCATGCCGATGTTGCTCAAGGTCGCGGTGTGTTTGTTCGGCGGCGCGTTGCTCGCATCGTCGGGATGCCAGAAATCCGCGCCGCCCGCGGATACCGCGGCGATGTCCGCGCAGAGCGCCGGAGACGCATGGGCAAAGACGCGCGACGGTTTCATCGAGGATTACCTCAAGGCGCAACCGTTTTTCGCTGCGCAGGCCGGCCGTCATGAATTCGACGGGCAGATGCCGGATCTCAGTGCCGATGGGATTGCGCATGAAATCGCGCGCCTGCACGCGGCGCACGCGCAAATCGCCGCCGTCGACGCAGCCGCGTTGCAGCCCGCTCAGCGCTTCGAGCGTGAGTACGCGCTCAATGTCGTCGACCATGATTTGTTCTGGCTGGAGAAGGCGCGTCAGCCGTTCACGAATCCGTATTGGTATATCAATGCGATCGACCCCGACCTGTACCTCAGCCGCAATTACGCGCCGCTGGATCAACGGCTGAAGGCATACATCACCTATGCGCGCACCATCCCGAATATCGCCGCCGAGGTCGCGGCGAATTTGCAATCGCCCTTGCCCAAGAGCTTCGTCGACTTGGCCGTCGATGGATTCGGCGGATACGCGGACTTCTACAAGAACGACGTGGCCGCGATTTTCGCAGCGGTAAAAGACCCGCAATTGCAGCGGCAACTTGCCGAAGTCGATGCGGCCGCCGCGCAGGCGATGACGCAACTGAAGAACCATTTTGTGGCGGAGCGCAAGACCGCGAATGCGAATTTTGCCTTGGGCAAAGACTTGTTTGTAGCGATGCTGCGCGAAACCGAGCGCGTCGATCTGCCGATCGACCAAATAGAGGCCGCCGGTCGCGCAGATCTACAGCGTAACCTCGACGCGCTCAAGGCCGAATGCGGCGTATATCTGCCCAAGCGCACGATCCAGGCCTGCATCGCCAAGATGACTGCCGACAAACCGCAGGGTGGGGCAGTCGCGGGCGCGCGAGCGCAGCTGATCGTGCTCAAGAATTTCGTCGCCGATAATCACATCGCGTCGATACCGAGCACCGAGGATGCGCTGGTTGCCGAAGCGCCGCCGTACAATCGCGGCAATTTCGCATTCATCCAGGTGCCGGGTCCCTACGACCACGGTGTTGCCTCGGTCTATAACATCGCGCCGCCCGATCCCAAGTGGAGCAAAGCCGAGCAAGCGGCCTACATTCCCGGAAAGGCGGTCTTGATGTTCACCTCGGCGCATGAGGTCTGGCCCGGACACTTCTTGCAGTTCCTTCATTCGAATAACAATCCCACGAAACTCGAAGGCCTGTGGGTGGGCTATGCGTTCGCCGAAGGCTGGGCGCATTACTGCGAGGAGATGATGATCGAGCGCGGCTTCGGCAAGGGCGATCCGGCGATGCATATCGGTCAATTATCGGAAGCCTTGCTGCGCGACGTGCGCCTGTTGTCGGCGATCGGTCTGCATACGCAGGGCATGACCCAGGCCGAGTCGGAGAAGATGTTCCGCGAGCAGGCTTTCCAAGACCCCGGCAACGCGCGTCAGCAAGCCGCACGCGGCACCTACGATCCGGCCTATCTCAATTACACCCTGGGCAAATTGATGATCCGCAAGTTGCGCGACGATTGGGTCGCGAAGCAGTTGGCAGCGAACGCGCCTGCCGCGCCGGGGTCGGCCGCGCCCGCCACCGCGCCGACCGACGCGGACAAACAGAACCTTTTGCGCGATTTCCACGACCAGTTCTTGTCTTACGGCGGCCCGGCGATTCCGCAGCTGCGCAAGGAGATGCTGGGCGAGCAAGGAGCGGTGCTCTGATGTTGCAGGGCATCGCGGGCATGGCCCATGACGATTTCGTAGGGCGTTTGCTCGCAGCCGCGACCGCAAAAGCGGCCTAAGCATGGTGACCGTCGAGGCCCCAGAGAAGCCGGGAACTCATAGAGCACCAAGTCAATGCGTTCGTATCAGCGATCGTATTGCGTAGCACGCGAGAATCCTTGGTGCGCTGGGGGGGGGGCGCCGATTTGCGCTCTGGTCGGCGGCTGGTCCCGTGCGCAGGGGGAATTCATGTTTGGTGACCGCGGGAACGGATCCGCTCCCTCCCCATTCGCGCCGCGAGGAGACTCGCGCGACAATCGCTCTCAGGCTCGGCGCTAGTCTGTTCGCGCGGCGAGTCTCCGGCGCTGCCGTCAGCGGCGATGGCATCGACGGTCGGATTGTAGGCCCGATCGACTGTTGCACAAAAGCAACGTCCATGAGTATGTTGTTGAGCTTGATGAAAGCCTGTTGTCATTGAAATGGTAACTGTCTTACACTGCCGCCCCATAAGAACTTCCTAGGGTATTTGTTGTCGCGCACAGGCCTGCGCCGGGTGCGACGTCTAAAAAGGGGATAAAATGGTTCGCAAAGACTTAATCAGCCGATTCGTCGCGCTGGCGCTTATGGGCGCGACATCCACTGCCATGGCGCAGACTGCGCCCGCAACATCCGACGAATCCGAAACCGTATTGCAGGAAATCGTCGTCACCGGCACGATGATCGCGAGGGCCAATGCCGAAACGGCCGTGCCCATCACGATCCTCAAGGCGGACGCCCTCAAGGACCAAGGCATCACGAGCGTGGAGCAGGCGCTGAACCAGCTTACGGCCAACAACCCGACGATAAACATCGCACAATCTGTTGGAACGTTTAGCGGAGGCGGCAGCTTCGCCGACCTGCGTGGCCTTGGCCGTTCGCGCACTCTGGTGCTCCTGGATGGCGAACGGTTGGCCCCCAGTGCCTTCGATGGCAGTGCGGTCGACTTGAGCGGCATCCCGTTCTCGGCGATCGACAGCATCGAGGTGCTTCGGACGGGCGCCTCGTCCCTGTATGGCGCGGACGCCGTCTCGGGCGTCATCAACTTCATCACCAAGAAGGATTTCCAGGGTCTTACATTCGAAGGCACCTACGACAGGCCGCAGCACCCAAGCGGCAGCTCGGGCGAGTTGGCCGGCACCTTTGGTCACGGCGATCTGGTGAACGACGGCTATAACTTCATGCTCACCGTAGGTTACAGCAAGCAGGACGAGCTTCAGGCGGGCGCGCGAGAATTTTCGGCCGCAGGCTTTAATCCGGCGGGGGGCGACAGCGCTACCAACAATCCGGGAACGTGGCCCGGGAGCGTGCAGGATTCAAACGGCAACTACTATCAGCCCGGGTTTCCGGCCTGTGCGGGCAATACGTACCTGACCACTCAGCCCGGGAACTGTGCATACCGGTATTCCGCCGCGACGGATCTGCTCCCGCAGCACACCGAAACTTCCGCGTTGGCGTCCCTCACCAAGTCGCTGGGGCCCGACGACACCGTGAAGCTGCAGTACTTCTGGACCCAAGCCGACGTGGTCGCTTGGTCCGGTCCGATGTTCTATGACTTCGCGTTGGACCCGGCGAGCCCCTACTTCCCCGGCAACGCCCAAGGCCCGAGCGTGGCTGGGCTGATACCCGAATATGGCGCCAGTGGGCCGCCGAATCTGACGGGGTTCCCCAGCGGCCCCGGGTCGGGGTGTCCTAACCCCGCTCCCCCTGCTGCGCCGACGTGCTTTGCGAACCCGGTCAGGGCGGTCTGGACCGACCCCAACAACGCCCGCTACTCCGGCAACCTCAATACCGAGCAGAGAGCCGTGTTGACATTCGCCGGCAAGAACGCTGGTTGGGACTGGGCCGGGTCTGTCAACTACAGCCAGAATACAAACGACAACCGCAATGTCGGAGGCTATCCCAATGAGGCGCTGCTTGCGCCGAACGGCGTCCTCAGCGATTTGATCAACCCCTTCGGGCCCCAAAGTGCGGCCGGACAGGCCTTGATCAACTCATCCTATCTAAACGGCATCTACTCGACCGGCGAGGATAAACGGTGGAGCGTCGATGGCCACAGCAGCCATGAGTTGGGCGATCTTATCAGCAAGGGCAATCCGGCGGCGGTCGCGCTCGGCTTCACGGCGGGAGGTGAGCACTTTAATTACGCGACCACCCCGTATAACACGATCATACAGGCCGCAACTGGGCTTGGGGATAGTTCAGTCGAAGGGAGTCGCACGTTCCAGGCAGTCTTCCTCGAAGTGGACCTGCCGCTCAGCAGCACTCTCGATCTCAGCCTGGCGGATCGTCAGGACTGGTACAGCGATTTCGGCACGACCAACAACCCGAAGCTCCAGGCGCGGTGGCAGCCGGCCAGTTTCGTGACCTTCCGGGGAACCGCCTCCACCAGCTTCCGAGCGCCCACGCTGTTCAACTTGAACAATCCGCCTTCCCTGGCGGCCTCGACCGGCGGCAGCATGGGGCAAGGAAATCCGAACTGCGCGGTCACCCCCCCGCTCGCGCCGTTTACTACAGAAACCTGCGCCACGCAGGGACTGGGGTTATTCGGAGGAAACCCGAATCTGACGCCGGAGACGTCGGAGAACTTCGATTTGGGTGTGGTCCTCACGCCAATCACCGACTTGGGCATTACGATCGACTACTACAGAATCCTCGTCAAGAACACCATTAGTTCCGTTCCGGCCCAGGCCATCTACGGCAACCCGACGACGTTCGCGAACTATTACGTGTTGAACAATACCGGGGGTCTCACTCCGTCGATCAACGAGTCCGCGAGTTGCATCCCTTACACGCTACCGACGTGTGGATACATCAAGGTGAACTCTGCGAATACGGGCAGGCTCACAACCGACGGCATCGACCTCAGCATCCAATACCTGCAACATACAGGGGTTGGAACATTCCGCGAGGACCTGGAAGCGACTTCGGTCACGCAGTTTCTGGAGGAGCAGTACACCGGTGGCCCCAACCTCAACCTGGTCGGCTGGTTCAACGAAATTCCGCCGGCGTACCGGTTGCAATCTAACCTGAGGATCGACTGGAAGAGCCTGGGGACAACGTGGGGCGCCGGAGGGGGCGCGCGCTACTGGTCGACCTACATCGACCAATACCCCGATGGCAACGGCAATCAGCGGACGGTGGGCAGTTATTGGGTCATGGATGGCTACGTCTCCTACAAGCCGATCCAAAAGCTGACCCTGTTGTTTGGCATCAAGAATATTCTCGACAAGGCTCCGCCCTACACCAACGCAAACCAGGGTAACTTCGCGGCCGGTTACAACGCGTTCATTGTCGATCCGACGCAGCGGAGCTTCTATGTCAATGCGCGGTTAGACGTCTTCTAAACCCTTCAGGAAAGTCGATTTGAAGCCCCGCCTCGTGCGGGGCTTTTTTTTGGCCGCGTCCGCGGCCACAGCCGGGCGAAGCCCGCACTCCGTGCGAGCTACGGCGCCGTGCCGAGGCTTGTATGGATGGCGCGGTCACCGACTTGAATTTTGAACTGATCGCAGATGCCGCCCTTGAGTTCGAGCACCGCGGCGACGGGCCTCGGATCGCTGATGATGTCGGTCGAGAGCGGGGTAGCGCGCGGCGCGATGTAATCGATGCGCCCCGTCGCATCGATGAACAGCAAATCCAAGGACAGGTACGTATTTTTCATCCACATCGATATCTGCCGCACCGGCTCAAACAGGAACAGCATGCCCGCGTGGTCGTCGATGTCGTGCACGAACATGAGGCCTTGCTCCTGACGGCTCGGGCGGTCCGCGGTCCAAATCTTGAAATTGACGACCTTGCCCGACGCGGTGCGAATCGCGAGCAGGCTTTGGGGAAACGCCGCGAGCGGCTCGGGGGCGGTGACGTCGGCGCGCGCCGAATCGGCGCCGGCGAGCGTGCCGAGCAGTAGCGCGGTTGAGAGCAGGCATGCGCCGATGACTCTCGGCGCGAACTTAAGGTCGGGTTTCAAGGCGGTTTCTCCTCGTAATTGACAATTCCCGCAAAATCAAATCGGCTCACGATGACCGCCCCGCCGCCACGGACTGCGCGCGCGGGCTGCGTGCAAAACCCGTGCGCCTCGAGCCGGTACTGATGCTCGCCGCCGAGTCGCCGCTGCGTCAGGGAATCGACCGTGCAGCGGCTGTCGCCGCGCGTGCCGTAAATGCGATCGCTGCCCTGCACGATGATCGTCAGATTCGCGGCCGACTCGCGCAGCGGCTCGCCTTCGCGAACGCCGGTCAAGCCGAACACGAATAATAAATTCGGCCGCGACCCCGCGACTCGCCGAAAACTGAGGCGCACGCCGACGGGGTCGGTCTTGGATTCGCCTTCACAGGCCGTGCCGCTGTTCGGCCAATCGATTTCGGCCTCGAGCGCGCCGCCGATATGCGCGCGCAGGTAACCGTCGCCCGACGAGAGGCAGTTCTTGGCGCTCGCCGCCTCGACGGCCGCGGTTCCGGCCGCTGCGCCGGCTGCTGCCAATAGCGAGACCGTTAAGAGGAGGCCGGACGGCCCTGAGAACCGGCATCGCCGCAAGCCTTGCACGCGTGGGCGCGTGGCCCTTTCACTACTGGGGATAGTCGGTATCATTTTGCCCTATGTTGCCACGAGCGCCGTTGCTATTCGCCGTTTCGATGTTGCTCGCCGCGTGCGCGCTGTTTGCGCCGAAATTTGACAAGCCCACGTTGTCGGTTGTCAGCGTCAAAATGGTCGGCGGCAACCTGTTGCAGCAAAACTTTCGGCTCACCTTGAAGATCCACAATCCCAATGACCGGGCTCTGCCCGTCAAAGGCCTGACTGCGGATTTGCGTGTCAGCGGCGAGGAAATCGCGACCGGGGCGATTGACCGGCCGTTTACCGTGGCCGCGCTCGGCGAGACCGAATTCGACCTGACGATCACGGCGAACATGGTACTTGCGCTGCTCAAACTCTCGCAGCATGCGGAAAATCACAGCGATGCCGTCCCCTACGAGGTCACGGGCGCGGTGGCCATCGATTTGCCTTTTTTCCGCTCGCTGCCGTTTCAACAAACCGGCTCGTTTTCTTTGAAAGGCGGCTAGCACAAACCGAGATGCGGCGCCGCCGCATTTGATGGATCTTACCCTAACATACTGAAAATAAAGAATTTTTATAAGCCTTGCACCGATATAGAGCCGCGACCCTCTGGTAGAATGCTTGGATACCTACGGATTTCTTGAGTGTCTTGAAGGCTTTTTAGGGCGCCGACGTACGCTAGGTCTTGGTGGATGGCCTTGCCGTGCTGCTGCACGGCGTCGATTGCTCGACCGCCGATATCGATCTCGTCGTCGATCTGGCACCGGAACAGGCGTCGAGAGCCGTCGGGACACTGCTCGACCTGGGATTCAAGGCGAACGTGCCAGTGGACGCGCGCCAATTTGCGGACACCGCCGTGCGCGAGCGTTGGCGCAAAGAATTCGGGTTGCTGGTATCGAGCTTTTGGGACCCGGAAAACCGACGTCCGACGAACGATTTGTTTGCAGAGTATCCGATGGATTTTGAATTGCTTTATCGAGATGCGGCTTCGCTCGTCGTGGGGCAAACGTCAGTGCGTGTTGCAAGCGTTCAGCATCTGATCGCAATCAACCAGGCCGCGGGTAGACCGAAAGACCTCGACGATGCGGCACGCCTTGCTGAGCTAGTTAGGAACAATAACGTATGAAACCCTACAACCAACAATCGCCGCCCTCAGGGTTTGGCTCCTGGCAGGATGCGGGGGCGTTGCGCAAATGGTCATTCATGCAGCGTACGCCCCAGCAGCGCCTCGACTGGCTCGTGCAGGCGCTCGAACTCGCCTATCAATCCGGCGGCCTCAAATCGCCGACCTCCTTGGCGCCGCGCATTGCGAGGCGCTCATGAGCGTGACTCCTTATCAGCAACTCGAACAGGAATTCCGGCGCCTGCATGCGTTCCGGGGAGCGCTCTCGATGTTGCGCTGGGACGCGGCCGTGATGATGCCGCGCGGCAGCGCGGATGTGCGCGGTGAACAATTGGCGGCGCTCGAGACCGAACACCACGCGCTGCTGACGACGCCGAAGGTTGCGCGTCTGCTCGAGCGCGCCGAGGCCGGCGCTTCGCAGCTCGATGACTGGTCGATCGCGAATTTGCGCGAAATGCGCCGCCAGCGCGATCACGCGATTGCAACGCCGCCGTCCTTGATCGCAAGGCTCGCGAAGGCGACGGCGCGCGCTGAAGTGTTTTGGGTCGAGGCGCGCAAGACCAACGACTTCAAGCTGTTCGCGCCCTATTTGGAGGAGGTCGTGCATCTGGTGCGCGACAAGGCCGCCTTGCTGGGACAGGCGCGCGGACTCGCGCCGTACGACGCCCTCGTCGACGTCTTCACGCCCGGGATCTCGACGGCCGACATCGACACGATCTTCAAGGCGCTGTCGCGCAAGCTGCCCGGTTTGATCAATGCGGCGATCGAGGTGCAGGCGGATCGGGCTCCTGCGCCATTGACGGGTAAATTCACCGTGGCGCGCCAGCGCCAACTATCGGTCGAGGTCCTCAAGGCGCTTGGCTTTCCGTTCGATCGCGGCCGTTTGGACGAAAGCGAACACCCCTTTACCGAGGGCGTACCGGGAGACATCCGCGTCACCACGCGCTTCGATTTGATCGACCCGTTTAGCGGACTGCTGGGCGCGGTGCATGAGACCGGCCACGCGATGTACGACCTCGGGCTTCCTCAGCAATGGCGGGATCAGCCCGTCGGCCGCGATCGCGGCCTCGCGCTCGAGGAGAGCCAGTCGCTGCTGTTTGAAATGAACATCTGCCGCAGCCGCGCATTTGTGAAATATTTGCGGCCCCTGCTGGAGAAGCATTTGCAGGTCAACGGCCCGGAATGGAGCGAGGAGAATCTCTACCGGCATCTGGTGCGTGTACGGCGCAGCTTGATACGCATGGATGCCGACGAGCTGACCTATCCCGCGCACATCATGTTGCGCTATGAGCTCGAGCGGAAGATTCTCGAGGGCGCGCTGCCGGTCAAGGACTTGCCGGAAGCGTGGAATGCGAATCTGTACCAGCGCTTAGGGATTCGACCGAGCAACGACGTCGAAGGCTGTTTGCAGGACATTCATTGGGCCGTGGGCCATTTCGGGTATTTTCCGTCCTATGCACTGGGCGCAGTCATTGCCGGCCAGTTGAACGAAGCGATGCGCACGGCTCGCCCCTCGCTCGACGAGGAAATCGCGTTGGGCCAGTTTGGCGGCATCATGGAATGGCTGCGCGACAACGTCCACGGCGTCGGCGCGCGCTTGCCGGTCAAGGACTTGATACAGGAGGCTACGGGCAAACCGCTGACGGCGGCCGCCTATCTGCGCTACCTTGAAACGAAATACCTCGAGGCACCTTGATATCGCGTTCGCCCATGAATCCGGCAACAACCCCCCATTCGAATAATTTCAAGAAGCTGCAGGCGCGGCTGCGCGGCGCCGTCGGCAAGGCGATTGGCGATTACGCGATGATCGCCGAGGGTGATCGAGTGATGGCGTGCCTATCCGGGGGCAAGGATTCCTACACCTTGCTCGACATGCTTCTGAGCCTGCAGCGCAGCGCACCGGTCCGCTTCGATCTGCTCGCCGTGAATCTCGATCAGAAGCAGCCGGGATTTCCCGTGGACGTGTTGCCGCGCTACCTGAGCGGATTGGGCGTGCCGTTCCGGATCATCGAGCAAGACACGTATTCGGTCGTCAAGCGCGTGATCCCGACCGGCAAGACGATGTGCGGCCTGTGCTCGCGTTTGCGGCGCGGTGCACTGTACCGCTTCGCCGCCGAGAACGGCATCACCAAGATCGCGCTGGGCCACCATCGCGACGACATCGTCGAAACCCTGTTCCTGAATCTGTTTTTCGCCGGCAAGCTCAAGGCGATGCCGCCGAAGCTGCTCAGCGACGACCGGCGCCATATCGTGATTCGCCCGCTGGCCTATGTAGCGGAGCATCTGATTACGCGATATTCGGCGGCGCGCGAATTTCCGATCATTCCCTGCACACTGTGCGGATCGCAGACCAACCTGCAACGTCTCATCGTGAGAAACATGCTCGGCGAGTGGGAACGGAAGTTCCCAGGCCGTATCGAGTCCATTTTTTCCGCCGTTTGCAATGTCGCCGGCTCGCAGCTCGCGGATCCCGCGCTGTTTGATTTTGCGGGTCTCGATGACTTGCGCAGCGCGCTGCCGATGACGGAAGACGATGAGGATGCGCTCGCCGCCGCTTGCCAATAGTTTCTGGATCGAACCGGGTCGACTACTCGCCGGGGACTATCCCGGCGAGGCCGATCGGGCGAGAAGTGCAGCAAGACTCGGCGAGTTGATCGGCGCAGGCATCAGCTATTTCATCGATCTGACGGAACCGGGCGAACTGGCGCCCTACGATCACTGCCTGCCGACGATGCGCGCCGACGACGGCCGCTACATCATCTACGTGCGCAAGGCGATTCGCGATCAGGGACTGCCTCGAAGTCCGCAGGCCATGGCCGAGATTCTCGACTACGTCGAGCGCGCGATCGAGGTCGGGCACCAGGTCTACGTGCATTGCCGCGCAGGCATCGGCCGCACCAGTACTGTGGTCGGCTGTTGGCTGCGGCGCGGGGGCTACTCCGGCCCCGACGCCATCGAACGCCTCAATCAATTATCGAAGGTCAACGCGCAGACGGCGGAGCAGCAACGCTACGTGCTCGAGTGGCTCGAGCCGGCCGAACCCGCACAGAGCGGGCTCGATATGGACGCAGCGCGCATATTGCGCGATCGCTATCTCGGCAGCATGCTCGGTCTCGCCTGCGGGGACGCGATGGGAGCGTCACTGCAATTTCGCAAGCCCGGGCAATTCGCGCCGCTTGCCGATCTGATCGGCGGCGGCCATTGGCAGCTGCCGCGCGGGGCTTGGACCGACGATACCGCCATGTCGCTGTGTCTCGCCGAGAGTTTGCTGGAAATGGACGGCTTTGATGCGGCGGACCAGTCGCAACGCTACCGTCGGTGGCAGCGCGACGGCCATTTGTCCAGTACCGGGCAATGCATCGGCATTACGGCAACCGTCGCGTCGGCCTTGCGGCACGGCGCAGGCGTGCACCCGGGGACCGCAGATGCGGACCCCCAGGCGCTGACGCGGACCGGGGTCGTTGCGATGTTCGCCGTGTCGACGCCCGACCGAGCGCTCGCGTGGGCTGCGGCCGCAGCGGCCGTGACCGATCGGTCGCCGGCGCTGCAGGCGGCTTGCCGCTCATACGCCTGCCTATTATTGGCGGCGCTACGCGGCGCGTCGCGCGATCGCATTCTCGAGGATGCCCAAGATCTCATGCGGTTCCATGGCGGCGCCGGACCGCTCGCGGCCTTGGATCTCGTGCTCGAGACATTGCTCAAGACCCTCAGATTCAGGGACGGCCTGTTGCGGATCGTGAACCTGGGCGGCGATTCCGATATGCATGGCGCGCTATACGGCCAGCTCGCGGGCGCCTTTTACGGCGTGCAGGGCATTCCGAAGCCGTGGAAACGTGCGCTGCTGCGGCTCGAGTTGCTTCAAGATGTCGCCGATCGGCTGCTCGTGGCGGGATTGGCGCCGCGCGAGTGAGGCAGTCTCGAGGCTACGCGTGGCGCAGCGCCGCGATCCTCCCTATACTTTTCGACGTGCCCCAGTCTCGCCCCAGCCGCCCCAGCCGCCCCAGCGTGGAGTCCCGCCGTTCCACAGCGCAGTCCCGCCATCCGCGAGCGAAGGCGCACGCCTGGGAATTGCTATCGGACGAGCAGCTGCTGAGTTTGCGTTTTTGCGACCTCCGGCTGCGCATCGAGCGCACCGATTTGCAGCTCGCGATCGACAAGTTGCATCGCGAACTCGCGGCTCGCGGCATTCGTTTCAAACCCCACTGCTGGCTCGCGCAAGAGTGGTTTTCCCCCGATGGTGTACCGGGAATCGCGATTCCGTTCTATCTCGCCCATCCTCGGCTCATGGCCCTGGAAAGGCGCTACATGCGCGAGGTGGAGGGCGGAAATCGCAACTGGCTCATGCGAATTTTACGGCATGAGGCGGGCCACGCGATCGATTCGGCCTATCGATTGCGCCGCCGCCGCCGCTGGCGGGAGGTGTTCGGACCGGCGTCTCTGCCGTATCCCGACGCCTACCGGCCGCGCCCCGGTAGCCGCCGCTTCGTGCAGCACCTCGGCGCATGGTATGCGCAAGCCCATCCGACTGAGGACTTCGCCGAGACTTTCGCCGTCTGGCTCAAACCCAATTCCGCCTGGCGGCGCGAGTATTGGGGCTGGCCCGCATATACGAAGCTGGAATTCATCGACTCTCTGGCCGCCGAACTGAGCGCCGTCAAGCCGCTGGTCTCCGACCGCAGCCGCGTCGAGGACATCGCCGAAGACAAGCGCAGCTTGCGCGAGCACTACGAACAGAAATTCGCGCGCTATCGATTGCCGCGCCGATCCGGTGCCGACGAATTGTTGCTCAAGGTGTTCACGACCGCACCGCGTACGCGCAGCGCGGCCAAAGCGGTCACCGTCGTGCGCGAGTGGCGCCAGCCATTGCGCCAGCATCTCGTGGAAACCGGCGTCTTTAGCGAATATTTGGTGCACCAAGTGCTGCGCTTGGTGCTCGAGCGCTGCGAGGCTTTGGATCTGTACGTGCGCGGGCCGCGGCGCGACCTCAAGGCGCATCTGGTGTGGCTGGTCGGCCGTCTCGCGGAGTCGTACGAGGAGCGTCAGTTGCCGCGAGTGGCGCTGTGAAGCCGCTGCGCGCGCTCGTGATCGTGCACTCGACGCTCGTGCCGCCCGATACCTTGGAGGGGGCAACTCCGAAGGAAATCGAAGAATGGCGCACCGAATACGACGTGATCTCGCATCTCAAGGCCGCAGGCCACGAGGTGCGGCCGATCGGCATCAGCGACAGCCTCTCGGAGCTGCGGCGCGAGATCCTCGATTGGAAGCCGGAAATCGTTTTCAATCTGCTCGAGGAGTTCGACGGTATCGTCACGTACGATCAGCACGTCGTCGCCTTCCTGGAATTGATGCGCCAGCCGTACACGGGCTGCAATCCTCGCGGCATGCTGCTGTCGCGCGATAAGGTGCTCTCCAAGCAGCTGCTTTCCTATCATCGAATCCCGACGCCGCAGTTCCTGGTGTTTCCGCGCGGCAAGAAACTCAGCGTGCCGCGCAAGCTGCGCTTTCCGTTGTTCGTGAAATCCTCGACCGAGGATGCCTCGCTCGGTATCGCGCACGCTTCCGTCGTCGACGATGCGCGGCAACTGACCGAGCGGGTCGTCTTCATTCACGACCAAATCCATTCCGATGCGCTGGTCGAGGAATACATCGAAGGCCGGGAACTATACGTCGGCGTGCTCGGCAACGATCGGCTCAAGGTGCTGCCGGTTTGGGAAATGAGCTTCGGCTCGTTGCCGGAGAAGCTGCCGGCGATCGCGACGCGCAAGGTGAAATGGGATCGCCGCTATCAGGAAAAATATGGCATTACGACGGCCGCTGCCCAGAACCTCCCCGACGGTACGGCGGCTCGACTCGAGCAGCTCTCCAAGCGCATATTTCGCGCGCTGCATTTGACCGGGTATGCCCGCATGGATTTCCGTTTGCGCGACGACGGCTCTTTGTACGTGCTCGAGGCCAATGCGAACCCGAACCTGTCGGCGGCCGAGGATTTCGCACAATCGGCGCGCTCCGCAGGCATCGATTACCCGACGCTATTGCAACGCATCATGCAGCTGGGACAGAATTACCCGGCCGCTTGGCGCGCGGCCGAGGCCTAGGGTGCGGCCGCCGCCTTTATCTGCGGCCGCGCGGCCGTCCCGCGCCGCCGCGCGTGGAAACGTCGCGCGCTAAGGCTTGGTCCAGCGATTCATCCATGCGATGACGCTCTCGTACCATTGCACGCGATCGGCGGGCTTGAGCACCCAGTGATTCTCGTCGGGAAAATACAAGAATTCGCTCGGAATGCCGCGTCGCTGCAGGGCGGTGAACACCGCGAGTCCCTGTTCGTAGGGCACGCGATAGTCGAGCTGACCGTGGATGACCAGCGTCGGCGTGCGCCAATTCTTGACGTAGTCGACCGGGTTGAATTTCGCGTAACCGGCGGGATTGGCGTACTCCGGGCCGCCCATCTCCCATTCCGGAAACCACAGCTCCTCGGTCGAGTAATACATGCTGCGATTGTCGAAAATTCCATCATGCGTGACCAGACATTTGAACCGATCGGGCCATTGACCCGCGATCCAGTTCATCATGTAGCCGCCATAGGATCCGCCGAGCGCGCACGCATGCTCGCCGTCGAGCCAGGGGTACTGCTTGAGTGCCGCGTCGAGCCCGGCCTTGAGATCCTCGAGCGGCTTACCGCCCCAATCGCCGCTGATCGAATCGGTAAACGCTTGACCATAGCCGGTCGAGCCGTGGAAATCGATGAGCACGACGCCATAACCCGCACCGGCCAGCGTCTCGGCATTCCAGCGCCAATGCCATAGATTCGCGAGGCTGCCTTGCGGTCCACCGTGCACCATCAGCGCAACGGGCGCTTTCTCGCCGGGTTTCAAATCGGGGGGCTTGACGACGTAGCCGTATACGGTCTCCTGATTCCAGCCGAGGAAACTGAACTGCTCGTAACTACCGAGGGGGCGAGCGCCGAGCAGGGATTCATTGACTTTGGTCAACTGCTGCGTCTTGCCGCCGCCGAAGCCGACCGCATACAAGTCGGCGGGATTAGCGAGATTGCTCGCGGCAAAAATGATCCTTTGCGGGCCTACGGTGAACGCCTCCACCGTGCCTGCGCCGGTGATCGCCGCGGATCGGCCGGTCGCGACGTCGATCGCCCAAAGTGGTTGCTGTCCCAGATGCTCGGTCGTCGCGAACAGCGTCTTGCCGTCGCGCGACCATGCAAAACTTGCGATCGACCGATCCCAATTTTGGGTCAGCGAACGTTTGGCGCCGGACGCCAAATTGAACAGCACGAGATGAAATCGATCCGATTCGAAACCCGGACGATCGGTCGCGACATAGGCGAGCGTGCCGCCGTCGGGCGAGAATGCCGGCTGTCCGTCCCACGCGCGATTGTCTTCCGTGAGCTTGCGCGCGGGGCCGCCCGCCGCCGCGACGGCATACAAATCGAAGTTCGTCGACCAGGGTTCCGAGACCCCGGCTGTGCGCACCGAGAAGACGACCTGTTTGCCGTCCGGGCTGAGGTCGTAATCTTCGCGTCCGCCGAACGGCTTGGTCGGAACATCGCCGTCGATCCCGGCGGTCAGATTCACCGGCGCACCTGTGGCGATACCCTGCCCATCCAATGCAATGGAAAACAGCTGCGAGCGCCGCCCGTCGCTCCAAGTGTCCCAGTGCCGCACGAATAAGCGATCGTAGAGGATGCCCGTCGCCGTCGATTTTGCGGCCACTTCCAGCCGTTGCTTGGTGCAGGCGAGGTCGTCGCAATCGCGGAAGACCTCCATGCTCACGAGCAGCCGATCCGCAGTCGGCGCGACGCGGAAGCTGCCGACATCGAGCGGCAGGTGGGTGATTTGAACCGCGGCGACCTTTGCCGGACCGGCTCCCGCAGACTTAGCGCCCGACGCTGCGGCGCCCGACGCTGCGGCGCCCGACGCTGCGGCGCCCGACGTTGCGGCGCCCGACGTTGCGGCGCCCGACGTTGCGGCGCCCGACGTTGCGGCGCCCGACGTTGAGGTGCCCGACGTTGAGGTGCCGCCGGCCATGGCGCCGGTGGCCGCAATACGCCAGACCTGGGCGGAGCCGCTGCGCGACGACAGGAAATAGATGAATTGCCCGTCGCGACTCCAGGCCGCGGCGCTATCATGCGTCGTATCATCGGTCAGTTGCCGCGGCGTCGCGCCGCGTTTGGTCGTCTCCAAAAGCCAGATCGAGGTGCGCCCTTGATTGGCCTTGAGATCGTCGGTGCGCAGCGTGTAAGTGACCAGCTTGCCGTCCGGCGAGGCTTCGGGTTCCGACAGTCGCCGCAGACTCAGGAAATCCTGAACGTCGAACGCGGATGCGCCGGCCGCGGCCAATATGCAGGTGACGGCGATGAGCAAGTGTTTGAAGCTCGGCAGGATCATATTATTCATGGTGCGAGTGTTGTTCGAGATGCGAGCGATGTTCAAGGTGGGAGTCTTGTTCTAAGGTGCGCGTCATTTTTTTCCTGGGTCGTAGTTTAGCAGGCGCCGACGCATTGTGACTTCGCCGCGAATTTTGAGCTTCGATCTCGATGATACCCTGTGGCCGGTGGGTCCGGTCATTGCGCAGGCCGAGCGCGAACTGTTCCTTTGGCTGCGGGAGCTGTACCCCGAAGCCGTGCGCGAACACAGCATCGAGTCGATGCGCGAGCTGCGCGCGCGCGTGGCCGATCAATTTCCGCAGCACGGCCACGATCTGACCTTCCTGCGCCGGCAAGCCTTGGCCGAACAGTTCATCGCCGCGGGTCACGACGAGTCCTTGGCGGACCGGGCGCTCGAGGTATTTTTCGCCGCGCGTAACCGCGTCGAGTTCTATCCCGACGTGCGTCCGACGCTGCGGCGATTGCGCGATCGCTATCGCTTGTTCGCGCTCAGCAACGGCAACGCCGATCTCGAGCGCTGCGGTATCGCGGAACTCTTCGATGGCCATATCACAGCGCGAGCCGCCGGGGCCGCCAAGCCGGATACGCGCATTTTCGCGATGCTGCTTGCCGAGGCGGGAGTCGCTGCGCACGAGGTCCTGCACATCGGCGACGATCCGCTCGCGGACGTCGTGGGCGCGCGGCGCGCAGGGCTGCAGTCCGTGTGGCTCAATCGCGATGCGCGCGAATGGCCGTCGCAGTACGCGCCGCCGCCGCGCATCGTGACGACGCTCTCAGAACTCGTCTAGCAGCCAACCGAGGCGATTGCTGATCGGGAAAATAAGGCATTTTTTGTGATTGACCACTTCATTTCGCACTCGACGAGTCGATAGGATGATGGTAGCTCACAAAGGATGCCAAGCATGCAAGCAATGTCTGCGGGATCTCTGGTAGCCGTCACGTCGCTGCGCGAATTCTTTCGTGACGCGTTTCACGCCGCGAGCGAGCATCAACGTCTCGACATCGACGAACAAGCCGAAGCCTACGTCGTCAATTTGCTGACGATGTTTTCACGCGCCGAGGCGCTCTACGAACAAACCGCCGAGGGCCTGCGCATCAAGCCGCTGGCGCACATGCTCGCCGATGCGCTCGATGCCCCGAGCGCTCTTGCGAGACAGCGCAGCTTGCAGCGACTTGGCGACGTATCGCTGTTCATCGCGGGATTTTTCGCACGCAGCTTTGCGCGCAAACTGATCGACATCGACTATCACATCGCCATGGGCGGCAACGCTTACAGCTCGCTCGCCGATACGATGCAGCGCTCCAATTCGGGCCGCTGCGTCGCCGCCATTTATGCCGAGTTGTCCCAGAAATTTCAGCGCCTGGTCGATGCGCTCAATGAAGTCAGCGAGATGTCTTATCGGCATACCGACGCCGACGTGCTGCGCCTCTACGAAATTTGGATGAAGACCGGAAGTCCTCGCGCGCGCAGTCTGCTGCAAAGTCTCGGGGTCCAGCCGGTCAAACACGCCGGCTCGCGCCGCGAGCATTAGGCGGAAGTCCCGTGGTGCTGCGCGGCCTGCAGTCTCTCCTTGGCCGTCTCTACGACGTCGAGCCCGGCTACGATGTCTACGATTTCCTCGTCACCGACCGGCGCGAGCTTGCGCATCTGACTCAACCCGACGACCGGCGCGCACCCGACGAAGAGCTTCTTCTGGCGGAAACTGCCGACGGCGCCGGCGTCGCGCTATATCTGGACCACGAACTACTGCGGCGCCTCGAGCAGGCGAATCCGCTGGGTGCGTTGACCGAGGGCAACTTGGCCGATTTCTGCACCGCGCTCGAAGGAGTCAGTCATTTCTTGTATTCGACCTGGCGGCTCGATGGCGATGCGCCCGTGTCCTTGCTCGAATTGGAGACGCAGGCCGAGGTCGACAAGTATGCGGTGACGGTGTTTTTGCTGGCCGGCCAGCAGGGCGGGGCTTACCCAAGCCAAGTGCACTCGAGATTATTCGATCGCGTCGTCTTTGACCCGAGGCTCGAGCCCGACCAACTCCATCGCTATCGAACCGCACACCGCTCCGCGGCTCACTATTGCCGGCGCCTCGAACGCCGTTTTGTGCAGCGCGGCGAGGCGCGGATCGAGGCCTTGGTGCGCGAGCTGCGGAAGTTCTATCGCTTGGGTTGCGCGGCGAAATTGCGCCACGCGCTCGCCTAATGACCGGCTAAGCGGTCGGCAGCGAGGCCTCTCAGTCCTTGTCGCGCTTGTTGCCGGCGGCCTGTTTCTTCAAGGCCAGCCATTCACTGAGCTTCTTGAGATCTTTCTTGCGCGGCATGTCCTTGTTGCCCAACTTGCCGCTGTCATAAGGGTTGTATCCCTTGATCGTGCCCTGGGGATTCGATTTGACGGCTTTGAACGGCGTCGGAGCATCCTCGGCAAGCGACAGGCTGGGATTATCGAGCTTCTTGAGCCTCGCCGTCGCCGTGTCGCGCGCGAATTCGCCGGTCATTTGAGCCCAATCGAAGATCGCATTGCCGCGGGAGTCGAATTTGACTTGGCCAGGGGTCTTCCCCGCCGTTTTCGGCGGATCGGGCGGCAAATCGGAGTCATCCGGCTGCCCCACGGGCCTTTGCGTGAATTTTGGCGTTTCCTTGCTCATGATGGTGTTTTATGCACTCGAGAAAAGCCGGTCAATAGGCGAAGTTCAAAACTTCGAGGCCCGTCACAATTGCAATTCATATTGCGCGCGCAGCAGCGCAACAACGGTTTTGCCATCGTTCCAATCGCCGCGCAGCACGTGCTCGACCGCATGCTGCAGCGGCATCCATTGGTGCTCCAGTTCCTCGTCCGCATCCGGCGCCGGCGTGCCGATCTCGAGCTCGCGCGCCAAATACAGATGAATGACTTCGCTGAAGATCCCGGGCGCCGAAAGGTAGACGCCGAGCGATGTCCAACGTTTGGCGACGACGCCGGTTTCTTCCTTGAGTTCGCGCAGGGCGGCAAGATCGGGTGCTTCTCCCGCATCGAGCTTTCCGGCCGGTATCTCCCACAGAAAATCCTCGACCGCATGTCGATACTGGCGCACGACGCAGACGCGGTTCGCATTGTCGACGGCAACGACCGCAGCGGCGCCCGGATGGCGAATCAAATCCACATCGTATTCCCGGCCGTTCGCAAATCGTAAGCGTTCGGTCCACATCTCGACGACGCGGCCGCGATGCATGAGGTTGCTTGCGATCGTCGTTGGTTTCAACATGCTGATCCTCTATGGTGATGCATACCGCCCTCGTGATCATCCTCGGCAGTCCCGCCAGCGGCAAGACGAGCTTGGCACAACGCCTCGCGACCGATCTCAGTATTGCCTGCCTCTGCAAGGACGACGTCAAAGAGGCGCTGTTCGATATGCTCGGGGTTGGCGACCGCAACTGGTCGGCGCGGTTGAGCCGCGCGAGCCTCGCCGCATTGCTTCGGATCGCCGCCAGGCAGGCATTGGTGGGCCTTCCCGGCATCGTCGAGGGAAACTGGAGCGGCGAGCATTTGCCCGCGTTCAGGGCCTTGAGCCGCGGTGTTGAGCTGCCATTCGCCCAAGTCTGCTGTTATGCCGAGCCGCCGGAGATTGACCGCCGGTTGCGCGCCCGACAACGGCACCCCGGTCATTTGGATGCGCTGTTGAGCCTCGAGCTCGCGCAGAATCCGCCGCTCGCGCCGCGCTTCCTAGATCTGCCGGGACCGGCATGGGTCTACCGCAGCGATCAATCCGGCAACTATTCGGAAATTAGGCGAAGTCTCGAAATCTGGCTCGAAAGTGGCCAATCCGGACCCAGGCCCAGCAATTAAGCCCCCCTATGTGACCCATCTCCGCGCAAAGCGGGCGTCCAATAGGCAATCCTTGCTCCCCGGCACGATTTTTTTCATATCTGGATATACGTACAGTCCATCAGTATAGTCGTCGTATGATCAAACCCAAGGCCAGCTCATTCGATAAATTGAATACGCCGCAGCGTCGCGCCGCGACCTTCGGCACGGCGGTACCGGGCAAAGGCGTGAGCGCGGGCCCGCTGCTGATCATCGCCGGCGCGGGTACCGGCAAGACCGATACCTTGGCGCATCGGGTCGCTCACTTGGTGTTGAACGGCACGGACCCGGCACGGATTCTGATGCTGACCTTCACGCGGCGCGCCGCCCAAGACATGCTGAGGCGCACGCAGCAAATCGTCACCGAAGTTCTGTCGGAGCGCGGCAAACTCGGCGACCGCAGCGTCATGTCGCGATTGCTGTGGTCGGGCACGTTTCATTCAGTGGCCAATCGCATCCTGCGTCTATACGCGAAGCATCTGGGCTTGCAACCGACATTCACGGTGCTGGATCGATCGGACGCCGCCGATGTCATGGACATGGTGCGCCACGAATTGGGATTTTCGCAGAAGGACAAACGCTTTCCGCGCAAGGACACCTGCCTCGCGATCTACTCGTACCGCGTCAATACCCGCTTGTCGCTCAAACAGACCTTGGAGGAGCAATTTCCCTGGGTTGCGGAGTGGGAGAAAGACCTGACACGGCTGTATCGCGAATACGTTCTGCGCAAGCAAAAGAACAATGCGCTGGACTATGACGACCTGCTGCTCTATTGGCACGTCATGATGCAAAACCCGGCGCTCGCACAGAATCTGGCGAAGAATTTCGATCACGTGCTCGTCGACGAATATCAGGACACCAGCGCCTTGCAGGGTGAAATCGTTCATGCGCTGAGGCCCGATGGCGCCGGCATCACGGTGGTCGGCGACGACGCGCAGGCCATCTATTCGTTTCGCGCCGCCGCGGTCGAAAACATCTTGGGATTCGCGGAGAGATTCAAGCCGAAGGCGGATGTCGTCGTCCTGGCGCAGAATTACCGCTCCACTCAGCCGATCCTGGACTGCGCCAACGCGCTCATGGCGGAGGGCTCGCGCCAGCACCGCAAGACGCTGATCGGCAATCGACAGTCGTCGCAGAAACCGACCTACGTGAGCCTCGATGACACGCAAGCGCAGGCCGAATACATCGTCCGCAAGATACTCGTGACCCGCGAGACCGGCGGGTCACTGAAGCGCCATGCGATTTTGTTTCGCAGCTCGCACCACAGCGACTTGGTCGAGGTCGAGCTGACGCGCCGCAATATCCCATACGTCAAATACGGCGGCCTGAAGTTCTTGGAGGCGGCTCACGTCAAAGACCTGCTCGCGATCCTGCGTTGGGCCGACAATCCGCGCAACTCGGTTGCGGGCTTTCGCGTGCTGAAACTCATCCCGGGCATCGGTCCCGCGCACGCAAAGGCGGCGCTCGATATGTTCGAGGCCAAGGGATACAGCGTCACGCACTTGCGTGAATTCGAGGTGCCGCAGACGGTCAAAATGGACTGGAAGCGATTCTGCGAATTTTTCGAAAAGCTCGCCGATCCGCAGACACCGTGGGCGGGCCAAGTCGGCCTCGTCAAGGATTGGTACAAGCCGCAGCTCGAGCGGATCTACGACTCGGGCTGGACGCGCGTCGGCGACCTCGACCAATTGGAGCAGCTCAGCGTCCAACATCCCACGCGCGAGCGATTCTTGAGCGAACTGACCCTCGATCCGCCGAGCGTGAGCTCCGATCAATCGGGGCGCGCGTCGAAGGATGAGGAGTACGTGATCCTATCCACGATCCACTCGGCCAAGGGCCAAGAATGGGATTTCGTCTATGTGCTGAACGTCGGCGACGGAAACTTTCCGTCGGAGTTCTCCAACGGTAAACCGGAACTCGTCGAGGAGGAGCGCCGGCTGCTATACGTCGCGATGACCCGGGCACGCAATGAATTGCATCTGTGTGCACCGCTGCGCTACGCCGTCACGCAGCAGGCCAAAGACGGCGATGCCCACGTCTACGGGGCCAAGAGCCGGTTCATGACCGACAAAGTGCTCGAGTGCTTCGAGAAAACCACGTACAACAGCTTGCGCGGCGCAGAGACTTTACGCGCGGTCGAAGATGCGCCGGTCGACTCCGCTCGAGTCGACATCGCCGGCCAGCTCAAAGACATGTGGTGACACGACACCCCGCTAGGCGCGGGGTCTCAAGGTCAGCCTAAGGGTTATTGGATCCCAATCACCAACGGCGCGGACCGCCGCCGCCGCCACCCCCACCGCCGCCGCCACCCGCACCGCCACCACCGCCCGAGGGCTTGGATCGCGGCGCACGCTCTTGGGCCTCGTTGACCCGCAATGGGCGCCCGCCCATCTGAAAGCCGTTCGTCTGCTGGATTGCGTTCTGCGCCTCGCCGGCCGGCATGTCGACGAAGGCAAATCCTCGTGGACGGCCCGTTTCGCGATCGTTGATGAGCTTGACCGAATCGACCTTGCCGTGGCGTTCGAACAGGCTACGCACTTCGTCTTCTGTAGCGGTGAACGGCAGATTGCCAACATAAATCGTCGTCATTCAACTAGTCTCACTGACAGTGCGCGCGAAGTGCGGGCTGGCCCCGCTCGCACGCGGTTTCAACACGCAGACCGACGCGCAGACTCTGCCGCGACGAAGGCCTGGACCTTCGGCTGTGCACTACTCCATTTAGGCAGGACACTCACACAGAAACCCGCTAACTGACCTAGGGAACGAACCTACAAACCGACTCTACGCCAGGGCCTAAAGCTTGGCAAACGGTAACATTGGCGGGCCGGCCACGGCCGCCGAGGGCGCGCCGCCGCGGCTTATTCGACTTCCAGATAGGCGTAACCATTGAGTTCGTTTTCATAGAAGCGCTTGACGGCTTGAGCTTCGGTGAGCGTCATGCGGCCTTCGCGCACCGCCCGCTCGCAATCGCGCGCGAGTCGCGGATAGAGTTCGTCCGTATCGTATTCCATGTATTCGAGGACCTTATTGGCGGTATCGCCCTTGACGATTTCCTCGATCCACCAGCCGCCTTCGTCGTGCAGCCGGATATGCACGACATGGGTGTCGCCGAACAGGTTGTGAAGATCGCCGAGGGTTTCCTGATACGCGCCGACCAGAAAGGCGGCCAGGTAATACGGCTGTCCGCCGATGAGTTCGTGCAGCTCGAGCGTGCGCTTGGTTTCGCGCGGACTCACGAAGCGGTCGATTTTGCCGTCGGAATCGCAAGTGATGTCGGCCAGCACGGCGTTGCGCGTCGGGCGTTCGCCCAGTCGCTGGATCGGCATGATCGGGAACAATTGACCGATCGCCCAGCTGTCGGGCAAGGATTGGAAAATGGAAAAGTTGCAGAAATAAATGTCGCTGAGCATCGACTCCAGGTTCTCCAATTCCTCCGGAATCTTGTCGAGCTTGCGGCATAGCTCGCGAATCTTGGTGCAGGTCGCCCAGTAGAGCTTTTCCGCCAAGCCGCGAAATTCGAGGCTGAGGTAGCCCAAGTTGAACATCTGCAGCGCTTGTTCGCGGGCCTGCAGTGCGTCGTGATAGCACTCGACCAGCCGGCGCTCATTGACCGAGCGGAAACTGTCGAACAAATCCCGCACCGGCTGGGGCACCTCCTCGTGTCCGTGATAGTCCTCCTCCGGGCGGCCGGTCACGTTGAATTGGTCGAGCTTGGAAGCGCCGAGAATGTCGAATACCAGCAGGCTGTGATGGGCGGCGATGGCCCGGCCGGACTCGCTGACGATCATCGGGTGCGGCACGTCGCGCGCGTCGCAGACGCTCTTGATGCGATATACGACGTCGCTCGCGTATTCGTTGAGCGTGTAATTCATCGAGGACTCGTAGTTGGTGCCGCTGCCGTCGTAATCGACGCCGAGTCCGCCGCCGATATCGATGTATTGCAGGCCGGCGCCCATGAGCTTGAGTTCCGCATAGACGTGCGCGAGCTCGTTGATCGCGTCCTTGACGCGGCGGATGTCCTGCAGCTGGCTGCCCGGATGGCAGTGCACGAGCTGCAGGCAATCGAGCATCTTACGTTCTTTTAGCAGCGTATAAAGATCGAGAATTTCGCTGATGAAGAGCCCGAATTTGGATTTCTCGCCCGCCGACTCGCGCCAACGACCCGCGCCCTCGCTCGCGAGCTTGACGCGTACACCGAGCTTCGGCCGCACGCCGTAATGCTCCGCGTGCTTGAGAATCAGGTGGATTTCCTCGAAGTTTTCGATGACCGGAATGATGTTGCGGCCGAGTTTCGTCGCGAGGATCACGGCTTCGATGTAGCTATCGTCCTTGAATCCGTTGCAGACGACGATTCGATCCGGTGCATCCTCGGTGATCGACATGACGGCGAGCAGCTCCGGCTTCGAGCCGACCTCCAGGCCGAAGCCGAATTCCTTGCCGTAGCGGTAGACTTCCTCGACGACCAGGCGTTGCTGGTTGACTTTGATCGGAAACACTGCCGCGTAACGGTTCTTGTAATCGTTTTCCGCGATCGCGGTGCTGAACGCGTCGGCCAAATGCCGCAAGCGATGCGCGAGAATGTCGGAAAATCGGATCACGACCGGCGTGTGCAAGTCGCGTGCCTTGAGTCCCTGTACGACGTCGAGGAGGTCGATTTCGTGGGCCGCATCCATCCCTGGGCGCACGACCAGATGGCCTCCGGAGTTGATCGAGAAATAGCCTTTGCCCCAGGCCTCGACCTGATAAAGGTCCAGCGTGTCCTCGATCTTCCATGCCTGGCTCGCGGGCAGCTTTTTTGCGGGTATGTTCATGTGGCGCGAACGATAACAAATTGCGCATGGTTGTAAATGACGGTTTGAGCGGCGCCGACCGATGGCTTGCCGCGCCGGACCGCTAGCTGCCGGTGGCGACCGCGCGCTCGGGGTCACGAATCCATTCGCTCCAGGAGCCTGCGTAGAGCTTTGCGCCGGGAAGTCCTGCGGTCTCCAAGGCGAGCAGGTTGTGACAGGCCGTTACGCCGGAGCCGCACATTGCGATCACATCGGAGGCGCCCGCGGCGCCGAGGAACTGCAACCAAAGCCGGCGCAATTCGGCGGCGGCCAGAAAGCGGCCGTCGGGTCCCAAGTTGCGGCCGAACGGAAAATTTACGGCCCCCGGTACGTGTCCCGCGACCGAGTCCAGGGGCTCGACCTTGCCGTCGAAGCGCTCCGGCGCGCGCGCATCGACCAGCAGACGCCGACGGTCCTTGAGGGCCGCCACGACTTGCGCGCTCGTCAGCCAGGCGTCGGGTACGACCCGCGCGGTAATTCCGCGCATCGCTTGCGGTATTTCAGGCGCATCTCCGGACTGCGTCGCATGCCCCAGCGCTGTCCAGGCCGCGAATCCGCCGTCCAGCACCGCGACCTGGGGGTGGCCCAGCCAACGCGCCAGCCACCAGAGACGCGCGGCGAACGCACCGTTGCCGGCATCATAAGCGATGATTTGGGTCTCGTCGCCGATGCCGAGCTGTCCCAATCGCAGCGCAAATGCGCTTGGATCGGGCAAAGGATGGCGTCCGGTAGCGGCGCCGACGGGGCCCGATAGATCTCGGTTCAAATCCGCGTAGCGCGCGCCGGGGATATGCCCATGCTGGTAGTCTCGCCGGCCGGCACTTGGGGAGGCAAGATCGAAACGGCAATCCACGACCGCGATGCCGGGGCGTCCGATCAGTTTCGCGAGGCTTGCCGCATCGATGAGGGTCATATGGATCATGTTTCGAGCTTAGCGCGATGCCTCCTCGAGTTCATCCGCTACAATCGAGCCTAATGGCACTGACATTATATTGGGGTAGCGGCAGCCCGTTCTCGTGGCGGGTGCTCTTGGCGTTGGAGCACAAGGGCCTGCAGTACGAATCGCAGCTGCTGCACTTCGATAAACAAGAACACCAATCGCCGCAGATGTTGAAGCTCAATCCGCGCGGGCGCGTGCCGGTCTTGAAGGATGGCGATTATGTCGTCTTCGAATCGGTCGCGGTGCTCTATTACCTGGAGGTCAAATACCCGCACGCGCCGATGTTCGGCGTCACGCCCGAAGAGGCCGGCGTCATCATGCGCGTGATCTGCGAGTTCCAAGCCTATGCCGAGCCTTCCTTGGGCAAAATCGTCGAAGCGATATTTGCCGATCGAGTCGCGACCCAGATCGACGATCTCACCGATGCCATGCATGTGGTCGCGCGCGAGGCGCGCACGATCGAAGGCCGCCTCAGCAAGGAGCAGTGGATCGTCGGCGCGAACTACTCCGCGACCGACATGGTTATTTTCCCGTGGATCCAATTGCTGCGACGCGCTCTGAATCGTAGTTCCGCCGCGGAACTCGGTGCGCGCTTCTTGCCGATGGAGCGCAACTATCCGGCGCTCGCGCGCTGGATTGCGCGCATCGAGAGCCTCCCCGGCTACCAGCGCACCTACCCGCCGCATTGGCGCGAAACTTGAGCATTCGGCGCGCCGCCAGGTACCCTTGCGGGGTTTTGCCGCAGGGCGCGTCTACATGGGGGAAAACAAAAATGAATCCGGGTAAAGAATTATGAGCGAACACGAAGTGCATGTGAAATTTGCGGGCAAGATCGTATTCGTCGGCTTCGGCAGCATCGGCCAAGGGGTTCTGCCGCTGATCTTGCGTCACATCGGCACTTCCTCCGACCGCATCACGATCGTCACCGCCGAAGCGAAGGGCCGTGCGGAAGCACAGCAATACGGCGTCAAATTCGTGCAATCCGCGTTGAGTAGAGAGAATTATCGCAGCGTGCTCGAGCCCCTACTGGGAGCCGGCGATTTCTTGTTGAATCTTTCCGTCGACGTGTCCAGCGTCGCGCTGATCGAATTGGCGCGCGAAAGCGGCGCGTTGTATTTGGACACCTGCGTCGAACCCTGGGCGGGCGGATATGTCGATGCAAACTTGAGCGTGGAAAAGCGCAGCAATTATGCCATGCGCCTCGGTGCGCTCGCGCTGCGCGCCGGCCACGAGAGCGGGCCGACCGCGGTGCTCACGCACGGCGCGAATCCCGGCCTGGTCTCGCACTTGGTCAAGCAAGCGCTGCTGAACATCGCTGCGGACACCGGCGTGGACGCCGCGCGGCCGCGCAGCCGCGAACAATGGGCGAGGCTGGCCCAGAAGCTCGGCATCAAAGTCATGCATATCGCCGAACGTGACAGCCAGGTCGCGAATGTCCCGAAGCAGCCGAACGAGTTCGTCAATACCTGGTCGGTCGACGGCTTCGTCAGCGAGGGCGCGCAGCCCGCCGAACTCGGTTGGGGTACGCACGAGAAGCACTTTCCCCCCGACGGCGGCAGACATACGGTGGGCTCGGGCTGCTCGATCTATTTGAATCGCCCGGGCGCGAGCACGCGGGTGCGCACCTGGACGCCCGAGGCCGGCTGTTTCCACGGATTCCTGATTACGCATTCCGAGGCGATTTCTCTCTCGGATTACTATACGGTCAGGGAAGGCGAGCGCGTCGTGTACCGGCCGACTGCGCACTACGCTTACCATCCGAGCGACTGCGCCGTGCTCTCGGTACATGAATTCGCGGGGCGCAACTGGCGTTTGCAGGACCGTAAACGCATCATGCTCGATGAAATCACGGCCGGCATCGACGAGCTCGGTGTGCTTCTCGCCGGCCACAAGAAGAACGCGTACTGGTACGGCTCGCAGCTGTCGATCGGCGAAGCTCGGGCTTTGGCGCCGTACAACAGTGCGACGAGCCTGCAGGTTACGTCCGCTGCCTTGGCGGGCATGATTTGGGCGATCGAAAATCCGAAGCGCGGCGTCGTGGAGCCCGATGAAATGGATTTCGAGCGCCCGCTGCAGATTTGCCGGCCCTACCTCGGCAATCTCGTCGGTAAATACACGGATTGGACTCCGCTACACCAGCGCGGCGAGCTGTTTGCCGAGGATCTCGATACCGCCGATCCCTGGCAGTTCAAAAACGTGCGGGTCGTCTGAGCAGCGCGGACTTCCGGGCCAGCCATTTCTTGGACCTCAGGGACGAGGTCCATAATGGATCTCGACGATAACCAGGCTGCAAGGACCGGCCGGCAGCTGCACCGTGATCTGCTCGTCCCGCCGCTTGCCCATGAGACTCTTGCCGAGCGGCGAATCCATGCTGAGGTAATCCTCGGCCATGTCGAATTCATCGGGCCCGACGACGCGATACCAGCGCAGTTCGCCGTTGCTGCTGCGGGTTTGAACCCAGGCGCCGAAGTAGACGCGATTCGCGTCGCGCCGACCGCCACCACCCAGAGGATCGACAACTTTCATGCCGTCCAGGCGTTTGCGCAAGAAGCGCACGCGCCGGTCGATCTCATGCAGGCGCTTCTTGCCGTAGGTGTATTCGGCATTTTCGGAGCGATCCCCTTGCGCGGCGGCTTCGGAGACGGCCTGGGTGACGCGCGGACGCTCCTCGTGCCAGAGCCGGTGCAGCTCCTCGCGCAGGCGCAGGGCGCCTTCCGGGGTGATGTATTGGGAGCCGGGCGTAACCGGGGCTCGGTATCTTGACACGGTGCGTCGATCCTCCCCTGGAGTCGCGAAGATGTGATCCGCCTCCCAGCCGTTTGCAGCCATTTGAGCGCTCGCTCACAGCCAGAGCTGGGCCCGGACTTTTATGCTTCTGTCCCATGAGCCTCAAATATTACACGCACTTTATCGCGCATCTGGACGGCGCGATGGATTACAGTGAGTATCGCGGGGTTGTCGAACTCCTCGGTCAGTCGGGCTCGGTGCAAAAGGATCGGGAAATTGCCCGCGTCCTTGCCCGCAGTTTCGATCTCGAGGAAAACGACATCCAGGTCCTGCAGTGGGACCAACTGCACTGAAGCGCACCCTATCGATCCCCTAGCGGGCTTTACTTCCCTTCAATGAAGTCCGCACCTCAGCCCCGAGATTAGCTCTCGGGGCTTTTTTTTTGGGTGCTAAACTGTGCCCCTGTTCCCATTTCGAGGGGCGACCGGGAGGTTCTTTATCGTGCGTAAACTGGGCCTGTGCGTGTTATTGAGTTTCGGCGTGCTGTTATCCGGCTGTGGCTACAATGCCATGCAGGCGCAGGACGAGCAGATCAAATCATCGTGGTCGGAAGTCGTGAATCAATACCAGCGGCGCGCCGATTTGATCCCGAATCTCGTCAGTACCGTCAAAGGATATGCGGCGCAGGAGCAGCAGGTGCTGCTCGGCGTGACGGAAGCCCGCTCGAAAGTTGGCTCGATCCAGGCGACGCCGGATTTGATCAACGACCCGGCCGCGTTTGCAAAATTCCAGGCCGCGCAGGGCCAGCTTTCGGGCGCCTTGTCGCGCTTACTGGTCGTGTCGGAAAATTATCCGCAATTGAAGTCCGATCAGAATTTCCGCGATTTGCAGGCGCAGCTCGAGGGTACGGAAAACCGCATCACGGTCGCGCGCAAGCGCTATATCGATGCGGTACGCACCTACAACACGACGGTGCGCTCGTTCCCCGGGAACCTGACCGCGATGATGTTCGGCTACAAGCCGAAGGAGAACTTCACGGTCGAGAACGAAGCGGAGATTTCCAAGCCGCCGACCGTGGACTTCAGCGCGAAGCCGGCGCCGGCAGCGACGGCCCCGCCGCGTCAATAGTGACGAGTTTGGCCTGTCTGCGGCGCGTCCCGGCGATCCTCGCGGCATGCCTATTCGCGGCGGTCGCGAGCGGCCAAATCGCGATCCCGCCGCTGAGCGCGCGCGTCATCGATTTGACCGGTACGCTCTCCGGTGCGGCAGTGCAGCGTATCGAGACCAAGCTTGCCGATCTCGAGGCTAAAAAGGGCAGCCAAATCGCGGTGCTGATTCTGCCGACGACGCAGCCCGAGGACATCGAGCAATTCGGCATTCGGACCATGGACCAATGGAAGGTCGGCCGCAAGGGCATCGACGACGGCGCGATATTGATCGTCGCCAAGGACGACCGGCGCGTTCGCATCGAAGTTGGCTACGGTTTGGAGGGGGCGCTGCCCGATGCCATCGCGAAGCGCATCATCGACGAGACGATCACGCCGCTGTTCAAGCAAGGCAATTTCGACGGCGGCGTCGAGGCCGGCGTCGATCGCATGATCGCGGTCGTCAACGGCGAGGCGCTGCCGGCGCCCGACAAGAAATGGGAGCGCGGCGGCGGCATAGCCAATATGCTGCCGTTCCTGTTGATCGCGGCGTTCGTCGTCAGCATCGTGCTGCGTGCGGTGTTCGGGCGCCTGTTTGGTTCATTGGCGACCGGCGGCATCGTCGGGGCGCTCGCGTGGCTGTTCAGCCATTTGTTGCCGATCGGCATCGGCGCCGCCGTCATCGGCTTCTTGTTCGCGCTGCTGTCCGGATCCTCGCGCGGCTTCGTT
>Ga0187879_10000258_pt1 | contig 37204 bp, 34 predicted proteins | sample June2016WEW_19_1_FD_132423 | JGI IMG/M metagenome (GOLD analysis project Ga0187879, IMG submission 132423) | Peatland microbial communities from SPRUCE experiment site at the Marcell Experimental Forest, Minnesota, USA - June2016WEW_19_10 | ecosystem: Environmental > Terrestrial > Soil >... | reverse complement strand
GGCGCCGAGCGTGTGCAGCAGCAGCACGTTGGACCTGGCGACCCGGCTGTGCAGCACATCGCCGACGATGGTCACGGCCAGGCCGTCCAGCCTGCCTAGCCTGCGCCGCATCGTGAACGCATCAAGGAGCGCCTGTGTCGGATGCTCGTGCGCGCCGTCTCCCGCGTTCACCACGCTGCCCCGGACCCAGCCCGCCAGCCGGTGCGGGGCACCGGATGCGGAGTGCCTGATCACGACCGCGTCCGCGCCCATCGCCTCGAGCGTCAGGGCGGTGTCCTTCAGGCTCTCGCCCTTCGCGACGCTGGAGCCCTTCGCCGAGAAGTTGATCACGTCGGCTGACAGCCGCTTGGCCGCGGCCTCGAATGAGATCCTGGTCCGCGTCGAGTCCTCGAAGAAAAGGTTGACGACGGTACGGCCGCGGAGCGTCGGCAGCTTGCGCACCGGCCGTTCGGTGATCTGGGCCAGCTCCTCGGCCGTGTCCAGGATGAGCAGGGCATCGGCCCTGCTCAGGTCGGCGACGGAGATGAGATGCCGGTTCACGCCCCGGCCTCCCCGGCTCGCTGCGGCGCCGTGCCGCCAGGCCGGCTGTCCTGGCTCACCCCGATCAGCACCGCGTCGGTTCCGTCCACCTCGGCGAGCTGCACCCGGACCACCTCCTGCCGTGAGGTCGGCAGGTTCTTGCCGACGTAGTCCGGCCGGACCGGGAGCTCGCGGTGGCCACGGTCGACGAGCACGGCAAGCTGGACGGCCCTGGGCCGCCCGATGTCGTTGAGAGCATCAAGCGCCGCCCGGACGCTCCGGCCCGAATAAAGGACGTCGTCGACCAGGACCACGATCTTGCCGTCGATCCCGGAAGGCGGGATCTGGGTGTGACCGAGCGCGCGGGCGGGCCGCATCCGGAGGTCATCGCGGTACATCGTGACATCGAGCGAGCCAGCCGGAATCGGGCGCTCCTCGACCTGCTCGATCCGGGCGGCCAGCCGATACGCGAGCGGAACCCCCCGAGTGGGGATACCAAGCAGGACAACGTCCTTCGCCCCGCTGGTTTGCTCAAGTATCTCGTGCGCGATCCTGGTGAGCGCGCGCCTGATCTCCTCTGGCTCCAGCACCAGCCGACGTTCCTGCGGCTGAGCAGCATGCGTCATCTTGACCTCCTTTCCCGCCTCACCGGACGGGCTTTAAAGGACGTCTGCCTGCACCACCGTACCAGCCGGTACGCGACGGACAGCTCAGGCATCGCCGGCGTGTACCGGCATCCGGACGCGGGCTGACCGGCTGGCGGCCGCCTGCCGCTCCGTCGTTGCCCGATCACCCGGTCCGATACGCGGCGTGACCACACGTGACTTGTGTCACACCATGTCGCGATCCTGACTGATTTTCCCTTCGATCGCTGCGCTCCAGACTGGGACTTCGGGGCCGGGAACGCCTATCCTGCCTGGCTTTGCGCGCGCCGACCGGATCATCGGCGCGCACCTGCGCCGATGCGCTTCGCGCGTAAGTTCATCCGCTTTTCGCCATTCGGCTTGACCTTGTCGCGCTCGCGGCCTACCGTCACTGTGCGTAACCACCACTATCAGCACGACTGGCCAGGGGACCGGAGATCATGCCATCTGACTACGCCAAGACCCTCGGCGCGCGGCTGCGCGCCATCCGCACCCAACAGGGGCTGTCCCTCCACGGAGTCGAGGAAAAGTCCCGAGGCCGGTGGAAGGCTGTCGTTGTAGGTTCGTACGAGCGCGGCGACCGCTCAGTAACCGTACAGAAGCTGGCCGAGCTAGCCGAGTTCTACGGAGTTCCGGTGTCCGAGCTGCTGCCCGGGGATGTTCTGCCCACGCTCCTTGCCCCGTCGCCCAAGCTGGTTATCGATCTTGAGCGCATGAGCCAGCTGCCGAAGGACAAGGCTGGTCCCCTTGCCCGCTATGTGGCGACCATTCAGAGCCAGCGTGGTGATTACAACGGCCGGGTCCTGTCGATACGCCAGGAGGACCTGCGATCCCTGGCTGTCATCTACGACAAGACGCCGACCGACCTGACCGAGGAATTGATCAACTGGGGAATCCTGGACTCGGATGCCCGCGGAGCCATTGAGACATTCTGAGCCAGGCCAGCAGTCCGGATGCCGGGCGGGCAAGCAGCCAACACGTCGGCGGGTTAGCTGCTTGGCTCTAACCGGCCGTTAGCAACGGCAGCAACGGCTGAGCAGCAACACCCAGCGCGCTCTCGGCCAGCGACAGGAACGTCTCGGCGTCGCGAAGCAGGTCGTCCGCCTCCCGGACCGTGACCGCGCGGGGCAGCCCCGCCTCGGCCGCTGCCCGCTTGGCGGCCCCGGCGGCGAAGAACGCCGCCCACTCCTGCAGCGCGGGCTCCACTCTCGGGAGCAGTTCCCATACGCTCTGCGGCCTCTTGCGGCGGGTTGTGACTCCCGGCTCCGCTCTCGCCGCCACTACCGCAGCCGCCGCCCTGAGCGCCGCCAGGTGAGCGGCTACGTACCTGGCCCCTGCCGACGCCTCGCTCTCGGCCGCGGTCAGGCCGTACCGGGCGGACTCCAGCAACGCCAGGGCCGATGGCGCCACTCGGCACCGCGGCCTGTCCGGGCCTGCCTGCGTGATTGCAGTCATCACCACTCCTCCCATCGGCGAAGCCTGGCCGGACGGGACGCTTCCCCTCGCCGCGCCCGGCCCTGGCAGCTCCGGGGGCCAGCGCTGCCAGCGGCTTCGCAAAGCTATTCGAACATATATTCGTCCGGAAGTCCATCCGTTTGTATCTGCGTTCGAAGTTATAACGAGGGTCTGACACTCGGGCTTTGGCGTGACATACGCTGGCGGCCGTGCGATGCCTGATCCAGTCGCGGGAGCTCGGCACGGCCGGGTTCGTTGCCGAGATCGACAGCCTGTGCGGCGTCTACGCGACGGCCATGCGGGCCGACCCGGCGCAGCTGCCCGGGCGCCGCGCCATCATGGAACGACATGCGCAGCAGGCCGGCTTCCGTGCGATTGCCGTGACGGCGCCGGCGGCATGCGACAGCAGCATCATCGCATTCGGCTACGGCTTCAGCGGTGCGGGCGGCCAGTGGTGGCACGACATCGTCCGGTCGGCCCTGACCGCCAAGACCGGCGCGACGGTGGCCTCTGCCTGGCTAGATTCGTCGATGGAGATCGCTGAGCTGCACGTGCATCCCGATTTTCAGCGGCGCGGCATCGGCAGGAGCCTGCTGCTCGGGCTGACCGACGGGCGCAGCGAGCACACCACCGTGCTGTCGACGCAGGACGACAACGGCCCGGCCCGCCGGCTCTATCGCAGCGTCGGCTTCGCCGACCTGCTGACCGGATTCAGCTTCCCTGGTGGCGGTCCCCCCTACACGATCATGGCGGCGGTGCTACCGCTGCTGCTGGCCGGCCGGGCCGGCGGCGCGTCGTCCCGCAGCCGCCGGCGCGCCGTCCGGCAGCCGCTGGCCGACAGCCCCGAGATCGAGTAGCTGGTAGATCTCCTGAGTCGCCCGGGAGCCGTTCAGGGTGTAGAAGTGCAATCCGGGCGCGCCCTCGGCGAGGAGCCGCTCGCACATCTGAGCGGCGTACTCAACGCCGATCTCGCGCACCGTGGCCCGGTCGTCGGCCGCGGCGCGCAGCCGCTCCGCCAGCGGTGCCGGGAATCTTGCGCCTGACATCGCGACCACGCCGTCGATCAGCGGCACACTCGTGATCGGCATGATTCCGGCGATGATCGGCACGTCGCAGCCACGCGCGGCAACCCGGTCCCGCAGGCGCAGGTAATCGTCGGGATAGAAGAACATCTGCGTGATCGCAAAGTCCGCGCCTGCCCGGCATTTAGCGATGAAATATGACAGGTCGGCATCCTCGTCGGGAGAGCGCGGATGCCCTTCGGGGAACGCGGCCACGCCGACGCAGAAGTCCCCCGACGCCTTGATCAGGCTGACGAGCTCCGCCGCGTACCGCAGGCCTTCCGGATGCGGAAGCCATTCATCACCAGGCGCGCCGGGCGGGTCACCCCGGAGGGCGAGCACATTGCGCACCCCCACCGCCGCGTATGAGCCGATGACATGGCGGAGTTCCGCGACGGAGTGGTTGACCGCGGTGAAGTGCCCGACCGGGGTGAGGGTCGTCTCCTCGGCGATCCGGCCGGTTATCCGGACCGTCCGGTCGCGGGTCGAGCCCCCGGCTCCGTATGTCACCGATACGAACGTCGGCCGCAACGGCTCGAGCTGACGGACCGCCCGCCAGAGCTTCTCCTCATCCGCTTCGGTCTTCGGCGGCATGAACTCGAACGAGACGGACCGGACACCTGAGGCGAGCAGGTCCCTGATGGCGGGCACGGGCGTGGTCACGCTTCTCAGCGGCATCCTCTCAGGTTAGTGGAGACCGCCTCGCCACGGCTCGGCCGCCGGACAGCCCGCCGCGCTTTCGGCACGCTGCGACGGCCCGGCAGCGCTGCTCAGGGCCGGCCGGGCTACTGTCGCGCACATGGCAACCGGCCCAGCAGGCCTTCCCTGCGTTCGTGGCCAGGTCGGACGTGTCCTTGAGGATTTCCTTGGCGGGCAGCGGCCGGTGCTGGCCGCCATCAGCCCCGAATTGCTGCCGTGGCTGGATGCGATCGAAGAGCTACTGGCCGGCGGCAAACGGCTGCGGCCCGCCTTCTGCTACTGGGGCTGGCGCGCTGCCGGAGGAGCCGACTGCCCGGAAATCATTACCGCGGCGTCCGCTCTCGAGCTGCTGCACGCCAGCGCCCTGGTGCACGACGACGTGATGGATGCGAGCGAGACCAGGCGCGGCCGGCCGGCCGTGCACCGGCGGTTCGCAGCCCGTCACGCGGTGGGCGGCTGGCGCGGATCGGCCGAGGCCTTCGGGATTGGCGCCGCCATCCTCATCGGTGACCTGCTGCAAGCCTGGACCGACGAGCTGCTGCACGGCAGTGGCCTGCCCGCGGCGGCCCTGCTGCACGGTCGGCCGGTCCTTGACACGATGCGAACCGAGGTGATCGCGGGCCAGTATCTGGACCTGCTCAGCCAGGCCGCAGGCGATGGCACGGTGGCCGGCGCGCTGCGGGTGGTCAGGTACAAGTCGGCGAAGTACACGATCGAGCGTCCGCTGCACCTGGGGGTGGCCCTGGCCAGTGCGGCCACAGCAACTGCGGTGCTAGGCAGCGCCACCCCAGGCGCCCCAGGCACACCATGCGCACCAGGCAGTGCGGTCCCTGCCAGCACGGCCCCAGGCGCCCCAGGCAGCGCGGCCTCCGCAGGCAGCCAGACGGCCCCCCTCGGGGGGAACGAGCAGGCGATAGCCGGTGCTTGTACTGACTACGGGATCCCGCTCGGCGTCGCATTCCAGCTTCGGGACGACGTACTCGGCCTCTTCGGTGATCCAGCGGAGACCGGCAAGCCGGTCACCGACGATCTCCGCGAGGGCAAGCGCACCGTCCTCGTCGCCATGGCCAGGCGGCGGGCGAATGCGGCCCAGGCCGAAATCCTCGACCGCCACGTAGGCAACCCGCATGTCGGCGAGGCCGGGGCAGCGGCGGTCCGCGCGGTGATCACGGACACCGGCGCTCTCGCCGAGTGCGAGGCCATGATCGATCGGGATGTCGGCGATGCGCTCAGCGCCATTGACCGCGCGCCCATCGCCGCAGCGGCGAAGGACGCGCTGGCGGACCTGGCTCACGCCGCGACCGCCCGCAGGGAATGACGCGGCGGCCACTTCGATGCCATGGAAGCGCCCGGCCTGAACGTCGGGGACCTGCGGGAGTTGTTCCGCCGGTTCCACTGAAACCATCCACTGGCCCCGCTTTACCTGGCCCGGCGGCTGGCTCACGGCGCGGTGGGTGCGCCAGGCTGACGGCTTTGGCCGCTGGGCGGCGCCGGGGCTGTGGTGATGCCGTGCTGGCGCAGGGTTTCCTGGACGCGCCGGACGTCCGGGGCGCCGATGCGCTGGTAGATCGTGAGTGCCAGCTGCCAGTGCGCGGCGCTGTCGCCGGGGTTGCCGTCCTGGAGCAGGCACTGCCCGAGGCCTTCCAGGGCGCGTGCTTCCTCCAGCGGGGCGCTGATCTCGCGGGCAATGGCCAGCGCCCGGAGGTGGTGCTCACGGGCCTGCTGGCAGTCCGCGGATCGGGCCAGCAGTTCGCCCAGGTTGTTCAGCATGTCAGCCTGTGCCTCCCGGTCGCCGAGGTCGCTGAACATGCCCAGCGCCCGGGTCAGGCTGGCGGCGGCGGCCGGGTAGTCCCCGGTCCGCAATTGCACGACGCCGAGATTGCCGATGGCATCGGCCTGGCCGTACCGGTAGCCGAGGTCGCGGAACAGCTCGAGCGCCTGCTCGCAGCTGGCGGCGGCGGCCGGGTAGTCCCCGCTCAGCCGTTGCATCCAGCCCCGATTGTTGATGGCGATGGCCTGGCCGTACCGGTCGCCGAGCTCGCGGAACAGCTCGAGCGCCTGCTGGAAGCTGGCGGCGGCGGCCGGGTAGTCCCCGGTCCGCGATTGCACGAGGCCGAGATTGGTGATGGCCATGGCCTGGCCCATCCGGTGGCCGATGTCGCGGGCGATGCCCAGCGCCTGCTGGCAGCTGGCGGCGGCGGCCGGGTAATCCCCCGTCGACGCTTGTACGGTGGCAAGACTGTTCATGGCCAGGGCCTGGCCGGCCCGGTGACCGAGGTCGCGGTACAGCTCGAGGGCCTGCTCGTGACTGACGATGGCGGCCGGGAAGTCCCCGGTGTCGCGCTGCACCTTGCCCAGCTGGTCCAGGGCGCTGGCCTGGCCGAGCCGGTCGCCTAGGCCGCAGTACAGCTCCAGCGCCTGCTGGTGGCAGGCGGCGGCGGCCGGGAAGTCCCCGCTCGCCCGCTGCAGGATGCCCAGCTCGTTGAGGGCACTAGCCTGGCCGGCCCGGTCCCCGGCCTGCCGCGCGGTGTCCAGGGCGGCCTGGTGCAGGCCCGCCGACTGACCCCAGTGAACTCGGGCGAACAAGAAACCGCTGATCGCGGCGGGGATGGCGATGGCATGCCCGGGTCGCCCGTTCGCGGCGGCGTAGCCGGCCGCCGCGTGCAGGTTCGCACGCTCGGCGTCCAGCCAGGCCGAGGCCTGCCCGGGCGTGGACAGCTGCGGGGCGACCGCCGGCCGTCCACCGGGCGGCGGCCGGGCCACGGCGGTGTTCCGGGTGGCGATGTGCTGCCCCGCCGCCACGGCCGTGTGCAGGTAGTAATCCAGCAGCCGGCCGGCCGCGGCGCCGGCATCCGCCGGGTCGCCATCCGCGGCCAGCGCGCCGGCGTGCTCACGGAGCAGGTCGTGCAGCCGGTAGCGGCCGCGGGCGGGCTCGGTCAGCAGGTACTGGTCATAGAGCCCGTCCAGGTGGCGGCGGGCCGCGGCCAGGCCGGTGCCGTCCAGCGCGGCCGCGGCGTAGGCGTCGATGTCGGTGCCGGGGTGCACGCCCAGGCGGCGGAACAGCCGCTGCTGGCCGGGCGTCAGGTCCTGGTAGGACAGGTCGAACGCGGCCGCCACCGACAGGTTCTCCGCCCGCATCAGCTCCAGCCGGCCCGCCGCCGCGGCCAGCTCGGCGGCCAGGCCCGCCGCGGTCCAGGCCGGGTGATGGTGCAGCTGGCGGGCCAGCATCCCGATCGCCAGCGGCAAGTACCCGCACAGCCGGGTGATCTCGGCGGCCGGCCCGTCGTCCGAGCCCAGGCCGGGGCGGCCGGAGAGCCGTGCCAGCAGGGCCGCGGCCTCCCCCGGCGCCAGGGTGTCCAGGCTGATCGCCGCCGCGTCCTCTAGCGCGGTGAGGTGCCGGCGGCTGGTGACCAGCACCAGGCTGCCCGCGGTGCCTGGCAACAGCGGGGTGACCTGCTCATGTCCGGCCGCGTCATCCAGCAGCAGCAGCACCTTCTTCTTGGCCAGGTAATCGCGCCACCGCGCTGCCCGGGCCTGCAGGCCGGGCGGGATCTGCTGGGCCTCGATTCCGGCAGTCAGCAGCAGGCTGGCCAGCGCGTCGGCCGGGTCGACCGGCCGCTGACCCGGCGTGTGCGCGTGCAGCGGCAGGAAAAACTGCCCGTCCGGGAAATCCCCGGCCAGCCGGTGCGCCGCGTGTACCGCTAACGCCGTCTTGCCGACTCCGGCCATCCCGCCGATCGCGTGGATCCCGACCACTCCCCCGCCGACCGCGGCTGCGCCGGTCACCGCCCCGGCCAGCTGCGTCAGCTCGGCCGCGCGGCCGGTGAAGCTGGCGATATCGCGGGGCAGCGTCCGGGTCGCCGCCGCGGCGCCGTTCCCGGTGGCCAGCACCTGGTCCGCCGGGGCCCGCCCGCGCGCCGCCGCCTCGAACAGCGACCGCTGCGGCCCGGTCAGGCCCAGCGCACCAGCCAGCAGCCGGGCCGTGTCAGAGCGGGCGGTCAGGTTCACGCCCCGCTCCAGGTCACTGACCGACCGCGGGGACAGGCTCGCCGCCTCCGCCAGCTCCTCCTGGGTCAGGCCGGCATCGTCCCGCAGCCGCCGCAACAGCCCGGCGAAACTCAGCGCAGCCTGCTCCGCCACCGGCTCGTCGCTCCTCACGAATCCCGTCCGCCGTTCACCCGGCGCCCGGCCCGCTACGGCGCGGACAGCACCGTCAAAAGCCTACAAGAGCGCCGGCAAAACCCCCAGCGTGACGCGGCTCACAGCACCTGCGCCCGGGTGCCCGGCGCATCACCTGGCGCGCCGACGGCACCGCCCCGCGCCGCCGCCGCCCGCGGCCGAAGTCAAGCACCGCCCGCAGCCGCATCCAGTCAGGAGCCGGGCGGGCACGACCAGCAGGCCAGCCAGCAACCTTTCGGCAGCGGCGCCCTGGCACTGCCCGATCCTGTGGGTCTCCTGTGGGCGACATGTGTGGTTATCGCCCTGGCCGGCAGGCAGCGTAGCAACCGACGGCAGCCGACCTGACTCAAGGAAGAACTATGCAAACTGTTAATGCACCCCCGACCGCTACCGCCCGCACCCCCACCCGCCCCGGCTGGGACAGCGCACGCCGGTCTCGCGACCACGAAAGAGGACGTCCCGCGCCTGCCACCACGGTGCGTCCTGACCGTGGCGCGGCGACCTCCGTGAGCCGGGCCCCGGCACGCCTCGCCCGTTTGGCCAGCGCCCCGATACCCGCGATCCGCCTGGCGCCACCGCCGCTGCGGACGGCCGATGGGCACGACCGTGAGGAGCGGAATTCAAGCTGGCTAGAGCTGTTCTTCGACCTGGTGTTCGCCGGGGCCGTGGGCCAGCTGGCCGGAGCGCTCCAGGACCATCCCAGCCTCGGCTCGCTGGCCCGTTTCGTGATGCTGTTCATCCCGTTCTGGTGGCTGTGGCTGCAGTTCACCTTCTACGCCGACCGGCACGAATCCGAAGACGCAACACACCGCGGCGCCTTCCTCCTCGCGATCTTGCTGTGCGTGGGCCTGGCTGCTAGCGCACCCCGCGCCCTGTCCGGCCACATCACCGGCTTCGTGATCGCTTTCGCCTGCCTGCGCGGCCTGCAGCTGCTGCTGTACTCGCGGGCCCGCCGCCACCTGCCGGCCACCAGGGCGCTGTACACCCGGTATCTGATCTTCTTCGGGGCAGCCGGGGCACTGTGGCTGTCCTCGCTCGCGGCCGGGGGCATCGTGCGCTACGCGTTCTGGGGTGCCGCCCTGCTCACCGAGGCCGCGGGCGCGCTGGCGGAGCTGGCACCGGGCTGCCGGGTCCCGCTGAACCTCTGGCATCTGGCGGACCGGTTCCAGGTCTTCGTCCTGATCGTGCTTGGCGAGTCGGTCGTCCGCCTGATCAGTGCCGCGACCATGCGGCCCTGGAGCCTGCCGCTCGCGGTCGTGCTAGCGGCCGCGCTGATCACGCTGGCGGCGCTGTGGTGGGCCTGGCACACTACCGCCGACCGGGACGCGCTGGACAGCCCGCGAGCGGTAGCCCGCTTCGCAGCCGCCAACCTGCCGATCGTGGCAGGCGTCGCGGCGGCTAGCGTCGGCCTGCATATCGCGATCCTGGCCGCCGATGGAGCAGCCACGATCGGCGACGGGCCGAGGGCCGCGCTGTACGGCGGCGTGAGCGTCTACCTGCTGGCCAGCGCGATCCTCCCGTCCCGCAAGATGACCCGGTGGGTCAGGGCGGCGCGGCTGGCGACCTCCCTCGCGGCGATGGGCCTGGTCTTCATGGGCGCCATCGTCATGCCGGTCTACCTGGTGCCCGCGCTCACCGCAGTCCTGGCGCTTGGCCTGGCCGCCGAGTCCCACCCCGGCTGGGGGCTAGCCATCAGATCGCGTCTGGGCGTCCGAGGCACAATGCCGCCGCGGGAAAGGCGCCGGCCCGGTCTGCATCCCGCGGCCTCACCTGCAGGCGGGGTTGCCGAATAGCCGGGTTGTGGAAGCCGAACCGGCAGCCGACCTCCCATTCCGAGCGCTGGTACCAGGGGTTGGCCGGACGGCGGCTCAGGCGGCCGCCCGGAGCCGTGCGGCCAGCTCTGCCGTCGCCGCGGCCGGGTCGCCGGCATCCGTGATCGCCCGGACCACCACCACCCGGCGCGCCCCGGCAGCCAGCACCTCGTCCAGGTTGCCGTGGCTGATCCCGCCGATTCCGAACCAGGGCCGCTGGGCCTGCAGCGCAGCCGCGTACCTGATGAGGTCCAGCCCGGCGGCCGGACGTCCGGGCTTGGTCGGCGTGGCCCAGACCGGCCCGGCGCAGAAATAGTCCAAGCCGGGCGCGTCCGCGGCAGCCGCGCTCTCGGCGGCAGCGTGCGTGGACAGCCCGATCAGCGGCCCGGGGCCGAGCAGTTGCCTCGCCACCGGCACCGGCAGGTCCTGCTGCCCGAGATGCAGCACGTCAGCCCCTGCGGCATAAGCGACATCAGCCCGGTCATTCACGGCCAGCAGGGCGCCATGCTTGTCGCACCGGGCCCGGAACAGCTCAAGGAAGCGAAGTTCCGGGGCAGCCTCAAGCTCTTTCTGCCGGAGCTGCGCGATGTCCACGCCCGAGCTGAGCACCGCATCAAGGAACCCGCCGAGATCCCGCTGCCGCTCCCTGGCGTCGGTGCACAGGTACAGCCGCGCGGCGGCTAGCCGGTCGCGGAGGTCAGCAGGCATGACCCACATGCTGGCACGCTGCTTAGTCCGGCCACACCGCCGGGGCGGGCCTGGCTGCGCCGAATGTCGGGCCTGGTCGCACTGCCGGGGGCCCGGGAGGTACGCGTCAGAACGCCAGCGCCTGCGCCCTGCGGTTGACCTCGGTGCCCCGGTGCTCCGCGATCGCCTGGATGGGCGTGCCCGGCAGCGACTCATCGGCGGTGAAGAGCCACCGTAGCGCCTCCACCGCGTCGAATCCGCAATCGAAGAGCAGCGTCAGGGTGCCGTGCAGGCCCCGGACGGGCTGATCACCGTCCAGGAACGCGGCAGGCACGCAGAACTCGCCGCTCGGGCGCTGAACCGCGAGCAGCTTACGGTCGCGGAGGAGTTGCTTGACCCGGCTCACGGGAAGCCTGAGCCGGTCAGCAACCTGAGGAAGGGTCATCCAGTCGCCGACGATGGCGTCGGCCGGGGGGTCGATCTGTGCCACGCCTCGAAACTTTCCCACATTGCGGTCGCCGTCAAACACACCGGCACCGGCTGCGTCTCGCCCCGCGCCGGCGGATCAGCTGCGGGCAGCCGCCCGGACGGGCACTGCGGGATCCGCCAGGCGGCCATCGTCGACCTGGGCGCCGGCCTGGATGAGGCGCCTGGCCTGCAGCAGATCCGGCGGCGAATTCACAGACAACGCCGCGACCAGCCGGTCGGCGGCCAGCCAGCAGGCCGCCCAGCGCTCGGCGGCGGGATCGCCTCGCAGCACCAGCCGGTCCGCCCCGCCGTGGCAGCCCGCGTACTGCACCATCCGGCCGAACTGCTCGGACCAGAAATACGGGACAGGGTCGTACACCGCGGTACCGCCGAGCAGGTTGGCGGCCGCCACCTCGGGCGCGCGGAGCGCGACGTCCCAGTGCTCGAAGCGCAGCCGCCGGCCGTACCGCAGCGACCAGAACGCGGCGCAGTCCCCGGCCGCGTACACCCCGGGCACCGAGGCACGCAGGAACTCATCCACTGCGATGCCGCCATCCACCAGCACGTCCGATGAGGCCAGCCAGCCGACCGCCGGCCGGACCCCGACCGCCGTCACGATCTCGTCAGCCTCCAGCCAGCCGCCATCAGCAAGCTCAAGACCGCCCGGCTCCGCGGAGCCGGCCAGCTGCCCCAGCCGCAGCGATACGCCCGCCGCCGCATACCAGGGCGCGGTCAGCGCGCCGACCTCGGCGCCGATCGCAGCGGCCAGCGGTGCCTGGCCGGCCTCCACGATGGTCACCACGCAGCCGCGGGCGGCGGCGGCGGTGGCCAGCTCGGCGCCGATCCAGCCCGCGCCCACGATCACCAGCCGCAGGCCGGGCCGCAGCAGCGCGCGGATCGCCAGCGCGTCGTCCAGGGTCCGCAGGAACCGCTGCGGACCGGCGCCAGGCAGGGCGACCGGCAGCGCCCCGGTCGCCAGCACCAGGGAGTCGAAGCCGTACTCGCCCTGGTCGGTGCGCAGCACCCGGTCGCCGAGCCCGTTCGCAGTCTCGCCGAGCCGCACCTCCGCGCCGAGCGACTGCAGGTCGTCCCGCAGCGTCGTGTCGTCCACGGCGCCGGCCATCAGCTGTTTGGAAAGCGGCGGCCGGTCATAAGGCAGCCGCGGCTCGGCACCAATCAGCGTGATCTCGCCGTGATATCCGCGGGCCCGCAGTTCCTCGACGGTACGCAGGCCAGCCAGGCCGGCGCCGGCTACGACAACTCGCATGATCGCCACGACCACCTAGGCTAGGCGTATCGCGCGGGAGTCCGGTGCCGACCGGACTGAGAGGGCGGCTGGCTAGCCGCCGACCGCAGGAACCTGATCCGGGTCATGCCGGCGAAGGGAGCGGATGCATGAGCGGACAAGCCGGACCACGGCCCGACGTGCTGATCATCGGCGGCGGGGTGATCGGCCTGGCCATCGCGTGGCGGGCCGCGCAGCGCGGGCTGCAGGTGAGCCTCGCGGACCCCGCGCCAGGCCGGGGAGCGTCATACGCGGCGGCCGGCATGCTCACGCCGGTCTCGGAGGCCGCTTACGCCGAGCGTGCCCTCTTCGGGCTCGGCCAGCAGTCCCTGAACCGTTATCCGGCCTTCGCGGCCGAGCTGACGGCCGCGACTGGCGAGCCGACGGGTTTCCGCGCTGACGGCACCCTGCAGGTCGCCTACGACCACGACGATCTGGCCGTTCTCGATGAGGTCGCGATTCTGCGTGAGTCGTTCGGGGCGCCGTCGAGGCGGCTGTCGGCACGTGAGTGCCGGGCGGCGGAGCCGATGCTCGACCCCTCGGTCCGCGGCGGGCTCCTCGTCCCTGACGACGCCTCGGTCGATCCGCGGCTGCTGACGGCGGCTCTGCTCGTTGCCGTGCAGCGGGCCGGGGTGGCCGTGATCCGCCAGCCCGCCACGCAGGTCCTCGCCGCCGGCGGCCGCGCCGCAGGCGCCGAGCTGGCCGATGGCAGCCGGGTGCGGGCGCCCTCGGTGGTGCTGGCCGCGGGCTGGCAGTCGGCTCTCATCGGCGGCCTGCCCGAAGCTGCTGCGCTACCGGTCCGGCCGGTCAAGGGCCAGATCCTGCGGCTGCGGCCGACGCCGGCCACCGATCGCGCTGGCGTCCCGCCTGGCCTGGTCGCCAGGACCGTCCGCGGCGTCGTGCACGGCTTCTCGGTCTACCTGGTACCAAGGAACAGCGGCGAGCTGGTGATCGGCGCGACCCAGGAAGAGCTTGGCTCCGACACCAGGGTGACGGCGGGCGGTGTCTGGGAACTGCTGCGCGACGCCCGCACGCTGGTTCCTGGCATCACCGAGTTCGAACTCGCCGAGGCGGTCGCGGGCCTGCGGCCAGGCACACCGGACAACGCGCCGATCCTCGGGCCGGCGCAGCTGCCCGGCCTGGTGCTGGCGACCGGCCATTTCCGGAGCGGAGTCCTGCTGGCTCCGGTGACCGCCGACCTCATCGCCGATTATCTGGCCGTTGACCGAATATCCGCGGGCCTGGCCCCGTTTTCTCCGGACCGGTTCTCCCGCCGGGACCGGCCACCTGATCCCCGGCACATCGCAGACCCGCCGCCGCACCAGCGGCACCCGGTCCGCCCGGCCGAGCCGAACGAGAGCGCCAGGCCATGAACATCACCATCAACGGAACGTCACATGACCTGACCGACGGCGCCAGCCTGGCGACAGCCGTTTCGCTGCTCACGACATCAGCCACCGGCCTAGCCGCGGCTATCAACGGCGAGCTGGTGCGCAGGGCCGACTGGGACGCGACGGGACTCGCTGACGGCGACAGCGTCGAAGTGATCACCGCAGTGCAGGGAGGCTAACCGTGGACGACAAGTTCGTGCTGGCTGGCGAGGTCTTCAGCTCGCGGCTGATCATGGGGACCGGCGGGGCGCCCAGCCTGGACGTACTGGAGCGGGCGCTGGCCGCGTCGGGGACCGAGCTCACCACCGTCGCCATGCGGCGCGTCGACCCGGGCGGATCAGGGTCCGTGCTTGACGTCCTCGCCGCGCGCGGGATCAGGGTGCTGCCGAACACGGCGGGCTGCTACACGGCCACCGATGCGGTGCGCACCGCGCGGCTGGCCCGTGAGGCACTCGGCACGGACTGGGTGAAGCTCGAGGTGATCGCCGACGAGCGCACTCTGCTGCCCGATCCGGTCGAGCTGCTGGACGCGGCGGGGCAGCTGATCGGAGAGGGCTTCACCGTGCTGCCGTACACCAATGACGACCCGGTGCTGGCCCGGCGGCTCGAGCAGGCGGGCTGCGCGGCCGTGATGCCGCTCGGTTCCCCCATCGGTTCCGGCCTCGGCATCAGGAACCAGCACAACATCGAGATGATCGTCGAGAGCGCCGGCGTGCCGGTCATCCTGGACGCTGGCATCGGCACCGCGAGCGACGCGGCGATCGCGATGGAACTCGGTTGTGCCGCGGTCCTGCTCGCCACCTCCGTCACCAGGGCCAGGGATGCCGAGCTGATGGCCGCGGCGATGCGGGCGGCTGTCACCGCCGGCCGCCTGGCGTTCCTGGCGGGCCGGGTGCCGCGCCGGCGCTACGCCCGAGCTTCATCTCCCCCGCCAGGCAGCTGACCTGCTCCTCGGCCGGCCCTGGCCGACAGCGGAATCCTTTCGTCGCCATCTGTCACGGCGCGCTCCCGGACCGCTGTTACGCACGCACGCAGTCGTATCGGCCCATACACTTCTGGCGATGGATACGACCATTTCGCGACCGCCAGCCGGGCAGTTGCTCGACGGCCGGTACCGGGTGGAAGCCTGGCTGGCCCATGGCGGTATGGCGACGGTCTATCTCGGCACCGACACCAGGCTGGACCGCAAGGTAGCGCTCAAGATAGCCCATCCTGAGCTGGCCGGTGACGAGGAGTTCATCCGCCGGTTCATGGCGGAGGCGCGGTCGGTGGCGCGGCTGTCAAGCCCGCATGTCGTCGCCGTCTACGACCAGGGCTCGGACGGGCAGTTCCTCTACCTGGCGATGGAATACGTCCCGGGCCGGACGCTACGCGAGCTGCTGCGGGAGCGGGGCAGGCTGAGCCCGCGGGAGGCGCTCGACATCATCGAGGGCGTCCTGGCCGGCCTCGCCGCGGCGCACGAGGCAGGGATTGTCCACCGTGACGTCAAGCCGGAGAACGTCCTGCTGGCGAAGAACAACCTGGTGAAGGTGGCGGACTTCGGGCTGGCCCGGGCGGCCGCGGCCGCCAGCCGGACCAAGAGCGGTATGATCATTGGGACCGCCGCCTACCTTGCGCCCGAGCAGGTAACACGGAGCACCTCGGACGCGCGTACCGACGTATACGCGGCGGGCATCATGCTGTTCGAGCTGCTCACTGGCACCCAGCCGCACACCGGGGGCACTCCGCTTGACGTGGCGTACAAGCATGTCAACGACGTGATACCGGCGCCGTCTGCGGTCGTGCCCGGCCTGCCGCCCGGGGTCGACGCCCTTGTCGCGCTCGCCACGAGCAGAGAGCCCGACCGCAGGCCTGCCGACGCGGGCCAGTTCCTGCACGCCATCGCTGACGGGCGGCGCCGGATGGCGATCGGCGAGCCGCGTCCACGCGGCCAGATCCCGCCGGACAGCCACGAGGGCACCAACCACACGCTGATCGTCTCGGCAGGCAGCCTCGCCGACGACGGCCGGGACGGGCCTGACCGCCGGTCCCGCCGGGCCCGCGGCTACCGCAGGCAGGGCGAGCCGATGCTGCAGCACCTGCTGTTCAGCCGCAGGTTCGTCTACCTGGCCGGCGGGCTCGCCGTGCTGCTGGCGATCACTTTGGCGGCCTGGTGGCTCACCGACGGCCAGTACGCGACCGTGCCGCGGGTCAGCGGCATGTCGGCGAGCGCGGCCCGCACCGAGCTTGTCAGCCTCGGCTTTGCCGTCAAGACCGGGCCAGGCCAGCACAGCAGCACGATACCGGGGGGCGACATCGTGCAGACCACGCCGGCCAGCGGCGCCAGGCCGCGGCGCGGGAGCACGGTTCAGCTCGTCGTCTCCCTCGGCCCGCTGCGTTTCCCGGTGCCGCAGGTCACGGGCATGGCGCTCGCTGGCGCCCAGGCCGCGCTCAAGAAGGCCGGGCTGACGCCGGGCGCCGTAACCCAGACAACCTCGCAGACCATCGCGAGCGGCATCGTGATCAGCACGAGCCCGGTCGCAGGCGTGTCCTGGCCGCAGACTTCCCCGATAGCGATCACGGTCAGCGACGGACTTCCGCTGCCGAACTATGTCGGCCAGCAGCTTCAGGCAGCGCAGGCAGCGGCGACGGCCGCCGGATACGCGCTGAACCCGGTGCCGGACGCGACGAGCACCCAGCCAGCGGGCACGATCACCAGCCAGTCGCTGGCCCCTGGCACTGCGATCACGCCAAACATGGTCGTGACGGTCCGCGTCAGCAACGGGCCGCCGATGGCGAGCATCCCCAACGTTGTGGGCCTGAACGCGAACCAGGCCGCAGCTGAGCTGACTGCGGCCGGCTTCAATGTCACCATCGACACGATCGGCCTAGGCCACAAGGTGGTGGCCTACAACCCGACCGGACAGGCACCCAAGGGCAGCACCATCACGCTGAACGTGGGCTTCATCTTCGGCCTGCCATAGGGCCCCGCCATCCGACCCGGGTCGGGCGCCCGGCCGCCCTCCGGTACGCGCCGGCCGGCCGGCTAGCTGGCTGGCCCGTCGCCTGGTTGTTCCTGGTAGGAGTAACGCTGCTCGCGCCACGGGTCGGCGGTGTTGTGATAGCCGCGCTCCTCCCAGAATCCCCTGCGGTCCTTGGTCAGGTATTCGACGGCGCGCACCCACTTGACGCTCTTCCACCCGTACCGGGAGGGAACCACCAGCCTGAGCGGATAGCCGTGCTCGGGGCTTAGCTCCGCCCCGTCCAGGTGCGTCGCCAGGATGGTGTCCTCAGCCAGGAAGTCGGCGATCCGGACGTTGGCGCTGTAACCGAAGTCCGCCCAGGTCATTACGTGCGTGACCGCCGGGGCGGGCGGAACGGCGCGGAGCAGATCGGCCGCCGCGATCCCGTCCCAGGCAGCGTCCTGGATGCTGAATTTGGTGACGCAGTGAAAGTCCGCCACGATCCTGGTCCGCGGCAGCTCGGCCAGTTGCGCCCAGTTCCACCGGCGCTCCTGGCCGGACTCGGTCGCGCCCACCACCCTCAGGTCCCAGGTCTCCGGGTTGAACACCGGAACCGGGCCGTAGTGCAGGACCGGCCAGCCGGCGGGCACGTACTGGCCTGGCGGCAGCCGGCGGCCGGGCGCGGACCCACGCAGCGGGCCGCCACCGAGCGCCAGCCGCCCGGCATCCTCTGGATCGCCCTGACAAGCCGGGCCGCCGCCGGCGCGAAGGCCCGCCTCGCGCCTGGCTGGCTGCCGCCTGCCGGTGTCACGTGCCTCGGTCTCCCGCTGGCTCATGTCCAGCTGACCTGCCCCTTCCTGCCCTACGCCACAGCGGCCACGACGGGCCGGCCCTCGCTCTCCCGCAGGTGCAGCCATCTTGCCACTGCGCGCTTACCGCCTGTTCCCGCGCCGCCGGCGTTCAGCGCACTGCGGCGATGCGCTAAGCTACCTGACGTGCGTCATCCGTACTGGTTTTTCTACGGCTACCGGCCCGGCATAGGGACGGTCGCCCGCCAGACGCTGCGCTGACGCGAACGACCTAACCAGAGCCCCGGGCCGCAACGGCCCGGGGCTTTCGTCATGATGGGGAACTAGGAGGATGTCATGGTCATCGTGATGGCCCCCGAGGCCAGCAGGTCCGACATTGACTCGATCGTTGAACTGATCAAGGTCGCGGGCGGCGAAGCCTTCGTCAGCCGGGGAGTCTCCAGGACCATCATCGGCCTCGTCGGAGACGTCGAGCAGTTCGGCACGCTCAACCTGCGCAGCCGGACCGGTGTCAGCGACGTGGTCCGGATCACGGCCCCTTACAAGCTGGTGAGCAGAGAGCATCATCGGAGCAGGTCGGTGATCAGCGTGGGCGGGGTTCCCATCGGCCCGGATACCGTGACCGTGATCGCCGGACCTTGCACCGTCGAGACCCCTGAGCAGACCCTGACGTCCGCACGGATGGCGCAGGCGGCCGGCGCCTCGATATTGCGGGGCGGCGCATTCAAGCCGCGCACGTCGCCGTACGCGTTCCAGGGCCTCGGCGAGGCGGGCCTGAAGATCCTCGCTGACGTGCGGGCCGAGACCGGGCTGCCGGTGGTCACCGAGGTCATTGACCCGGCCAGTGTCGACCTCGTCTGCTCCTACGCGGACATGCTCCAGGTAGGAACCCGCAGCATGCAGAACTTCGCCCTGCTGCAAGCCGTCGGCTCGGCAGGCAAGCCGGTGCTGCTGAAGCGCGGCATGAACGCGACCATCGAGGAATGGCTGATGGCGGCGGAGTACATTGCGCAGCGCGGCAACCTCGATATCGTGCTCTGCGAGCGCGGCATTCGTACCTTTGAGACCGCGACCCGCAACACGCTGGACATCAGCGCGGTCCCGGTTGCGCAGCGCCTTTCGCACCTTCCGGTGATCGTCGACCCGTCCCACTCAGGCGGCCGCCGTGACCTGGTCCTGCCACTGAGCCGGGCAGCCATCGCGGTCGGCGCCGACGGCATCATCGTGGACGTGCACCCGGAGCCGGCCATCGCGATGTGCGACGGCGACCAGGCACTGGTTGACGAGGACATCAAGGAACTGGCCAAGGTTGCGGGGACCATGCCCGCGATCCTCGGCAGGACGCTGACACCGGCGCCGCGGCAAGCCGCAGCGAGTTCCCTGCCCGAGCCAGCGACCGCCGGGTTATGAGATCAGCAGGCAGTGCTAGCACGGACGTGGCTCGGGTTGAGGGCCGGCTCCCCCCATAGCCGAAAGGCTGGCCTCACAGCCCTTCGACCGCGGGGATTACCTGGCTGCCGATCACCTCAAGGGGCGTAATGTCCCACACGTGCGCGACCGCGCCGATCGCAGCCTGGAAGCCCATCTCGGCGAGCCTGCCCAGCTGGTCGATGACCTCTCCGGCCTTCTCGCCCTTCTCCCCCACGTCGAAGATGAAGTAGCAGGTCTTGAGGATCTCGTCGTACTCACGGCCTACGTCCTGGCAGTGGGCGCGCAGCACATCGAGCTTGCGGGCCAGGTCAGGCCCGGGGAACAGGTTGCAGGCCTGCCCGTACCTGGCGACGAACCTGAGTGTCTTGCGTTCGCCCGAGCCGCCGATCAGGATCGGCGGATGCGGCTGGCTCAGCGGTTTCGGGTAGTTCAGCGGCCGGTCCAGCTGGTAATGACGGCCCTGATAGGGGCTCTCGTCGCCGCGCCACATCTGGATGCAGATCTGCAGCGTCTCCTCAAGCCGCTCGAACCGCTCCGCCGTCGGCGGGAACGGGATGCCGAGGCCGCGGGACTCCTCCTCGTTCCAGGCCGCGCCGACGCCGAGCCAGGCCCGGCCGCCTGACAGCACGTCTAGCGTGGAGACGATCTTTGCCAGGATTCCCGGGTGCCGGTACACGACGCCCGTCACGAGCGTGACCAGCTTGGCCCGGGATGTGCAGGCGGCCAGGTACCCCAGGGTGGTGTAGGCCTCGAGCATGTCGTGCTCGGGCGGCCCGACCACGCCGATCTGGAAGAAGTGATCCATCAGGCTGATGAATTCGAACCCCGCGTCATCAGCGGTCCTGGCCACGGTCGCCAACTCGGGACCGAGCCTGGCCGCGCCGCCGGGCCAGCTGAAATCAGGAATCTGCAGTCCGACCTTCACGTGATCACCCCTTCGCGACTGAGCCTGCCATACCCCGGCTGCCGGAGCCTGGAAGACTCGGCCATCCCTTCGCAGAGTGCTTGGTACCGGTCTATTCTGGCGCTGGCCGGTCGGCGCTAATTCCGGCTCGGGGTGTACTCCTGAGCCGCGGCGGCTAGTTCCTCGGCCAGGTCATCGGCGTCCAGCCGGGACTCGATCCGGCGCAGGTCGGAGATCCTGGCCCGGGTCTCGACCTGCCGCGGCGTCAGCAGCGAGCAGCAATCCTCGTCAGGCAGCTCGGAGATGCGCAGCGTGGCGATCTTCCTGGCCTCGGCCATGATCTCCGTCTTGTCCAGGCCGATGAGCGGCCGCAGGATCGGCAGCGTGACCGCGTCGTCCAGCGCGGTGATGTTGGTGAGCGTCTGGCTGCTCACCTGACCCAGCGAATCGCCGGTGACCAGCGCGGCTGCGTGCAGCCGCCGCGCCATCGCCGCGCCGGTCTTGAGCATGAGCCGCCGCTGCGCGATGATCTGCAGCCGCCCGGCGCCGGACGATGCCAGCCGTTGCTGCGACTTCCCGAACGCGACCACGAACAGCCGCGAGCCACCCTGGTACTTGTCCAGCTCATGCACCAGGCCGTAGGCCTTGTACACCGACTCGGGGCCGGTCAGCGGCATCCCGGAGAAATGCAGATAGGCACAGCGCAGGCCACGGCGCATCATCCGATACGCGGCAACCGGCGAGTCAATGCCCCCGGACAACAGCACGAGGGCGCGTCCGCTCATGTTCACCGGCAGGCCGCCCTGGCCCGGCATGCCCTCGGTGAACACGAACACCTCGGACTGATCGACCTCGACGAACACGGTGGTGTCCGGGCGGCGCAGGTTGACCGGGTAGCCGTGCTCCTCCTGGATCCGGCGGCCGATCAGCGTCGCGAGCTGGCCGGACGTGACCGGGAACCGCTTGTCCCTGCGCCTGGCACGCACCGCGAACGTGCCCTGCCTGCCCGCCGTCAGCTCCACCGCCGCCGCGACGGCCGCCTCGGGGTCCTTCGCCACCCGGACCGCGCGGCAGACCCGAGCCAGGCCCATGACGTTGCGCATCCGCTCGGCCAGCAGGTCCGCCGCCGTCTCCGCGGCTGGGCCGCCTGGCTCGGCACCGGCGATCCGCACCACGATCACGCCTTCGCGCTGCCAGAGCTGGATCGGGATGCCCAGGTCACCCACAGCGCGCCGGATGTTGTCGTGCAGCAGCCGCTCGAACTGCTGCCGGTTCTTCCCCTTGAGGACGATCTCACCCAGCTTCAGCAGGACGCACGGTTCGCGCAGCGGCGCGTCCTGGCGCGGCACTACCTGATCAGTGAGCGGGAGCGCGGACATCCTCCCAGTTTGCCAGCACTCACGGCCTTCGCAGCCGGGAACTTGGCGGCCGGGTGGCGGCGTCAGCCGCCCAGCACCGCGCAGAGCAGCCGGTTGTCGCCGCGCTGCCAGAGGGTTCCTACTTCGGCGAAGCCAGCCGCGCGCAACGCATCGACGTGCGTGCGCAACAGCCCGGCGGGTGAGCCGTGGTGCTCGGAATCCAGCCCGAGGCGCTGGCGCAGGCCGACCATCCCGGCCAGCGCCGGATCGGCGGCAACCGCCTCCCACCAGCCACTCCAGGTCTCGGCATCGTCCGGGGCGGGGTGCCGCCCATCCGCTTGCTCGACCAGGGCACGCCCCAGCCTGGCCAGCACCGGAAACACCGTCTCGTCCTCGCGGAGATGGTCACCGTCCAACAGCAGCGCGCCGGGCCGCAGAACCGTCGCCAGCTCCGCGTACAAGGCAGCCAGGGCCGGCTGGGCGAGCCAGTGCAGCGCCGTCGTGCTGACCGCTGCATCGGCCAGCCGCTCCAGGCCGAGACTGCGGGCCCAGCCAGCGGTACGCAGATCCAGCTCGGCGAAGCGCAGGCCGGGCCGGTCTCGCCAGGCCAAGCGGCCCAGCGCCAGCAGAACCGGATCGGCATCGACGGCGAGCACGGTAGCTTCAGGCAGCCGGTCGAGCAGCCGCACGGCGAGCGAGCCCGGACCGCAGCCCAGGTCGAGCACGAGCGGGTCCGGGCGCCCGGTCCCTGCCTCCACCGCGTCGATGAGCGCGATGAACCTGTCTTCCCGGTCCGGCAGGTACGCCTGCTGCTGGGCGTCCCAGCGCCTGATCCAGGCGAGCGCCTGGCCACGGTCAAGCTGCGGCTGCGTGCCGCTGCCCGCTGGTGCCCCGCTGCTCTGCTGTGCGCCGTCGCCCTGCGGACCTGTCACGCCGACCTCCCTGTCACCCCGCCGGGCCCGGCCGCGCCGACCGGCCAGGCTCAGCAGGCCAGCGAACTCGCAGCACGAAGACAGGCCCGGCGGGCGGGAGTCTGCCGCGATTATCCGTCTCGCGTTTCTTCTCGTGACCGCCAGTCCGGCTCACCAGCCTGGCCGTTCAGCCGAAGAACAGCTCTGCTTCGCCGTACCGCTCCGGCGACACCAGCTTGGGCTCGCGGGTTGCCTCGTCAAGCGACACGCGGACGATGTCCGTACCGCGGAGCGCCACCATGCTGCCGAAGGCGCCATCATGCACAGCGCCGATCGCGTGCACGCCGAACCTGGTCGCCAGTACCCGGTCGAACGCTGTCGGAGTGCCGCCGCGCTGGATGTGGCCGAGCACCGCGCACCGCGCCTCCTTGCCGGTCCGATGCTCGATCTCAGCGGCAAGCATCTGGCCGACCCCGCCGAGCCGCACATGGCCGAACGCGTCCAGCTGATCAGCCACGAGAGCCTCGCTCTGAGCCTTCGGGTGCGCGCCTTCGGAGACCACCACGATCGGCGCGTACCTGGTCTGGAACCGGTGCTCCACCCAGCCGCAGACCTGCTCGATGTCGAACGGCTGCTCGGGGATCAAGATGACGTTCGCGCCGCCCGCCATGCCCGCGTGCAGCGCGATCCAGCCCGCATGCCGGCCCATGACCTCGACGATCAGCGCCCGGTGGTGGCTTTCCGCCGTGGTGTGCAGCCGGTCGATAGCTTCCATCGCGATGTTCACCGCGGTGTCGAACCCGAAAGTGTAGTCGGTGGCGCTGAGGTCGTTGTCGATGGTCTTGGGCACTCCCACGACCTTGATGCCGTCCTCGTGCAACCGGGCCGCCACGCCGAGCGTGTCCTCGCCCCCGATCGCGATCAGCGCGTCCACGCCCAGCCGGGCCAGGTTGTCCTTGATCCGCTCGATCCCCGACCTGCCGCCCTCTGCGGCGGCATCGCCAAGCGGGTTGGTGCGGGACGAGCCCAGGATCGTGCCGCCGCGCGGCAGGATGCCGCGCACCGCCTGCACGTCCAGGGTGACAGTGTCCCCGTTCAGCGGTCCGCGCCAGCCGTCGCGGAATCCGGTGAATTCAAATTCGTGCTCCGACACCCCGGTGCGGACGATGGCGCGGATGACGGCGTTCAGGCCGGGGCAGTCGCCGCCTCCGGTAAGGACTCCAATTCGCATGAGCTCCCTCTCGACGTTCTCAACCGCCACACTAGTGCTATGAGCGTCCTCGCGATCGACGCAGGGACGACGGGCGTTACTGCCTTGGTCGTCGCCGCTGATGGCACCGTGGCCGGCCGTGGTTATCAGGAATTCCGCCAGTATTTCCCGGAACCCGGCTGGGTGGAACACCTGCCGGAGGGTATCTGGCAGGCCACCCTCTCGGCCTGCAGGCAGGCGCTGGCCTCGGCCGCCGGTGCGGCACCGGTCAGCTGCATCGGGATCACCAACCAGCGCGAGACTGCCGTGGTCTGGGACCGCGCCACGCTCGCCGCGCCGCGGCGGGCCATCGTCTGGCAGGACCGGCGGACCGCCGCCAGGTGCGACCAGCTGCGCGAGCAGGGCGTCGAGGAGCGGGTCGCCGCGCTCACCGGGCTCCGGCTCGATCCGTATTTCACCGCCACCAAGCTGAGCTGGCTCGCCACGGGCGACCCTTCCACCTGGGCCGGGATCACGGACGGCTCGATCGCCGCCGGTACCGTGGACTCCTACCTGATCGCACGGCTGACGGGCGGGCATCGCCACGTCACCGACGCGTCCAACGCCTCGCGCACCCTGCTCTTCGACATCGAAGCCGGGCAGTGGTCTGCTGAGCTGTGCGAGCTGTTCGGCGTGCCGCCACATGCGCTGCCTGAGGTCGTGCCATCCTCGGCGGTCGTCGGCCACACCGACCCTGACGCGTTCCTTGGCCTGTCGCTGCCGGTGGCCGGCGTGGCAGGTGACCAGCAGGCGGCGCTGTTCGGCCAGGCGTGCTTTGCCCCCGGCGCGGTGAAGTGCACCTACGGCACGGGGTCGTTCGTGCTGTGCAACACCGGGGCGACGATCGTGCGCTCGCAGGCCGGCCTGCTGTCCACGGTGGCATGGATGGATTCGTCGGGGGCGCTGACCTACGCGCTGGAGGGATCCGTCTTCGTGACCGGCGCCGCGGTTCAGTGGCTGCGGGACGGGCTCGGGCTGCTTGACAACGCTGGCCAGAGCGAGGCACTGGCGCGCTCTGTTCCCGACTCTGGCGGCGTGGTCTTCGTGCCCGCGCTGACCGGGCTCGGGGCGCCGGACTGGGATCCGTCAGCACGGGGTGCGATCTTCGGCCTGACCCGCGGGACTACCCGTGCGCACCTGGTCCGTGCCGCCCTCGAGGCGATCGCGTTCGAGGTGCGCGACGTCGCCGATGTCATGGTCGCGGAATCGGCCGCACTCACGGCCGGGGCCGCCGCGGCGGGCGGCGCCGGCGATTCGGCGCCGCCAGGTGCGGAGGGTGCGGCGCCGGCCGGCCCGGAAACTGCGGCGCCAGCGGGTGCGGACGCTCCGGCGGCGCTGCGGGTGGACGGTGGCGCGAGCGCCAACAATCTGCTCATGCAATTGCAGGCCGACCAGCTTCAGGGACCGGTCGAGCGGCCTGTCGTGGCGGAGACGACCGCTCTGGGTGCCGCATTCCTCGCCGGGCTCGCCGTCGGCGAGTGGTCATCGCCAGCCGAGCTTGCCGCGACCTGGCGGCTCGACCGCAGGTTCACGCCGGGCACCAGGGACGACGCAGGCTATGCACGCTGGCGTGACGCGGTTGGCCGGAGCAAGGGCTGGGCCAGGTAACCGCCCGACCGAAGAGCCTCATCCGGTCGGACGCGGGACGTACATCTCGCTCAGCTAGGAACCGGGCGGCCCGATTTGACCGATGCGTGCCACCGGGCGCTCGGCGATGGCCGGGCGGACCCGGGCCAGCGGAGGGGTCGAGCGGACCAGACGAGCCAACGGGACGTCATCAGGGCTCGCGGACTTCGCCTCAGCCGGCGTCTCCGTCCGGGCCGGCGTCTCCGGGCAGGCCTGAGCCTCCGGCGGAGGCGGCGAGTTCATTGCTGCCAGGCGGTCCGGCGGCCATCCGGCTCGCCGCGGCGGATGCTTTCCCGCCGTCGGCGGCTGCCCGGGCCGCGCCGTCAAGGTCTCCCGCACCCGCGGATCGCGCCGCGTCGGGCTTCCTCCGGGACGGCGCCAGCCGGAGCTTGCTGCGGCCCGCATACTCGTCCACGTACTCCTGCCCAGCGAGCTTCATGAGCTCGTACATGATCTCGTCGGTTATCGCGCGCAGCACGATCCGGTCTTCGTGCAAGCCGTAGTAGCGCGAGAAGTCGAGCGGCTTGCCGAACCGCACGCCTGGGCGCACCCAGGGCCGCGGCGCGATCTTGCCTGGCGGCTGGAACTCGAAGGTTCCCACCATGGCGGTCGGGATCACCGGGACCCTCGCTTCCAGGGCCAGCCGGGCTACGCCGGTCTTGCCCCGGTAAAGCCTGCCGTCCGGGGTGCGGGTCCCCTCCGGATAGATCCCGAGCAAGTGGCCCTGTGCGAGCACCCGCAGACCGGTGCGGAGCGCACGCTCGCTCGCCTGCCCGCCGGACCGGTCTACCGGAATCTGCCCCACACCGCTGAAGAAGGCGCGGCTGGCCAGGCCCTTGAAGCCATGGCCGGTGAAGTACTCCGACTTCGCGAGGAAGACCACCTTGCGCGGCACCGGCAGCGGGGTGAAGAAGTGATCGGAGAACGAGAGGTGGTTGCTGGCCAGGATCGCACCTCCCTCGCGCGGGATATTCTCGACGCCGTCGTACCACGGCCGGAACAGGAGCCGGAGGATCGGCCCGAGTATCGCCTTAACCACCGAATAGAACACGATCACATGTTCCCATGTCCTGACGTCGATGGGGATGGGGCATCGCATGCATCCTTAACGGAGTCCACAGCTGCACGCCGCCCGCTGGCGTGGGACGATTCGGGATGGGAAAGGCATCGATGCGGTGAGAGGATCCGACCATGCCCGTGTTGCCAGGCGCAGAACCCTTCAGCCATGACGGCGGCCGTACCGGCGTGCTGCTCTGTCACGGATTCACCGGGTGCCCGCAATCGCTGCGGCCATGGGCGGAATATCTGGCCGAAGCGGGCCTGAGCATCCGCTTGCCGAGGCTCCCCGGTCACGGAACCACGTGGCAGGAGATGGCGCACACTCGCTGGGAAGACTGGTATGCCGAGGTCAACAGGAGCTTCGATGAGCTTCGCGCCACCACGGACGAGATCTTCGTCATGGGGCTATCCATGGGCGGCTGCCTGGCCCTCCGGCTGGCTGAACTGCGCGGTTCGGCGGTCGCGGGGCTAGTGCTCGTCAACCCGTCCATCACCGCAGACACCCCTTTGTTCGCGTTCTTGCCGGTAATGAAGTACGTGGTGCCTTCGACCAAGGGGATCGCCAGCGACATCAAGAAGGCGGGAGCCACCGAACTCGCCTACACGAGGGTCCCGCTCAAGGCTGCCGCTACGCTTCCCGGGCTGTGGCGGGTCACCAAGGACCAGCTAGGCGACGTGACCCAGCCGGTGCTCGTCTACCGCAGCGCTGTTGACCACGTCGTCAAGCCCCGCAGCGTCCAGATCCTGCGCGACTCGCTCGCGGGAGGGGTGCTCGAAGTCCGCGATTGCGCAGACAGCTATCACGTTGCGACCCTGGACAACGACGCGCAGGCCATCTTCACGGGGAGCCTTGACTTCGTGAGAGCACATAGCCGGGCCGGGAAGGGGTAGCCGGTGCGGACTCGGGTGACAGCCAGGTGAGCGGGAGCGACCCACGCGGCGACGAGGCCGCGTGGCGTGACCTGGTCGCACGGTATGACATGGCCATCGACCTCGACACTGCCGCGCCGCCCTGGCCCGACATCGAGAGCCTCGGCGCAGCACAGTACGGCGACCCGCCGCGCGCCGGGTCAGAGCCGGGCCAGGTGCCGCCGGACGAGGCTCTGCAGCCGCCAGCTGGCCTGGAAGATCCAGCGGGTCTCGGGTCCTCCGCCGGGCCCGAGACCGAGCCAGCAGCCCACCAGGGCGGTCTCGCTGGGGCAGCAGGACCCGCTGGGACGGCAGGAGCCGCTGGCGCAGCGGCGGATCGGCCAGGAGCGGGGGCTGGGCCAGGAGCCGAATCCGGACCCGCAGCAGAATCCGGACCCGCAGCCGAATCCGGACCCGCACCAGGAGCAGGCACCCGGGCCGGACCGGGAAACGGATCAAGACCTGCGCCAGGCACGGGCGCAGGTGCCGACCGGACCCGCGTCGTCCGTCATGCCACCGCCCCGGCTCAGCGGGCCCCGGCTCAGCGGGCTCCCGCTGAGGACGATCACGACGAGGATGAGCATTACATCCCGCCGCCACCGCCGCCCCTGCCGCACCTCGATCCAGTGGCCAAGGGCGCATGGACCGCGCTCTTCGGCGGTCCCGCGTACTTGCTGATAGCTTCCATCGTGGGCTGGGTCGTGCCGGGCTGGGCGGCGCTCGGAGCCGTCGCTGCCTTTGTCGGCGGTTTCACCGTCGTCGTGCTCCGGCTGGGAGACGGCCCGTCTCGCGGCGCCGGGCCCGACAACGGAGCCGTCCTGTAGCCACCGGCGTGCAGGCGAGTCAGCTCATCGGCCCCTGGCCAGGTCTGCGGCGCCGATAAGGCCCGCGTCAGCGCCTAGTTCCGCCAGCCTGATCTCAGCGCGCTCCCGGTGTGACCCGCCAGTCAGTCCGTGGCTGAACGCTTCGCGGGCCGGACCAAGCAGCAATTCTCCTGCGTCCGACACACCGCCACCGATAACGAAGCAGCCCGGGTCAAGTATTGCCGCCAGGTCAGCCAGGCCCTGGCCAAGCCATCCCCCGACGATGTCGAAGCACCGCAACGCGCCCGCGTCGCCCTCTCGCGCAGCCTGCGAGACTTCCAGCCCGGTGATCTTCTCCGCGCTGTCGCCGGCGAGCTGCAGCATCCGGACGGCCGCTCCCGGCGACCGCCTGGCGAAGTCCCGTGCCTCAGCCACGAGAGCATTTCCGCTCGCGTACTGCTCCCAGCAGCCGCGGTTACCGCATCCGCACAGGCGGCCGTCCGGTATGACCCGGTAATGCCCGGGCTCCCCGGCAATCCCCCACCTGCCGCGATAAAGCTCGCCGTTCAGTACGATTCCCGCGCCGATGCCGGTGCCGACCGTTATGAGCATCACATGCCGCCGGCCTCGGGCCGCGCCGAACGTTACCTCCGCCCAGGCTGCGGCGTTCGCATCATTCTCGACGATCACCGGCACGCCGACCCGTTCCTCGACATGCTTCTTCACGGCTTCCTCGCGCCAGGCGAGGTTAGGCGCGAACAGCACGCGGGAGGAGGTCTCGTCGACGAATCCCGCGGCTCCGATACCGACGGCCTCGATCTGGTGGCGGCCGAGCAGTTCCAGCACTGCATCGCCGATGACCTTGGCGGTTCCCTCCGGGCTCGCGGCCGGAGTCGGCAGCCTCAGCTTCTCGAGAATGTGCCCTTGCCGATCGACGATGCCCGCGGCCACCTTGGTACCCCCAACGTCAACCCCTATCGTCAGGCTCACCGCGGCGCCCTTCACCCGATCTCTCGGCTTCGTGCGTCGTCGGGTGAGCCGGGCCAGCAGAGGACGCGTCCGGTGTCCCTCGCTTAGCAGCGGGCGAGCCAGAACCGGCCGACAGCACCGCGTCAAAGGCGGCCAGCGCCTCCTGGACGGCCGACGCAACGACATCGCCTGCCCCCGCCAGCTGGGAGCCGAGGCCTGGTCCCGACTCCCTGATCCGGCGGGCAGCGCGGCAGACGGGGCACCAGGCGCACTCGGGTGCATCCATCGACTCGTCAGGCGGCGGCTCCGTTGTCGCGGTCTCCCAGATGTCACCCGGCTTGTCGCGGCTGCCGCCGCCGACGGTCCGGCGTACCTGCTCGCTGAACTCGCGGCGCATGCTCCTCGCGCCGTACCGGATGAGCCACCGCTGGACCTCGCCAGTCAGGTCCGCGCCTAGCTGGCGCGAGGCAGACGACTGGCTGCGCGAAGTTGCCTTGCCGCCTTGTGAGGCCTCCCTACTGGAAGATCCCTGGCCGCGCGGGCGTGCCTGGCGCGGCGCACCAGCATCACGCGGCGCACCAGCATCACGCGGCGCACCAGCATCGCGCGGCGGAGCAGCATCGCGCGGCGGAGCACCTTCGCGCGGCGGCGCAGCATCGCGCGGCGGAGCACCTTCGCGCGGCGGCGCAGCATCACGCGGCGGAGTACCTTCGCGCGGCTGACCCTGGTGCGGATGACCTGATTCGTGCGCCGCGCCGGCTGGCCCGCCGGGGCTTGACAGCCCGTTATGCCCGGGCTGCGGTCCGGGCTCCCCGGCCTGCTCAGGTTGCTGGGTCACCGGTTTCCAACCGTAGCTTCAGCACGTGACTTCAGCCCTTTCAGTGCAGTGTCGATGAGCATCTTCTCGGCCCGGCGCTTGAGCATCCCGATCATCGGTATCCGGATCCCGACAGCAAGCTCGTACGTCACATCCGTGCTGTCGCCGCGGCCCGCGAGCCGGTACGCACCGGACATCTCGGATACAACAGAACCTGCTTCGGCGAGCACCCAGCTGACCTGAGCATCGCCGTCCCACTCATACCCGAGCACGTAACTGTCCTTGATCATCCCGGCGTCCAGCCGGAACCGTACCCTTTCTGCCCTGCCGTCGGCACCCCGGGAGAGCGTCTCGGTGGAACGCACGGCGGTGGCCCATTCCGGGTAGGCATCGAAATCGGCGATCACGGCCATGACGGCCTCCACCGGTGCCGCGACAGCAATGCTTGAAGTCGTCTTCTCAGCCATGCTCGGAGCGTACCTCTAGCCGCCCGCACAGCTACTACCACTCCAGTACGAACGGCCGCCCTGTCGCTCTGAAATGCCCGACGTTAAGGCACTCGGTGTCGCCGATTTTGACCTGACGGGCCAGTGGCTGATGCACGTGCCCGAACAGGAGGTACCTGGGCCCGGTCCGCCGGACCGCGTCCAGCAGCGCCTGACTGCCCCGCTCCATCCTGCGGGCGACCGTGTCATAGAGCAGTTCGGGCACGGCAGGCGGGATGTGTGCGCAGAGCACGTCGACCTCGCCCACCGCTGCGACCTTGGCCTCGTAGACGTCGTCGGGAAGCTCGTAAGGGGTCCGGTACGGCGACCGCAGCCCGCCGCCGACGAAGCCGAAGGCCCAGCCGCCAAGCTCCAACCGCTCGCCGTCCAGCACGTGCAGACCCGGGCGCAGGTGGGCGCTCCACATCCGCGGTATGTCGACGTTGCCGTAGGTCAGGTACGACGGTGTCGGGAAAGCCGCGAACAGCTGCGCGTACTGCCGGTTCACCGCCGCCTCGAGGCGGGTGGCCGGGTCGCCGTCCAGCCCGGCCCACAGCCGCCTCGACATCGCCCTCGCCTCGTCGAAGCGCTTCGCGGTGCGCAGCGCGATGAATGCCCCCGCCGCATCGGCGCCGAACAGGTCAGGGAAGATCCCCTGACTGTGATCGGCGTAGTCGATGAACTGCAGCAGGTCCCCCAGGCAGAAGAGCGCGTCCGCCCCGTCGGCGGCACCCCGCAGCGCCTCGTGCCTGCCATGCACATCGCTTACCACGTGCACCCGCATGCCAACACAGTAGGCAGATGTCACGGCATCCGGTGCAACTGACCGGGCCGGGCCGGCCGCCGCCCGCTCTGGAGCTACAACCGCTGTAGCGGTACCGTCCATGAGAGATCCGCTTTACGCGGTGAGTCAACTGCGGTGAGTCAACTGCGGTGAGTCAACTGCGGAGAGTTGACGCGGCCGAGTCAACGCAATGAGTTGGAGGAGACCCGTTGCGCGAGTACAGCGTTCCGGCCCTGGTCGAGATACCTCCCACCGCCGGCCTGGCGGACGTCGTCTTCCGCCGCGGGCAGCAGGAACCGCATGCGGTGCTGCTGCGCAAGCGGACCGGCGACGGCCGGTGGCAGGAAGTGACCGCCAGCGAGTTCCGCGATCAGGTGACCGGCCTCGCCAAGGGCCTGATCGTCGCCGGCATCGGAGCGGGCGACCGCGTTGGCCTGATGTCGCGGACTCGTTATGAATGGACCCTGGTCGACTACGCGATCTGGGCTGCCGGCGCCGTGACGGTTCCCGTTTACGAGACGTCATCGGCCGAACAGGTGCAGTGGATACTCGGTGACTCAGGCGCCGCGGCCGCCTTCGCGGAGTCGGCAACGCACGCCGAGATGATCAGCAGCGTCCGTGACACGCTTCCCGGCCTGAAACGGCTCTGGGTGATCGACGACATCGCCGCGCTCGCTGCCGAAGGCAACGCGCGAGTCACCGACGAGCAGGCCGAGCAGCGCCGGGCGGCCCGGCGCGCAACCGACCTGGCCACGATCATCTATACCTCCGGCACCACCGGCCGGCCCAAGGGCTGCGAGATCACTCACGCCAGCCTGCTGTCCAACGCGCGCAACGCCGTCACGGGCGCGATCCCGGAGCTTTTCGACGAACCTCAGGGCTCAACGATGCTGTTCCTGCCGCTTGCGCACTCCTTCGCCCGCATCATCGAGGTCGCCTGCCTGGAGTCCGGCACGATCATAGGTCACTGGGCGGACGTCAGCACGCTCGCCCAGGGGCTTCCCGAGTTCCAGCCCACCTTCCTGCTCGCCGTGCCCCGGGTATTCGAGAAGGTCTACAACAGCGCGCAGCAGATCGCCTCCGAAAGCAAGGCCAAGGGCCGGATATTCGACGCGGCATCGCGGACCGCGATCGCCTGGAGCAGGTCCCTGGACGATGGCGGAGCCGGCCCGGTCCTCCGGCTGCGGCACGCCCTGTTCGGCCGTCTCGTCTACGGCAAGCTGAGGGCGGCCGTGGGCGGACATGTGACCTACGCGGTCTCCGGCGGAGCTCCGCTCGGTGAGCGGCTCGGCCATTTCTTCCGCGGCGCCGGGATCACTGTGCTTGAGGGCTACGGGCTGACCGAGACCGCGGCAGCCTCGACAGTGAACAAACCAACCCGCAACAAGATCGGCACGGTCGGCCTGCCGCTGCCCGGGGTGACCATCAAGATCGCCGACGATGGCGAGATCCTGATCAAGGGCCGTAACGTGTTTACCCAGTACTGGGGCAACGAGGCCGCGACCAGCGAGATGCTGGATTCCGAGGGCTGGCTGCACACCGGCGACGTCGGCGACCTGGACGGCGAGGGCTTCCTGCGGGTCACGGGCAGGAAGAAGGAGCTGATCGTCACCGCGGGCGGTAAGAACGTGGCGCCGGCCGTGCTTGAAGACCGGCTGCGTGCGCACCCCCTGGTCAGCCAGTGCATCGTGATCGGGGATGGCCGCTCCTACATCGCCTGCCTGATCACGCTGGACGTCGAGGCGCTTGAGCACTGGAAGCAGCAACACGGGCGCCCGGCCGACGCTTCGCCCGCCGACCTGACGGATGACCCGGAGCTGATCGCGGAGATCCAGGCCGCGGTCGACGACGCCAACAAGGCTGTCTCCCGGGCCGAGTCGATCCGCAGGTTCCGCATCCTCGGCACCGACTTCACCGAGGAGAGCGGCTACCTGACGCCGTCGCTCAAGGTGCGCAGGAACGTCGTCATCAAGGACTTCGGCTCCGACATCGAGGCTCTGTACACCGCATCGCCGAAAAACTGAACCCGCCCCGGGCGGCCCGCGAGCACCTGCGCGAGCGGCGTCAGCCCGCAAGCACCTTCGCGAGCCGCTCCGCGACCAGTTCCCAGCGCCATTCCTTGTCGACCCAGGCCATCCCCTGCTCCCCGATCGCCTTCGCCGCCGACCTATCGGCCAGCAGGCTGGTCAGCCGGTCCGCGACCGCCGCGACGCTGCCGCCGGGCACCACGAACCCGGTCTCGCCGTCGACGATCGCGTCCGGCGCGCCGCCGGAGTCGCCGCCGATCACCGGCAGGCCCGTCGCCGATGCCTCCAGGTAAACGATCCCGAGGCCTTCCACGTCCAGGCCGCGGCGCCGGGTCCGGCACGGCATCGCGAACACGTCGCCGGCGTCGTAGTAGGCCGGCAGCTCCTCCCAGGGAACGGACCCGGTGAACATCACCGAACCGGACACCCCGCACCGCTCGGCCAGCCGGATGAGATCAGCGCGGTACGGCCCGTCGCCGACCAGCAACAGGACTGGATCCCCATCCTGGACAACGGCGGCCGGCGACTCACCGGCCGGCGCATGCCCCGCCGCGCCGCTGTCGGCTGCTGCCGGACGTCCGGCCCGGCGGCGCGCGTCGGCCAGTACCTGCGGCCAGGCCCGGATCAGGGTGTCCTGGCCCTTCCGCGGCACCATCCGGGATACGCAGAGGACTACCGGCCGGCCGCCGAGCCCGAGCCGGGCCCTGATCGCCGCTCCCCCCGCGCCTGGCCGGAACGCAGCGGCGTCCACCCCCGGTGCGAGCCGCACCATCCGGGCGGCGGCGTCCGGCGACAGCGCCCGGGCCAGCCGGATCCTGAAAAACTCACCCAGGTAGGTGAGGACGTCTACCTGGTCGCCGATCCTGCGGAGCAGCCAGCGAGCACCGGGCAGGGCGGCCCAGCCCGCCTCGTGACCATGGGTGATCGCGACTATCCGGGTCGCGCCAGCGCGGCGCAATGCCGGAGCCAGCAATCCAAGCGGAGCGGCAGCGCCGAACAGCACGGTGTCACAGTCGTTTTCGCGCAGCACCCGCACCGCGCGGCGCGCGACCGACGGTACTGGCAGCATCAGCGAGCCCGGATGCCGGATCACCGGGAACGGCTGACGGGCGTCGAACTCGGCCGCACCTGACCAGGCCGGGGCGTAAACGGTGACGGTGCCGGCGGGCAGGCTGGCCGCGAGCGCGTGCACGAACGACTGGATCCCGCCGCGGCGCGGCGGGAAGTCGTTGGTCACGATCAAGACGTTCGGCATCGGGCTCCCTGGCCGCCAGGCGCCTGGCGGCCATGCTGCACTATCAAGCATGCTGGCCACTATCAAGCCGCGCGGATGCGGCCCTAGCGATCTTAACGGGCACGCCGGGACCGCGATCGCCCGCGTGCTGGGGCCGAGTTCATCCTGCAGCCCTGGCTCAGGGACGGACCGCTCCGTCGAGTTCTGACTGGTACCAGCCGGCGAGCGCGACCTTCTCGACGTCCTCGCCGGTCTGCGGCGCGTCGATGAGGTAGCCGTTGCCGACGTAGATGCCCACGTGCGAGTTGCCTGCGAAACCGAGTATGTCGCCCGGTTCCAGGGCGCTGGTGGAGACCGAGGGCAGGCTGCTCATCTGGTCATAACTGACGCGCGGGATCGACACGCCCGCGTAGGCCCACGAAGCCTGCGTCAGACCAGAGCAATCGAACGAGTTGGGACCAGTCGCGCCCCACTCGTACGGCTTGCCGATCTGAGCATAGGCGAACGAGACTGCCTTCTCCGCCTGCGTTGAGGTCGGGCCCGTGTAGCCGGTACTGCCGGAGCCGCCAGAACCGGAGCCGGAGGTACCGCCGGAGCCGCCGGTACCGCCGGAGCCGCCGGTACCGCCGGAGCCGCCGGTACCGCCCGGGCTTGCTGCCGCCTGCTGCGCCGGGGTCAGCTGCGCGAGCAGTGTCTCTTCCTGGGCGCGGAGCGTGTTCAGGGACTGCTTCCGATCGCTCAGGTTCTTGTTGAGTGCCAGCATCCCGGCCTCAACCCGGCGCGCCGCCTGCTGCGCGCCGTTGAGCTGGCGGGCGGCGGCGAGGAACTGGTTCATCGACGCGCTATTGTTCGCTGACAGTTCCAGCAGGATCGAGGATTGGTTGAGGATCTGCTGCGGATCGCCAGAGGTGAGCAGGGCCGCCGGGGAGGTCAGATTGCCCTCCTCATAGGCGGTGGCGGCGATCTGGGCGATCGCCTCGCGCATTGACTGGAACTGCACCTCGTATCGCGCCGCTTCGTGGTTCACCAGCGCGAGCCGCTGGCTCGCGGAGGCTAGCTCCTGCTGGACCTCGTCGTATTGCTGGCCCACCTGGTCTGCCTGTGTGTTCAGCTGGTTGAGCCGCTGCTGAACCTGGGCGATCGTAGGCTGCGGTGTAGCAGCCGCCACGCCGCAGACGCTTACCAGCAGGCCGACTGCGAGCAGGCCCACCGCCGTGGCCGCACCGCGACGTCCGACAATGGCTTTGACAGCTGACCGCGTACGCACGTGCGTGACACGCTCCTTCTCCCACTTCCCACCTACCGGGTGAGCTGACGGGTTCGGGCAGTGGAAGCGCGCCCTACGGCCAGGTCCGGCAAACGGGCCAGGCCGATTCACCCCTGGAACCGCTCCGGGCTTTCTGCCCGGCGCCGTTCCGATGGGTCCCCGGTTCCCCGGCCGACCCGCAGGTCGGCATCGGAAATTCGGCGGGCCGACCGCCGTCGCCTCGGCGGCGACTGATGAGCGATACGGCTCGGGGAGAGACTAGTGAAGATCAGAGGCAGGATTCAACCACTTCGCGCACACTCGCTCGGACCTTGACCATTCCCAGAAGATAACGAAACCATAACGAGAGTGTCCCTCGCCCGGCTGCCAGGGCTTGCAGCCCTTGGCGCGCCCGCTGCGGTAGGGACATCGCGCTCCCCGGCACGCCCGGCGCTCCCCGGCACGCCCGGCGCCCCCCGGCGCGCCCGGCGCCCCCGGCACGCCCGGCGCCCCCCGCGCACTGTCGGTGCCCGGTCATACCGTGAACGCATGATGACAGCGGATGAGACCGCGCCTGCCGCATCGGCGCCGATCCGCCCGCTGGCGGGCCTCGACATCGTGATCGTCGACGTGGAGACCACCGGCTGGCTGCCTGAGCAGGCCATGATCACCGAGATCGGTGCGGTCAGGGTCGGCTGGGGCGCGCCGCGCGCGGAGTTCGCCGCCCTCGTCAACCCGGGCGATGCCATCCCCCCGGACATCGCCGCCCTGACCGGGATCACCGATGAGATGGTCGGCCAGGCACCGCCGATCGCCGCGGTAATGCCCGGCTTCCTCGCCTTCGCCCGCGGCTGCGTGCTCGCCGCCCACAATGCGCCATTCGACATCGGTTTCCTTGCCGCGGCATGCCGGCATTCAGGCCTGCCCTGGCCGGCCTTCGCCGTGCTGGATACCGCCGCCCTGGCCAGGACAGTGCTCGGCGGCGCGGAGGTACCCAACTGCAGGCTGGCCACGCTGGCGGAGTTCTTCGGCTCCCGGACCCAGCCATGCCATCGGGCGCTGCCCGACGCCAGAGCGACCGCTGACGTACTCCAGGGCCTGCTCGGCAGGCTGGCCGGGGCGGGCGTGCTGACGCTCGCCGGAGTTCAGCCGCTGATCCCCCTGGAGCCGGCCGGCCAGCCGGTACGCTGACTTCCGCAGGGCGGAGCACGACGGCCCGCAGCCCGGAGCACGAGAGCCCGCGGGGCTAGCACCAGACCCCGCGGGGCGAGCACTATAGCCCGCAGGGCGGAGCACGAGAGCCCGCAGGGCGGAGGAGGCGGCAGTGGTCACCGCTATCGTCCTGGTGAAGGCCGATGTCGCGCGCATTCCGGAGACGGGCGAGGCGATCGCCCAGATACCGCAGGTAACCGAGGTCTACTCGGTGACCGGCGAATTCGATC
>Ga0187879_10000255_pt1 | contig 37436 bp, 34 predicted proteins | sample June2016WEW_19_1_FD_132423 | JGI IMG/M metagenome (GOLD analysis project Ga0187879, IMG submission 132423) | Peatland microbial communities from SPRUCE experiment site at the Marcell Experimental Forest, Minnesota, USA - June2016WEW_19_10 | ecosystem: Environmental > Terrestrial > Soil >... | reverse complement strand
CCGAGCATGCACAAGCAGTCGGGTCGGTTCGGTTCGACGGCGAGGTCGAAGACGACGTCGGCCGTGATACCGAGGTGATCGGCCAGGCTGCGACCGAGCTGGATCCCTCGAATGGTGCCGTCGTCGGCGGACCCGGCCGAGGCGAGCACCAGGATGCCCTCGTGGTCGTCGCCGAGAGCGAGCTCACGGGCGGAGCAGATCATGCCGTTGGAGACGACGCCCTTCATCTTGCGGCGGTCGATGCGGAATCCTCCAGGCAGTGTGGCCCCCACCGGTGCGAGCGGCACGATATCGCCGACCTGGAAGTTCCACGCTCCGCAGACGACCTCGACCGGCTCGGGCTCCCCGCCCTCGAGCAGGACCCGCCGGATGCGGTCAGCGCCGGCGATGGGAGCGATCTCGAGGACGCGGGCGAGCACGACCTCGCCCAGCCCCTCCCCCACTCGCTCGACACCCTCCACGACGAGCCCGAGGGCGTCGAGCTCGCCCGCCAGCTCGGCAACGGCTGCCCGGTCCGTCGGCGCCACCGCCAGAGGCGTCAGCGACTGCAACCAGGAGAGGGGGGCTCGCATCAGTGCGGACCTTTCGGGAAGGGGCGCATCAGAATTGTTGGAGGAAGCGGACGTCGTTTTCGATGAACAGGCGCAGGTCGGCGATGCCGTGGCGCATGATGGCGAGACGGTCGATGCCGAACCCGAAGGCAAAACCCGTCCATTCCTCGGCGTCCACGCCCGCCGCCTCGAACACGGCCGGGTTGACCATGCCGCAGCCGCCGAGCTCGATCCATCCCGTCTGGGCGCACGTCCTGCAGCCAGCGCCGTGGCAGATCATGCAGGAGATCTCGAATTCAGCCGACGGCTCGGTGAAAGGGAAGTAACCAGGCCGCAGGCGAGTGCGCACCTCGGCGCCGAAGATGGCATGCACGAAGGTGTCGATCGTGCCTGCAAGGTCGCCGAAGCTCACGCCGTGATCGACGACGAGGCCTTCGATCTGATGGAAGACCGGCAGGTGGGTGGCGTCGGGCGTGTCCCGCCGGTACACGCGGCCGGGCACGACGGCGTAGATCGGGAGCTGACCGCGCTCGAGGAGGTGGATCTGCACCGGCGAGGTATGCGTTCTCAGCAGAATCGTCTCCGGCTCGCCCGCCTCCACGAAGAAGGTGTCCACCGAGCTGCGGGCGGGATGGTCGAGGGGGACGTTCAGGGCCTGGAAGTTGTACCAGTCGCTCTCGACTTCGGGGCCCTCGGCGATCTCGTACCCCATTCCCACGAAGACGTCCTCCAGCTCCTCGCGGATCTGGGTGACGAGGTGGAGGTGGCCGGCGAGGGGGCCGCCGGGCGCCTCCGTCAGGTCCATCCGGTCGGCCGCCAAGCGCTCCGCGCGAGCGGCGGCGGTAAGGGTGCTGCGCTTGGCGCCGGCGGCAGCTTCGAGACGCGTGCGCAGCTCGTGCAGGTGTCGCCCGGCTTCTTTGCGCTCGGACGGCTCGAGGCGACCGATCTGCTGGTAGCTGGCCGAGAACCTCGACCGCTTGCCGATTGCCTCCCGCTCGGCTTCCTCGAGCTCGGAGAGGGAGGCCGCTGCGCCGATGCGCGCCCGCGCCTCGGTTTCGATCTCGGCGAGGTCGGCAGCCGTGTCGGGGCGCGTGGCGCCCTCGGTCAGCTCGATGTCGGGCACGGCCTCATGCTAGGCGCCGCCTCGGATGGGAGCGATTTCGTCGGCGACGGCCATTCTGGGTGGGTGAAAGGGACACATAGCGACCCAAACAGCATCCAGAATCGTCACGACAGTGGTGAGTTGGCTCGCCCCGACCGGTTCCGGCGCGCCACCTCGAAACAGAGCACCGCCGCTGTCATGGCCACGTTGAGCGATTCCGTGCCTTCGGCCATCGGGATGGTGACGGTGCCGTCGAGGACCGCCTCCAGCTCCTGCGGCAGGCCGGACGCCTCGTTGCCGAGGACGAGAGCCACGTCCGCGCTGAGATCGACCTCGAGGTAGTCCATGCCCCCGGCCGCCGTCGTCCCGAGCAGCCGAAAACCCGCCTCCCGCACCTCCGGCAACGTCGTCGACGGGTCGGACGCCTTGACGAGCGGCACTTGGAAGATGGCGCCGGCGCTCGCCCGCACGGTCTTCGGGTTGTACGGGTCGACCGAACCGGCGCAGACGATGACGCCTGAGGCGCCGGCGGCCGCCGCGATGCGCAGTACGGCCCCGAGGTTGCCGGGATCGCGGACGTCGACGCACACGAGGACGAGGCGGCGTGCCCCGGCTCGCACCGGCTGCTCGAGCAACGAGGTGACGTCGAGGTCGGTGGTGGCCACGACCGCACAAATTGGCTGCGGCGTGACCGTGTCGGCGACCCGCTCCATCACGCCGGCAGCGAGATCGAAGACGCGGGCGCCCGTCTCTTCGACCTCGGACAGGAGAGCGGAGACGGACGGGCTACTGCGCGCCTCGGCGGCCACGAACACGCTCTCGATCGAGCGCCCCGACCGCAGCGCCACCTCGATGAGCTTGGGGCCTTCGGCCACGAGGACCCCCTCCGCCTGGCGGGCACCCGGCCGGCTGAGGAGCCGGCGCAACCGTTGGACGCGTTGGTGCCGGATGCCGAGGCCGTCGGGGCTCAGGAAGCGGCCTCCTCGGCCTCCGCCTCACCGGCAGCAGCGTCTTCCGCCCCGTCGGACACGAGACGAACGAGTGTGGCGAATGCCTCCGGGTCCCTCACGGCGAGATCGGCGAGGATGCGCCGGTCGACCTCGACGCCCTCGCGATGCAGCCCGGCGATGAACCTGCTGTAGGTCGTGCCGTTCAGTCGAGCGGCTGCGTTGATCCGCTGGATCCACAGCTTGCGGAAGTCACCCTTGCGAGCCCGCCGGTCGCGGTAGGCGTACTGCAACGAGTGCATGACCTGCTCGTTGGCGGATCGGTAGGAGCGGGACTTGTTCCCATAGAACCCCTGGGCGCGCTCAAGGACGACCCGGCGGTGCTTCTTGCCGTGGACCGCGCGCTTTACCCTGGCCATCTCGGCTCCTTTCGTCAGCTTTCATCAGCGATTGTTCTGAACTGTCACGACGGGACGGTGTTCCAGGACCGTCCCAGTACTTTGTCGGCAACGGCCCGACGGTCGTTTGCCGGAGCCGGGCGGTTCGCCCGGCGCCTACAGACCGAGGAGGCGGCGCACCGTCTTGGCATCCGCCTTCGAGACCTCGACGTCTCGCGCAAGGCGCCTGGTGCGCACGGAATTCTTGTGCTCGAGCAGGTGCTTGCGGTTCTGCTGCCGGCGGCGAAGGCGTCCGGTGCCCGTGACTTTGAACCGGGCTGCAGCGCCCCGGTCGGTCTTCCTCTTTGGCATCGTCTTACTCCTCTGTCGCTGTCGTCTCGCTCGTTGCAGCGGATCCGGTGGCCGGATCCTCGACGGCACCCACCGTCTCTGCCGGCGCCGTAGGGGTGCTCGTTGCGTCCATTGCCGGGTCCGCGCTCGCAGCGACTGGGGTGGCGGGAGCACTCGAGGTGGCAGGAGCGCTCTGGGTGGTCCCGCTCGCCGCACCACTGTGCGATGCGGCCGCCTGTTCGCTCTTGCTCTCGTTCTGCGCCCTGGCTGCATCTGCTTGCCTGGCTCGCTTGTCGGGTGCCAGCACCATCACCATGTTCTTTCCGTCGAGTCGAGCTTCCGACTCGATGCGAGCTGTGCCGTCCACCTGCTCGGCGATCCGGTCGAGGATCTTCTTGCCAAGTTCGGAGTGGAACACCTCGCGGCCTCGAAACATGACCGTGATCTTGACCTTGTGTCCATCGTGCAGGAACTTCACAACTTGACGGGTCTTGGTATCGAAGTCACCGTTGCCGATTTTCGGCCGGTACTTCATCTCCTTGATCCCGATGTTGCTCGACTTGCGTCTGGACTCCTTCGCCCGTTGCGCTTCGTCGAATTTGAACTTCCCGTAGTCCATGATGCGACAGACGGGTGGGCTGGCGAGCGGGGCCACCTCCACGAGGTCCAGATCCTGTCGTTGCGCGATCTGCAGTGCCTCTGCAAGCGGCTTGATCCCGAGCTGGTGGCCTTCTGAGTCAACCAGTCGGACCTCGCGAGCCCGGATGCGGTCGTTGATCCGGGGCTCGTTGGTGGTTGGTGCGTTGGTGATCGGCGGTCGGTCCTCTCTCGTTCTGTCCGTACCGTCGGTACGGCACGCAAACGGGGAGGCGAGCGAAGCGCTAGCCGTCACAACTGGACCCGGCGCACTCGGTAGGCCCTGGCAGATTCGCTGCTCGGGTCCGGTGGCCGGGTGGGAGGGCGCCTTGAGCGCGACCCCGCTTCCCCATGGATTGTCGTCTCCTACGCTAGCAGCCGTGAGCAGCCTCTGGACACCCGACGGTGAGCACAAGGTCCCCCGCCCCGACGACGCCGGCGCCCCCTCCGGGGGTGGCCCGCGCCCGAGTGCGAGCCCCTCGGCAGGTACGCCTCCCGCCCGGACGGCGCCGCCGGGCGGACTGGGGGACGCCGGCGACGATCAGCCGAGCGAGGAGGAGCTGCGGCAGATCGCCCGCGAGCTCGCCGAGACGCCCGTAGAGGACATCATCGTCAACCACTGCTACGGCCTGTTCGAGCTGGCGGCACTCCACCTCTCCCAGCAGCCGGTCAACCTGGCCGCCGCCCGCCTCGCGATCGATGCAATGGGTCAGCTGGTAGAGGGCCTGGGCGAGCGCCTCGGACCCCATGCGGGCACGCTCGCCGACGGGCTCACCCAGCTCCGACTGGCGTTCGTGCGCATCGCTGACGCGGCTGCGGCGGCCGCCACAGCAGGATCCGGCACCGATGCAGGTAAGGGCTCCGCCGCGCCCGACGCAGGCAAGGGCTCCGCCGGCGCCGACGCCGCCGCCGACGGAAGTGACGAGCCCGCCAGCTCAAGCCGGGCGGCTGCGTCCGCCTCCGGTCACGGTCCGGTCGAGGATCCCGAGGGTGGCTCGTAGCGCCCCCTCCGACAAGACCGGGAAGATCCCGGCCTCCTTCCAGACGGGGTCGATCGACGACCAGTCGTAGTAGGAGGTGACGACGGTTCCTTCCTCGCTTGGTTCGAGTGTGTAGCCGTAGACATGGCCGATCTGCGGGCGGATCTGACCGAGGATCGTCCAAGCGATCTCGCGGTCAGGGACGAAGGTCGTGATCGTGACGGTGACGTCGTAGAGGCCGAGCGGGTAGTCGTTCAGGGCCTCGCGGTCCATGTGCACGACGAAACTGTCGCCCACGGCCGAGACGGGTTCGCCCGTAGCGTCCATCAGCATCCCCGAGCTGTCGATCGCAACATGACCGCGTGGGTCGCACAGCACGCGGAAGATCGCCGCCGGGTCCGCCTTGATGGTCCGCTGGACTTCCAGACGCTCGCTTGTCATGTGGGCATCCTCCCACCTGGCAACGACCCGCGGCGCGTCTCGATCCGGAGCTCCACCCGTCCGGCTCCCTCCCGCCTAGGTGGTGGTAGCACGAAGCCGCGTGTGCGAGTTGACGCCCTTCGCCTCGTGGCCCGACTGAGTAACAATCCGACGGGGAGGTTTGAATGGCATCCGCCGAGGACTCCGGTGTAATGCAGCGAGATACGGGCGGTTCACGGTGACCCGAAGGGCCTTCCGCTTCGCCTCCTACCGATTCCGCGCCACGCTGCGCAGGCGGCGCGGTGGGTACCTCACCGTGCTCCTCCTGGTGGCACTGGTGGGCGGCGTGGCGCTCGCAGCCGTGGCCGGGGCTCGGCGCACGCAGTCTGCTTTCCCGGCGTACCTGGCGGCAACGGACGCTTCAGAGTTGCAAGTCCAGATCTACCCCCTCACACAGAATGGCGCCGCTTGGCAAAGGAACCTTTCCGAGCAGCTCGCCCGCCTTCCGTATGTGGAGCGCGTCGCGAGCGCTCCCTATCTCCTCGTACTTCCCATCGGTCGCAACGGAAAGGCCCTCCCTACCGCCTTCTACGACAATGACGTCGAGGCTCTCGGCAGCGACGGCGGCATGTACTTCCGACAGGACCGGGTCAGCGTTGCGGCCGGCCGGATGGCCGATCCGAGCAGCGCCGACGAGATGGTGGCGACGGCGGCGGCGGTGCAGCTGAGCGGTTGGCACCTCGGTGAGACCGTGGCGTTCGGCGCCTACTCGCTTCAGCAGGCCGACTCCCCGACGTTCAACCCATTGACGGACAACCCTGCCGAGCACTTCTCGGTCAAACTCGTCGGCCTCGTCGTCCTCTCGAGCCAGGTCGTCCACGACGATGTTGACCGCTACCCGACCGAGGTGCTCATGACCCCGGCGCTCAGCGAACGACTGCAGGCGAGTCAGACGTTTCCGCTCTATGGGCTGCGACTTGAAGACGGCAGTCGATACGTGGCGGCGGTGGAGCGGGAGATCATCGCCTTCCTCCCTCCCGGTACCACGTACAAGTTCCACGTCACGTCCGTCGTCATCGGGCAGGTCGAGCGGGCCAGCAAACCGGAGGTGACCGCCCTCGGCGTGTTCGGGGCCATTGCAGCTCTGGCGGCGTTGCTGATCGCCGGTCTGGCCATCAGCCGAGGGCTCTGGGCGGAACGTGAGGATTTCGACGTGCTGCGGGCGCTCGGGGCTGAACCCGCCTTGGTGAGGGTGGATGCCACGCTCGGCTTGCTGGGGGCCGTCGTGCTCGGCTCCATTGCGGCCGTCGGCGTCGCTGTGGCCCTCTCGCCCTTGACGCCGATCGGGCCGGTGCGCCAGGTCGATCCTTCGCCCGGATTCGCCTTCGACTGGACGGTGATGGCCATCGGGTTCGGCGGCCTCGTGACCCTCCTCGGTGGCCTCGCCGTGGCGCTCGCCCACCGAAGGGCTACTCGCTACGGAGAACGAGACGAGCCCGTGCAACGTGCGTCGAGCGTCGTGAACGCCGCCACGAGGGCCGGTCTGCCGGCGCCGGCCATCGCGGGTCTGCGTTTCGCTCTCGAGCGAGGCCGCCGCCGGGCTGCCGTGCCGGTTCGGGCGGTCCTCGTCGGCGCCGCCCTGGCGGTAGCGGTCGTAGTGGCGACCGTCACGTTCGGGAGCGGCCTCAGCACCCTCAACTCGCACCCCGCCCTCTACGGTTGGAACTGGAGCTACGCCATCACGTCACCTGGGAGCGAGAACGATGTCCCACCCGTGGTAGGCCACCTCCTTGACCACGATCCTTACGTGGCCGCCTGGACGGGATTCAACTTCGCAAACGCCCAGATTGACGGCCAGACCGTTCCCGTCATGCTGGGTAGCCCCCGTGCCACCATCGGCCCGCCGATCCTCTCGGGCCACTCGCTCGAGGCGACGAACCAGATCGTCCTCGGGTCCGCCACCCTCGCCGCCTTGCACAAGAGAATCGGCGACACCGTCGTCGTGAGCTACGGAACCCCCAAGGACGCGCCCATCTATGTTCCACCAACCGACCTCCTGATCGTGGGCAGCGCCACCATGCCGGCGATCGGGTCGACCGGTACCCTCCATCCCTCCATGGGGACCGGGGCGCTCATCTCGACGGGGATCACACCCCCGGCCTTCCAAAGGGTTCTCACGCACCCAGACCCCAACCTGAACGGGCCGGATATCGAGGTTGTGCGGCTCCGGCCCGGCCTGAAGCCCGGCGCCGGCCTGGCCTCGCTGCAACGCATCGCCGAGGCCGCAAACAAAGTCATGGCCGCCGATCCCAATACGGAAGGCGACATCTACGTCGTGCTGGGTGTGCAGCGGCCGGCGGAGATCGTGAACTACCAATCGACGGGAGCCACCCCTGCGATTTTGGCGTCAGGGCTCGCCGCCGGCGCCGTTGTGGCCCTCGGTCTCACCCTTGTGGCCTCGGTCCGGCGACGCCGGCGGGAGCTGGCGCTGTTGAAGACCCTCGGATTCACCCAGCGCCAGCTGGCAGCCGCCGTTGCCTGGCAGGCATCGGTGGCGGCCATGATCGGGGCTGCCGTCGGCGTGCCGGTCGGGATCGCCCTCGGGCGCTGGCTCTGGATCCTGTTCGCCCGCGAGATCTATGCCATCCCGGAGCCTTCCGTGCCGGTTCTCGAGGTGGTCGTGATCGTCCTCGGCACGCTCGTCCTGGCGAACCTGGTGGCCGCCATTCCCGGGAGGATCGCCGCCCGGACGCCGACGGCCTTGGTGCTACGGGCGGAATGAGCTCCTAGACCACCGCGCCCAACGCCGTGATGGCCCGCGCCTCCAGCACCCCGCCGAGTCCGCGGGCCAGCACGAACACGACCCGGGTGCCCGGCTCGATGGTGCGGGAGCCGTCGGCGATGGCGGTGGAGTGGAACCGGTAGGGCGCCGCCTCCCCCCCGCTCACCAAGGCCTCCTCGATGGTGCCGAGCCCTCGCTCGACGTCGTACTCGACGACGCGACCGAATCGAGGGGCACCGAGGGGTCCGGCCGACACCCCTGCGCTCACCGGGTCCTGCGGGCTCAATGAACGATCTTCGAGAGCGCCAGCTCGATGATGTCCGTGGCCCCGCGCTCTTTCAGCGCAGGGATGAGGACGTTGATATCGGCCTTCGGAACGACGGTCTCCACTGCGTAGGCGTCGTCACCGAAGAGCTTCGAAACCGTCGGTGACTTCATCGCCGGGAGCACGTCAATGACGGCGTCGAGGTCGGCGGCAGAGACGTTCAGCTTCACGAGGACTTTGCCCCTCGCCTCCAGGGTCCCCTCGAGGAGGACGAGCAGCTGCGCCATGGCGCGCGCCTTGGCCGGGTCGGCGAAGGACTCCCGATTGGCGATGAGCTCGGTGTGCGACACCATCAAGGTGTCGATGACCCGAAGGCCGGCCGCCCGGATCGCCCGCCCCGTCTCGGTGATCTCGACGACGGCGTCGGCGATGTCGGGCACCTTCGCCTCGGTGGCCCCATAGGAGAAACGCACCTCTGCGTCAACGCCTCGTTCCACGAGGAAGCGCTCAGTGAGGCGCGGATACTCCGTCGCCACTCGACATCCCTTGGCGAGGTCCGCCACGGTCTTGATGGGCGAGTCTGCCGCTACCGCCAGCACGACCTGAATGGGCGACGAGGTCGCCTTCGAGTAGTGCAGTACGCCGAGGGACACCACGTCCGACGCCGTCTCCTCCACCCAGTCCCGCCCCGTGATCCCGATGTCGAACAACCCCTCGGCCACATAGGCCGGGATCTCCTGCGGGCGCAGGATGCGGACCTCGTCGACACGGGGATCGTCGATCGTGGCTGAGTAGTCGACCTCGGACGAGCGCTGCACGGCCAAGTCGGCTTCGGCGAACAGCCGAAAGGTCGCCTGTTCAAGCGATCCCTTCGGAAGGACGAGTCGGAGCATGCGCCTGAGCTGAGCGAGCGTCGCTGGCTAGTACGCCATCGAGGTGCGAGCGGCGGAGCGCAGCCGTTGCCCAGCCTCGTGCACTTCCTTCAGCACTCTCACCATCTCAATGACCGTCACGACGGCTTCCTCGCCCTTGTTGCCGAGCTTGCCACCCGATCGCTCGAGCGCCTGCGGGAGGTCCTCGGTGGTGAGGACACCGAAAGCGATGGGGAGGTTCGTCTCGAGCTGCACTCGCTGCAGACCGGCGGCACACTCGCTCGCCACGAACTCGAAGTGAGCCGTCTCTCCGCGGATGACTGCGCCCAGGCAGACCATGGCGTCGAAGCTCCCCAAACCCGCCACCGTCTGGGCCGCCAGCGGTAGCTCGAAACTTCCCGGGACCCAGACCACGAGCCGTTTCGCCTCCGGGACGCCGCACTCGTCGAGCTTGCGCAGCGCCCCCGCCAACAATCGAATAGTGACCTGGTCGTTGAAGCGGGCACACAGGACGGCGATGCGTAGGCCGGTGCCGTCGTGAGACCCCCGCAGGGCTTCGTCGGCGGTACCGGCGGGCAGTGGGCCGAGCGCGTGCGTCGATTCAGACAGCGGCCGAGGCAGCGGCGCCTTCCGCGCTGTCGCAAGCTGGTCAGTCGACTTAGGCATCGGCGGCATCGGCCGGGGCGCTGGCGCTCACTGCGCTCGCCTCCCTGTCTCCGTCATGAGTGGCGTCATCACCATCGGTCTCGCCGAGCCCGCCGAGGAAGTGGCCGAGGCGCTCTCGTTTTGTCCGCAGGTACCGCAAGTTCTCCTTGTTCGGCGCCGGCTCGATCGAGACCCGCTCGACGATGTCCAGCCCGAAGCCCTCCAAGCCCCCGTACTTCGACGGGTTGTTCGTCATGAGGCGCATGGTCGTGATCCCGAGATCGACGAGGATCTGGGCGCCGATGCCGTACTCGCGATTGTCCACCGGCAGGCCGAGGTCGAGGTTGGCATCGACCGTGTCCCGTCCTTGCTCCTGCAGGGTGTAGGCCCGCAGCTTGTGAGCGAGGCCGATACCGCGGCCCTCGTGACCACGAAGGTAGACGACGACCCCGGCGCCCTCCGCAGCGATCTTCTCGAGGGCGAAGTCGAGCTGCGGGCCGCAGTCGCAGCGCTGCGAGCCGAAGACGTCACCGGTGAGACACTCGCTGTGCACGCGCACGAGGACGTTCTGGCGTCCGGCGACTTCGCCGGCAACGAGGGCGAAGTGGTGCTCACCGTCGATGAGCGACAGGTAGGCGTACCCCGTGAACTCGCCATGGCTCGTCGGGATGCGGGCCGAGGCGATGCGCTCGACGAGCTTCTCCCGGTGGCGGCGGTAGCGGACGAGGTCAGCGATCGTGATCATGACGAGGCCGTGGGCGGCGGCGAAGTCCGCCAGCTCAGGGCGGCGGGCCATGGACTGCTTGTCCTCCGTGACGATCTCGCACAGGACGCCTGCCGGGTATCGGCCAGCCATGCGGGCGAGGTCGATGGTCGCCTCCGTGTGGCCGGCGCGCTTGAGCACACCGCCCGTGCGATAGCGCAGCGGGAACATGTGCCCCGGTCGGGCAAAGTCGTGCGGGCGCGACTGCGGGTCGATGAGGGCCTGGATCGTGGCGGCGCGGTCGCCGGCGGAGATGCCCGTTGTCGTGCCCGGCTTGTAGTCGACGGCGACGGTGAAGGCCGTGCGCTGCGACTCGGTGTTCTGCGGCACCATGAGCGGCAGCTCGAGCTCGTCGAGCCGCTCGGGCATGAGCGGCACGCAGATCAGCCCGGAGGTGTGGGCGAGGAAGAAGGCGATGTTCTCGGGGGAGGCGAATTCGGCCGCCATGACGAGGTCGCCCTCGTTCTCGCGGTCCTCGTCGTCAACCACGATGACCATCTCGCCGCGCCCGATGGCGGCGATGGCGTCTTCGACTTTGGACAGGGGCAAGATGGAAGCTCCTCGTGATTCCCGAACAACCAGCCTACTGGCCGGTAACCGCCTCGACGTCGAGACGGACGTCGTCGCCGAATCTCTCCAGGGCGACGAGGCGCCCCCGCCAGAGATCGCTCATGGTGGAAGCGCCCGGGCCGGCGAACATCGCCACCCCGTCATCGCCCCCGAGAAACCCCCCCGTCAGATACACCACGTACCTGTCCACGGCCCCGGCCCGGTGGAACTCCCCCGCCACGGAGGCGCCGCCCTCGACGAGCAGCTGGAGGACGCCGCGGCGACCGAGCTCGTCGAGCACGCCGCGGACGTCTCCACTCATCTCGAGAGCGGGCTGAACACGGGCGCCGTCGGGCGCCCTCCCGAGCACGACCCGCAGCGGCTGGCGGAGCGGCGGCGGATCCGTCCGCACGGTGAGTTGCGGGTCATCGGCACGCACAGTGCCCGCTCCCACGAGGATGGCGTCGCTCTCAGCCCGCAGGCGCTGGACGTCGCCGCGGGCCGCCTCGCCGGTGATCCACCGGCTCGTCCCGTCGGGGGCGGCGATTCGCCCATCGAGGGTGGCCGCAAGCTTCAGCACGACATAGGGGCGGAGGGTGCGGCGCTGCACGAGGTAGGGCCGCAGTGACTCCTCGGCCGCTTCCGCGAGAACGCCGGTGACGACCTCGATGCCGGCCGCCGCCAGAGATGCGACACCGCGACCTTGCACACCGTCGTCCGGGTCGATGAGTGCCACGACCACGCGGTGGACGCCGGCGGCCACGAGAGCGGCTGCGCACGGCGGGGTGCGACCCTGCGTGACGCACGGCTCCAAGGTGGTGTAGCAGGTCCCGCCCCGTGCCAGCTCTCCCGCCGCCGCCAACGCCGCCGCCTCCGCATGGGCACCGCCCGGTGGCGCCGTCGCCCCCTCCCCGGCCGGCGAGCCGTCCGCCGCCAGCACGACCGAACCCACCCACGGGTTGGGCGACGTCTGCCGCCGAACGCTCTGGCCGAGCTCGATCGCCCGTCGCATGAAACGCTCATCGTCGAGGGTGACGTCGTGAGGGGTCAGTGCGGTCTCCCACCGCCGAGCAGCTCGAGAGCGTGAGGGATGACGTCGAGGATCGCCTCCAGGCACTCGACGGCGCCTTTCGGCGAGCCGGGCACGTTCAAGATGAGCGCCCGCTGTTTGGTCCCCGCCACTCCCCTCGAGAGACGACCGAGTGGGCTGACGAGGCGCATCGCCTCGGACAGGCCGGGGGCGTCCCGCTCCAAGACCGATCTCGTGCCTTCCGGGGTCTGGTCCCGCGGACCGAAGCCGGTGCCGCCCGTCGTCACGATCAACCCAGCGAAACCGGAGGCCATGACCTCGAGCGCAGCCGCCACCTCGCGGTCGCCGTCGGGAATCGTCCGCGCCTCGACAACGTGGAACCCGTGCGCCTCGAGAAGATCGGCCACTGCCGTGCCACCGCTGTCCTGTCGTGTGCCGGAGGCAACGCCGTCGGAGACCGTGAGCACCTTGGCGCGCAGACCAGGCGGAGCCAAATCCTGCGAGGCCGCCCCGCTCATCGCCCTGCCGCCCCCGGACCGGCCACGGCCGAGGCGGCAGCCTCGTGGATGCTGCGGAGAGCCCCGAGATGGTCGGGTCGGTGGAAGACGGCGGAACCCGCCACGAAGCAGCGAGCGCCCGCCTCCGCCATGACGACCGCCGTGGTGGCGTCGATGCCGCCGTCCACCTGCAGCGTCACGGGAAGACGGCGGCGGTCGATCTCCTGGCGGGCGGCCGCCACCTTGGCGATCGCCTCCGGCATGAAGGCCTGACCGCCGAAGCCCGGGTGGACCGACATGACGAGCAACAGGTCGATCAGCTCTAGGAAGGGCCATGCGGAGGTGATGGACGTCTCGGGGTTGACGACGAGCCCGACGCCTAGGCCGAGGCGGCGCATCTCGGCGCACAGCTGCTCGGTCTGGCCGAGCTCGACATGCACCGAGGCGCTGTCGGCCCCGCTGTTTGCGAAGGCTTCGAGGAGCTCTCCCGGGTTCGTCATCATGAGGTGGCAGTCGAGCCACAGCTGGGTGTGCCGCCGGAGGGAGGCCACCACGGGGGGGCCGATCGTCAGGTTCGGGACGAAGTGGCCGTCCATCACATCGACGTGCAGCCAGTCCGTGGCCGGCGTGATGCCGGCGATCTCAGCCGCCAAGGCTCCGAAGTCCGCCGAGAGGATCGAGGGAGCCACCCGCACTTCACCGGGTTGCAGGTGCGGCAGGCGAGGGCGCTGGCCGGCAGACATTGCTCTCACCGTATCGCCCGCAACGTGGCCGTCCAGAGTCGTTGGAGGGCCGCCGTCACGCGAATGCCTCGCCCGTGCCGATGCGGGCGCCCCGCAACCAGTCGGAGGCCGCCTGACGCTGACGGCCCGCCGGTTGCACGGCAGCGAGCTCGAGCCAGCCGTCGCCCGTCGCAACGAGCCCGGCGGAGATCGTGCCGGGGGCCGGTCGGGCTGCCGGCCCTCGTTCGTACGCCCTCGCGTCTGCCTCCCAGACGATGAAGCGAGCGTCGCGGAACGTCGTCCAGGCCTTGCCGACGCGCACCTGGCGCTCGATCTCGGCGGCCGCCCGGGACCAGTCGATGTGGAGGTCTTCGGTCGTGATCTTGGCGGCATAGGTCGCCTCGCCCACCTGCGGGGCGGGCGTCCCGAGGCTCTTCGAACCTCCTGCGAGACGAGACACGAGCAGGTCGGCTCCGAGCTCGGAGAGACGGAGGCGGAGGCCGGAGGCGGTCTCCTTCGCACCGATGTCCGTCTCGGCGCAGGCATACACAGGACCGGTGTCGAGATCTTCCTCCAGCTGCATGAGGCAGACACCGCTGCGCTCGTCGCCGGCGAGGATCGCCCGCTCCACCGGAGCGGCGCCCCGCCAGCGGGGCAGGAGGGAGAAGTGGACGTTGACCATCGTGAGGCGGTCGAGCACGTTCGGCCGGATGAGGCGGCCAAAGGCGACCACGACGCCGAGCTCCGCCCCGACGCCGAGCACGTCGGCAACCTGGTCGCTCACGGGGATGCCCAGCCCTGTCGCCACCGCCTTGACCGGCGTGGGGGCGGTGACGGCGCCCCGGCCGCGGCGTCTGTCGGGCTCGCTCACGACGAGGGCGATGTCGTGGCCGGCCCCGACGAGAGCCTTGAGGCAGATGGCAGCTGGCTCGGGCGACCCGAGAAAGGCCACCCGGGCCATGGTCGGCGGGGCTAGAGCGAGGGCTCGCGCGTGGCCGTGCCGGCTCGCCGCGACGGCCGCCGAGCGTCCGCCGGAGCCTCCTCCGGCACGGGTCCCACCTCGCCGAGGACGCGGGAACGGAGGATCTTCATGGCTTCCTTACGCTCCTCCGGCTGCAGGCGCTCGAGGAGCAAGATGCCGTCGAGGTGGTCCATCTCGTGCTGGAAGACGCGGGAGAGGTACTCGTCGGCCTCGATCGAGATCTCATTGCCCTCGAGGTCGAATCCGGTGAGGTGGACCTCTTTCGGCCGGACGATGTTCCAATGAAGGCCCGGCACGGACAGGCACCCCTCCTCGAAGTCCCACTCTCCGCGAGCCTCGCTGATCGCCGGGTTCACGACCGTCTGAGCCCCCTCGCCGACGTCGTAGACAAAGAGGCGCCGCTCCACACCTACCTGGGTGGCAGCGAGGCCGACGCCGGGTGCGGCGTACATCGTCTCGATCATGTCCTCGGCAAGGCGGACGAGGCGCCCGTCGACGTCGTCGACCTCACGGGCACGCTGGCGCAGCACCGGGTCACCGAACACGCGGATGTTGTACGTGGACACGGCGCTCATTCTAAAGGGATGAGACGCCTCCGAGTCGGCCGGGGGCGGTCGCATCCTTGAAGCGCCGCGGGTACGGCCGGCGGCGACGGCCGCCGGCTCGGGGGCACGCCACGGCTGCCGGCGCCTTGTCGGCCTCCCTGCGGTATTGCGCCTCCGCATGACACAATGTCGCCCATCCGGCCGCGCCGCCCGGATTCCCCGGGAGCAGTTGGAGGAGACGCCATGCCCGAACTCGAGCTAGCCACGGCTGAGGCAAGGTACGTCTTTGCCGAGAGCGACGTCGTCACCATCGGTCGTCGTGACGACAACAGAGTCGTCTTTGCCGATCCCACCGTCTCCCGTCAGCACGCCCTCATCCGCTTCGAGGCGGGTGCGTGGGTGCTCGAGGACCTGAGCAACGGACGGACGTTTCACGACGGCCAGCCGGTGGCGCGGATCACCCTCACGCCGTCCGCGCAGCGGGTTCATTTTGCGTCGCCAACGGGGCCGTGGATCGCCGCCTTCGTAGGACAGCCCGAGCGGACGGCGAGTATCGCCGAGGGCGATGCGGCCACGTCCGCCGAGGACACCGCAGGCGTACCTGTCGTTGGCGGGCTCGCCGCCGGAGCAGCCGCCACCCCAGCCGCCGTCGCAGGTCCTGCCGGCTCTGGCCAGTGGGCACCTGCTTACCGGCCGGCCCCGCCGAGCCCCACGGGGGCGCCTGCGTTCGCCAATGCGGGGCGGCCGGCTACCGCCAAGCGTGGCTCCCTTGACTCGGCGGCGATGAAGCGGGCGTTCCACATCCTCTTTCCCTTCAAGAGCTGGGTCGAGAACGCCGGCTGGCGCTCGGGCGTCCGGCTGGTGTTCCTCGTGTACGCCATGTTGCCGGTGGTCTTCCTCGTCGTGTTCGCCAACACGACGAACTTCCAGACGCTCGGATACGTGTACGGCCTCTACACCGCGCCCCTGTGGATGCTCGCCTTCTGGTGGTTGATCAAGCCGGAGGACACGCCGCGGACGCTCCTCATCGTCGGCGCCGGGATAGTCGTCGTCACGCTCCTCTACATGGCGGGCCCGCTGAAGTGGTACTACAACACCGTCCAGCCCCCATCGACGTCGCCTGGCAACTGGTTCCGGTGGTTCGTCTCTGCCGGCTTGAACGAGGAGTTCGCCAAGGACGGGTCAGCCCTCGTCTGCATCCTCGCAGCCGGCGCCTACTTCAAGAAGCGCCTCGGCGTCCGCAGCTGCATGTTCCTCGGCACCGTGGCCGGCCTCACGTTCGGCGTGCGTGAGGCCGCCTTCTATCAGGACAAGGACGCCAACATCTTCGCCGTGGCCGCCGGGAATCATGCGCTCGTCACCTACGTGCTGGAATTCAGCCTGCGCATCTTCACCGACGGGCTCCAGCACGCCGAATGGGCCGGGATCGCCTGTTTCTTCTTCGGGCTCGGCTTGAACTACACGAGGCGGCGGGTGCCGCTGATGCTCTTCGGCTATGGCTTCGGGGCCCTGATCCACGCCACGAACGACTGGTCGACCGGCATCTCGTCCTGGCTGTGGGTGGCGCTCCAAGTGCTCTGGGCCAGCCTCTTCCTCGGCTACACGCTCTTCGCGCCCAGCATCGAAGCGCAGGTTCGCGAGACGTCCCTCTTCCGTGGCGACTCGATCATCGCCGAGCGATATCCGACAGGCGACGACGGCAACCCCCTCCAGCCCGGCCCCGCCGGGACGGCGGGCTAGGCGGGCGTGTGGGAGCCCAGCGCCAGCCAGACGCCGTTCCCCGGCACCGATAGGCTCCGGCCGTGCAGCCAGGCGACCTGAGTGACGCCCCGGAGCTGACGCGGCCGGGCGGAGTGGTGTCGGCGCGGCCGTTGTACTTCTTCTGGCTGGCCGACTGCTCTGGCTCGATGATCCGTGACGGGCGCATCCAAGCGCTCAACAACGCCGCCGCCGAGGCCCTCCCGCACATGCGGCGGGTCGCCAAGGACAACCCGAATGTCGACGTGATCGTGCGCGTCCTTCGCTTCTCCACGGGCGCGCAATGGGTGGGCGACGACCCCACGCCGCTCGCTCGCTTCGTCTGGCCGCCATTGCAGGCCGGGGGTGTGACCGACCTCGGCGCCGCCATACGGCTGCTCACCGAGGACCTGCGCTCACCCCCGATGCCCAAGCGCGCCCTGTCTCCTGTGGTGGTGCTGCTCTCCGACGGGCGACCGACTGACGACTACGAGCTGGCGCTTCGCAACCTCCTGCAGCTGCCCTGGGGCCAGCACGCCGTTCGGCTCGCCGTCGCCATCGGACGCGACGCCGACCGCGACGTGCTGCGACAGTTCATCTCCGACCCGAATATGGCGCCCCTCGAGGCGAATTCACCGGAGGCGCTCGCCCGCCAGATGAGGTGGGTGTCCACCGTCGCTCTCGACGCGGCGTCTTCACCCCGGGTCGGGATGGTGACCGAGAGCGAGCACGTTCGCAACATCCCGGCAGGCCTGCTGTCGGAGTCCTACCCGAGCGCCGGCCCGGAGGTTTGGTTTGACGACGAGCCCGGGAGCTAGGGACGCCCACCGCTGGGCGGCCTTCGGGGCGAGCGTCCGCGGATCCGCCCATGTCCGCGAGGCGTTGCCGAACCAGGATGCCGTCGGCTGCCGCTCGGGCGACTCGGGGCGTTGGGCGGTGACGGCCGTGGCTGACGGCCACGGTCACTCGCTCGCCGTGAGGGCGGACCGAGGTGCCCATCTCGCCGTCGACGCCGCCCTCGAGGCCGCACGGTCGTGTTGGGAGGCCCTTCGAGGGCAGGCTGGCGGCTTTGCCGCCGCAGCCGTCGCCGAGGAGCTGCCAACGGTGATGGCGACCTCGTGGATGGCATCGGTGCAGCGGGATCTCGCCGAGGCACCCCTGACAGCGTCGGAGCTGGCGTCCTCCGGCAACGCCGAGGCTCTCAGCTCGTACCCGGAGACTGCTTACGGGACCACCCTCATTGTCGCCCTAGCCGTCGCTGGCTCGATCGTGACCTGCCAGATCGGCGACGGCGACGTCGTGGCCGTCAAGCGCGACGGCACGGTCTTCCGCCTGCTCCCGGCAGACACCCGCCTCGTCGGCACGAAAACCACGTCGCTCGCCTCCAGAAGCGCCTTGAGCGACTTTCGTGCCAGCCACGTCGATGTCGACTCCGAAGCGATCGAGGTCGTGGTAGCGGCGACGGACGGCTACGTGAACTCCTTCAGCGCCGAGGACGGCTTTGCCGCCGCCGGTCGGGATCTCTGGAGACTCATCCACGAGGTCGGCGCTAGCTCAGTAGAGGGTGCCCTCGCCAGCTGGCTCGAGAGCACGAGCACGGACGGCACGGGCGACGACGCCACCCTTGCCATCTTGTTCGACGACGTCGGGCTTGAAGACACTGTGCGGCTGCCCGATCCTGGCACCACCATCTCGGACGGAGGGATCCTGTGAGCGGCGAGTTGCTCCATGCCGGCGACGAGGTCAGGACGTGGCGCACCGGGCAGATCTGCCGGATCATCGACTTCAAGGGAGGCGGCGGGCAGGGCGAGGTCTTCGGGGCAGAGCTGGGCGGAGACCCCATCGCCGTCAAGTGGTACTTCCCGTCGTCGCTCTCGGATTGGCAGCGGCGCTCACTCGAGAAGCTCTGCAACCGCCCTGCCCCGAGCCGCGCCTTTCTCTGGCCGCTCGACCTGGCCGAGTCGCAGCAGTATCCGGGTTTCGGGTACGTCATGGCGCTGCGGCCGGCGCAGTTCCGCGATCTGAACGCCATCTTGCGGCGAGAGTCGGAGCTGTCGCTCGGGGTGCTCGCCGTCGTCGGCTTCAACCTGGCGGACGCCTTCCTGCGTCTGCACACCGAGGGCCTTTGCTACCGCGATATCTCGCCGCGGAACATCTTCTTCAACGCCGAGGACGGCGACATCCTCATCTGTGACAACGACAACGTCGCCATCGACGGGACCGTGGGCGGTGGCGTCCTCGGGACACCTCGCTACATGGCTCCCGAGATCGTCCGGCAAGAGGCGCTTCCGAGCTCGCGCACCGATCTGTGGTCGCTCTCGGTGCTGCTTTTCTGCATGCTGATCCTTCACCATCCCCTCGAAGGCGAGAAAGAGCTCGCCGTCACCTCGCTCAGCGACCTGGAGGCTGCCCGCCTCCTCTATGGCCAGGAGCCGGTGTTCATCTTCGATCCCGATGACGACAGCAACCGGCCGGACGAGACCGCCCACGCCAACGCCGTTCTCCTCTGGCCGTTCTACCCCGCCTTCATCCACGAGCTCTTCGTCCGGGCGTTCACGGACGGCATTCGCGACCCCATGCACGGCCGCGTGGCCGAGAGCGAGTGGAGGGCAGCCATGGCGAGGCTGCTCGACTGCGTCAGCACTTGCGAGAGCTGCGGAGCTTCCAACTACGTGGATCCGCTTGCTGCCGATGCCGCAAGCTGCTGGCGATGCCGCAGCGTCCTTCGGCCGTCGTATCTCGAGCTCTCGAGCCATGACGCCGTCATCATCCGGGACGGCGCCCACCTCCTCCGCCATCACGTCGAGCTGACCGCTCCGTTCAACTTCCGACAGCCGTTCGGGACCTTCCGCAAGCACCCCTCCCACCCGGGACTCCTCGGCCTCTCGAACCGCTCGTCCCGCCCGTGGCGCTCAGCTCGCCCGGGCCGGGAACCCGTCGACGTCCCGCCCGGCGCCACCGTCGGACTCTCCCCTGGGACCGTCATCGACTTCGGGACGGCGAAGGCGACCGTGCGGGCGCCGGCGCCGGCGCCGCAGTGAGCGAGCAGCTGGCCGCTCAGCTCCCGGCGGTGAGGTCGGAGACGTGCACGGCGCCCCGGCCGAGAGCTTCATTGGCGAGCTGGACCCGACGCCGCTCGCTCGTGCCGTAGATGCCAAACTTGTCGTAGAGGTGGAGCAGGTGCTGCTTCACAGCACCCTCTGAGACGACGAGGTGGCGGGCGATCTCCTTCGTCTCCGCCGGTTCCCGAAAGACGCCCCCTTCGAGAAGTGGCCTGCAGAGCGCCACGAGCACGTCCCGCTCCCTCCGCGTCAGCTCTGGGGGAGCCAGACCCACCCTCGTGGCCGACCCCTCCGTGCGGTTGTCGGCTCGAAAGACGAGGCGGGTCCGACCGAGAAGGATCTCGTCGCTGTCGTGCAGGGCCTGTTGAGCGGTTACGGGCCTGCCGTTCACGAGCGTGCCGTTCTTGCTACCGAGGTCGCGCAGGCACCAGATGGAGCCGAGGCGCTCGATGACCGCGTGTGCCCGCGACATGGACGGGTCGGAAGTGATCTGGACCGTGCTCTGATCGCTCTTACCCACGATGACCGGATCGTCCCGTAGCGGCACGAGGCGCGTCCCTGCGTCATCCCAGATCTCGAGATAACCGAAGGGTTCCGTCATCGCCCAGATCGCACGTGGCGACCGAGATCAGCTCCGGGCATGCCCAAGCACAGGCGAATTATGGCATGGGCGGCCTTTCCGGGACGCAGCTATCATCGCCGCATGCCAGGCCAGGAGGGGGCGTTGCCGGCGGTGCTGGTCGGCGAGCATCGTTTTGAGTGGTCCAGCGAGGCGAAGCTCAAAGTGGGTCGTGACCCCCTCGGCGATGTCATCGTCGAGGGACCGCGCGTCTCGCGCCTTCACCTCGTCATCGAGGCGACAGCCGGCGGCTGGCTGGTCCGTGATGCCGACAGCCGCAACGGAACCTTCCACAACGGCAGAAGGATCGGAGAGATCAGACTCGACGGCCCGCTCGAGCTCGCACTCGGTTCGGCCAGCGACGGCACGCCGCTGCGGATCACCCTGGAGCAGGCCCCTGCCGCCAGTGGGGTAGGCGCCGCTGCCACCGTGATGCCACCGGCGGTGCAGGTTGTGCCCCCGCCCCCGCCCCCGCCGCCGCCGCGGCCGGAAGCCGTGGCGCCGCCACCACCGCGGCCGGAAGCGGTGCAGCCGCCACCACCGCCGCGACCAGCAGCCGTGGCGCCGCCGCCTGCGAGGCGACCAGATCCCGTTGCGCCGCCGCCACCACCGCCGCCGGCCCGTGTCACGCCGCCAGCGCCGACGCCGCCTCCCGCCGTGGGCTCCGAGGGGGCGGCGCAGGAGGGGGCAGCCACGCGGCCAGGCGCGGCCGTGACGCCGCCGAGAGAAGAGGACATTCCAAAGTCCGTGCTCGGCAAGTTCCAGCAGGTTCACCGCCCGTCGGTGGCTCGCTTCCGCATCGGCCGCGCTCCCGACAACGATCTCGCCCTCGATGGCGACCCGCGGGCCTCCCGCTACCACGCCGAGCTCCGTCGGCTCGACCAGGGTGGCGTCGAGCTCGTCGATCTGAACAGCCACAACGGCACGTTCCTGAACGGGCAACGAATACACCGCGCCGCCGTCCACGAAGGTGACATCGTCGGGGTCGGCAACCATGTCTTCCAATTCCACAACGGCGCCCTGGAGGAATTCACCCAGACCGACGGTGCCGACCTCGAGGTCGCCGGCATCCACGTCGTCATCGACGGGCACGCCCTCCTCGACGGTGTTTCGTTCTCAGTTCCTTCGCGGAGCATGCTGGCGGTCGTCGGACCCTCCGGTGCCGGCAAGACAACGCTGTTGCGGGCCCTGACGGGCTTCTCGCGGCCGACGCACGGAGCCATCCGATTCGGCGGTCGCGATCTGTACGCGGACTACGACGAGCTGCGAGCGCGCATCGGCTACGTCCCGCAGGAGGACCTCGTCCACGAACAGCTCACGGTCCGCCAGGAGCTGGAGTTCGCCGGACAGCTTCGTCTGCCGCCCGACCTCGGGCACGCCGGCATCTCCAAGCGCGCCGAAGAGGTCATGGCCGAGCTCGGCCTCAGCAGCCGCACGGAGCTTCGCAACGAGAAGCTCTCGGGCGGCCAGCGAAAGCGTGTCTCGGTCGGGCTCGAGCTCTTGACCGAGCCGGCCCTTCTCTACCTCGACGAGCCGACGTCCGGGCTCGACCCCGGCAACGAACGCCAGGTCATGCAGGTGCTTCGCACCTTGGCAGACGGCGGACGCATCGTCGTGGTCGTCACCCACTCGACCCAGAGCATCGACGTCGCCGACCGCGTCCTGTTCCTGGCGACCGGTGGTCACATGGCGTACTACGGCCCCCCGAAGGAGGCAGAGCGTTTCTTCGAACGCCAAGGGGTCGTGGGCGGCTGGCCGGCCGTCTTCCAGGCTCTGGAGGGATCCGACGGGTCTGCGTGGGGAGAACGGTTCCGACACGACCCTGACTATGGGCGCTACGTCGGCGCCCTCGGAGAGGCTGCCGCCTCCGTTCCCCGCCCGGCGCCGCCGGCACCCCCGGGCCGGTCTCGGCTGCTCGGACCGGTGACCACTCGCCTCCAGACCGTCGTCTTGTGCCGCCGACAGCTGCGCCTCATCGCCGGAGATCGACGAAGCGTCATCCTGCTAGGCGTGCAAGCTCCCATCTTCGGCCTGATCCTCATCTTGCTGTTCCCAGCTCACACGATCGCGACGAACAAGGGGCCCTTCGCGGCCATGCTCCTCTGGCTCTTGATCGTCTCGGCCACCTGGCTGGGGGCCTCGAATACCGTCCGGGAGATCGTGAAGGAGCAGTCCATCTACCGACGCGAGCGGGCTTCGGGCCTCTCCATGCTCGCCTATACCAGCTCGAAGGTGATCGTCTTCGGGGTGATCACGACGGTGCAATCGCTCGTCGTCCTTCTCTTCGTGCTGATCGCCAACCCGCTCCCGGCGAAGGATCCGCTCCACGTCGTAGCCAACATCCGGGGATGCAACGCCCCGTGGTGCGCCGGCGTACTAACGGGGCTGCGGCCGTTCAATCTGGGTGCCGTGCTCTCCTCCCAGGACCTCGAGGTGTTCATCGCCATGGCTCTCGCCGGCTTTGCGGGCATGACGATCGGCCTGTTCGTCTCGAGTGCGGTGCGCAAGTCCGACCAGGCCGTCTTCATGCTGCCGGTCATCCTCATCATCGAGATGGCGCTGTCACAGCCGATCCTGCAGGCCTCGAACCCGAGTCCGGTGCTAAAGGTCCTCGGCGACCTGACGAGTGCCAACTGGGCCGTCAACGCCATCGGCGCCAGCACGGGCCTCAACCAGATCATGACGAGCTACAACCTCGCCCTCGTCACCGGTCAGGACGAACTGAAGCTCGGGCTCGCCGGCATCCATACACCCGGCCCGTTGCTGCAGTCCCAGCTGCACGCCGCGCTCTTCGGCGATTCGGCATGGGATCACCGACCGGGCACGTGGATCCTGGCCATCTTCCTCCTTGTGTTGATGATCGCCCTCTTCCTCGGCGGCGTGCTCTTGATGATGCGCCGTCTCGACACCGGCACTCGTCGTTCGCTACTGGAGGACGTGCAGGGCTTCGTCGGCAGCTCGGCCGCCAAGCAGCGGCAGGCAGCGGGTGCGCCGGGAGGTCCTGGCGGCTGGCCGGGGCAGCCGCCCGCCGGCAGGACCGGTGGTCCCGGTGGGCCTGGCCAACCCGGCGGGCCTCGCCCACCGGGCTTCCAGCCGGCTCAACCTGCTGCCCCTAGATTCCAGCCACCCCCGGGCGCTCCGCCCGGCGGCTTCCAGCCTGGTCCGGCCCACCCGCCTGCCGGTCAAGCGCCCCCGCGGGGCGCCCTCCGTCAGCCCGTGCAACCTGGCTATCCACCGCCAGTGCCACCACCGCCTCCCTGATCGCGGCTGCGGCAAGCGGGGCGGGTCACCGTTCGAAAGAGGCGAACAGACGGTCCGAGCGCGACAAGAGGGGGGCATCAACGATGCCCCCCTCTTGTGATCTCCGCCGGATCAGATGCTCGTGGCTTACGGGGCGGCGCAGGCCGTGACCGTGAAGGTGGGGAAGAAGCAGGTGTTGAAGGCATCGAACTGGCCACCGGGAGCCGACGGGATGGACGCCTGGCCGTGCGGGTCGGTCAGGATGATCTGGTTGGCAGGCGAGAAGCTCGGGATGCCGCCGTTGGCGGAGGCACCGAGGAAGTGGGCGACGCCGTAATTCGGCAGCACCGAGACGCCCGAGGAAAACGTCGGGGCTTCGGTGATCCACTCGACCGAGCTGAGCGACGAGTGGTAGCTCAGCGTCTTCGTCCAGTTCTGCACCGTCCCGTTCGGAGCGGTCACTTTGAAGGTGAACTGCCACACCTGCGCCGAGCTCGATGCGGGTGCGGAGAAGAGGGAGTGAAGCTCCGCCGCGATCCGCGGGAACCACGGCTCGCTCGCAAGGTGAGACTCGCCTTCGGCCAACAGCTGACGAAGACGCTGGATGATGTGTGTGCTGCCGAAGCTGGGGTCGAAGCGCTTGATCAGCTGCGTGATGTTGGCGTAGAGGTCGGTCTCGCTTTGCGAGCCCGTGTTCGTCCCGCCGCTCACGAGCTGAAGCGTCGCCAGCACCTGGTCGCCGGGCTGGATGTTGACGCTCGGGATAATAGTTTCAGCAGCCGGCAGGATCTCGTACCAGATGTTGTAACCGGTGCCGGAGGAGTCCGAGCAACTGGAGGTACCCAGCTGGATCAGGTCCTTGCTGGTGGCACCGCCGATGCCGGCCCAGTTCGCCACGCAACCTCCGGCTGACATCGTCAGCACGGACGGGACCGTCCATTCGGCCTCCACTTTGGTGTACTTCTGGCCGGTCTGCGCGGTCGTCTGCGCGTACCCCGACCAGTTGTCCGAGGTCGAGCTCCAGGTCGTCGTCTGCGACAGCGAGGCGGGGTTCTGGGGCGTCTTGTGCCGGAAGATCAAGAAGCCGGCGACGAGGGCGACGACAACGACAAGGCCGACGACCATCGTGGTGGCATTCGGGCGGCGGCGAACTTGCTGCCCGGAAGGCTGCTGGGAAAGCGAAGCCTCAAAAGGGGTGGGGCTCTGGCTGCTCATTTTCTCTGTTCTCCTCTCGGACTCGAACATTGCGCTCGGTCTCTTTCTCGAGTGTGCGCCGACACGAGGATGGAAAAGATGCCCTCGCCGACCCCAACGGGCTGCGAGAAAGGTAAGGGAAACCTGACCTTCCCGCCAGCTCACAACGTGGTTCCGATCAGACCCCGTGTGGTGGTCTTCGTGCATTGGGGATGACACTTGGTTACGATCCCCGCCATGGCCGGCCGGACAGGGGTGAGTGCGGGACTGAAGGAGATCGTGGCGGACTATCAGAGCCGCGGGGTCGACCTGTCCACGGATCCACGATTGGCCGAGGCCATCCTCCTCGACTCGTTCCCCGAGGCGCCCGCCGAGATCAACGCCCTCGTCGAGGCGATCCGTTCCGGCGCCATCGAGTACATGCGCGACAGAGCTGCCCAGGGAGCAGAGTTCTCGGTCCACGGCTCGGCTACTCAGCTCTCCGAGAGCGCCGGCTTGCGCGAGGACCTCGCCCGCTGGGCGGTCGAGAGCTGGTGGAACGCCCTTTCGCTGGGCGCCGAGATCCCGAACCGGGAGGCGGAAGCAGCCGCCACAACGGGGGTGGCCGCAGCCGCCGTTGTCGTCCCGCCACCTCCGCCACCTCCGCCGCCACCCCCGGCGGGGGCGTCTCCGACTCCGACGCAGGCTCCCCCGATTGCATCTCCACCGCCAATGCCCGCTGCTGTCCCCCTCATGGGCTCGAGCGAGATGACTCAGACAGCGGGCGAGGCAGCCCCCGTCGGGCAGCCCGCGGCGGTGGATCCGACGGCCTACCCCGGCGGCGGCCAGCAGTACCCGCCTGCGCCGCCGGCTGCCGTCACCGGTCCGCAGGCTGGCCAACCGGCCCAGCCGACTGCCGCCGCCTCCGCCCAGTACCCGCCCGGCTCGCAGGGGCCCCCGCAGCAGCCGCCGCAGTATCCCGCCGGCTCGCAGGTTCCACCCCCGCCGTATCCGCAGTACCCGCCCGGCTCACAGGGCCCCCCGCAGCAGCCGCCCCTGCGGCCGCCCGGCTCGCAGGGGCCCCCGCAGCAGCCGCCGGCGTCCTCAGGCCGCGGCAAGTTCATCGCCATCGCCATCGTCGTCGTCGTCCTGCTCGCTTACGTCGGAACGGCCGCCGCCGCCCACCTGCCGCCCTTCTCCCGCAAGCCAGTGGCCGCCACCACGACGACGACAACGACCCCGTCAACGACGACCACGACGACGACGTCGTCGACCACCACTACCACGACGACCCCGACGTCCACGACGAGCGGCACGCGGTCGGCCACCTTGCTGTCCGACATCCCCATCGCCAACGCCAGCACGACCTGCACTCCCCAGACCGTGGCCGAGATCGCCAATCGAGCACCGGGGGCCCAAGCCGCCTACGACTGCACCCCTGAGGTGGGCCTCGACGTCCTCTACGCCATCTTCCCGACCACGGCAGCGGCCGAGAGCACCTACAACGCCACCATCAAGGGTGACGTCCCCGCCGGTCTCAAGACCGGGTTCTGCTCAACCAGCAACAGTGCGCAGGACACCTACATCAACGAGAGCACGAAGAAAAACGTCGGGGATCTCGCTTGCTTCCCCTTCGAGGGGGAGCAGTATCTCTTCTGGTGGCACTTCAGTGACGACATTGTCTCGCTGGCGACGAGCTCCTCCCTCACGCTCGCCCAGATGCTGAAGGAATGGGCAGGGCTCGGACCGAATTAGCGGCCCCGAGCGCCCACTGAGAGACGAAGCTGGTCGCTCCGTCCGGCGGCCGTCGTCTGCTGAGAGAGTCAGTCCGGGCGATCGAAGACGAGACGGACCGTCTCGCCCGAGCGGCCGGCGAGGCTCTCGCCCGTCACCGTCACGCTGCCGGCACGCGGAGGCTCGTCCTCGAGGCGCGCCTCACACACCTGCCACTCCTGCACGCGTTGCAGGCTGCCGAGACGGCCGGCATAACGGCCGGGCGGTGGCAGCAGGATCTCGGGCGAAACTTCCACGGTGACGGTGCCTCCAGCCGCGTGCCCTACGGCCACGCCGCGAACCTCGTGCGGGCGACCGAGCAGACGCTCTGCCGCCGCCAGCTCACCGGAGGCGATGTGGCGACGGATGCGCGTGGAGGAGACCACCTCGGCAGCGCCCCCCGCGCCGGCCGGTTCGTCCATGACGAGATCGAAGGGCACGACGCGATATCCGAGCTCGGCTCCCATCTCCTCGAGAAGGGCGACGTTGCCGCCGCGGGCCTTGCCGAAGTGGAAGTCGCGCCCGACGACCACGGTCGCCACCCTCAGCTGCGACACGAGCACGCTCGTGATGAAGTCCTCGGCCGATTCGGTGGAACGCTCCTCGTCGAACTGGATCACCTCGATGTCGTCGATGCCGGTGGAGGCGAGCAGCTCGAGCTTCTGGGCGAGGTCGGTCAGCAAGGGAGGAGCCGAGTCGGGTCGCACGATCGAGGCGGGGTGGCGATCGAAGGTGACGACGACGCTGCGAAGGCCCTCCTCGGTCGCAAGCGAGCGGACGCGCTCGATGACGAGGCGGTGCCCGATGTGCACCCCGTCATAGGCGCCGATCGTCACAACACTGCGGCCGCCGCTGTGCACCGCGGTGACGCTACCCGGCGGGGGCCAGCACGACGGCCGGACGGACTTTGTCGGAGCCTCGCGGCTCACCCACGGCCACGAGCTCATGGTCGGGACCGACGAGGGCCCAAGGGCCGTCGCCGGCCAGCCTGAGGGCGGCGCGCTCGAGCGAGCGCCCATGACGGACTGCGGTCAGGGCCTCCCCGCAGATCTCGGCAGAGGGCATGTCACGAACCAGTTCGAGACACGGGAGCACGCTGGCGGGCGAGATGTCGTCGAGGGCGACCGCCTCCCCATCCCGGAACGAGCCGACTGCGACGCGCCGCAACGTGCGAAGGTGGGCGACGCCGCCGAGGCGCTCGCCGAGATCAGCGGCCAGCACGCGCACGTAGGTGCCGGACGAGCACTCGACGAGGACCTGGTACACGGAGGGGATCCCAGTGTCGAAGACGTCGAAGCGGAAGACCTCAACCGGCCTCGGCGGCCGCTCGACCTCGACGCCCTCGCGGGCGAGCTCGTGCAGGCGGCGCCCGCCGATCTTGACGGCCGACACCATCGGTGGGATCTGCTCGAGACGACCGGTGAGCGAGAGGGCCGCCATGCGGACCTCTTCGGGCGTCACATGGCTCATGTCGGCGCGGGCCGTCACCTCACCGGAGGCGTCGAGCGTGCTCGTGGCGACGCCGAGGACGACCTCGCCGACGTAGATCTTTGACAGCATCGTCGTGAAACGCAGCAGCCGGGTGGCACGACCGACGCCGATGACGAGGACGCCGGTGGCATCGGGGTCGAGGGTGCCGGCGTGGCCGACCCGTTTCGTGCCGAGGAGGCGCCGGATGCGAGCGACGACATCGTGTGAGGTCCACCCGGCCGGCTTGTCGACGACGAGGCAGCCGTCGAGAGGCGCCCGCTCCCCTGCCGTGCCCGCCCTGTCGCTGCCCGTTGCGGCAGCAGCGTCCTCCTCCGAGGCGCCCTCGGCGTCCTCGGCCTCCTCGGCGCTGCCGCCCGAGTCGGCGGTCACCTCAGGCGCCGCCACGCTCGAGCCGGCGCAGGGTGTTCTCCACCCGCTCGCCGGCGGCCACCCCCGGATCGGGCAGGAACTGCAACAGCGGGGTGCGCTTCATGCGGACGGAGCGAGCGATGCTGCGCTGCAGGGCGGGGCGGTGCTCGGCGAGGGCGTCAGCCGCCTCGGGCGTGAGAGAGGAGAAAAACACGACGGCGTGCTGCAGATCCGCCTCCGTCCGCACGCCGGTGACCGTCAGGAGGCCGAGGCGCTCGTCCTCGTCGATGAGGCGCTCGAGAGCGTCGGCGAGCACCTCCACGAGGAGGGCGTTCACGCGGGCGACCCGCGGGTAGGGGGCTTGCCGGCGACCATCGCCGCCGCCACGCCGCCGATTCGTCGAACCGGCCATCAGGTCCTCGGGATCTCGCGCTCCTCGTAGGTCTCGATGATGTCGTGCTCCTTGAGGTCCTGGAAGTCGGTCAGGCCGATGCCGCACTCGAAGCCGGACTGCACCTCGCGAGCGTCGTCCTTGAACCGCTTGAGCGACGAGATGGCGCCCTTCCAGATGATGACGCCGTCGCGGAGGAAACGCACTTTCGAGCCACGAGTGATGACGCCGCTGAGGACGTAGCACCCGGCGATCGCCCCCACCCGGGGCACCCGGAAGACGGCCCGTACTTCGGCCTCACCCGTGACGACCTCTTCGAACTCGGGTGCGAGCATGCCGAGGATGGCCGCTTGGATGTCCTCGATCAGCTTGTAGATGATCTCGTAGGTGCGGATCTCCACCTTGCGGGCGTCCGCCAGCTCTCGGCCGCGCCGGTCCGGCCGGACGTTGAAGCCGATGATGGTGGCGTCGGAGGCGGCGGCCAGGTCGACGTCGCTCTCGGTGATACCGCCGACGGCGCGGTGGACGAAGGAGATCTTGACTTCGTCCCGCTCGAGCTTGCGGAGGCTCTCGGTGACGGCCTCGAGCGAGCCCTGCACGTCGGCCTTGAGCACGAGGTTGAGCGTCGCCGTCTCGCCGCGGCTGATCTGCTCGAAGATGTCCTCGAGCTTGGCGCCGGGACCTGCCGTCGCCGCCGCCGAGGAGTGGGCGAAGGAGCCGAGGCGGATGCGCTGCTCGCGGGCCTCGCCCACGGTGCGCGCCACGGACGTGTCGTCGGTCACGCGCAGCTCGTCCCCGGCGATGGGGGGCTCGGAGAGGCCGAGCACCTGCACCGGCGTGGACGGTGGGGCTTCTTTGATGTGGTCGCCGTGGTCGTTGATGAGCGCCTTCACGCGGCCCCAGGCAGGACCGGCGACGATGGGATCGCTCACACGGAGCGTCCCGCGCAGCACGATGACGGTGGCAACCGGCCCGCGCCCGGTCTCGAGGTTGGCTTCGAGGACGACGCCGCGGGCGTCCGTCTCCGGGTTGGCCTTCAGCTCGAGCACCTCGGAGAGCACGACCAGCTGCTCGAGGAGGTCGTCGACGCCGATGTTCTGCAGGGCGGACATCTCGACGGTGATCGTGTCGCCACCCCAGGCCTCGGGCACGAGGCCGTGCTCGGAGAGCTGCTGCATGACCCGGTTCGGGTCGGCATCCTCGCGGTCGATCTTGTTGATGGCCACCACGATGGGGACCTCGGCCGCCTTGGCGTGGTTGATGGCCTCCACGGTCTGGGGCATGACGCCGTCGTCGGCCGCCACCACGAGCACGACGATGTCGGTCACGCTCGCCCCCCGGGCGCGCATGGCCGTGAAGGCCTCGTGGCCGGGCGTGTCGATGAAGGTGATGAGGTGTCCGTTCCAGTCCACCTGGTAGGCGCCGATGTGCTGGGTGATGCCGCCGGCCTCGCTGGCGACGACGTTCGTGGTGCGGATGCGGTCGAGCAGGAGCGTCTTGCCGTGGTCGACGTGACCCATGACCGTCACGATGGGCGGGCGCGGGCGCAGGTCGGAGTCCTCCTCCTCCTCCTCGTCGCCATCGCCGAAGAAGCGTGCCCGGAGAGCGGCCTCCTGCTCCTCGCCCGGGTCGACGAGCCGCACGCGGGCGCCGATCTCCGCGGCGAAGAGCTCGATCATGTCGTCGCTGAGGGCCTGGGTGGCCGTCACCATCTCACCTTGCAGGAGCAGGAAGCGCACCACGTCGCCCGCAGAGCGGTTCAGCTTCGGACCGAGCTGCTGGGGCGTCGAGCCACGCTCCACGATGATCTCGCCTTCGGGCACGGGGGCGTTCGAGGGCATGTAGGCCGTGATCTGGATCGGCTCGAGCTCCTCGATGTTGCGCCGGCGGCGGCGCCTGGCGGGACGCTGCGGTCCCCGCCCACGCCCACCGATGCCGCCTCCGCGAGCTCCCGGAGGAGCGCCGGCTCCCGGCGTCATACCTCCGCGGCCGCCACCGAAGCCTCCGCCTGCGCCGCCGCTTCGCCCTCCAAAACCTCCTCCGCCGGTGCTGCCCGCACCCGTGGAGGATCCTGGTCCGCTCCGGCCCGGGAAGGGGCCGCCTGGGCGGGCGCCCGGAGACGGCCGGCCGGTACCGAAGCCCGTGCGCGGTGAAGCTGGGCCGGCCGGTCGCGACCCCGGGCCGGTCCGGCCCGGCGCCGGCGGTCCGCCCGGGGTGGAGCGGCGCACACCCGGGGGCGGCGGGATCGGCCGACCGGTCATCGACCGCGGCGGTCCGCCCGGGGGCGGCGGGATCGACTTGCCGGAAGGCGACACGGGGCGGGTCGCGCCCGGGGCAGGAGCCGGCGCGGCGGCGGCTGCTGCAGGCGCCTGAGGCGCGGCAACCGGGCCGCCACTCGGGCGCTCGGCCTCGCTGGGGCGGCCTCCGGCAGGTGCACGGCTGGGTGCAGCCGGTGCGCTCGTGCTGGCTGCGGGCGCAGAAGCGGCTCGTTGCGCCGGGGCCGGGCGCGCTGCCGCCGGTGCGCCGGCAGCAGCCGCGGGCGCCGGGGCGGCCGCTGAGGCGGCGGGGCGGGCTACCTGACGTGCTGGCTCGCCGAGCTCGCTGGCAGGCCTGCTCACGACGAGTCGGTGACCTGGCTGGGCCTCGTGGGTACCGGGGCTGGCGAGGCGGGACTCGCCTCCGAGATCGGCCGCCGGGGCGCTGACACGGCTCGGCGTGCTGGCGGCGACCGGGTCAGCGGCGGGTTGCGCCGTCGGGCTCGTCGGGCTCGGCGTGGCAGGGGCGGCGGGTGCCGCGGCCGGTGGGGCTGCTGTCCCACCGCTCTCGGCCGGCAGGTCGGCCACTGTCGGGCGGGCAGCTCGTTCCGTGGGCTCGACGGCTGGGGCGCTCTCCTGGCCTCGGCGGGCGCCTGCGCGTGCACGACCTGTGGTGGTGCCGGCGCTCGGAGCCGGCTCCTCCGGCTGGACCGGGCGGCGGAGACCGTCACGGTCCGCCTTGCGGCGGACGCGGTCGGCTTGGGCGTCCTCGATGGACGACGAGTGGCTCTTCACGCCGATCCCGAGCTCGATGCACAGGTCGAGCGCTTCCTTGTTCGTGAGCCCGAGCTCTCTGCCGAGCTCGTAGACGCGGATCTTCTTCGGCAACTGGCCCTTCGGTCCTCTCTACAGGGACGCGCGCGGCGACAACGCTGACCACCGGCGCGGTTTCCTATCCTCGCACACCGGGGCGGCTGCCGTGAACCGGGCACGAGATACCCACACAAGTTGTACCGGCAGGAAGGCCCCGGCCGGGTCGGGAAGGGGTGCCCGCCGGCTCCTCCCGAGCCCGTCTCAGGCCCCGGCTGGAGCCTTCCCGAGCTCGCGAGCGAGCGCCTCCGCGAGGCCGGGTGCGACGACGATTCGAAGGGCCCGCGAGAAGGCGTTTCGCTCTAGGGCCAGTTCAGCGCAGCCAGGCGTCCGGGCGCACAGCCAGGCGCCCCGTCCGGGGGCGGTGCGGCTGACGAGGAGACCGCCGTCGGCGTGAACGATGCGGACGAGCTCGCTCTGGGGCGCCCGCCGGCGGCACCCGATGCAGGTGCGGACCGGCTCGGGCACGCCTGCGACCGCGCCTAGTCCTCGCTGGCCGGTGGGTCGCTCGCCGGCTCGGCGACGTCCGGGTTGTCCGTCTCGTCCTCGGCGGAGCGCTCGAGCTCGGTGGCCACCTCTTCGAGCTCCTCGTCCTCCTCCGCCATCTCGACGACGGCTTCCGCCTCTGCCAGCACCTCCGGCGTGACCTCCTCGGCGGGATCGGCCGCGGCCTCCGGCTCGACGGACTCCTCTGCCCCGCCGGCGGCCCACTGCTGGGCCGAGACGGACTCGCCGCCCTCGGCAGGTCGCCAGACCATCTCGCCGGACTCGTCCTCCACCCACTCGCCCTCCGCCCAGTCGGCCTGCTCGTAGGCGGCCTCTTCGGCGGCGAGCTCGGACTCGCTGCGGATGTCGATGTGCCAGCCCGTGAGGCGGGCGGCCAGGCGGGCGTTCTGCCCTTCCTTCCCGATGGCGAGCGACAGCTGGTAGTCGTGCACGATGACCGTCGCCCGGCCGCGCTCCTCGTCGAGGAGCACCTCTTTCACCTTGGCAGGCTGCAGGGCGCGTGCGACGAACTCGGCGGGATCGTCCGAGAACGGGACGATGTCGACCTTCTCGCCTCGCAGCTCGGTCGTCACCATGCGCACGCGGGCTCCGCGGGCGCCCACGCAGGCTCCCACCGGGTCGACGTTGGCGTCGTTCGACCAGACGGCGATCTTCGTGCGGTGCCCGGGCTCGCGGGCGCACGCCTTGATCTCGACGATGCCGTTGGAGATCTCCGGCACCTCCAGCTCGAACAGCCGCTTGATGAGGCCGGGGTGGCTGCGCGAGACGACGATCTGGGGGCCCTTGGTGGTCTTGCGCACCTCGACGATGTAGGCCTTCAGGCGGGCGCCATGGTCGTAGCGCTCGTAAGGGACCTGCTCGGCCTGCGGCAGCAGCGCCTCCACCTTGCCGAGGTCGAGCAGGGTGAAGCGGCTGTCGGTCTGCTGGATGATGCCGGTGACGATGTCACCCTCCCGGCCGGCGTACTCCTCGTACTTCTTGTCCCGCTCGGCCTCGCGGACCCGCTGCATGAGCACCTGCTTGGCGGCCTGGGCGGCGATGCGGCCGAAGTCGGCCGGGGTGTCGTCCCACTCGCGGATGACGTTGCCCTCTTCGTCCAGCTCCTGGCCGTAGACACGGATCTCTCCCACATCCGGGTCGATGGTGACGACGGCCTCCTCGGCTGCGCTCGGCAGGCGCTTGTAGGCCGCCACGAGGGCGTTGGCGAGGGCGTCGAAGAGCGTCTCGACCGTGATCCCCTTGTCCCTCGCCATCTGCTGCAGGGCCTCGAGAAGGTCGAAATTCGTCGCGCTCATGGGGTCTCCGTCACGTGTCGGTCGTCGTCAGTCGTCGTTGCTTGGCGTCGGGTTCGGTCGTTGCTGGTGGTGCTCGGGCGCCGCCGATTGTCTGTCGCAGCCGGCGATGTCGCCGGCTCGGCCGTCGTGTGAGCAGCGCCGGCTGTGCGGGCGGCGGCGGCCGCCCGGCTCCGCTCGGCGGCCGACGGGCGCGCCTGGCGGCGGTTGGCGCGCTCGGTCGACGGGGCGCTCGCAAGGGCGGCCCGCCAGTCGAAGATCGTGTGGGCGCGCTCGAGGTCGCCGTAGCGGATCCGCCGTTTGCCACCCGGTGATGCCAGCTCGAGCTCGATGCCGGCCTCGTCAGCGGCTACCAGCTGCCCCTCGACACGCCGCTCGCCGTCCTCGGCCACGCCGGGGCGCAGCCGCACGGCGATCTCGGTGCCGACGAAGCGAGCGAAGTGCTCGGGCCGGCGCAGGCGCCGCTCCAGCCCCGGGCTCGACACCTCGAGCTCGTAGCGCCCGCCGGGAACGGCGTCGGCCTCGTCGAGGGCATGGGACACGGCCGTCGTGGCCTGGCTGATGGCGGCCAGATCGAGGCCCGAGCTGCGGTCGATCGTGACTCGCAGGTGGCCGGGATGGGACTCCACGTCCACGAGCTCGATGCCGAGGGTCGAAAGCACGGGCGCGACGACACGTTCCACCGTCTCTGCGGTGTTCATGTCGCCTGCTCCTTCCTCGGCCTCGTGTCCGACCCGACTCCCGACAAAACAAAAACGTGGGCAACCGCCCACGTCCCTCCACAGCAAATCTCCACTGAACGGCTCGGGAGATCATAGTCCCGCAAGGGCCTTCGCGTGCCCCCGGCTCCGGCGTCCGACCCCGGCCGCGGCTCAGATCGGATAGGGGTCGCGGCTCAGATCGGATCCCCGCCGGCTCAGAGCTGCGAGTCGCCCAGCTGGGATCGGAGTGAGGCGCGGGCAAGCTCGAGCTGCTTGCGAACGGTTCCCTCTGCGATGCCGAGCGAGCGCGCCGCCTCCTTCGTGCTCAAACCGCTCATGAGGCACATGACGGCACAGGCGCGCCGGCGGGGAGGCATCGCTGCCAGGGCCGCCTCGACGGCCGTGCGCGTTGCGACCTGGCCGGCGACGTCGCCGGAGCCCACCGGCTCTACTGCGAGCGACTCCTCCCGCCGAAAGCTCCGCCTCGCCAGGCGGAACCCGACGCGGTACACGTAGCCGGCCGGGTTCGTCCCGAGGCGCACGCGCCGCCAGTGACCGAGCGTGCGGGCGAAGGCCTCCTGGGCGACGTCTTCCGCCGTTGCGCGCTCGAGACCTCCGATCTCGAGGGCGCGCACCAAGCGCCCGTAGTGCGCCTCGTAGACCTCGATGAAGTCGCTGGCCGTACCGGCGGCCGGGTCAGCTGGTATCTCGACAGTCTGACTCAGGGCGCTTCCGATCTCTGGGTCAGCCAGCAGGAGCGTCGTCGACACTCAGGTCGTGGTTCTCGACGACGGCGCGACGACGGGGGCTCCGACGGAGGTCGAGGACGAGCCCGAGCCGGTGGCTCCTGCCTTCGCGCGGCCGACGGCAGGCGGCGAGACCACGCCGACGGCGTTGACCGGCTGGACGAGATAGCGGCACAACCCCAGCGCCGGCGCCGTCGCAAGGGCTCCGGAAGCCGGCAGGCTCACCGTTTCGAGCGTCGCACCGGAGCTCGACTTCGCAACGAGGGTGACGGTGCCCGCCCGCGCCAGGTCGGCGGAGGAAGGCAGCACCTGGGCGAGCACTACCCAGCCGTCCTTCGGCGCCATGGCGTCGGAGGCGCCAGAGGCGAAGCTTGCCGAGACCGTCGACACGCCGGCGCTCGTGTGGGCGACGGCGAGGGCGATCGAGGCCGCTCCCGGCAGCTGGGTGGCGGCGGACGCCACGACGGAGAAGGGCCGGGTGCTCGGGCCACCGGCGGGGACGAAGAGAGTCTCGGTCGTTCCCTTGTAGGCGATCGTGACGACGAGCTCGCTCCCGACCGGGCAGATGCCCTCGATGGGAATCGGCTTCGGAGTCAGCAGCGGCCGGACGCCTTTGCTGGTCGTGCCCGTACTGCGGGGCGTGGGCGCCGGCGCCGGTGCGGAACCGCCCGCCGGAGCCGCCCCCGACACCGGGATTCCGTTCGCCCGAAGCACCACCGGGAAGGCGAAGGGCTCGAGCGATGCCGTCAGCGTGATCCCATCCACGTGGCGGGTGAAGAGCGCCCTCGGGGCGAGGGGGTTGAAGAGGACGCCACAGCCCGCCTTGCAACCCCTGGCGATGCCGTAGCCGTAGCCGCCGCCGGCGTTGGTCGGCGTGGCAGCCGGCACGGGGAGCCGGAGAGGTCCGCCCTGCGACGACGCGGCCTTGGAAGTGGCGGCGAAGCCGAACTCGCCCGGCTCGACCTCTAGCTCGGGGGTGAGGGTGCTGGGTTGCCCGTGGTCCGACGCCGCCGGAGCCAGGACGGATGTCTTCGCTCCGACGGCGATGCCCGAGTCCCATCGCAGGCCCGCGGGCGCTCGGCCCGAGGACGGCGGGCGCTCGCCGGCGGCGTTGTGGGTAGCGCCGTTCTCGTTAAGGCCTACTCCGACCCCGGCTCCGGCGAGGGCGATGACGATCGCCGACGTCGCCACCAGGCGGTAGTGGCGCGCACGCCGCCGGCGGTGGCGGGCGACCACCTGGCGGAGCACGTCGGGGGACGCCGCCGGCCGGTCACCGTCGTCGAGCATCTTCGTGAAGTCGAGGTCGTCGTCCATCTCTTCCTACAAAGGCGTCACGGTGGGGAATCGCGTACGGGTTCTTTGATCAGCCCTGCAGTGAGTAGACCACACTCACCTGCACACTGATGGGCTGGGTGCCGGTCTCGATGGGCACGCTGGCGCGGGCGGCGCCCTCGGCGAGGGGCACGGGGTAGTTGTAGGTCACCGGGGCGTTCTCCTCGTCGGTCACTCGCACGATCGGCCCGAGCTTCACGCCGCCGCCGGCGGCCAGCTGGTCGGCCTCGGTGCGAGCGTTCGCCATGGCCTCGGCACGCGCCGTCGCCAACAGGCTGGAGGTGTTGGCGATCGAGAACGAGATGCCATTGAGGCTGACGTCGTTGCCGACGGCATCGGCGGCGGCATCGAGAGCCGCCCCGGCGTCGGAGACCTGGTTCATCGTGACGTTGAGGTCGTCATCGACCGAGAAACCCGTGATGGCCCCGCGGTTGTCGGTGTTGGCGTAGATGTCCAGCTGGGACGTCTGCATCTCGGAGGCGGTGACGCCGTGGGCCTCGAGAGCGGCCTCCAGGTTGCTCACCTCGGCGTTGTTCTTGTCGAGGGCGATCGTGGCATTCGAGCCGGTGGAGTCCACGCCGATCTGGAAGTTGACGGTGTCCGGCGTTCCCTGCACCGTGGCACTGCCGGTGACGGTGATCTGCGCGCCAGGTTCGGTAAGCGCAGAGGTGTTGGACGCGAGCCCGCTCGTATGCCCCGAATTGAGGGCGAAGCCGACCGCCGCTCCCGCCACCACGAGCGCCACCCCGCCGGCCACGAGGGCCTGTCGCCTGGGTGCACGCCGTCGCGGCCCCCGCATACCGTCGGTCGCCGGCGCCACCGCCTGCTGCCCACCGCCAAGGGCCTCGGCCCCTTCGACTTCTTCCATCTCCATCTCCTTTGT
>Ga0187879_10000254_pt1 | contig 37453 bp, 35 predicted proteins | sample June2016WEW_19_1_FD_132423 | JGI IMG/M metagenome (GOLD analysis project Ga0187879, IMG submission 132423) | Peatland microbial communities from SPRUCE experiment site at the Marcell Experimental Forest, Minnesota, USA - June2016WEW_19_10 | ecosystem: Environmental > Terrestrial > Soil >... | reverse complement strand
CGCAGCTCTCTCAGGCCCGTCCGCCAGCGGCGGTCGCGGCCGCCATGCGTGCCTCCGCCATGCGATCGGCGATGACGCTGAGGGCTTCGCCGCTGCGCCCTGCCTCCTCGAACAGGCGGGTGACGGTGTCGTAGATGCGGCCGACGTGCGCCCTGGCAGCGGCGGCGTCGTAGCCCCCCGCCTCGTAGGCGATGTTGATGATGCCGCCAGCGTTCGCAACGTAGTCGGGCACGTAGGTGATCCCCCGGGATTGCAGGTCCTTCTCGGTGTGGGCCGTGTCCAGCTGGTTGTTGGCGGCCCCGCAGACGGCTTGGCAGGCAAGTTCGGCGACGGTGCGGTCGTTGAGGGCGCTCCCGAGGGCGCAGGGGGCATAGAGGTCGCACGGCACGGCGTGGATCGCCTCGGGTGCCACGACCTCGGCGGTGAGTTCGGAGCGCACCGCCGCCAGGGCAGCCGGCGAGACATCGGCCACCGAAAGCCAGGCACCCCGTTGCGCACAGAGCGCCGCCAGCTCATGGCCGACTTTGCCGACGCCGTTGATGGCGATGTGGCGGCCCTCGAGGTTGGGCGAGCCCCAGAGGGCCGCAGCTGTGGCCTCGATCGCCCGCACGACACCGAAGGCCGTGATCGGGCTCGGGTCGCCTGACCCTCCGAGAGCGGCCGACCTGCCGCCCACAAACGGTGTCAGCTGGCCGATGAGGTCCATGTCCGCCTGCGAGGTCCCGACGTCCTCTGCGGTGAGGTACCGGCCGCCGAAGGTGTCGACGAAACGGGCGTAGTCGATCATCAAGTCGTCGGTTCGCACCTCGGCCGGGTCGCCGATGATGACGGCTTTGCCGCCCCCGAGGTCGAGCCCGGCGACGGCGGCCTTGTAGCTCATGGCCTTCGAGAGGCGGAGCACGTCGGTGAGCGCCTCGTGCAACGACGTGTAGGCGTGAAAGCGAGTACCTCCGAGCGACGGTCCGAGGGCGGTCGAATGGATTGCGATGATCGCCCGCAGACCGGATCTCGGTCGCCACACCGCCCGGACTTCTTCGTGCTCAGCCCCGAGGGCGAGCACGCCTTCGCCGAAGGCCTTCGTGGCGGACTCGTCGGACGTCGTTGTCTCCGTGCCCATGGTGTCTCCTCGGCGGCGGTAGATCAGCCCGTGGACGTAGCGACTGCGGCCACGTACGGACTCGCCTTGAAGGCGATGGGGGCGATCGCGAGCGGCCGGTACTTCCTTCCCTTGAAGCCGTAGTACCAGGGCGAGTAGAGGATCCACCATTGCCCGTCGGTGTCCTCGAAGAGCGATTCCTCCCCAGGGCCCTTTCCTTGGCCGTTCGTCCCGATGAACGGACCCCGCTTCGACCGGTCCGTGCAGGGCCCCGTCGGGCCGGCGCAGCTGGCCCAGCCGACGCCGTAGGTCGCACCGAAATACCACGAGCCGGAGTAGAAGAGGAAGTAGCGGCCCCGCGCCACCACCATGTCAGGAGCCTCGACGATGTTCACCTGCCAGGGCGCGTCCGCCGTGAGCAAGAGGTGCGGCGGCCCTGCCAGGGAGAGGCCGTTGCGTGCCAGCCGTTGCGCATACAGGTGGGTGGGCGGGTACGGGGCCGGGTTGGAGGCGTTGTTGTCCGACTTCCAGTCGAGATAGAGCAGGCCGTTCGGTGCAAGGAACGTCCGCGGGTCGATGGCGCCGTGGGCGGCGAGGTCACAGATGAGGGGAGTCGATCGACTCACGAACGGACCGCCTGGAGCCTTCGAGGTGGCGACTCCGATGCACTGGGCGTACTGGGAGAGCCCGCTTCCTGCTGGGTTGAAGTAGACGCTCGGCACCGCCAGGGAGTCGAAGTACATGACGTAGCTACCGTCGATGTAGCGAACGTCCGGCGACCAGAGGAAGCCCTGGGTCGCCCACGGGGGAATGCTGCGCATGGCCGATCGGGTCGCTGGCCAATGGCCGAAGGTCCTGGAGAAGGCTGTCGGGACGATGGGCGAGTTCAAGCCCGTCTGGCTGACATAGAGCTGGTACCCACCCGGCACCTTCAGCACGAAGGGGTCGGGCAGGTTCCTTCGCGGCGTCGAGATCGTCGCCGGGTCCTTCAGATTGCCTGTCGCCGGAGGCGTCGTGGTCGGCGGCCCGGAGCTCCTCGAGGGTGCGACCCCGGCAGTGACGCGGGCGCTGCTCGAGGAGGACTTGGGGGTACTGCTCGTCGTCATGGCGCTGGCGGAGGAGCATCCGGCGAGGGCGACGGCGGCGCTCGCTGCGATCACCGCCGTCCGAGGGAACCGGCCACTCGACCGAGCGGGGCGACGCTCTCGATGAAGCGCTGTTGAGGTGGTCACGACCCTTGAGAAGCTAGCGAGGATCAGAGCGTCGGTGGGAACATCTCGCCCGCACGTGCCAAGGCTACCCTCGGCCGTCGTGAGCACGATGTCCGCCCGTCGCAACATACTTCTCGTCATCTCCGACCAAGAGCGCCAGCGTGCATGGCTCCCGCCGTCGTTCCGGCTCCCCTGGAGGGAGTCGATCATGGCAGGTGGCCTCGAGCTGACGAACTACTGGACGCACTCCTCTCCTTGCTCGCCCTCCCGGGCCTCCATCGTGACTGGCAGGTACCTGCCGGCCCATGGAGTCGTCGACAACGTCATCCTGCCGTGGCACACCGAGCTCGACCCTGCCATCCCGACGATCGGCCGCATCCTCGCCGAGGGGGCCGGCTACCGGTCTTCCTATATCGGTAAGTGGCACCTGTCCTTCGGTCCGCACCCGAAGATGGAGGCCTACGGCTACGCGGACTGGTCGGGCGACGACCGCCATTTCATGGGCTGGGCGGGCACCGGCGTGCATTTCGATCCGATCATCGCCGACAATGCCGCCCACTGGCTGCGGGCGAACTCCGCTGCCGGGCCCTGGTTCCTCACCGTCGCCCTCGTCAACCCGCACGACGTCATGTGGTTTCCGATCGACCAACCCGCTTACCAAGCTCGCAACGTCGAGGCGGTGGAGGTGGCAAGAGGGTTCCTCTCGGCGGCGAGGTGGAAGGACTCGGATCCTCTCCCTGCCTACGAGCGGGGCTACCCCGAGGTCTTCGACGAGCTGCCGGCCAACTTCGCTGACGACCTCTCCACGAAACCCGCCGCCCATCTCGCCTGGAGCGACTCCCAGCAGCACGGGGTGTGGGGCTACATCGACCCGGTGGACACGTCGAGCTGGCTTCGTCAGCTCGACTACTACGCCGAGCTGCACCGTCTCGCCGACGAGAGCCTCGGCACCGTCCTCTCCGCCCTTGCCGAGTCGCCGGCGGGGGACGAAACGGCCGTCATCTTCACCTCGGACCACGGCGACATGTGCGGCAGCCATGGCTTGCGTTCGAAAGGCCCGTTCGTCTACTCCGAGATCATGAACGTCCCGTGCTACCTCAAGGTCCCGGGTGTGACGAGCCCCGGCACGGTGTCGGGGGCGCTCGCCAGCCACGTCGACCTGGCGCCGACCATCTGCGGCCTCGCCGGCATCGACCCAGCCACCGTCGCCGGGCTGGCCGGCGTCGACCTGTCGCCCGTGCTGGTCGACCCGGCGGCCTCCGTGCGTGATCACGTGCTCTTCGCCATGGACTCGGCCCACACGGCGCACGTGCGCGACACCCGCTATGCCCTCCGAGGGTATTTCGACGGGCAGGTCAAGTACGCCCGCTACTACGGAATCGGAGGGGGCAAGCCCAACGACGAGTTCAGCGCGGCCGCTCGCCAGTCGCGCAAGCGATTCGACGTCGACGCCCGTTTCGAGCAGCAGGAGCACGAGATGTACGACCTCCGCGAGGACCCCGCAGAACTCGTCAACCTGGCGGCCGACCCGGCCCGCAACCGCCAGGTGCGAGACCGCTTCGCCTCCCTCCTCGCCTACGAGGCCGCCGAGCTGGGGGCCTGAGCGCCGGCCTTGCCCGCCTCCGGGCTGGGCGGTTCCGCGCGGCGGTCCCGCCGAGCCGTTGCTGCATGGCGGCCCGAGGTCGCTCAGTCGGCTGTGCTCCGACCGATGCGGTAGAGCACGTGGGGACGGAGCAGGTGACCTACCGGCACCCTCGGGTGGTCGAAGTCGTCGGCCGGGTCCCGACGCATGCCGATCTTGCGCATCACCTGGCGAGAGCGCTCGTTGACGACGGAGGTGAACGACACGATCTCGTCCAGATGGAGCTCGTCGAAGCCGAACGACAGGCAGGCGCGGGCGGCCTCGGGTGCGTAACCCCGACCCCAGACGGCGTGCGCCAGCCGCCAGCCGACCTCGACGCCGGGGGCGAAGGGGAGGGGCGAGGGCTCCTCCGAGGTGAAGGCGTGCAGCCCGACGAAGCCGACGAAGCCCTCGCCTCCTGTCACCTCCACGGCGAAGACGCCGTGCCCCCTGACGTCGAATTCGGCGTCGAACCGCTCGGCGAGGGCGTCGCTCTCGCTCCGGGTGAGCATGCTCGGGAAGAACTCCATGACGGCCGGGTCGGCGTTCATCTCGGCAAAGTGGGCCCGATCTTCCGGCTGCCAGCGCCGCAGTACGAGGCGTTCGGTGCGCAGAGTCGGCCCCGGCTCGACGTGCACGGCGAGCGAGCCTACGGTGCTCGCTCGTGGTCTGCGTCCTCACGGTGGAGCTGCACATGCCGGCTGCCCACTCGCTGAAGGAGAAGCGCGCCGTCATCCGCCCCGTCCTCGACACTGCCCGCATCCGCTACCGGGTGGCCATCTCCGAGGTGGGTTTCCAGGAGCTTCACCAACGGGCCTTGCTCGAGATCGCCGCCGTGGCGTCCGCCGAGCATGTCGTCGTCGAGACGCTCGACGCCGTGGAGCGGCTGCTGTGGTCGGCTGCGGGAGCCGAGGTCGTGGCCTCGAGCCGGCGCTGGCTGGAGGGCGATTGAGCGCCCTCCGCCGGCTCAGTCGACCCAGACCGTCTTGGTGTTGGCGAACTCCTTGATGCCGGGATCGGAGAGCTCGCGCCCGTAACCCGAGCGCTTGACCCCTCCAAAGGGGAGGTCGTAGTAGGACGTGACCATCCAGTTGATGAAGACCATGCCCGCCTCGAGCTCGGCGATGAACTGTTGCTGCTCGCCGGCGTCCTCCGTCCAGGCGTTCGACCCGAGGCCGAAGTCGCTGTCGTTGGCGAGGGCGATCGCCTCGTCGATGGAGGCGACCGTGAACATGGCGGCCACCGGGCCGAAGACCTCTTCGCGGTAGACGCGCATGTCGGGCGTCAGATCGGCCAGCGCCGTCGGCGGGTAGAACCAGCCGGGACGATCGATCCGCTCGCCGCCGCAAAGGACGCGTGCCCCTTTTGCGATGGCGTCTTCGACCTGCTCGACGACCTCGTCTCGCCCGCTCGGGGTGGCGAGGGGACCGATGTCGGTCGCCGGGTCGAGCGGGTCGCCGACGACGAGCTTGGCCATCTCGGCTGCGAATCGCTCCTCGTACTCCTGGGCGATGTCCTCGTGCAGGATGAAGCGCTTGGCGGCGATGCAGGACTGCCCGTTGTTCTGTACGCGTGCCTTCACGCCCACTTCGACGGCTCGGCCGAGGTCTGCCGACGGCATCACGATGAAGGGGTCGGACCCGCCGAGCTCGAGGACGGATTTCTTCACCTCGCTGGCGGCGATCGACGCCACGGACCGACCGGCCGCCTCGCTCCCGGTCAGCGTGGCCGCCTTCACGCGGGGGTCACGCAACAGCCCCTCGACCTTGTCCGACCCGATGAGCAATGTCTGGAACACGCCCTGCGGGATTCCCGCCCGCAGGCAGGCTTCCTCGAGGTAGAGGGCTGTCTGGGGCACGTTGGAAGCGTGCTTCAGGAGGCCGGTGTTGCCGAGCATGAGGGCGGGGGCGGCGAAGCGCCCCACCTGCCAGAGGGGAAAGTTCCAGGGCATGACCGCCAGTACCGTGCCGATGGGCTGGTAGGTCACAAACGAGCGTCGCTTGGCAGAGCCGGGAACCTCCTCGTCGGCCAGCAGCGCTTCGGCGTGCTCGGCGTAGTAGCGAAACCCACCGGCGCACTTGCGCACTTCGCCCTTCGCCTGCTCGATGGGTTTGCCCATCTCGACGGTCACCGTGCGGGCGAGGTCGTCGAGATCCTCTTCGAGGATGTCGCCTAGGCGGTGAACGAGCTCGGCGCGGGCTGGCAGCGGGGTGGCCCGCCAGCTCCGGAATGCTGCGTCGGCGAGGCCGAGACGCTGTTCCACCTCGGCGTCGCTGTGGGCCTCGAAGGTCCTGACCGTCTCTCCAGTGGCCGGGTTGATGGTTGCGATCGTCACGACCACCGTTCTAGTGCGAATCCGTGCGAAGCTCACGCGAATTCGCACCGGAGCGCCTCCGGTGCACGCCCGGGCGCCCGCGTCGCCGGACGGCGCCGCGGCGGCGGACTCCGAGGCGGTGGAGGCGGACCGCTACTGTCGGGTGTCGTGAGTGACGACACCGACGAGACGGCTGCCGTTCTCGGGCGAATCGAGGCGGACCTCGACGACGTCGAGGCCGCCCTCGCTCGCTTGCACGAGGGCACCTACGTGACCTGTACGTCGTGTGGTCGGGCGATCGCCGACGAACGGCTGCGATTGCAGCCGACGACGCGCTGGTGCGGGGCCTGCGCTCCAGCGGCCAGAGATGGGGAGCCCGTCGCGGGCGGCGGCGCTCTCGTGGCTCCTGTGACGCCCGAGGACCGAGTCGAGAACGGGAGCCTGCCGGACGCGCAGGACGGCTGAATGGCGCGGGTGCGTTTCTTCGCCCAAGCGCGCGACGCCGCCGGCTGTCGGCAGGCCGATATCGACGGTGAGACGGTCGCCAGTGTGCTGCAGGCGGCGGTGGCGAAGTTCGGGCCCGGGCTCGCCGAGGTGATCGCCACGAGCACGATCTGGGTGAACGGAGAGCACGCCGAGGGCGCGCAAGGGGTCCGCCCGACGGACGAGCTGGCCGTCCTGCCGCCCGTCTCTGGCGGCTGAGGCGTCAGCTCAGGCTTTCTTCGTCTCCCAGAAGATGGTGTCGATCTGGGCGATGTTCTCGAGCAGGCGGTCGGCCACGGCCGTGTCGTTCGTCTTCTTGGCCTCACCGGCCGCCTTCGTCGCCTTCCAGAACACGTCGTGGAGCTGCGGGTGCTTCTCGAGGTGCTCCGGCTTGAAGTAGTCGGTCCACAGCACCCAGAGGTGGTGCTTCACGAGGTCGGCGCGCTCTTCCTTGATGAACACCGCCCGCTCCTTGAACACGGGGTCGTCCGAAGCGTTGAACTTCTCCATGCAGGCCTTGACCGAATCGGCTTCGATGCGAGCCTGTGCCGGGTCGTAGACACCGCATGGCAGGTCACAGTGCGCCCTCGCCGTTCGCGGCGGGGAGAGGCGGTCGAGCGCAGCGAGCAGGAGAGAACAGGCGCTACCTGGGCGGAGATACATGCCACGGCTCCTTGGTCGAGATCGTTTGTCTACGAGCAAGTCACCTTATCCCCGCGGTCAGCGCGGAGCTTCGCCTGCGTGAGAGCCTGTGAGCGTGATCGCACGGCACAGCTCGAGGTGGCCGCGCCCGCTTCAGCGCATCGCCGCCATCGAGCGCGACCGGTTACGCCGGCATGCTCTCATCGGCGCCGGAGCTCTTGCCCTCCTGTCGCTCGCCGCCGCTGGCGCCGTCGTCCGGGGGCGGTTCCTCCGGCTGCGGATCGAGGGCCTCAGCATGGTTCCCGTGCTGGCACCGGGCGACCGGGTCCTCGTGCTGCGCACCGACCGGGTCACGGTCGGAGACATCGTGGCCTTCGCCGATCCTGACGGCGGCAACTCGGTGCTGGTCAAGCGAGTCGCGGGCGTCGACCGGAGCTCGGTCCGGGTGGAGGGGGACAACTCCGGCGCCAGCACCGACAGCCGGCACTTCGGCCCCGTCCCGCGAACGGCGGTGATCGGACGGGTGCTGTGGTGCTACTGGTCGCCCTACCACCCGGCGAGGCCGAGGCGCTGAGGCACTACGCTGCGGAGCGACACCGCCATCGGAGCGCCGGCTCACCGGCGCCCATGTGGAGCCGCCTGCAGCAGGAAACCCGCCTGGGCACGCCTGTGGCGGCGGCGCTGAAGCTGGGGAGGACCGAGCTTGGGACTGAAGGGTCTGCAGAGGCAGGACGTGGACAGGCTGCTCTCGCCCGAGTTCGTCGAGGGCCTGACGGATGCGCCCGTGGGCGAGCTCCGCTCGAAGCGGGCGGAATGCCGGCGTGTCGAGGATCTCGTCTCGTACCTGCGCCGGGTCATCCAAGGGCAGATCGACCTCGTCGTCGCCGAGATGGAGCTCCGCCTCGGCGGCGGGCTGAGCGACCACCAGCACCAACTCGTGGAGGACCTGCCGAGCATCCTTGCCGGCTCGCACGCCCCCGGGGCGAGCATCGGGTCGAGCGGCGGCACGGACCACGGCGTCGATCTCGGCGGCTCCCATCAGACGACCTCGCTGCTCGCCATGCCGGCGGTGACGGAGGTCTTCGCCGAGGAGGCCGGCCTCGCACCGGACGAGATCGCCGCCGTCATCTCGCCGGAGCTGGCGGCCACGACGTTCAAGGGAGGCACGCTGCCCGGTGCCAACCTCGGAAGTTTCGCCGACGGCGAGCTCACCGAACTGGTCGAGCGTCTCCGCCGCCACGAAGCCGTCCTGTCCGCCGAGCGCCGCGTGCTGCACGAGCGCATCGACCTGCTGCAGGCGATCGTCGTCGAGCGCTACAAGTCCGGGGCGGCGCACGCCGACAGCCTCCTCGAGGCCCACAACCCCGCCACCGAAGAAGGCGATACGGAGGCTGATTCACCCTGAAAGAGATCCCCGACCGCTGGACCGAGCTCGGCGAATTCATCAAGGCTCGTCGCGAGGACGCTCGCCTCTCGCTCCGGCGCATGTCGGAGATCGCCGGCATCTCCAACCCGTACCTGAGCCAGATCGAGCGCGGGCTGCGAAAGCCTTCGGCCGAGATCCTCCAGCAGATCGCCAAGGCGCTGCGCATCTCGGCCGAGACGCTCTACATCCGCGCCGGCATCCTCGACGACAACCGCGACCTGCATGCGGATCTCGTCGGGCACATCCTGGCTGCGACCGATATCGACGACAGCCAGAAACAGGTGCTCATCGCCGTCTACCTGTCTTTTCGCGGGCAAGCCGAGGGCGGCCCGCACAGTCACAGCGCTCCCGCCCCCCACGCCGGCGGCGAGGAGGACGACGTCGGCGACGACGGCGACGACCAGGCCGGGGCTGGCGAGGCCGCTCACTAGGCTCAAGGCCGATGCGCAGGCTCGCGGTGCTCTCCCTGCACACCTCTCCGCTCGCTCAGCCGGGTTCCGGCGACGGCGGGGGGATGAACGTCTACGTCCGGGAGCTCTCCACCGCCCTCGCCCGTGCCGGCGTGGCCTGCGACGTCTATACACGCCGCGACGGTGAGGATGTGCCCGACACGGTCTTCGTCGAGCCGGGCTTCGCCGTTCATCACCTGCGCGCCGGGCCGGCGACCTCTGTGCCGAAGGAGCGGCTCCACGAGCACGTCGAGGAGTTCACCGAAGGCGTCATCGATCACTTGACCGGGGTCGTGCCCCGGCTGAACGCTCCGGGGACACGTAGCCTCGGTTCGGTCGAGGACGGCGCCAGCGCAGTCCACGCCAACTACTGGCTGTCCGGTTTGGCCGGCCATGCTGTCAAGCACCGGCTCGATCTGCCGCTCATCTCCACGTTCCACACGCTGGACCGCGTGAAGGCGACCGCCAGCCCCGAGGAGTTGCAGGCGTCGGCGGGCGCCCGCCGATCGGAGGCAGAGGCGATGATCATCGGCTGTTCCGATGCCCTCCTGGCGTCCTGCGACGTCGAGGCGGAACAGCTCGTCGACCTCTACGGCGCCGACCGGCAGCGGATCGAGATCGTCCCCCTCGGGGTGGACCATGCCTTCTTCTCCCCGGGGGATCGCCGCCTGGCCCAGCGCGCCATCGGCCTCGACGACGTGAGCGGACCCCTGCTGCTCTTCGTCGGCCGCATCCAGCCGTTGAAAGGCGCCGACGTCGCCGTGCGTGCCCTTGCCTCTCTCCGCTCCGGCGACGTCGAGGACGCCCGCCTCGTGATAGTCGGGGGCCCGAGCGGGCCGCATGGCGACGAGGAGCTGCAGCTGCTGCACGAGCTGACGCGCTCGCTCGGCCTGCAGGAGCGGGTCCGATTCTTCCCCCCGCAACCACACGAGCTGCTCTCGACGTACTACCGGGCAGCCGACTGCTGCGTCGTGCCCTCCCGGTCGGAGTCGTTCGGGCTCGTCGCCCTCGAGGCGTCGGCCTGCGGGACCCCTGTCGTGGCGGCTGCAGTGGGTGGTCTCACGACGCTCGTGGAGGACGGTCGTAACGGCTACCTCGTCGAGTCGGGTGACGTCGATGGGTTCGCCAAGCGGGTCGCAGAGATCGTCACCGACCCGCTGCTACAGGCTGACCTCGGTTCAGGCGGCGCCCGCATGGCACGCGAGTACACGTGGGCGACGGCGGCCACGCGGCTTCGGGCCCTCCATGGCGAGCTCAGCCGCCGCGAGCTCGTCGAGTGCTGAGGTGACCCGCCTCGTCGTCGTGGGTGGCGGGCGCATGGGCGTTGCCCTCATCGGCGGGCTGTTGCGTTCGGGCTGGATCGAGCCGGCCGACATCACCATCGCCGAGCGGCTGGACGCCCCCCGCACGGAGCTTTCCGGCCGCTTTCCCGGCGTCGTCGTCAGGGCCACGCCCGTTGCGGCCGACTCGGGCGTGCTCGCCGTCAAGCCCGGCGACGCCGAGGCCGCCGCCCGTGCGCTCGCCGAGGTCCGGGTGCCCAAGGTGCTCTCGATCATGGCGGGCGTTCCCATCGCCAAGCTGGAGTCCTGGCTGCCGCCCGGCACGGCCGTGCTCCGGGCAATGCCCAACCTGCCGGCCGTCCTCGGCTCGGCCGCCTCCGCCCTTGCGGGCGGCGGTTCGGCGACCGAGCAGGACTTTGCCTGGGGCGAGGCGGTGCTCTCTGCCTTCGGCGTCGTCGCCCGGGTGAGCGAGGCGGCCCTCGACGCCGTCACGGGACTCTCGGGCTCGGGCCCCGCCTATGTGTTCCTCCTGGCAGAGGCGATGGTCGAGGCGGGCGTGGCGGAGGGCTTGGATCGCGACGTGAGCCGCCTCCTCGTCACCCACACGATCCTCGGGTCCGCCCGTCTGCTGGCCGAGACGGGCGATCTGCCGGAGGTGTTGCGGGCCGCCACCACCTCTCCGGGCGGCACGACGGCCGCCGGCCTGCAGGTGCTCGAGCGTCGGGCCGTGCGAGCTGCCGTCGCCGACGCCGTCGCTGCCGCCGCCGCTCGCGCCCGGGAAATCGGTCGAGGGTAGTCACACTTTCCACTTCAGCCACATTGGCGTACAGTCGTAGCCAGGCGGAGAGGGGTGATCTATCTGACGAGCATCGATTATTCAAAGGCGAGGTTCTACACCGTCGCGGAAGTTGCCAGCGTGTTACGGGTCTCGAGCATGACCGTATACCGCCTCATCAACTCGGGTCAGCTTCCGGCAGTCCGCGTAGGGAAGTCCTACCGGCTGAGGGAAGAGGACGTAAACCGTTACCTGTCGGAGCGCTTCACGGAAGCGGGCTGACGAGGGGGTTGCCCCCCGGCCGAGACGACGGTCGCGCCCGGCTGACTAGGGTTGCGCCTCGACGGCGGGCGCGGAAGGCTCGCCGGGAGCCGTCGGGACGGCGGCGAAGCCGTCTGCTTGGCGAAGGAGCAACCCAGGCGTGAACCTTGCTGCGATCATCGAGCCCCACCCGGCCGCGGCCGTGGCGCTCAGCCAGGACGGCCGCACCGTCACCTACGGTGAGCTGCGCCGGCGTGCGGGCGCGCTCCGAGCCGCCTTGGCGCGTGCCGGAGTCGGCCCGGGAGACCGAGTCGCCCTCGTGTTCCCGACGACGCCGGAGTTCGTCGTGGCGTATTTCGCCGTCCTCGCCCTGGGCGCCGCCGCCGTGCCCCTCAACCCCGAGAGCCCTCTCGCCGAGCTCGCCGCCGAGCTCACCACCGTTCGGCCGGCTGCGGTCCTGCTGGGCGGACCTCGGTCGGCGTCGCTCGGGGACGAGATCTCCGAGCTCGGGTTCGTCGTGCTCGAGCTCGGGCCGGACGGGCTCGCCGGCGACGACGGCGCCTGGGAAGCCGGCGTCGAGGTCGGCCCCGTCGTGGACCGTGCCGCCGACGACCCGGCCGTGCTCCTGTTCACCTCCGGCACCGCAGGGGCGCCGAAAGCCGCCGTCCTCACCCATGGGAGCCTGCGCGCCAACATCGACCAGATGTCGATGGCCGTCGGTCTGGCGATCTCGGCGGACGACGTCGGGCTGCTCGTCGTGCCGCCGTTCCACATCTACGGGCTGAACGCCGTCCTCGGCCTGCACCTGTTCTCCGGTGGCCGGCTCGTCCTCATGGAGCGTTTCGCCCCCGCCTCACTGCTCGAGGTCGTCGTCCGTGAGCAGGTCACGGTCCTGCCGGGTGTCCCCCAGCTGTTCGCCGCCCTGTTGGCCGACGGATCCGCCAGCGGCGAGGAGCTGGCCTCGGTGCGGATCGCCGTCTCCGGCGCCGCTCCGCTCCCCCTCGAGGTGGCGGAGCGCTTCGAGTCGATGTACGGCGTACCCATCTGGCAGGCCTACGGTCTGACGGAGGCGTCGCCGACGGTGACCTTCCCAGACCTGTCGGCCGCTCGACGCCCCCTCTCCGTCGGCGTTCCCCTCTCCGGGGTCGAGGTGCAGATCGTCGACCCCGACGGGACCACCGTCGAGCACGGCGACCCCGGCGAGATACTCGTTCGCGGTCCCAACGTCTTCGCCGGCTACTTCGAAGATGCCGCAGCCACGAAAGCCGCTCTTGACGGCCTGGCGTGGTTGCACACGGGCGACATCGGGGTGATGGACGACGAGGGCTCGCTCACGATCGTGGACCGCAACAAGGATCTCGTCATCGTCTCGGGCTTCAACGTCTTCCCGGCCGAGGTCGAGCACGTCCTCGAGGAGCACCCGGCTGTCGCCGAGGCGGTCGTCGTCGGGGCGCCCGATCCGGTTCTCGGCGAGTCGGTGCGCGCCTTCGTGCTGCCGGCCGCCAGCAGCTGGTCTGAGACGGCCCCCACCCCAGAAGGTGTGTCGGAGAGCGAGCTCATCGAGTTCTGCGCAGAGCGACTCGCCCGTTACAAGTGCCCGAGCGCCATCGTGTTCGTCCGCCAGCTGCCGCGCGGCGTCCAGGGAAAGGCCCTCCGACGGGCGCTCGCCTGAGCCGCTGGGCGCCGGCGGCGTCGGATGGCCGTGCAATCTGCAGGTGTGACCGGCGGTTTTGTGGCCGCGAGGCGCCCGTCGTTACCATCCCCCCTCATGCCTGCGCGCTTCGGACGGCGGATCCCTGAGCCGACAGTCGTCCGCCTGCCTCTCTACCAGCGCGTGCTCCAAGAACTCGCCCTCGACTCGGTCACGACCGTGTCCTCCGCCGAGCTCGCTGAGTTCTGCGGTGTGAACGCCGCCAAGGTGCGCAAGGACCTGTCCCATTTCGGCACCTACGGGACGCGGGGCACGGGTTACGACGTCGACTACCTGCTCGGGCAGATCAAGCGAGAGCTCGGCATCGACCAGCAGCGCGCCGTCATCATGGCGGGCTTGGGTCACCTCGGCCATGCGCTAGCGCGCTCGTCGGGTTTCGTGGCGGGGGGCTTCCGGATCGTCGGCCTCTTCGACGTCGAGCCGAGCGCCATCGGCGAGGTCATCGCCGGCACGCGCGTGGCCCACCTCTCGGAGCTCGCGGCGGTGTGCCGGGTCCACGGTGCCTCCATCGGCGTGATCACGACGCCGGCGGCTGCCGCCCAGGACGTCTGCGAGCGGATGGTCGACGCCGGCGTGAGCGCCATCCTCAATTTCGCCCCGACGGTCCTCACGGTGCCGCCGTCGGTGCAGGTCCGTCACGTCGACTTCTCCGCTGAGCTGCAGGTCCTCGCCTTCTATCAGGCTCACCCGGGTTCCGCCACGGGGCGTCCAGAGGTGGTCGCGAGACTCGGGTCGTGAGCGTGCGGGTACGCTCGTTGCGGGTGCCCAGCCGTGCGGCACCCGGTGCGAGCGCCCGTGGGCGGCGCCGGGAGACGGGGACCCGCCGCGCAGGGTCCCCGAGGGAGAGGTAACCGCCCGTGGCGGTCGTCGTCGTCGGAATGCACGAACGGGATGTGCCCCTCGAGGTCTTCGAGCTCGTCGCCGTCCCCGAGCAGGAGCTGCGAAAGGCGCTCGCCGAGCTGGCCGCCAGTCCGAACGTGTCCGAGGCCGTCATCTTGTCGACCTGCCTGCGCACCGAGGTGTATGCCGCCGTCGACCGCTTCCACGACGGTGTCGCCGACATCGAGGCCTTCTTCCGCACCCGGATGGGCCTCGGTGACGAGAGTCGGCGAGCCGGAGAAGGCGGCGAGGCGCCGGGCGCACTCGGGGAGCGTTTCGAAGCAGGTGAGCGCCGGCCGGAGGCGGGCGGCGGCGTGCTCCAGCTCGGCAGCGGGCTCTGTTGCCGCTATGACGACGCCGCCATCGCCTACCTGTTCGAGGTGGCGGCGGGAATCGACTCGCCCGTGCTCGGCGAAGGCGAGATCCTCCGACAGGTGAGGGACGCGGCCGAGGCGGCCCGACAGGAGCACGCCAGTGGTGCCGTGCTCGGCCCGCTGTTTCGCCATGCCGTCGCCGCCGGCAAACGCGCCCGGACCGAGACCGCCATCCAGCGTGGGACGACTTCGCTCGCCAACGCCGCTGTCGAGCTGGCGGCGGAGCGGGCGCACGGGTTCGACGGCAAGCGCCTCCTCTTGATCGGAGCCGGCGAGATGGGGGCGGGTATGGCGCGCGCCCTCGCAGGCCGGGCCGACCTGACGGGCGACGTCGTCGTCGCCAACCGGGGCGCCGACCGGGCTGCCGACGTGGCCGACATGCTGACGGCCAGAGTGGTCGGGCTGCCCGAGGTCGCCTCGGAGCTCGAGCTCGCCGACGTCGTGCTCACCTCGACGGCGGCGGACGACGTCGTGATGGGGGCGGCGATGTTCGCGGCCGCCCTGGCGGCGCGGGGCCGGCGAGCGGCCGCTGGCGGGCCGGGCGCCGAAACGTCGGGCGAGCCGTGGCCGATGGTCGTCGTCGACCTCGCCATCCCGCGGGACGTCGACCCGTCGGTCGACGCCCTCGGCGGGGTGAGGCTGCTCGACGTCGAGGACGTCAGGCAGTACGCCGAGGAGCAGATGGCCGGCCGAGAGGGCGAGATCCCGGCCGTCCGCATGATCCTCGCCGAGGAGCTCGACCGCTACCGCTCGACGGCTGCCGGCCGTCTGGCCGCTCCGGTCGTGGCGGCCTTGCGCGAGCGGGCGGAGCTGCTGCGTTCGGCGGAGCTCGCTCGCCATCGCGCCCGATTGGAAGAGCTCACAGCGGAGGAGCGCGAGCTGATCGACACCGTGACGAGGCGAGTCGTCGCCAAGCTGTTGCACGACCCGACGGTCCGTTTGAAGGAAGCGGCGGGCTCGCCGCGGGGCGAGCGCCTGGCGGAGGCGTTGCGGGCGCTGTTCGACCTCTAGAGGCGGAGCCCGGCGTGGTCACCGACCTGAGTCGTCCGAGCCGGCCCATGCGGCTCGCCACCCGCGCGAGCCCACTCGCCCTCCTGCAGGTCGACCTCGTCGCCGCCGCCCTGGCGGCCGTCGCGCCCCTCGAGCCGGCGGACACCAGCACGAACGCCGGGCGCCATGTCGAGCCGGTGGCGCTCGAGACCACGGGCGACCTGCGGTCGGACGTGCCCATCGCCGCCATCGGAGGCCGCGGTGTCTTCGTGAAAGAGGTTGACGAGGCCGTGGTGGCGGGGCGGGCGGACGCCTCGGTGCACTCCGCGAAGGACCTGCCCTCGAGCATCCCCGACGAACTCGTCATCGCCGCCTACCTCGCCCGCGCCGACCCCCGCGACGCCCTCGTGGGCACGTCGTTGCCCGCCCTCGCGCCGGGTGCGATCGTGGCCAGCGGTTCGGTGCGCCGGCGGGCTCAGCTGGCGTGGCTACGGCCGGATCTGCGTTTCGCCGAGCTGCGCGGCAATGTCGCCACCCGCCTGGCCAAGGTCCCGCCGGGCGGTGCGGTCGTGATCGCCATGGCGGCGCTCGAGCGGCTGGGCCTGACGGCTGGCGCTGCCTACGTGCTCTCGGTCACCGAGATGCTCCCCCAAGTCGGCCAAGGTGCCATCGCCGTCTGCTGCCGCCCCGACGACCTCGCCGTCCTTGCGGCGCTGGAGGCCATCGATGACGCCCCCACGAGGATGGCGGTGGAGTCCGAACGTGCCTGGCTACGATCCGTCGGCGGCGGCTGCGACGCGCCCGTGGGCGCCTACGGGCGTTGTCTCGACGACGGCCTTGTTCGCCTCGAGGCGATGGTCGCCTCGCTCGACGGTCACGTGCTCGTGCGAGAGGCCATGACCGGCTCCGACCCGACCGACCTCGGAGAGGCGCTCGCCGCACGGCTGCTGGATGACTGCGGGGGCCGGGCGCTGCTCGAGCAGGCGGGTATCCGGTCGTGACCGTCTATCTCGTCGGGGCCGGCCCGGGCGACGCCGGTCTCATCACCGTCCGGGGGGCGGAGCTGCTCGGCCGAGCCGGTGCGGTCGTCTTCGACCGCCTCGTCCACCCGAGCCTGCTCGAGCGAGCGCCGGCGGGCGCCGAGCTGCACGACGTCGGCAAGCGACCGGGTGGGCGTGCCAGCCAGCAGACGATCAACGAGCTGCTCGTCGATCTCGGCCGGCGGCATGACGTGGTGGTCCGGCTGAAAGGAGGCGATCCGTTCGTCTTCGGCCGCGGCGGCGAAGAAACCCTCGCCCTTGTCTCCGCCAACGTCCCCTTCGAGGTCGTCCCGGGAGTGTCCGCCGTCAACGGGGTGCCCGCCTACGCCGGCATTCCGCTCACCCATCGCGGCCTCTCGCCCGCCTTCACCGTAGTCACCGGCCACGGCGCCGACGGCACGGCATCGGGAGGCCCGCTACCGGTCGACTGGGACGCCCTCGCCAAGGTCGGAGGCACGATCGTCATCCTCATGGGAGTCGAGCACCGCGCCGAGATCTCCGCCCGCCTCATCGCCGGCGGTCGCAAGCCGTCCGAGCCGGTCGCCGTCATCGAGAACGGCACGCTCAGCTCGCAAACCACGACGCGCACGACCCTCGGCGCCCTCGGCGACGCCGAGGTCGGGGCGCCCGCCACCGTCGTCGTGGGCGAGGTCGCCGCCCTCGACCTGGCGTGGTTCACGACCCGGCCCCTCCTCGGCTGGCGCGTGGCCATCACGCGGACGCGCGAGCAGGCATCTCAACTGTCGGTCGCCCTCAGCGAAGCCGGTGCCGAACCCATCGAGGTGCCCACCATCGCCCTCGCCGGCCCGAGCGACGGCGGCGCCGCCCTCAGCGCCGCCGCCAGACGGCTGTCGTCGTACTCCTGGGTGGTGTTCACCTCCACGAACGCCGTCGCCCGCCTCTTCGGCGAGATCGCCGACGCCCGCGCCTTCGGGCAGGCGAAGGTGGCGGCGATCGGTGACGCCACGGCGCGGGCACTGTCCGAACGCGGGATCGTCGCCGATCTCGTGCCCGGACAATTCGTGTCCGAGGCGCTCGCCGATGCCTTCCCCCTGCCGGCGACCGGGTCGACGGCAGGGGGGGCGAGGGCTCGCTCCTCCGTCGAGCGCGTCCTGCTGCCGCGGGCGGCCGCCGCCCGTGACGTCCTTCCTCGGGCCCTCGAGGCCAAGGGCTATGAGGTCGATGTCGTGGAGGCGTACCGCACCGTGCGCCCGCAGCCGAACCCCGCCTTGGCGGCGTCCCTCCGCTCCGCCGACGCAGTCACTTTCACCTCGTCCTCGACGGTGGCGGGCTGGCTGGAGCTCTTCGGGGCCGCTGCTTTGCCGCCCGTGGTGGGCTGCATCGGGCCGATCACGGCGGCAACGGCCCGTGATGCCGGCCTCGTCGTGAGCTTCGAGGCGGAGGAACACTCGATCCCGGGGCTCGTGGCGGCGTTGGTGCGCTATGCGGCCAGCGCCGGTCGACCGGCCAGCCGAAGTCATGCCGCCGGCACGCCGGAGCCCTGACGCCGGCTGACCCCCGCCTCGGCCGCCTAAAGTCCGAGCATGCCCTCGCAGGCTCCCGACCCGCAGACTTCCGACCCGCAGACTTCGGAGACGACGCCGCCTTCGGTGACGACAGGCCAGCCGGGCGGCGGCGCCAGCTTCCCGGCCCGCCGCATGCGGCGGCTGCGCCGCACGCCGGCATTGCGGCGCCTCGTGGCCGAAACGGTCCTCACGCTCGACGATCTCGTCGCCCCGCTCTTCGTTCGGGAGGCAATCGACGAGCCCCGGCCGATCCCGTCGCTGCCGGGCGTCGTGCAGCACACGCTCGACTCCGTCGTGCTGGAGGCGAAACGACTCGCCTCCCTCGGCGTGCCCGCCCTCATCCTTTTCGGGGTGCCCGCCGCCAAGGACGCAACGGGCTCGGCCGCTTCCGACCCGGACGGCATCGTGCAGCGCGCCCTGTCGGCGACGCGCAGCGCCGTCGGCGACGACGTCGTCATCATCGCGGACCTGTGTCTCGACGAGTACACCGATCACGGTCACTGCGGGATCGTCCGTCACGACGGCAGCGTCGACAACGACGCCACCCTCGTTCGCTACGCAGAGGTGGCCATCGCCCAGGCCCGCGCCGGCGCCGAGGTGGTGGCACCGAGCGGCATGATGGACGGCCAGGTGGCTGCGATCCGCCGCGCCCTCGACGGAGCCGGGTTCAGCGACACGGCCATCCTCGCCTACGCCGCCAAGTACGCCTCCGCTCTCTACGGCCCGTTCCGCGACGCCGTCGACGTGACGATCGCCGACGGGGGCGACCGCCGCGGCTACCAGCAAGATCCCCGCAACGGCCGGGAGGCGCTCGTCGAGGTGAGCCTCGACGTCGCCGAAGGCGCCGACATGGTGATGGTGAAGCCGGCGCTCGCCTACCTCGACGTGATCTCCTGCGTGCGGGCGGCTGTCTCGGTGCCGGTGGGCGCGTATCACGTCAGCGGCGAGTACGCCATGGTGAAGGCGGCGGCCGAGCGAGGCTGGATCGACGGCGATGCCGTTGCCCTCGAGCACCTCGGAGCGATCAAGCGGGCCGGAGCATCCTTCATCCTCACGTACTTCGCAGCTGAGGTGGCCGAGGCGCTCGGTGGCTGAGGAGTTGTTCGCCCGCGCCTGCCGGGTGATCCCGGGGGGCGTCAACTCGCCGGTGCGTGCCTTCGGATCGGTCGGCGGCACTCCCTACTTCGTCGAGCGGGCGAAGGGCGCCTTCGTCACCGACACCGACGGCAACACCTATCTCGACTACGTGCAATCGTGGGGAGCCTCCATCCTCGGCCATGCCGACGCCGACGTCCTTGAGGCGATCGCCATTGCGAGCGAAGGCGGCACGACTTTCGGCGCCCCCACGGAGGCGGAGGTGCGCCTGGCGGAGACCCTCGTCGCCGCCGTCGAGGGACTCGAGCTCGTCCGCCTCGTCTCCTCCGGCACCGAGGCGACGATGACGGCCATCCGGGTCGCCCGCGGCGCCACCGGGCGGGACCGCATCGTCAAGTTCGCCGGCTGCTACCACGGCCACTCCGATGGGCTGCTGGCTGAAGGCGGCAGCGGCGTGGCCACGCTCGGTCTGGCCGGCTCCGCCGGCGTTCCCGCGGGAGCCGTGGCCGACACGATCGTGGCGCCGTACAACGTCGTGCCGACGCTCGACGAAACCATCGCCTGTGTCATCGTCGAGCCGGTCGCAGCCAACATGGGGCTCGTGCCGCCGACAGCAGGCTTTCTTGCCGGCCTGCGGGCCGCCTGCGAGGAGGTGGGCGCCCTCCTCGTCTTCGACGAGGTGATCACCGGCTTCCGTCTCGTTCGCGGGAGCGTCGCCGACCTGTTCGGGGTGCAGCCGGACCTGTGGACCTTCGGCAAGGTGATCGGCGGGGGCTTGCCCCTGGCGGCCGTGGGCGGCCGGGCCGAGGTCATGGAGCAGCTGGCTCCGCTCGGTCCCGTCTATCAGGCAGGCACGCTCTCGGGAAACCCCCTCGCGACGGCCGCCGGGCTCGCCGTGCTGGATCGCCTCGCTCCGGAGCGTTTCGATGAGCTGGCTGCACGCGTCGGCCGGCTGGCCGCAGGCTTACGCGAGGCGATCTCGTCTGGCGGCCTGGCGGTACAAGTCCCACAGTTACGGACCTTGTTCGCCGTGTTCTTCTCGGCCGAGCCGGTGCTCGACTACGACGGCGCCAAGGCGGCCGCCTCGAACGGCCTCTACGCCAAGTTCTTCCACGCCATGCTGGACCGGGGGGTGGCGTTGGCGCCGAGCGCCTACGAGGTGGGTTTCTGTTCGTTGGCGCACACCGACGAGGACATCGATCGCACGCTGCAAGCGGCAGCCGAGGCGGCCAAAGAGGTTGCGGCGACGGCTTGAGGGATGGCGGGTGGGCCGGCATGATCGGCACCGCCGCCGTCTGAACACTGCTTGCTGGCAGGTCGAACCGTGTGCCCAGACGGACCGCAGAGGCCGTTGCTCGTCACTCTGGGCAAGAGGTTCGTCACGCCAGGCCCTCTGCAGCCGGGCCAGCCGGGCCAGCCGAGAACCGCCGGCCTATTCCTGCGGCCAGCCTGCCGGTGCGGAGCGGCCGAGGTGGCGGTCGCGGGCCTCGGACAGCTTGACGAGCCCGAGGTAGAGCGCTTCAGAGCCGACGTGGCGGTCGGGGCGGTTGAGGTTCGCCATGATGCGGAGGACGCCCTTCATGACCGGTGGCACGTACATGCCGGCGGCGACGAGCGCACGCATGATCCTCGGATCCTCGATGACGCGTACGAACGCCTTGGCGATGGCGTAATAGCGGGCGTACTCGTCGGCGAGGCGGGACTCATAGGCCGCAAGGATCGTGGCGGCATCCGCTTCGCTGCCGCAAGCGAGGGCGGCGGCGACGGTGTCGGCTGCCAGGCGTCCCGTCTCCCAGCCATAGGCGATCCCCTCGCCGTTGAAGGGGTTGATCGCACCCATGGCATCGCCGGCGATGAGGTAGTCGCTCCCGACGCGCGGTCGGACCGAGAAACTCATCGGCAGGCGGCCTCCCGTCGGTACCGAGCAAGCCGTCGCCGGCGAGATGCACCACGATTTCGGCGCGAAGTCGACGAACTCCTCCATCAGCTTGGTGGTGTTGAGGCCCTTCCAGCGCTCTGAGGTGGAGAGGAGACCGATGCCGACGTTCACCCGTCCGTCGCCCAGGGGGAAGATCCACCCGTAGCCGGGCACGACGTTGCCGTCACGGTCGCGAATGTCCAGGTGGGATTCGATGTAGCCGTCGTCGTGGCGCGGGGAGCGGAAGTACCCGCGGATGGCCATCCCCTGCGGGTAGGTCTTGTCCCGAACGCACCCGAGGGCGCGGCCGAACCGAGAGAGGGAACCGTCGGCCACGACGACGTAACGGGCCTTCACCTCTGTCCGGGTTCCACGGTCCTTGTCGACCACGATGGCGCCGCCGGCGCGCCGAGGCCCGGGCACATCGCCCGGCGGCTGCGCTGTCAGCGGTTCGACCGCCTCGGCGCCCTGCCAAACGACCGCGCCCGCCTTCTCGGCGTGCTCGTTCACGAGCTGGTCGAGCTCATAGCGCGTGATCGTGTACCCGTAAGACGGGAAGTCGGGGTGTTTCGGCCAGCGCATCTCGAGCTCGCGCCCGAAGGCGACAGAGCGGAGTCCCTCGTAACGGTGGTTGCCGGCGAGGGCCCCCTCGAGCCCCATGTCCTGCAGCTGGCGCACCGACCGCGGTGTCAAGCCGTCGCCGCAGGTCTTCTCGCGAGGGAAGTGCTTCTTCTCGACACAGAGGACGTCAACACCCTGGCTGGCGAGCCAGTAGGCCGCCGCCGAGCCACTCGGGCCGCCGCCTACGACGAGCACGTCGCAGCGGTGTTCGCTCGGCCGGGGTGGCTGGAGTCCTTCGGGCTGCGGCACGCCTGAATGTTAGGGGAGCACTCGAGCGCGATCGGGCACGCCGGCGCCGCCGCCTCACGAACGAGTTGCGGCCTGCGAACTCGTCGTCTCGACGGCCTCCGTCGGCCGGGCGGTCGGAGCACGCCGCTGATGTGACCGGCCGCGAGGGCGCGTGGTAGAACCGACCGAGCCATGGGCAGCCTGGACAGCTACCTCCCGATCTTTCTCCTCATCCTCCTCGGCATCGCGTTTGCGAGCCTCTCGTTCGTCGCGTCCAAGCTGCTGGCTCCGCAGCGCCCGACCTCCGCCAAGGAGGCGCCTTACGAATGCGGCATCGAGCCGACACGCGAGCCCACCAGTCGGTTCCCCGTCCGCTTCTACCTCGTCGCCATGATCTTCATCGTCTTCGACATCGAAGTGATCTTCCTGTTCCCGTGGGCGGTCGTGGAGAACCAGTTGGGGCGCTTCGGCCTCGTGGAGATCATCGTGTTCGCGGCGGCCGTCTTCATCTCGTTCATCTACCTGATCTCCAACGGGGCCCTCGATTGGGGACCCGTGAAGCGAGTCAAGCCCGTGACCCCCGAGGCCATCCGCACGACGGGCTCCACGGTGCGCCGGGTGCCACCGCCGGCCGGCCCCGGCCGAGCCGTGGGAGCCGGAGCTACCCGCCCGGGTTCTGACAGCGGCGCCGACGGCGGCGAGGGCGACGAGGCCACCGAGACACCTGCGGCCGCCGGTTCAGCCGGCGGCGAGGCCGCCTGAGGCGGTCGAGGCAGCTCATGGGGCTCGAGGACCTGCAGCACAACTTCCTCACCGGCCAGCTCGAGGAGCTCGTCAAATGGGCAAGGCGATCGAGCGTCTGGCCTGCGACGTTCGGGCTCGCCTGCTGTGCCATCGAGATGATGGCGGCCGGAGCCGCCGACTTTGACCTGGCCCGGTTCGGCATGGAAGTGTTCCGCGCCTCTCCCCGCCAAGCCGACCTCATGATCGTGGCAGGCCGCGTCTCCCAGAAGATGGCGCCGGTGCTGCGCCACGTGTACGACCAGATGGTCGAGCCCAAGTGGGTCATCTCGATGGGCGTGTGCGCCTCCACCGGCGGGATGTTCAACAACTACGCCATCGTGCAAGGCGTCGACCAGATCGTCCCCGTCGACGTCTACGCCCCCGGCTGCCCACCGAGCCCACAGACCCTCATCCACGCCATCTTGACGTTGCACGAGAAGATCCGTACCGGGGAGCTGACGAGGCGCCCGGACGAAGGCGTAGGCGAAGGCATCCACGTGAGCGAGCCGGTCCCCGGTTGGGTGCAGCCGCAGGCGTCACCCGTCCATCTGGGGACGCCTCGGTGAGCGGGGACGCCACCGTGACCGACCGTCCGTCGAGCGAGGCCGAGGCGGGCGACGACGCCGAGCCGGACGAGGGCGGCGCAGCAGGCGCCGGCACTGAGGAGCCCTCCGACGGGGACCTCCTCTCGCTGCCCGACCTCGCGGGCGTGCCGTCGGCGAGGGTACGTGGCCAGCTCGTCATGCATCCTGGTCGGGAGTCGTACGTCGCCGCCGTCGATGCGCTCCGCCGCGCCGGCTTTGCTCTCTGTTCCGATCTGTGCGCCGTCGACTACCTCCAGCACCTCGAGCGCGAGGTCGTGCCCGGTGTCGAGCCAGAGCGCTTCGAAGTCGTCGTCAACCTGACGTCCATCACTCGGGCGCAGCGGGTTCGCATCCGTGTGCAGGTCCCCGAGAGCGACCCGCGACTGCCGACGCTCTTCGGCGTCTACCCCGGCACCGAGGCGATGGAGCGTGAGGCCTACGACATGTTCGGCATCGTCTTCGACGACCACCCGGACATGACGCGGATCCTCATGCCGGAGGACTGGGAAGGTCACCCCCTACGCAAGGACTACAGCGTCGGACGCGTTCCCGTGCAGTTCAAGGAAGCCCCCGGACCGCGATGAGCGACACGACGATCCCGGCCGGCGCCGAGCAGCCCAGGAAGTGGGCCGGGCGTGACTGGGCCGACCACGACTCCGCTGTCCTCAGACTGCCCGAGGGCCTCGTGCTCGACCCGGACGACATCGACGTCGAGTTCGGCGAGGACGAAACGATGATCATCAACATGGGTCCTCAGCACCCGTCGACGCACGGTGTGCTGCGGATCATGATGGAGCTCGAAGGCGAGACGGTCGTCCGCTCCAAGCCGGTCATCGGCTACCTCCACACGGGCATGGAGAAGACGGGTGAAGAGCTCACCTACGTGCAAGGCGCCACGAACGTCACTCGCATGGACTACCTCTCGCCCCTGCACAACGAGCTCGTCTACTCGCTCGCCACCGAGGAGCTCCTCGGCCTTGAGGTACCGCCGCGGGCGACGTGGATCCGCATGCTCATGTGCGAGCTGAACCGCATCTCCTCCCACGTCATGTGGACGGCCACCAACGGCATGGATCTCGCCTCCACCTCCATGATGATCTACGGCTTTCGCGAGCGGGAGATGATCCTGTCGTTCTTCGAGAAAACGACCGGCCTTCGCATGAACCACGACTACATCCGCCCGGGTGGCGTGGCCGCCGATCTGCCCGACGGCTGGGAAGATGACGTGGCGGCGATCATCGACACCGTCCCCGGTCGAGTCGACGAGTACGACGAGCTCCTCACCGGACAACCGATCTTTCGGGAGCGGTGCGAGGGAGTCGGCATCATCAGCCCCGACGTCGCCCTCGCCCTCGGCGCCACGGGCCCCATCCTGCGGGCCTCCGGCGTTGCCTGGGATATCCGCCAAGCAATGCCGTACCTGTACTACGACCAGGTCGACTTCGACGTGATCGCCGGCACCGTGGGAGACACCTTCGACCGGTACGCCGTCCGCCTGAACGAGATCCGCGAGTCGTGCCGGATCGTCGCCCAGATCCTCGAGAAGCTGCCGCGGGGCGACTACCGATCGCAGGACAAGAAGGTGACGCCGCCACCGCGGGCGCGCATCGACGAATCGATGGAAGCCTTGATCCACCACTTCAAGATCTTCACGCGGGGTTTCGAAGTGCCGGCGGGCGAGGTGTACACCGCCGTGGAGTCCCCTCGCGGCGAGCTCGGGTGCTACCTCGTCTCCGACGGCACGAACAAGCCGTACCGGTTGCACGTACGCGCACCCAGCTTCGTCAACCTGCAGTCGCTGCCGGCCTTGCTGCGCGGCGGGCTCATCGCCGATGCCATCGCCGTCATCTCCTCGGTCGATCCGGTCATGGGGGAGGTGGACCGTTGACGGAGGACGCCGGACTCAGCAGCTTGAGCCTCGAGAGGGCCGAGGCAATCGTCGCCTGCTACCCCGAGCGCCGGTCCGCCCTCATCCCCTTGTGCCACCTCGCCCAGTCGGAGCACGGGTATCTCACGGCCGCCTCGATGGAGGACATCGCCAAGCTCGTGGGGTGCTCGCCGGCGGAGGTGCGCGGCACGGCCAGCTTCTATGACATGCTCCACCTCGAGCCGGTCGGGCGCTACGTCTTCGCCGTCTGCACGAACATCGCCTGCATGCTCGCAGGCGCCTACGAGGTCCTCTCGTACGCCGAGCAACGCCTCGGCATCCGTGTCGGCCAGACCACCCAGGACGAGATGTTCACGCTGGAAGAGGCCGAGTGCCTCGCCGGCTGCGACAAGGCGGTGTGCGTGCAGGTGAACCACCGGTTCTTCGGGCCGATCGACGGAGATGCCTTCGATCGGCTCGTGGACGATCTCGCCGCGGGGCGCCTGGCCGAGACGGTGCCGCCTCACGGGGTCCTCAACCGGGTGAGCCGTGCCGTCGTGCTGCCGGCCAAGGCGGCCAGGGAAGCCAAGGCGGCCGAAGCGGGTGCGGGCGGGGGCGCCTCGTGATCACCGAGCACCCTCGCATCGTCACCTCGCGGCTCGAGTACGACGACTCCTACACCCTTGCCCGCTTCCTCGCCACGGGGGGCTACGACGGCCTGCGCAAAGCGCTCTCGATGACCCCCGAGCAGGTGTTCGAGGAGGTCAATGTCGCCAGCCTGCTCGGACGCGGGGGCGCCGGCTTCCCGGCCGGCCGGAAATGGTCGATGAGGCGGCCGGCCGACACCACCTACCTCGTCATCAACGGCGACGAGAGCGAACCGGCCACCTTCAAGGACCACATGCTCATCGAGCGCGACCCCCATCAGATCATCGAAGGGACCATCATCGCCGCCTACGCCGTTGGCGCTGCCGCTGCCTTCATCTTCTGCAGAGGCGAGTTCGCCCTCGGCTACGAGCGGCTGCTGCAGGCCTGCAACGAGGCGTACGAGGGCGGAGCGCTCGGGGCGGACATCCTCGGGTCGGGTTTCTCTCTCGACCTCGTCATCCACCCCGGAGCCGGCGCCTACATCTGCGGGGACGAGACCGGGCTGCTGGAGAGCCTCGAAGGCAAGCGGGGTTTCCCGCGCATCAAGCCGCCCTACTTCCCGGCGGTCATAGGCCTCTACGGCGAACCGACCATTGTCAACAACGTCGAGACGATGTCGAACCTGCCCTGGATCGTGCTCAACGGAGGCGCCGCCTTCACCGCCCTCGGGCAGGGCTCGTCGGCCGGCACCCGACTGTTCGCCCTCTCCGGGCACGTGGAGCGACCGGGCTGGTACGAGGTCGAGATGTCGAAAACGACCTTCCGTGACCTCATCTACGACCGGTCGCTCGGCGGGGGCGTGCGCGGCGGGCGTGCGCTGAAGGCATTCATCCCCGGTGGCGCCTCGGCGCCCTGGTTCTTCCCCGAGCACCTCGACATCGGGCTCGATCAAGATGCCGTCGGTAAAGCCGGCTCGATGCTGGGATCGGGCTCGATCGTCGTCATGGACGAGACGAGCTGCCCGGTGCGGGCGGCCTGGCGGATCACGCGCTTCTTCGCCCGTGAGTCGTGCGGGCAGTGCACCCCCTGCCGCGAGGGAAGCGGTTGGGCCGAGAAGATCCTGCGGCGCATCGAGGACGGCTTCGGGCGCGAGGAGGATCTCGACCTCCTGATGGACCTGTGCGACAACATCGCCCCCGGTCTGGGCTGGCCGCCGAAACAGACGACGATCTGCCCTCTCGGTCCCTCCATCCCGTCGCCGATCACTTCGGGCATCACACGTTTCCGAGACGAATACCTCTTGCACGTGAAAGAGGGCGGCTGCCCGATGCCACCGGACGAGGTGCAGCGTGGTTGAGATCACTCTCGACGGCCGCCCCGTGCAGGCGGCAGACGGTGAGCTCATCATCGCGGCGGCCGAACGCGCCGGGGTGTACATCCCGCGGTTCTGCTACCACCCACGCATGAAGCCGGTGGGCATGTGCCGGATGTGCCTCGTCGAGGTGTCCGGGCCGCGGGGCGCCTCGCTGCAACCGGCGTGTTTCGTGTCCGTCGCCGACGGCCAAGAGATCTCCACCGTCTCACCGCCGGCCCGCAAGGCGCAGGAGGGCGTCCTCGAGTTCCTCCTCGTCAACCACCCGCTCGACTGTCCGGTGTGCGACAAGGGGGGCGAATGTCCGTTGCAGGACCAGGCCGTCTCCTACGGTCCGGGTGAGAGCCGCTTCGTGGAGGAGAAACGCCACTGGGCCAAGCCCATCGCCCTCGGCCCCCTCACCCTCCTCGACCGCGAGCGCTGCATCCAGTGCGCACGCTGCACCCGTTTCGCCGAGGAGATCGCCGGTGAGCCGCTCATCGACTTCTACGAGCGCGGCGACCGCATCGAGGTGGCCGTGTTCCCGGAGCGGCCGTTCACGTCCTACTTCAGCGGCAACACCGTGCAGATCTGCCCTGTCGGCGCTCTCACGTCCGTCCCCTACCGCTTCAAGTCGCGGCCCTGGGACCTCGAGCAGGTCGAGTCGACGTGCACGTACTGCGCCGTCGGCTGCCGCATTGCCGCCCAGTCGTCGGCGGGCTCGCTCGTGCGATACCTCGGCATCGATTCCGAGCCGGTCAACCAGAGCTGGTTGTGCGACCGCGGTCGCTACGGCTACGAGGCGACCTCGAGCCCCGAGCGTCTGACGACCCCGTTGCTCCGCCGCGACGGCGAGCTCGTGCCGGTCGGTTGGAACGAGGCGCTCCGGGTGGTGGCCGATCGCCTCGCCCAGGTGCCGGCCGAGACCGTCGGCATCATCGGCGGTGCTCGCCTCGCCAACGAGGATGCCTACGCCTGGTCGAAGCTCGCCCGCAGCGTCATCGGCACCGACAACCTCGACGCCCAGCTCGGCGACGGCTTGCCGGCCGAGCTCGTGTGCTCGATTCCGCGGGCGACGATCGAGGACGCCTGCGCCGCCAAGGCCGTCGTCGTGCTCGCGGGGGATCTTCGGGAGGACCTGCCCGTGCTGCACCTGCGGCTGCGGGCAGCGGCTGCCAACGACGCCCTGGCGGTCATCGACTGCTCGCCGGTCCCGACATCGCTCGGCGCCGTGGCCGCCGCCTCTCTCATCTACCGCCCGGGCGAGTCCGTCTCGCTCGCCCGCGGCCTCGTCGGGACCTCCTCCGAGGTCCCGGCCGTCAGCGCCGAGGCCCTGCAACGGGCACGGGAGGTCCTGGCGGCGGCACTGGAGGCCTCGCCGGACGGGAGCGGCATCGTCATCGTGCTCGGTCGGCCCTCCCTGGCCGAGTCGTCCGCCCAGCTGGCGGCGGCGGCGGGTGTCCTCGCGGAGGCATGGCCGGCGGCGCGCTTCCTCCCCGCCCTGCGACGGGCCAATGTCCACGGAGCCCTCGACATGGGCCTTGCCCCGGGCATCCTGCCCGGTCGCGTCACCCTCGCCGAGGGCGGGGAATGGTACCGCTCGAGCTGGGGCTCGCTGCCGGATCGCGCCGGGTTGGACACGGTCGGAATGCTGGAGGCCGCCACGAACGCAGAGATCGGGACGCTCGTCCTCCTCGGGGCCGACCCGCTCTCCGACTTCCCCGACCGGCAGCTGGCGACGAAGGCGCTCGAGGCGGTCCCGTTCCTCGTCGCCGTCGACGCCCTTCCCAGCCCTTCGACGATGCTGGCGGACGTCGTCCTGCCTGCCGCCACCTCGATCGAGCGGGCTGGATCGACGACCAACATCGAGGGGCGGGTCACGCGTCTCGCCCAGAAGGTGGTGCCTCCCGGGCAGGCCCGCCCGGACTGGATCATCGCTGTCGAGCTCGCCGGTCTCCTCGGCGGAGAGCTCGGCTTCGAGGGTGTCGACGGGATTTGGGAGGAGATCGAGGCGCTCGCTCCCTCCCATCGCGGCTGCAGCCTGGCAGCTCTGCTCGCGCCGGCGGCGGGCGACGGGATCGTCGTGCCGTTGCCCTCGACGGCGGTGGCGCCCCGCCCGGTCGAGCGCATCGACCCGATGGCCACACCCGGGATCACCTCCGTGCAGGAACAGGGCGCACCCCTCTACGCCGGAGCGGTCCTCGAAGTGGAGGGCCCGGAGGCTGACACCGGCAACAACGGCTCACCCAGCAGGCCAGCGCTCATGACGATGAAGGCCGGCCAGTTCGCGGCGCCGTCGTCGCCGCCGCTCGACGGCTACGCCTTCCGTCTCGTCACGAGGCGCTCGCTCTACGACCAGGGCACCCTCTTGCAGGCCGCCCCGTCGCTTTCGCCGCTCGTCCCGAGCCAGGCGCTCCGCCTCCGTCCGAAGGAGATCGAACAGCTGGGCGTGCACGAGGGCGAGCAGGTGCGGGTTCGCTCCCTCACGGGCGAGCTGATCGTGGCCGTCGTCGCCGACGACTCGCTGCCGGGCGGCGTGGCCGTGCTGCCCTTCGGCGTCGTCCCCGTCGACCAGCCGAGCGCCGCCGACCTGTTGGACTCGTCGGCGATCGTCTCGCACGTGCGAGTGGAGACGCTCGCCTGATGGGCGACCCTCTCTTCTTTCGCGGCCTCGACCTCGGCGTCTTCATCATCGTCGTCGTGAAGGTCGTCCTGGCCTTCGCCTTGCTGATGGTCTCGGTCATGTTGATGATCTGGTTCGAGCGCAAGGTCATCTCCGACATGCAGAACCGCATCGGGCCGAACCGGGCCGGTCCCTACGGGATCCTGCAGACGCTCGCCGACGGCATCAAGCTCTTCTTCAAGGAAGACCTCATGCCGACACAGGCGGACCGCGTCGTCTTCAAGCTGGCGCCCTACCTGGCGCTGCTGCCGGCGCTGCTCATCTTCACGGTCGTCCCCGTCGGCGGCGTCGTCACGATCGCCCATCACACCGTCGAGCTGCAGGTGGCCGATCCGCCCATGGGCATCCTCTTCCTGCTCGCCCTCTCGTCGGTGGCCGTCTACGGGACGATGCTGGCGGGGTGGTCGTCGGGCTCGAAGTACCCCCTCCTCGGCTCGGTGCGAGCGAGCGCCCAGATGATCTCCTACGAGGCGGCCATGGGCCTGTCGATCGTCGCCGTCATCCTCGAGAGCCACTCCCTCTCGACGCGGACGATCGTCGACGTGCAAGCGTCGAGCGTCCTGCACTGGAACGTGTTCCGGACCGGCATCGTGCCCTTCTGCATCTTCCTCGTCGCCATCACCGCCGAGCTGCAGCGTCCTCCCTTCGACCTGAGCGAGGGCGAGCAGGAGCTCGTCGGTGGCTTCCACACCGAGTACACCTCGCTGCGCTTCGCCCTCTTCTTCCTCGCCGAGTTCATGAACACGATCACGATGTCGGCCATCATCGTCACCCTCTTCCTTGGAGGCCCCGACGGGCCCGGCTTCCACTTCCTCCGCTGGCTCTGGCCGATCCTCTGGTTCGCCGGCAAGACGCTCGTGTTCCTCTACGGCTACGTCTGGGTGCGTGCCGCCCTGCCACGCATGCGCTACGACCAGCTCATGGACTTCGGCTGGAAGTTCCTCATCCCCCTCTCGCTCGGCTGGCTGCTCATCATCGCCGCCATCCAGGAGAGCCGCCTGTGGGGAGTCGCCGTGCTCCTCGCCTGCGTTCCCACCTACCTGCTCCTGCAGAGGTCCCGCCAGGTGAGCCGCCGGCGACGCGAGCTCCTTGCGGACGAGCATGAGCGGGCACGGCCGCGGCCGGCCCCCCGGCAGGTGTTGATGCGCTCGCTTCTCGAGGAAACGCCCGGAGGTGAGGACTGATGCTGCCGCCGTTGTTCGGAGGGTTCAAGGTGACGATCCGGCAGGTGTTCGAACCGAGGGTCACGACCCAGTACCCGAAGGCGAAACAGCCGAAACCCCCCCGCCTTCACGGCCGTCACGTCCTCAACCGCTACGAGGACGGCATGGAGAAGTGCATCGGCTGCGAGCTGTGCGCCGCCGTCTGCCCGGCCGACTGCATCTACGTGCGCGGGGCGGACAACCCGCCGGATGAGCCGGTTTCTCCGGGGGAGCGGTTCGGCTTCGTCTACGAGATCAACTACCTGCGCTGCATCCACTGCGACCTGTGCGTCGAGGCGTGCCCCACACAGGCCATCACGGAGTCGAAGATGTTCGAGTTCTCCTTCACGAACCGGGCGGACGCCATCTACACCAAGCGCGAGCTCGTCGTCGGAGACGACGGCAAGCCGCAGGAGCAGCCCTGGGAGGACTGGCGCAAGGAGGAGGACCGGCACACCTCCGGCTGGATGCGGGCGACCTCGCCATCGGGCTCGGCCGAGTACGAGGGTGAGGTGCAGTGGTCGGGCGAGCTGGGCTACGGCGTGCGCCCGCCCGAGGGGGGCCAGAGCGACAAGCGCGACGACGGTGCCACCGGCAACGTGTCCGTCCGAGTCGTCGAGCGGGACAAGATCTCCCGTCGCCTGGGCGGAAGGGCTCGCTGAGCGGTGCAGCTCCTCCTCGCCACGGCAACGCTCCCCGACACGATCACCTTCGCTGTCGCGGCCGCCATCTGCATCATCGGCTCGGTCGGCGTCGTCGTCTCCACCCACCCGGTGCACTCCGCCCTCATGCTCGTGATGACCCTGTTCGGCGTGGCGGTGCTCTTCGTGGAGGAGAACGCCCAGTTCCTGGCTGCGGTGCAGGTGATCGTGTACGCGGGCGCCATCGTGGTGCTCTTCCTCTTCGTGATCATGCTGCTGGGGATCGACCGCGCCGAGTCGATCGCCGCCGACCCGCTGAAGGGCCAACGCGCCACCGCCCTCGTGCTCGGGGCGCTCGTGCTCGCCGAAGTCGTCCTCCTCGGCCGCGGGCGATGGCCGACGGGCGTGCACGCGGCGGCGGGCGCCCTCAACCAGGCCGGCAAGCCGAACGTGAACGTGCTGGGCGTCTCGATCTTCACGACGTACCTGCTTCCCTTCGAGATCACGTCCGCCCTCCTCGTGATCGCCATCGTGGGTGCCGTCGTGCTCGCTCGCCGCCCGCGACGCGACGGGAGCGTTCCTGCGGTCATCGGCGACGAGGCGGACGGCGGCGCCGGCTCTCCGGCCGACGAGCTCGAGCCCGCTCCGGCCGGCGTAGGCGAGGACGTCGACGAAACGGAGTCCCCGGCATCGGGCGTGCCCGCCGGTCGAAGTGACGAAGGGAGCCGACCATGACCGTCAGCGCCGCCTGGTACCTCACGCTCGCGGCCGCCATGTTCACCATCGGTGCCATCGGCCTGCTCGTGCGCCGCAACGTCCTTGTGATGTTCATGTGCGTCGAATTGATGCTGAACGCAGCCAACCTCACCTTCGTCACCTTCGCCCGAGAGCTGAACGACATCGGAGGGCAGGCCGTCGTCTTCTTCGTGCTCGTGGTCGCCGCCGCCGAGGTGGTCGTCGGGCTCGGCATCATCGTTGCCATCTACCGGCGCCGCGTGGGCGCCACCGCCGACGACATCCATGTGATGAAGGGCTGACGGCCACGTGCTGAAGGTCGCCTTCCTCATCCCGCTCTTTCCCTTCCTGGGGTTCCTTGTGCTCACCGCCTTCGGGCGGAAGCTTGGGAACCCGCGGGCGGGATGGCTCGCCACGATCATGGTGCTGGCGTCGTTCGTGTCGGCTGTCGTCGTGTTCGCCGGCCTGCTCGGGCGGGCGACGGGGGCACGTTCCTACACCCAGACGTGGTACTCGTGGATCTCGGTCGACCGGCTGCACGTGACCGCAGGTGTCCTCATCGACCCCCTCTCGATGACGATGGCGCTCTTCGTCACGGGCGTGAGCACGCTGATCCACCTGTACTCGATCGGCTACATGGAGCACGACGAGGACTTTCCGAAGTTCTTCCTCTACCTCAACTTGTTCGTGTCCTCGATGCTCATACTCGTGCTGGCGGGGAACTTCCTCCTCACGTTCCTCGGCTGGGAGGGTGTCGGCGTCTGCTCCTACTTCCTCATCGCTTTCTGGTTCGATCGGCCGAGCGCCGCCAGCGCCGGCAAGAAGGCCATGATCTTCAACCGCATCGGCGACGCCGGCTTCCTGCTGGCGATGTTCCTCATCTTCGAGCGGACTGGAAGCCTGCAGTACGAGACCGTCTTTGCCGCCGTAGGTCACGTCGGCACGCCCTCTCTCACCGCCATCGCCCTCCTGCTCTTCCTCGGCGCCGTCGGCAAGTCGGCCCAGCTGCCGCTCTACCCCTGGCTGGCCGACGCCATGGAGGGCCCGACCCCGGTGTCGGCGCTCATCCACGCCGCCACGATGGTGACGGCGGGCGTCTACCTCATGTGCCGGATCGCCCCGATCCTCCACCTGGCGCCCGACGCCGCCCACGTCATCGCCATCGTCGGCGCCGCCACCGCATTCCTCGGGGCCACGATCGCCTGCGCGCAGGACGACATCAAGAAGATCCTCGCCTACTCGACGATCAGCCAGCTCGGTTACATGTTCCTCGCCGCCGGTGTCGGCGCCTACGTAGCTGCCATCTTCCTGATGCTCACGCATGCCTTCTACAAAGCGCTTCTCTTCCTCGGCGCCGGCTCGGTCATCCACGCCATGGACGACGAGCAGGACACGAAGCGCTTCGGTGCCCTTGCCAGGCTCATGCCGATCACGAGCGTCACGTTCCTCGTCGGCTGGCTGGCCATCGGGGGCGTGCCGCCCTTGTCCGGGTTCTGGTCGAAGGGTGACGTCCTCATGAACGCCTACGCCCTCAGCCCGCTGCTGTACGCCATCGCCGCCCTGACGGCCCTGCTCACCGCCTACTACCTCGGCCGCTGCTACCTCCTCACCTTCAGCGGGCAGCAGCGATGGTCCGAGGCGCGCCGCAGCGGCGATGGCACGCACGCCTCCTCCGCCGGGCATGCCGCCTCGGCTGCGCACCCAGCAGGGAGTGAGGGCGCCGGCCTGCACCCGCACGACCCCGGTTGGGTCATGACGCTCCCGCTCGAGGTGCTGGCCGCCGCCGCCGTGGTCGGCGGCATCATCAACCTTCCTTTCCACCCCCTCGACTTCCTGGAGCGCTGGCTGAACCCGGTCGTGGGTGCCGAACTGCTGCAGACCCACTTCTCGACCGGCGCCCAATGGGCCTTCGCCCTCGGCGACGCCGTGCTGGCCGGCTTCGGCGTGGCGATCGCCCTCGGCTTCTGGCGTCGCACGGCCGAGCATCCGGAGCTGGAGCCTTCCTTCTTCCGCCGGGCCTGGTACATCGACTGGGCCTACGACCGTTTCATCGCCGGCGGCTCGGCGGACCTCGCCCAGCTGACCGCTGACGACGTCGAGACGAAGGTGATCGACGGGGCCGTGAACGGCTTCGGCGGTTTCGTGGCCGCAAGCGGCCGCCGTCTGCGGCGGGTGCAGACGGGTTACGTCCGTAACTACGCCCTCGGACTCATGGGCGGCCTCGTCGTGGTGCTCGCCTACATCGTCGTGCGGGCGGCATCGTGAGCGGCTTCCCCTACCTCACCGTTCTCGTGCTGCTGCCGGCGGGCGCCGCCGTCGTGCTGCCGCTCCTCGTGTCGCTCGCCGCACCGTCCAACCCGGAGATCGAACGACGCCTCGTGCAGGTCGTCGGCTGGGCAGGCGTCCTCGCCACCCTCGGCATCGCCATCGCCGTGCTCGCCACCTTCGCCAGCGGTTCCGGCGGGTTCCAGCTCGTTACCAGCCACACCTGGATCTCCTCCCTCGGCATCCGCTGGACGCTCGGTGTCGACGGGATCTCGCTCTTCCTCGTCCTCATGACCGCACTGCTCTTCCCGATCGCTTTGGCGGCCGCCGGGCCGAGGCGAAACGACACGACCTTCGTCGCCTGGCTCCTCCTCCTCGAAGCGGCCTGTCTCGGGAGCTTCCTCTCCCTCGACCTGCTCGTCTTCTTCCTCTTCTTCGAGCTCACGCTCGTGCCCGTGTACTTCATCATCTCGGCCTTCGGCCACGAGCGGCGTGGATACGCCGCCGCCAAGTTCTTCCTGTACACACTCGGAGCTTCCGCCTTCCTACTCGTCGGCATCCTCTCGCTTGTCGCCATCCATGCCGGTCAAACCGGCGTGACGACCTTCGACGTCCGCGCCCTCGCCTCCACGCACCTCTCCGACACCGCCGGCGTGCTGTTGTTCCTCGCCTTCACGGCCGCCTTCGCCGTGAAGGCACCGATCTTCCCGTTCCACACCTGGTCACCGGACGCCTACCGGGAGTCCCCGGCGGCCGGCACCGTCATCCTCGCCGGCGTGATGGCCAAGCTCGGGACCTACGGCATCGTCCGCTTCGACCTCGAGCTGTTCCCGAAGGCGGTCGTGACGCTCGCTCCGCTGCTGCTCACCCTGGGAGTCATCGGGATCATCTATGGCGGGGTCGTGGCGGCGGTTCAGCGCGACCTCAAGCGCCTCATCGCCTACTCGTCGCTCGCCCATATCGGCTTCATCGTCGTCGGCGCCTTTGCCCTCACGGGGCCGGCGCTCTCGGGAGCCATCTTGCAGATGGTGAACCACGGCATCTACACAACCGCCCTGTTCCTCCTCGTCGCCATCATCTACCGGCGTTCCGGGAGCTTCTCCACGAAGGATCTCTCCGGCTTGCAGGCGAAGGCGCCCGTACTTGCCGGCATGTTCACCGTCGTCATGCTCGCCTCCATCGGAGTGCCGGGGTTGAACGGCTTTGTGGGTGAGTTCCTCATCCTTTCCGGCACCTTCCTCAGTCACCGGTGGTGGGCGGTCGCCGCCACCGGTGGCGTCGTGATCGCTGCCGTCTATCTGCTCTGGGCCTACCAGCAGGTCTTCCACGGCAAGCCGACGCCGAAGGAAGCCGGCTTCAAGGAGGTCACGTGGAGGGAGACGGCCTACATGGCGCCGCTCATCGGCCTCATCGTGCTCCTCGGCGTGTTCCCGGGACCTGTGCTGTCACGCATCACGCCCTCGGTTGACCTGCTCGTAAACCACGTCGAAGAGGTGGGGCACGTGAAGGTGCCTGCCGAGGGCCAACCGGTGACGAAGGTGGCGCTCAGGGCGAGCAGCGACGACGCCGGAGGTGCGCCATGAACCTCCTCTCCGTGGCGGTCATCCATACCCCCCACGTCGACTACACGGCCATAATGCCCGAGCTCATCTGCCTCGGCGGCGCCCTCGTGCTCCTCCTGACAGGGGCGCTCAACGTCCGTCAGATCCCGACGGTCGTCTACACGGCCATGACGGTCGCCATCTCCGTCGCTGCCCTTGTCAGCTCGCTCGTCCTCTGGCACATCGTCCAGCTGCACGGCGCCTTCGCGGCGGTGGCGAAGTCGCTCGCCATCGACGGCTTCTCCACCGCCTTCGTCGTGCTCTCGTCGTGCATCCTGATCGTCGCCGCCCTCGTGGCCGACGGCTACCTGCGTCGCGAGGAGATCCATGGCCCCGAGTACCATGCCCTCGCCCTGCTGGCGGCGTCCGGGGCGATGTTCATGGCGGCCGCCAACGACCTGATCGTCATCTTCCTCGGACTCGAGATCATGTCGATCCCGCTCTACATCCTCGCCGGCCTCGACTTGCGCAGGCAGGAGTCGGGCGAGGCCGCCATGAAGTACTTCGTCCTCGGCGCCTTCTCCTCCGCGATCTTCGTCTACGGCATCGCCCTCACCTACGGCGCCACCGGCTCGACGAACCTGGCGGAGATCGCCTCCTACCTCGCCACCAACGTGCTCACCTCCAACGGCCTGTTGTTGGCGGGACTCGCCCTCCTCCTCGTCGGCTTCGGCTTCAAGATCGCCGCCGTGCCCTTCCACATGTGGACGCCGGACGTCTACCAGGGGGCGCCCACACCGGCGACGGGCTTCATGGCGGCCATCGCCAAGGTGGGTGGGTTCGCCGCCTTGTTGCGGGTGTTCTTCTCGTCGTTCAACACCCTTGCGATCGACTGGAAGCCGCTCCTGTTCGTCCTGGCCATCCTCACGCTCGTGACCGGCGCTGTCCTCGGTCTCGTGCAGCGCGACATCAAGCGCATGTTGGCGTACTCCTCCATCAACCACGCCGGCTTCGTCCTGCTCGGCTTGCAGGCGGCGGCTACCTCCGGCATCGCCGCCAGCCTGTACTACGTCTTCGTCTACGCCTTTCTCGTCCTCGGCAGCTTCACCGTGATCGCCCTCGTGAGCTCCCGCGGAGACCGGGATCACCTCATCGAGAATTACCGGGGACTCGGTCGGCGTCAGCCCGTGCTGGCTCTGAGCTTCGCCATCCTCCTGTTGGCACAGGCGGGCGCGCCGTTCACGACGGGCTTCTTGGCCAAGTTGTACGTCGT
>Ga0187879_10000250_pt1 | contig 37686 bp, 37 predicted proteins | sample June2016WEW_19_1_FD_132423 | JGI IMG/M metagenome (GOLD analysis project Ga0187879, IMG submission 132423) | Peatland microbial communities from SPRUCE experiment site at the Marcell Experimental Forest, Minnesota, USA - June2016WEW_19_10 | ecosystem: Environmental > Terrestrial > Soil >... | reverse complement strand
GCGCTGGGCGATACTCGCGCCGATCGCGTTCCTGCGCGGCACGCTCGAGGCCGTGGCGGCCGGGGCGGTGTTCGCGCTGATCAAGATCATCAGCGATCCGCCCGCGATAGCGCGCCTGCCGGTGGTTTCAAGGGTCGCGGCGATGCTGCCCTGGCGCAGCGCTCAGGCCCAGGTCGTCGCGCTGACTGGACTGGTCGCGCTCTTTTATCTGGTCAAGAACCTGTTTGCCCTCGGCATGGAATACTTCAGCCACACGGTCGAGGGTGAATCGCTGGTGGCGCTCAAAAGTACGATGATGAGGGGCTATCTGGCGATGCCCTACCCGTTCTATCTGCGCCGCAACTCCGCCGATCTTATCTGGAACGTCGACACCGCGGTGGACCGGGTTTGCGAGGAAGTGATGTCAGCGGCGGTCGCCGTGGTGTCGGAAATTCTGACCGCCGCGAGCATCGCCGCGGTGCTGGTCTATACCGCGCCAAAGATCACCCTGATCGCCGGATGCCTTCTGGGCGGCGGACTCGTCCTGCTGTTGCAGCTCACGCGCGCGTTGGCAAGTCGCTACGGATACGGGCTGGACCGGCTGTCACGGGCCATTCTCCGCGATCTCCAGCAAACCTTCGGCGGAGTCAAGGAGATCAAGGTGCTCGGCCGCGAAGAGTTTTTTGCCGGCGTGCTCGAACAGAAACTGCGCGGCATCCTGAAACTCGGATACCTCGCCAAGACCATGGCGGCCAGCGCGCCGCTGTTCACCGAGACCCTGTTTGTGGGCGGGGCGCTGGTAGTCATCGCGCTGCTGAGCGCGAAGGGTGCGGTCCGCAGCGAAGGGCTGCCATTGCTGGCGCTGTTCTCCTATGCCGCGTTCCGGATCGTTCCGTCCGTCAACCGGATCGCGTGGCGGGTCAACCAGATCCGCGGCGCCGCGCGCTCGGCCAACAATCTCCACGACGACTATCGGCTCATCGCCGACCTCGAGCGCGGTAACGCGGACGGTGATGACGGACATGCTGTGATGCTCCACACTGCAATCGAATTCGAGCGCGTGTCGTTTGCCTACGCCGAGGCTGAGCATCCGGCGCTACATGAGATCTCGCTGACAATTCGCCGCGGCGAATCAATCGGGGTCGTCGGACCCTCCGGCGCGGGCAAGAGCACGCTCGCCGACCTGCTGGTCGGACTGCTGCGTCCTTCGTCCGGACGCATTCTGATCGACGGCCAGGACCTGTTCGATCGGCGGTTCGCGTGGAAGCATCGGGTCGGCTACGTACCCCAGTCAATCTTTCTGCTCGACGACAGCCTGACCCGCAACATCGCGTTCGGCTTTGCCGACGCCGAGATCGACCTCGACCGCGTGCGCGCCGTGGTCCGGATGGTGCAACTCGAGCAGTTGGTCGCCACGCTGCCGGCCGGCCTCGGCACCGTGGTCGGTGAACGCGGCGTTCGCTTCTCCGGCGGCGAACGGCAACGCGTCGGGATCGCCCGCGCCCTCTATCACGATCCCGACCTGCTGGTATTCGATGAGGCCACCTCCGCCCTCGACCAGGCCACCGAGGCCGAGGTGACGGGCGCGATCGAGTCGCTCCAGGGCCGCAAGACTCTGCTCGTGATCGCCCATCGCCTGGCCACGGTCAAGCATTGCGATCGGCTGGTCTTCATCGCCGACGGCCGGATCCGCGCGTGCGGCCGCTACGAGGAGTTGATGCGCGACGTTGGCGAATTCCGCCGGATGGCGACCGCGGGCGAAACTCGCCCTGCTGGTTGAGCAGGCCGATCGTTGAAGCGGAGTGCAACGGTATGGCATCAACCGGCGCCAAATTCGTGATCGGCACACCAACCGTGAGGCGCAAGCGCGACTATCCGCTCGAGCCATCAACGAAGAGACATGAATTTCATTGCCGATCCAGATGATCTGCTCTTGATCACTGGCGCTAACGGATTCGTTGGGCCCCGGGTTGTTCAGAGCCTTCTGAATCTTGGCTTTCGCAATCTACGCTGTTTCGTCAGACCCACTGGCGATCTAACAAAGCTCGAAGCGTTTCTGGGAGACAAGAACGATGTACGAGTCGAGGTGGTGCGTGGAAACCTTCTTTCCCTCAAGGAATGCATCGCCGCCACCAAAGATGTGGCCGTTACTTTCCATCTGGCGGCCGGCCGAGGCGAGAAGTCCTTCCCTGATGCGTTTCTCAATTCAGTGGTGACGACTCGCAATTTGCTCGAAGCCTCGCTCGTTCACCAGTGCTTGCGGCGCTTCGTCAACATCAGTTCGTTTGTGGTATACGACAACATGGCAAGAGCTGGATCCAGCCTCTTGGATGAAACTTGCCCGCTCGAACAGCCCGCGCAGCGCCGCGGTGAAGCCTATTGCTTCGCTAAGGTCAAACAGGATCAGGTGGTGATGGACTACGCGAACAGATTCTCCATTCCTTACGTCATCGTACGGCCAGGATATGTCTACGGCCCTGGCAACCAGGCTATTTCCGGGCGCGTCGGGATCGATACATTTGGCATATTTCTGCATTTGGGTGGATCCAATCCAATACCGTTCACCTACGTGGAGAACTGCGCTGACGCGATTGCACTGGCCGGTGTCACCCAAGGCGTAGATGGCGAAATATTCAACGTCGTAGACGACGAATTACCCTCCAGCCGCCGATTCCTCCGCCTGTATAAGAAGAACGTCAAACAGTTTACATCGCTTTACGTTCCGCACGTAGTCAGCTATTCGCTGTGCTGGTTGTGGGAGCGGTATTCGGCGTGGTCCGAAGAGCAATTGCCCCCGGTTTTCAACCGTAGCCGCTGGTATGCCAACTGGAAAAAGACCCGTTACAGCAACCAAAAGTTGAAAGCACGAGTGGGATGGACCCCGAAGGTCTCGACCTCGGCCGGACTGGCGCTCTTTTTTGAAGGCTGCCGCCAGGGAGCGCCGCGTGCTTAAGGTCGGCATCGTCGGGTGCGGAAAGATTGCGGACAGTCACGCGTCCCAAATTAAGCGGATCGAAGGATGTGAAATCGTTGGAGTCTGCGACCGGGAGCCGTTGATGGCGCAGCAACTCTACGAGAGATTTCCGATCCGGGCCTACTATCGCGATGTGACAGAACTTCTAGCGCAAGCTCAACCTGACCTGGTTCACATCACGACGCCGCCCGACAGTCACTACGACATCGCAAGAACGTGTCTGGAATGGGGATGCCATGTTTATGTCGAAAAGCCGTTCACTGTGCATGCGTCTGAAGCTGAAGCGCTCATCGGGCTCGCGGAAAGAAAGGGTCTGAAGATTACTGCCGGGCATGACGATCAGTTTCGGCCTGCCACGCGACGGATGAGAAAGTTGGTCCAAGCCGGCTTCCTTGGTGAAGGGCCGGTCCACATGGAGAGCTACTACGGCTATGAGATCAGCCGCTCGGGCTATGCGGGTGCGCTGCTGGGCGATAAGCAGTATTGGGTTCGCAAGCTTCCGGGCAAACTACTGCACAACATCATCAGTCATGGCATTGCGAGGATCGCGGAGTTCCTCACCACGGATTCGCCCGAAGTCATGGCCTATGGATTTACGAGCCCGCAGTTGAGGAGCATGGGCGAATCCGAGATCATCGACGAGCTGCGGGTCATCATCGCCGAGGAGCAGCGCACAACCGCGTACTTCACCTTCTCGTCACAGATGAGACCCTCGCTGCACCAGTTCCGCGTCTATGGCACGAAGAACGGTCTCGTTCTGGATCAGGATCAGGAGACGCTGGTCAAACTTCGAGGCGCCAAATTTAAGAGCTACGCAGAAACATTCGTACCGCCATTGATCATGGCGGACCAGTATTTGAAAAGCCTGTTCACGAATCTCAAGATTTTTGCCGCACGCGATTTCCATATGAAGTCCGGAATGAAATACCTGATCGAAGCGTTCTACCGGTCCATCGTCGACGGCGCTCCCGATCCGATCCCCCACCAGGAGATTGTACGGACGGCACGGATCATGGACGCAATCTTCGCGCAACTGGAACTGAAACATCTAGACGGGAATGCGCGATATTCTGACCCGCGAGCGACCGCCGAGTGATCGCATTTGCGGACTGCGGCGGCGTAGCGGCTATTAATCGCGATTCACCGGGAAAGTGGCGACCGGAGGAGTCGGGCCGGCTGATTTTCTCAACACGCGACCGAGGTAGCGCACCTTGGCGAGATTCGAGGGCGCATAAGTAAGCGCTCGGAGCACCGCATACGCGCGCATATCGAGGCGGACGGGGGCGGCCTTCAACACGACGACTTCCGCCCAAATGTCCGACAGTATCCATCTGATATAGCGTCGGTTAGCGCGCCCGTTCACTTGCGTGGCGGTCTCAATCTGAGTGCAAAGTTCGCGCACGTCTGATAGCGGCGATGCGGCGCGAGAAAGTCTCTTACCTGCGATCCATCTTATCTGTTGCCGCACCCATGGATACTGGACGCTGGAGGGATATGCCCGAAGTGCTTCGAGCAAAGCATTCCAGGCCTGCGTGAATTCGCCTACTAGCACAAACGCAGTGCCGGCACTTAATGTAACTCGAATCGGTACCTCATCGCGCAATTTCCGATTTGGGGCTGAGTCGGGAAGCATCGCGAGGGCTTTCTCGATGACTCGAGCGTGGTTTTTTGCGCCGACGCCGCTCGAAGTCGAGCTGAGCCATAATCCGAGCGGTGAGAGGTTGTAGACCGTGACCGGCCTCGGCTCAAAGAGAAATTGAAAGTGGAAAGCCAGGCGCAGTGACATGTCATAATCTTCATGCGTCGTCAGGGTTTCATCGAACAAGCCAGCCCGGTCAAAAGCTTCGCGACGAACAAGCATGCTCGCAAAATGGCCAGCGAAGTTTTCCCTGAGCATCGGCTCAAAAACCCAACCTGATGGCGCTCGTGACACCTCTGGACCTAACTCGTCTGCTCCCCCACTGCGTTGGATAACCTGGCTGTAGAGCACTCCGACTTGTGGGCTCCCCGTAAGCAAAGGGACCTGAACACGCAGCTTGTGCGGTAGCCAGGTGTCATCGGCGTCGAGATTTGAAATGAACTGACCGGTACTCTCCCGGATGCCCGCATTCCGAGCGGCCGCGACCCCTTGCCTGCGAGGGAGGCGCAGATACCGGACCCGAGGAAAGCGCTGCACCACCTCCGCCGTCGAATCGGTAGACGCGTCGTCGGCGACAAGCACCTCGACATCAAATAACTCGCCGGCTGCTTCCTGAGTCAGGATCGAATCAATCGCGTTCGCGATACAATGGCCGTGGTTGTAAGTCGGGATGATTGCACTAACGAGAGGTTTCGGCGTTTTCACTTGCGTATCAGTGCCCTCAAACCTTTTATCGCCGGACAAAGCTCAGCGAAATGGCCCTTGTGATCTAAACCGGGATTTCCGTTTTTACGCTCCGATTCCAACTCGCGGTGTAGACCAAACAGCCTCTTCCGGCAAGGTTTAGCCCGGTTTGGTCCACGGTGCTTCCAAGGGCGCCGGGAAGGGATCGGTTTCGCAACGGATGGGCACGCCACGCCCGGTTTATCCCGCCGGCAACGGCAGCGCCGCGATCTTCCGCAACATACCGGCAAACAGCCGGCGCGTCACATGCCCCTCGGCCAGCAGCAACCAATAGTAACGCGCATGCTTGATCAACCGCCCGCCGGTTTTCACCAACCGCGGCTGCAAGTCAAACGCTCTGACTGGCTCAATTCGCTCGAAGCGCGCGCCGGCCGTAGCAGGTCATAAGCCTGGCGATACGAGGCCAGGGCGAACAAGGACAGCAGCCAGATCAGGCGGCTCCCATAGCGCGCTGAGGGTCGGGACAAAGCTCCTGAGACGAACGAATTAACCAGCACCGCGCAAGCGATAGTAACCAGCAGTTCCGTCTGCAGCCATTGTCCGCGCTTGGCGAAGAGCAGGCCCATCGCACAGCCATACAGAAAGCTCAAAATCAGGGCCGCCCTATGCAGGCGATTGAGATTGTACAAATGGGCCAACTCGCCGCGGCTCTGCCGTGAATTCTCGAACGCGCCGTATTCCGATGGATAGTAAGTACGTATTTCGTCGCTCGTGTTCTGCCGATTTCCATAAGTTTTATAAGATGCGAAACCGTATCCTGTTCCTGTGCGGACTTCGACAACTTGCCGGGCGGTGTTCTTAAGAGCGCTCTTCAGAGTCCAAAGCGGAAACCGCATGATAGTATGTACGACGATCTCTCGCCCCTCCCGGCGGTAGCCAGCAAACCACCCGACCTTTCTGAACGGACTATCTGGCGACCAGAGAAACTCGTCAGAGTCGTTCGGCAAGCGGTCAATATATTCACACAGAGCATAACCGCGTTGCGGACAGGCTTCCCGCAGATAGCTGACGGCTTGCCCATCAGCCACCAGCCGCGCCAATTGAAACGCGTATCCATTGACCGAGAAGGCTGCTTCGCCCAGCGTGAAGTAGTTCACGGCCATCATAAGTAACAGGGCCACAGCTATCGGCAGTGCCGGCAGAATCAGATTCGGTGGTGGTATTTGGGGCCGCTTGCGGCAAGCGATCCGGACCAGCACGGTCATCAGGAGCAGGCCTACGGCCATGGGTAGATGCGAGAAGTGTACGGTGGCAGCAACGACTGTCAGCGCGAAGATATACCCCAGCTCCGCGGGTCTCAGGCGCCGAGAGCAGAACGCCAGAAGGAAGAAGCACAGGACCAAGTACCGACGTGAAAACGTCGGGCATGATAAAGCCCGTGCACCACGGCAGGCAGGTCAGTACGCAGAGTAGAGCGGTAATTGCGATGAAGGCTGCCGCTGACGCGATCCCGAAGACGACGCGCAGGATCAGTCGAAGCAAGTGGGCTTCGATCAGCGATTGAATGAATACCACCAGCCAAAGCGAGCCTGCCAGGCGTCCCGAGGCGAGGAACAGAGAGTAAAAGAAGCTGCGATAGCCGATGTTAACCGGACGGAGGTAGCCCGAGGTGTCCGGGTCTAACAGCGGGTATCCGTTGTAGATGGCAGCGCCGGAGAGTAACAGCGCGGCTGCAAAAAGAGTGGCCGCCGCCCACGATTTTTCCAACCCCGCCTGAGCCGCCCGCTTCATCATCGGGGCGTCAACTGCGCTTTCCTTACACGTTTCAGCATCGACGAGTTGCCGCAGATCGTCAACGTGCTGCTCGCCAGTCTGACAATCACGGGGTGGCAGTCGGTTCAACCGACAGCCTCCAGGTAGTTCTGCGCCCAGTTCGCGCACATCCCCAGCGCAGTTCGATTAGCCTCCCGGGCCATCGAAGCGCAGCGCTCAGGATGCTCGTAGAGTCTTGCGATGGCTCCGGCAAGATCCTCTGCGCTATCAGGCGCGAAGAATTCAATCGCGTTGCTGTCGAAGTACTGCGTGATCGGATCGAGGCGCGCCGCCGCGATTGGCACGCCGAGCATCGCGAACTCCATCAACTTGACTGGTAACATAATCTGATTTGCGGCGTTGTTGCGAGGCGGTACCAAGCCGACTGAACAATCGTGCAGAAGCGGCGGCAGTTGTTCGATTGGAAGCGGGCGCTCGAAACGAATCAGAGAGTCAAGCCCTAATTTGCGGCTGAGCCTTTTGGAATCTTCGAGACCGTCGCCCCGGCCGATCAGCAACAGCTCGATTTCCGGTATCTTATGGCGCAGGAGATGAACCGCCCGAAACGCGATTTCTAACCCATGGCGCGCCGCGATTGTGCCATGATAAACGAGGCGAAACTTGCCCGGACGCTCGAGTGGCTGGTGGCTGTATCTGAAGAGATCTGAGTTGGGGGCGTTCAGCACGACACGCAGTTTGCGTGCTGGAATCCCCGCCGCCTGAAGCCTGCGCGCGTGCAGATCATGCGTCGCTAACACCCGGTGAGCAAGCCATGCACTGACCCGTTCCTCGAGCATCAAAAATCTCTGGCCCAGGGAGCCATTGGGCCGCCCAAATTTGACGTTGTAGAGCTCAGGCAGAGGATCGTGCACGTCCAGAACAATTCTGGCGCCCAACAATCTTGGTATCAGCACGGACAGCACCAGGAAATCAGGCATGTTGCAGGCGATCGCGAGATTGTAGCGACGGTGGAAAGAAAGCCGAGCCGCCGCGACCGCCGCCTTCGTTAAGAAACCCAAATAACTGTAAACGTACCGCAACGGGCTGCTGCCCCGATAGCGCGGTAGCGCGATACCTAAGAGGTTCACCATGTCGCCGGACGCCTCCAAGTCTTCGTCCAAGCAGATGACATCCACCGCGTAGCCGTTTTCTGTCAGCACGCGAACCTGATTCTTGACTCTAGCGTCGCTGCGATAAGTGAGGTAGCCGACGATTAGGGCGCGCTTCTTCGCGGCCTCTGCCGGGTCGGAACTCCGACCGGCGTGAAAACACTCGACTTTTGAAGATCCTATACTCAAAGGATCGGCCCAACGTTCGGCATGTCGATGATCCTTACTCCCGGTCTGCCTCTCGCCGCCGCCGGCAAACTCGAACTCCAGATTGCGACCGCGCCACTATCTGCTCGCGCAACGATAAGCAGGATCGAGCGCGAGAAGCGAAACGTCGCGCTGCGCAATATAGAGGCTATCGCGACAGCCTTCAACCCGAGCCCGCGGGCCCTTTCGTTGTACCTTGCCTACGGTCTTTCTTGCAGATCGTCGAGTTTACTTATCCCGCCCCTCAAGAGGCCGTTTCAGACCATCGGGCCGGGTCCATCCAGTCGGCGAAGGTCTTACATTCGGACCTGATTTTCGGTAACGACAGCTCGTGGACTTGCCCCGTCGTCAGAGTGTAGCTTACATCTCACCGAGCTTGATCAACCATGCGGAACGTACTCGAGCGGCCCCCCGGTTCCCGATGCAACCCTCCGATCAAGCGTTTTCTCGACATTGTTCTGGCCAGCGCGATCATGGTCGCCGCCAGCCCTGTAATCTTGCTTACCGCGCTTGCGATTTGGCTGATCGACGGGAGGCCGATTCTGTTCCGCCAACTTCGCGCCGGAATGAACGGCTGCCCGTTTGAACTGCTCAAGTTCCGCACGATGAGGCCCGCCGCGGGCGACAAGTCGCATCGCGACTACGCAAGCCGGTGGATTGAGGAAGACAAGCCATTCACGAACGGCGACCGGATGCTGTTCAAGATCGCCAAGGATCCCAGGGTCACGCGGCTGGGCGCATTCCTGAGGCGCTTTAGTATCGACGAGCTGCCGCAGATCGTCAATGTGCTGCGCGGCGAAATGAGCATGGTCGGCCCGCGCCCAGCTATTCTCTACGAAGTCGAGATGTATCAGGTCCGGCATCGGCGCCGCCTCGACGCATTGCCCGGCCTGACCGGGTTGTGGCAGGTCAGTGGACGCAATCGCCTCTCCTTCGATGAGATGGTAAGCCTGGACATCGAATACATCGAGCATTGGTCGCTCGAGCGCGATCTTCGGATTCTTGTCCGCACTCCGATCGCCCTTCTCCGCGGTGGCGTTTGAGTGGTATATCGGTGCTTGTGAAGGTGACTGCGGCCAGACCGGAACCGAGCGAAGAGCTGAGCGGAATCGGCGTGGTCGGGCTCGGTTATTGGGGGCCGAACTTGCTTCGCACCCTGCACGAGCTGCGATGCTCCCGGAGAATAGTGGCCTGCGATGTCGACGCCCAAGCTCTCATGCGCGTGGAGCGTCTTCACCGGGATGTTGAAGTAAGCGCTCGATTCGACGACCTGCTCGAGGATCCCGAAATCGAAGCCGTGGTGATCGCGACGCCGGCGAGCACGCATTTTACGATCGCGAAACAGGCGCTGACGGCGGGCAAGGCGGTACTGGTTGAGAAGCCGCTTGCTACATCGTTCGCGGATGGGGCGGAACTGGTAAGAATCGCGCGCGAGCGCAAGAGCGTGCTGATGGTCGGGCATATCTTTGAGTACAGCCGGCCGATCGCAAAAGTCGCCGACATCGTCAGGTCAGGCGAACTGGGTGAAATTGTCCACATCAATTTCGTCCGTGCCAGCCTCGGTCTTCTCCACCACGACGTGAATGTGGTGTGGGACCTTGCCACTCATGACGTCTCGATCGCAATGAGATTGATGGGCGGGATGCCAACGGCGGTCGGATGCCAGGGCCAGAGCCATTGCCGGTGCGGAGTCGAAGACGTAGCGATGCTCACGTTGCGGTTTCCCACCAACGTGATCGTCTTCATCTACGTGAGCTGGCTCGGTGCGCTCAAGACTCGCCGGGCCACTATCGTCGGCTCGAAGAAGACGCTGCTCTTCGACGACGTGGCGGTTCACGACAATATCCGGCTGTACGACAGAGTGGTGGCTCCCAACCCGCTCGACGGCGATTACGGCAAGTTTCGGAGATCCGAGCGGCAAAAGGAGATCGCGCCCGCGCGGCTCCAGGAATCCAGACCGCTCGACATGGAGTGCCGGCATTTCGTCGACTGCGTACTGACCGGAAGCACCCCGCGGACCGACGGACTTTCGGCCCTTCGCGCGGTGAGCGTACTTGAGGCCGCCAACCTCTCGCTCCAGCAGCGAGGCGCGATGGTACCGATACGCCCAGCCGACGTGTAGCGTGATGGCGACCCGACGGAAGTTTCCTCGCAACGTTGCGGTCGCCGATGACGTCAGACTCGGCGAGAACGTGCGGCTGGCGCCGTTCGTGAACCTTTATGGATGCGAGGTCGGTGACGAAACCAGCATTGGCGCCTTCGTCGAGATCCAAAAGGCGGCGAAAATCGGCCGCCGGTGCAAAATCTCCAGCCACAGTTTCATCTGCTCCGGAGTCGTAGTCGGCGACGGAGTGTTCATCGGCCATGGCGTGGTATTTATCAACGACCGCCATCCGCGTGCGGTGAACGCTGACGGATCAATCCGAAGCGAGGGTGATTGGTGCCTGGAGCCAACCGTAGTGCGGGCGGGAGCGTCTATCGGCAGTGGCGCAGTGATTCTGTGCGGCGTCACGATCGGCGAGCATGCCTTGGTAGGAGCGGGAGCCCTGGTGACGCACGATGTACCGGCAAACGGATTGGTGGTGGGCCAATCCGCGCGCGCGTTGGCCCGGACTCGATCAGCGCAGGCTTGGCGGCTGCAATCTGCGACGCGCAAGTGACGGATCGCAATCTGGGTTGGTAGTCGGAGTCGGAGAAGTCGGGGAGCCGCTCGGCCAAGTGCTCGAGCGCCGCATGTCGGTGCTACGGCTCGACCTCGAACCGCGCGACCTGCCCGATCAAATAGAATGTGATGCACATCTGTTTTCCGTTTCACAACAGCGCACAGTTCACGGCCGCGGTCGTTGACCTCATCCGCCGCTTCGATCCTCAAGTGACGATCATCAACAGCACTGTGGCGCCCGGCACCACAGTGGCGGTGGCGCGGGCTGCGGTCTGTTACAGCCCGGTCCGCGGCAAGCACGCGGAGATGGCCAAGGCGCTGCTGCATTACGTCAAGTTCGTGGCCGGAACGGAAGCGCGCGCCGTCGATGCGGCCGTCGAGCATTTCAACGCCGTAGACATGAAGATTCGGCGCGTGTCAACTGCCGATACCCTCGAGCTCGCCAAGCTGGCGGAGACCAACCTACTTCGGTCTCTGCATCGCTTTTGCGCAGGAGTTGAAACGTTACGCGCAGGTGACCGGAGCCAGCTACGACGAAGCAGTCCGCTTTTTCGAGGAGATCGAGTTCCTGCCGCGTCAGACCTATTTTCCGGGAATAATCGGCGGCCATTGCGTCATTCCCAACATCGGCCCTGCTCATTGGAGTCGCGCGTTCGCCACTGCTTGAGGCTGTGCTCGATTCAAACCGCCGCCGCACCGAGGAGATCGCTGCCGAGCAACCGCCCAGCCGCGGGGCCGGCGCTGATGAACCGTGAACGGGGGTGGATGATCTTCACTCGTAAGCCGGAGGAAGACTTGTCCGAATACATTGCGATAACGCCGGGCAGGGGACGAGGCGCGGTTGCTGCCGCGACTGATTGCGTGCATGGCGGCTCAGACTCAGTGTGGCGTTGAAGAGGCTGACCAAAACCGGGCCCAAACCTTGCCGAGAGAGGCCGTTTGGTCTAGTTCTCTCGCTTGATGCCGGGAAACCCTCACAGGCCTTCGCAGGAAGTGTGTAGTCGCTTCGTGGAAAACGTGCTGAGGCGAACGCGATGGCGCAACCGCCGCTGATTTCGTCGGGAACAGTAGACATTGCGCCTCAGCGGCCACTGATGCTCGGCGGCTTCGCCAAGCGAACTGAGCCATTTCGTGGCGTTGCGGACCGGCTCGAGGCAAATGTGCTCGTCGTGAGAGGAGTTTCTTCGCGGGCCGTGATCGTTACCACCGATCTGCTCTACCCCGGCGAAACGCTTAAGGGCTCTTTTATTGGAGAACTTGGGTCTCACCGAGAAAGCCGAGGAGTTGTTTTTGTCTGCATCACATACGCACTTCGCGCCCATGACCGCGCCCGGTTATAAGCGGGTTGAAAGAAGCTCTGACTTGAGCTGCGCAGATGAGGGCCGCAAGCTCAAGTTGCCGAGCTGGCGGGCGGGTGGAGCGCGCACGATCCGCCGGATCAGCGGGCGATGGAGCAGATGGTGCTGGAATTTCTTTCAACTTGAAATCCCGGAACGGGTGAAGCCAAGGATACCGGGCATGAACATTTGCGGCAGGGAAGTTAAGATCAAGGGGCGACTGTGCCGAATTGCGCAGCTCGACGCGGATGACTACAAGTTTCTGGACGATCCTGAAGCGGCGCTTCGCGAACTGCGCAAATCCGGGCTGCGGATTGACCTCTTTACGTTCATGCAGAAATTGCCTGAGACCACTCCGAAGTACAGTTATCCGATGGAGTGGGACAGCATGGCTGTCCTGAAGGTCTCCACATTCGAACACTGGTGGACCAGGCAGATTCGGAAAAATACACGAAACAAAGCCAAGCAAGCGGAAAAGAAGGGGGTTGTGATCCGGGAAGTTGCCTTTGACGATACACTCGCCCGGGGAATCTGCGAGATCTATAACGAGTGCCCCGTTCGGCAGGAAAGGCGGTTTCCACATTACGGGAAGAGTCTAGAAACCGTGCGTGAGTTGAGTGCGACTTATCTTGCTTCGAGCGTCTTTGTCGGAGCTTACGTAGACGACGAGCTGGTTGGTTTCATTAAGTTTGTGGTTGACGACACCGGGACTCAGGCCGGAATGATGCACATGATCTCGATGATCCGGCACCGGGATAAGTCGCCCATGAATGCGCTGGTGGCACAAGCGGTACGTTCTTGTGCCGACCGACGTATCTCCTACCTGGTTTGCGAGAAATTTGCCTACGGGAAAAAGACGCAGAGCACCCTGAGCAGGTTTAAAGAGCGAAACGCATTCGAACGCATAGACATACCGCGGTATTACGTGCCGCTGACTCACTGGGGCTCGCTCGCCCTGAGCATTAAGCTACACCATCGACTGGCTGATCGTCTGCCGGAACCCCTGGCGGCAAGGCTGCGCGAACTGCGCGGTGCCTGGTACCGTAGATTTCAACCGGAATCCGGCGTGAGAGTATGGCGCTAGGGCTGTCCATAACGGCGCGGGCGCGAGAAGGGGGTGCGTTTTTGCGTCCAACCCTGCCTTTTGGATAGCTTTCGACGCAACGCAGGGGGGCCTCGTGAGCTTCGAATAGCCTCGGTTCGACGACGCTGACGACTCTTTTCACGCCCGATTCAGGTTCAATTGAGAGCGGAATCAATCCAGGAGAACAAGAATTGCCCGGAATCGTCGGCGTTATCACAAATCGTCCAGGGGCGAGCGCAGAGAGCGAACTGCACCAGATGCTGGAATCGCTTCGTCACGAGTCCTTTTATACCACCGGTACTTGGAGTGATCCCGCACAGGGCGTTTACGTAGGTTGGGTGGCGCGGGAGGGTTCCTTTGCCGCCGCAATGCCACTGCAGAATGAGCATGGCGACGTCACTCTGGTTTTTTCAGGAGAAGAATTCCGCGAACCGGGGACTATCGAGGCGCTCCGTGCAGCTGGCCATGCGGTCGAAACAGATGGCCCGAACTATTTAGTGCACCGGTATGAAGAGGAACCGGACTTTCCCAAGCGATTGAATGGCCGGTTTCAAGGTCTGGTCGCCGACCGAGCGCGCGGGACGGTGAAGCTGTTCAACGACCGGTACGGTTTGCAACGGATCTATTACCATGAAGCGAACGATGCCTTCTACTTTGGAGCAGAGGCAAAGGCAATCCTGAAGGTGCGCCCGGAGCTACGCGTCACCGATCCGCGCGGTATGGGAGAATTCATTGTTTGTGGTTGCGTGCTCGAAAACCGAACGCTCTTTTCGGGCGTCCATGTCCTCCCTCCTGGAGCGGCCTGGTCCTTCCGCGGTGGAACTCTCGAGAAGAAGGCCACTTATTTCGAGCCGCGAGAATGGGAACAAGAAGAGCCGTTCAAGCCGGAGGCATACTTCGCCAATCTGCGTGATGTTTTCGTGCGCAATCTGCCGCGCTATTTTGATGGTAACGAGAGGGTTGGGGTTTCGCTCACCGGCGGGCTGGACACGCGCATCATCATGGCATGGAGCAAGGCGTCACCGGGGTCTCTGCCGTGCTACACATTTGGCAGTATGTACCGCGACAATGAGGACGTGCGCCTGGCGCGCCACGTGGCAAAGATTTGTGGCCAGTCACACCACGTGATCACTACCGGTAAGGAATTCCTCTCACAATTCTCCCGGTACGCCGAGCGCACCATTTACCTGACGGACGCGACCGTGGACCTTGGCCGTTCGCCGGATCTGTATGTGAACGAGAAGGCTCGAGAGATAGCTCCGGTGCGGATGGTGGGAACGTTCGGCAGCGAAATGCTTTTGCACGCGGTAATGTTTAAGGCGGTGGAGCCTGTTGCAGGGCTTTACCAGACGGAACTCTTGCCGCAGATTCATGCAGCCAGAAAGACTTACGACGCAATCCGCCAGGGTCATCGGGTTACGTCTGTCGCTTTCCGCCAATCGCCGTGGCATCACTCTGGCGTGCTTGGCTTGGAGCAGACCCAAGTAACTGTCCGCACTCCGTATCTCGACAACGATTTCGTCAAGACCGTGTACAAAGCGCCGGGCCCGGTTGCGATCAACGAAGAAGCCAGATTGCGACTGATTCGAGAGGGGAACCCCGCCCTTGCGAATTTGCGCACCGATCGCGGCATCGGCGGCGTGAACAGCCTCTTTACCCGCGCCACGCTCGAGTTTCTATTCAAGGCTGAATACGCCTACGATTACGGCATGCCGCAGTGGGTTGCGCAAATGGACCATATGTTTGCCAAGTTTCACCTTGAACGTCTCTGGATCGGCCGCCACAAGACCTTTCATTTTCGAGTGTGGTATCGCGACGAGCTGGCAAACTATGTCCGTGAGATGCTCCTGGACCGACGCTCTCTCGCACGTCCCTATCTCAAGCCAGAATCAGTCCGAACCATTGTCAGGGGCCATCTCAAAGGCAACCGCAATTACACTACGGAGATTCACAGGCTCCTGACGTTGGAACTTACGCACCGACTCTTACTCGACTCGTGATGAACCGCCGTGCGAAGCCGACTCGGATTTGGCCAACAGGACAATAAATGAGCAGCAGCTCGTTGGCCACCCTGGTCTGCGCGATCGGCGTCCTGGGACTTTTTTATCTGGATCGCGACAAGTCCGTCCAGACTTCCAAAGCGCTTTGGATCCCGGTGATTTGGCTGTGGATCAACGGGTCGAGACCCGTCTCCATGTGGCTCGGGATGACCCCGGCGAGCAACAGCGCTAGCAACCTTCTACAAGGCAGCCCGATTGACCGAGCGATTTTAGCAAGCCTAATGGCCCTTGGCCTCATCGCGCTGATCCCCCGCCGCGGCAGGATCACTCACCTGCTCAAGGAAAGTTGGCCGATCCTGCTGTACTTTTGCTTTTGTCTGGTTAGCGTGTTGTGGTCGGACTTTCCCCGCGTAGCGTTCCGGCGATGGACCAAAGGGATCGGCGACCTGGTGATGGTGCTCATTGTTGTAACGGACACGCGGCCCAATGCGGCGTTAGAGCGCCTGATTTCCCGCGTCGGATTTCTTTTTATGCCCGCTTCTGTACTTTTGATCAAGTATTACCGGGATTTGGGCACATACCACGCCCGGAGCTATGCGGGAAATTGCGGCGTGTCGACCGACAAGAACATACTCGGTGTCACCGTTTTCGTCCTATCAGTGGGTGCATTCTGGCTGGTCCTTAGGCTGTTGCGCGACAGCAGTCAGCCCAACCGTGCCCGGCACTTCCTGGCTCAGGGCACGCTGCTGGCTTTCGGCGTATCGCTTTTGGTCATGGCCCACTCCGCTACCTCTGCGGCTTGCTTCGTCCTTGGGGCTGGGCTGATGCTTGCGGCCGGTTGGTCTGTTATAGGACGCCGCCCCGCGGCGGTGCATGCACTCGTTTTTGCAGTTTTACTCACGGGAATTCTCACTCTATTTCTTGGTGGTTATCCCCACGTTGTGCACGCAATGGGGAGGCAGACGAACCTACATGGGCGAACAAAAATCTGGCACACCTTGATTCCATTGGCAACGAATCCGCTCGTCGGCGCCGGCTACGAGAGCTTCTGGCTCGGGCCGCGTCTGGAAACAATGTGGATCGCCTTCCCAGGTGACTACCTAACCGAGGCACACAATGGTTACCTCGAGACCTACCTCAATCTCGGTTGGGTAGGGGTGGTATTGATCGCGCTGATTCTGATTCATGGCTATCGCCACGCCGTGTGCACCTTTCGCACCGATCCAACCTACGGCTCCCTGCTTCTAGCCTACGTCCTCACCGCGGCGGTTTACAGCATCACCGAAGCCGGTTTCAGGATGTTGGACCCGGTATGGATATTCCTCCTCTTAGCAGTTGTCGCTGCGAGTGACGCTTCCGGCCTTGGGGGAGAGGCTCAAGGCGACCAAATCTCAGGGTCGCCTGTTAAATTTGACGTTGCTTTGCTGACAGGAGGCCAGGACCGGCCCTACGCGTTTGGGGTGGCGACGGCAATGGCCGCGCAGGGTGTCTGCATGGAGATTATTGGTAACGACCTAGTGGACAGCCCTGAGTTCCACACGACCCCGAAGTTGAAGTTCCTAAACCTGGGAGGGATACAGCAATCGGAAGCCAGCTTTCCGACGAAGTTGTTGCAGCTGTGCAGCTACTATGCGCGATTGATTCGCTATGTCACGTTTGCCAAGCCCAAGCTTTTGCATATCTTGTGGAACAACAAATTCGAGTCGTTCGATCGAACGCTTCTCATGCTTTACTACAAACTATCCGGGAAAAAGGTCGCGCTAACTGCACACAACGTTAATGGAGACAAGAGGGACTCGAGCGATTCGCCAGTCAAACATTTGACTTTGAAGATTCAGTATCGGCTTGTTGATCACATTTTCGTTCATACGGACGAGATGAAGAGTGAACTCCGCGAGGATTTTGGCGTCCGAGCGCAAGCTATCACCGTCATACCCTTTGGGATCAATAACGCTGCTCGACACACGGATCTCACTCCCGCGGAAGCAAAACGGCGGCTGAGCATCGGGGACGACGAAAGAACAATCCTTTTCTTTGGCAGAATCGTGCCCTATAAGGGTCTCGAATACCTGCTGTCTGCATTTCAAGAGCTTCTTGCCAAGGATCCGACCTACCGGTTGATCATCGCCGGCGAGCCAATGAAAGGCTGCGAAAAATATTGCAAGCAGATCCGGCAAACAGCAAATGGGACCGACATCCGAGATCGCATCGTTGGCAAGTTCGAATTTGTTCCAGATGAGCACACAGAACTGTACTTCAAGGCAGCGGATGCTTTGGTGCTGCCATATAAAAGCGTCTCCCAAAGTGGCGTGCTGTTCCTGGCGTATCGTTTTGGAACCCCGGTCATCGCCGCTGACGTTGGTTCCTTTAGACAAGATATAATCGCAGGCCGAACAGGATTTTTGCATCGGCGCGGTGACCCTGCGGATTTGGCCAGAGTTATCGAGGTGTATTTCGGGAGTGACTTGTACAAGGGGCTGGACCAGCGTCGACAGGAAATAAAGAACTTGATGCAAGCCCGCCATTCGTGGGATCTGGTCGGCAAGTTGACCCGAGACGTATATGAGGGCCTGCTGCAGAAGTAACTACGTATAGACCGCCCTCCGATATTCAGCGCCTGGAAACTGGAACGGCGCTGCGGAGGTCACGAATGCATGATCAAATAGATCGCGTGACATACGTCCTCATCACTCCCGCTCGTAATGAGGCAGAATTCATCGACAATACGATTCAGTCCGTGATCAGGCAAACTGCGCTGCCTTCCAAGTGGGTGATTGTGAACGATGGCTCGACGGACGATACGGCAAGCATCGTAGGCCGATACGCCGCGACGTACGAGTGGATGGAATTGGTCAATCTTCCTGAGCGCCCGAGCCGAAGTTTCGCAGCGAAAGCCCAGGCATTCAAAGCGGGTGAGGAGAGATTGAAAGGCATCGAATACGAAGTGATCGGCAACCTAGATGCAGATGTCACATTGGATGACGATCATTTTGAATTTCTTATGGATAAGTTCAAGGAAGACAGTTATCTTGGAGTAACGGGCACGATTTTCAGAGAGCCGGGCTATAGCTCGGACACCGATAGTTTCGAAGGGCAGACACACGTTTCCGGCCAGTGTCAGATGTTCCGGCGCCAGTGCTTCGAGGAAATTGGCGGATATTTCCCAAGCAGAGTCGGAGGCATTGACTGGATCGCAGTCACGACCGCCCGGATGATAGGCTGGAAGACAAGATCATTTCGAGAAAAGTCCTTCTTTCACAATCGGATTCGAGGGACGGCTGAGCGCGGAGTCCTAGCCTCACATTTCATGTATGGCAAGCAGGATTACTACTTGGGTGGGCATCCGGTGTGGCAACTGTTTCGGTGCTTATATCGAACAGCAAAGAGGCCTTATCTACTTGGCGGCATAGCCTTATTTGGCGGATATTTGACAGCCGCACTGGACCGTACAGAACGGCCTGTCTCCGACGAACTCATGAGATTCCATCGCAAAGAGCAGATGGCAAAATTAAGAGCGATTTTAGCCGCCCTTTCTAGATTCAAACGGATTGACGCTTTCGAGATCGTGCCAATCGAGCAACCATCGCGTGTGGCTGCAGGATCGGAGACAAGTGCCCTGCCAACCGAGAGAATCTGGACTGCTCTTTCCCGGTTTATCGATTGGCTCGATCATTACGGAGAAGTTTCCTACGATCACCAGAGCTATTTTGCAAGTGATCTTGGACGAAGCGCAAAGGCATTTTACTATACAAGGCCGCTGATCGGAAAAGTGGCTGTCTTTCCGATGGTATTCAGCGAGGCATTTGTTCCTTCAGCGCGGTGGCTCTTCTGGAAACCACAGCGATTCCCGATCGCCGATGCCCACTACGCCATGGGATTCGCTTTCCTCGCGCAGGTTTCCGGGCAGCATCAATACTATCGTAAGGCCGTCCATTTCCTCGAGGTTCTGCAGGAAACCAAGTGCCCCGGCTATGACAACCACAGCTGGGGATACCCATTCAACTGGGAGACACGCCGCGGCACAATCCGCGCAGGTACGCCTCTCATAACGACGGTTCCCTATGTCTACGAGGCGTTCAAGGAAGTCTATCAGATCGATGGAGATGCGAAGTGGCGTCAGATCATGCAATCGGCTGCCCAGCATGTTCTTCTGGACTACAAGGATTTTGAAACGTCGGGTAACGCCTCTTCCTGTTCCTATACGCCTTTCCCTGAAAACTCCGTCAATGTCATCAACGCGAACGCCTACCGAGCGTTCCTGTTAACGAGCGCGTCATTGGACTTCTCGGAACAACGGTACTGGAGAGTTGCTGAAAGAAATCTGAATTTTGTCCTCGAATCTCAAAATGCAGACGGCTCTTGGTACTATGCCAACGATGGCGTGAGAAATTTTGTCGATCATTTTCATACCTGTTTCGTTCTCAAAGCACTTGCAAAAATCGAAGCACTCACGGGACACCCCGGGTGTACCAAGGCGATTGAACGCGGCGTTAGTTACTATACCGAGAATTTATTTGATGAAAAAGGCGTGCCCAGACCGTTCTCCCATGCGCCTCGTCTGACAGTCTACCGGCGAGAATCATACGATTATGCCGAGTGCATCAACTTAGGCATATTGCTTCGGGGCCGATTCCCAAGACTGGACGACCTCTTATCGATCGCTCTTGACCAGATCCTGACCCTCTGGCAAAAGCCGGATGGCTCCTTCCGAAGCCGTCAACTCCATTTAGGCTGGGACAACACACCCATGCATCGTTGGGCTTCCTCACAACTGTTTAGAAGTCTCTGCCTTATTCTCTATCGGAACACTCCGAACTCAGGCTTGGAATGCCTGAAACCGATCTAGGCGAGCTTATGTGCGGGATTTGTGGACGATACAACTTTGTAAGTCAGGCTCCGGTCGAGCGGCAGGACCTCGAGAAGATGACCAAGACTATGGTCCACCGGGGACCCGATGATGAAGGTTATTACCTGGAAGGAGCGCTGGGTTTCGGATTCCGGCGTCTCTCAATTATCGATCTTGAGGGCGGTCATCAGCCGATGTCGGATCGGGAAAAAACCGTCTGGGTGGTGTTCAACGGCGAAATTTACAATTTTCCGGAACTCAAGCGCGAGCTCGAAGACTTAGGGCATGTATTCCAAACTCGATGCGACACGGAAGTCATTGCCCTCGGGTATAAACAATGGGGCGACGAAGTACTGAATCGGCTTAACGGCATGTTTGGATTGGCGATCTGGGATACGAGGCAAAAGAGATTGCTGATTGCCCGAGATCCGTTCGGCGTCAAGCCGGTGTACTACAGGGTCGACAAAGGCCAGCTCTATTTTGGCTCGGAGATCCGCCCAGTTATCGCGACGGCAGACAAGAGGCCTGAGGTTGATCCCGTTGCGCTAAATTTGTTTCTCCGATATCGCTTCACGCCCTCGCCTCACACTCTGTTTGCGGGCGTGAAGAAGCTGGCCCCGGGAAGCATGCTGACCTTTGAAAAGGGCGCCTTTTCGCTGCGTCTCTGGTACCGGTCTAAACCTGTGCCTTTTTCACCCGTGAAGTCCGTTGGCGAAGCCCGCGAAGAGTTGCTCGAACTGTACAAGCGATCGGTAAAAAGGCACCTGCTCAGCGACGTGCCTGTTGGATTGTTGCTGAGCGGCGGTGTCGACTCTGCGTTGTTGCTTGCGCTCATGAATCTGAACGGAGAATCGTGGCGCACGTATACGGTGGGCTACGGGACGAGCTTCGCTGATGATGAGCTTGCGGATGCAGCGGAAACAGCCGCGAGATTTTCCTCGAAACATACGGCCGTGCTGCTGGATAGAAAAGCCTTTGAGGAAAAGCTTCCCAGAATTGTTTCCTGCATGGAAGAACCGGTCGCAACATCCTCGATTGTTCCCATGTATTTCGTCTGTGAGCGCGCCCGGGAGGACGTGAAGGTTGCATTAATCGGCCAAGGCCCGGATGAGCTTTTCGGTGGTTATAACCGTCATCTAGGCATACGGTATGGCCGATTGTGGAGAGGTTTGCCGAAGTGGTTGCGTGCCCCCGTCGCCTCGGCCATCCGCGGGTTGCCGCGGAATGAGACCCTCAGAAGAGGCATTCAGTCGCTTGATATTCCCGATCGGCTAAGAAGGTATCAGCACGTTTTGTCGCTTCTGCCCGGTTACAGAATCGATGGACTATTTCAGGACGGAATCATCGGTCCTGCCACAGGCGACGAAATCCTTACGTGCTGGCAACACTTAGCGCCGCTTCTGAGCGAGACCGACGAGCTTGGCGGGTTTCAGTTTCTGGAACTGCGATCCACTCTTCCTGATGAACTCTTAATGTACGCCGACAAGCTCTCCATGGCGCATAGTCTCGAGGCCCGAGTACCTTATCTGGATAAAGAGATCGTGGAATATGCGGAAAGGCTGCCAGCAAATTTAAAGGTGCGAAATGGATCGCAAAAGTGGTTGCATCGTCAGGTGTGCCAAAATCTGCTTCCTGCGAAGATTCTGAGAAGAAAGAAACGCGGATTCACCACGAATGTCGTCGATGACTGGTTTCGCACCGCGAGGCGGCAGAAGATGGACGACATTTTGCTGGACCACAGATCTCTTATCTATAGGTACCTGCGCCCGTCGGCGGTGGGGGAGATGCTCGAGCGACACCGCACAGGGCACGACGACAACCACAAGATTTTGTTTAGCCTGGTTGTTTTTGAAGAGTGGCTCAGAGGCCAGGGTTTTGGGAGATAGTAGAAGCGCTTCCAGGCCGACGCTCAATCCTTCGGAGGCTGCATAAGGTCGCGTTGTCGCCTCTCATTCCTAAAACTTGGCCCGCGTCTGAACTGACCTGTGCCTCCTCAAAACTCCATCCACCCCGAAAACACATCTTTTCGATCAATCACGTGAGGTCAGACGGCACCTGAATCAGTGCGGCTTACTCGCCGCCAATACGGGCGCCCTTTTGCGCCACCGAGCGGCGCATGAGCAGAACGAACGATACCAAAAGAACCGCAACCGCAGCTGAAAATGAGAACACGTCAAAGTAAGCCAGTGACGACGCCTGCTGATCTCGCGACTGGTCGAGAACGCCCAACGCCATTTGATGTGACAATACAGCATCGCCATTGTGCTGCAGGAAACACGCCTGGCCCCGCGTCAACAGATTGTTGACAGAAGGGTTCAGGGGATCTAGGCTTTCATTCAGCCGCAGGGTATGAAACTGCTCGCGTCGTTCCTGAATAATTTGAGCGACCGAAGTTCCCACGCTGCCGCCTTCGTTGCGCAGTAGAGCGAGCAATCCAACGGCGGCGCCGCGGATCTCCTTCGGTAGATAGATAAACGCTGCCACGTTAAGAGGCGCGAACAGCATCGACAACCCCGCTATCACCACTACCCTCGGCCACACCACCTGCCACGGACTAATTTCAAGGTTGAGGAGTGCCATCCAATAGTTTCCGATGGCCATCGTGATTAGACCGCCGGCCATTAGATAGCGGGCATCGACTCCGCGAGATAGCAGGGCGCCGACGACAACGAGCATGATGATCGCGAAGATTCCTGATGGCGATAGAACCAACCCCGAGGTTGTGGCGTCGTAGCCAAAAAGGGACTGCAGCAAGGCGGGAAGCGAAATGGTGTTGGCGTACAGCACTCCGTAAGCGCAGAAGATAATAACGCAGCAGGTGCCAAAGTTTCGGTCGGCTATCGTCCGGAGCGCGACCAGTGGATTGCGCAGCTGCAATTCGCGATAGATCAAGCCGCCTAGGCCGAGCAAGAACAGGATCAACAGCCCCTGCACGCGATAGAACGGATCGCCGAGCCAGTCCCACTCCTGCCCCTTGCTCAGCATCACCTCCCAGCAAACCATGGTCACAGTTAGCAGACAGAGGCCGAGCACATCGAAGGGATCACGTCGATTCCGATTCTTGGCCCGTTCAACTTGTAGATATTCGGGATCTTCGACCAGTGCGTGGCACATCAAATAGGCCAACAGGCCGACCGGCACGTTTAGAAAAAAGATCCAGCGCCAGCCGTAGTGGTCGGTGATATAGCCGCCGAGCGTTGGCCCGACAACCGGCGCGAGAAGTGCCGCCATCCCAAAGATCGTCATCGCCTGGCCTTGTTTCTCTTGCGGGAACGCATCCAGCAGCACGGCCTGGCTCGAGGGTTGGAGACCACCCCCGGCCACACCCTGAAGCGCTCGAGATGCGATTATAAAGCCCAGGCTTCCGGCCATTCCGCACAAAGCGGACGCCAACGTAAAAATGGCTATCGAGAGCAGGAAATAGTTTCGCCTGCCGAGCCGCAGCGCGAGCCATCCAGAAATCGGCAGCACGATCGCATTGGATGCGAGGTAAGCGGTGATGACCCACTCGCTGTCAACATTGGCAGCCGATAAACCGCCGGCAATATAACGCAAGGAAACATTCGCGATTGTGGTATCCAGAACCTCCATGAAGGTCGGAATTACCACTGCGAACGCTATCAGCCAGGGATTGACCGATCGCCTCGCGAGCGGAACTTGGAGCGCTGCAGCACTCATTGAGGGCCGGGTGCAGAAACGGGACCAGTCGCGGATACTGAGGCTTGAAGCATCTTGCCAGCGTTCGGACCGGTAGGCGTCTCGTGGATGTACACGTACGGAGTGACCGATAGCCCTATGAACAGTGGAGCTACGGCAGGATCGTAGTTGGTCAACTCGATTCGCACCGGCAGCCGCTGCACAACCTTGACGAAGTTTCCGGTCGCATTCTCGGCCGGCAATAGCGCCAGCGTAGATCCGGTTCCCATCGTGAATCCGGAAACGCGACCCTGAAAGCGCCGGTGACTGCCGTACATGTCGACGTCGAGCTCCACCGGTTGTCCGATACGCAGATTCGCCAGTTGCGTCTCCTTGAAGTTAGCGTCGACCCAAATATCGGTGAGAGATCGCAACGCCATCAGCCCCTGCCCGGCGATAACCTGATCGCCTGGGTTGACGTTGCGACGCGTCACGACACCGTCAATCTCGGCCAGGACATCGCAATAGGAAAGGTTCAGCTCGGCTTGATGGAGATTGGCTTGAGCCTCATTCAACTTGGCCTCAGCCTGTTTGACGTCGGGTGCATTCTTGGAAATCTCATCGAAGATCGCATCGATATTGCCAGACGAGTCGCGCTTGTAGAACTCTGCGAGCATCTCGTCGGGAGACTCCTTGAATGAATGAAAAACCCCGAGCTCGGCCGCGGTCTGCATGAGTCGCTCCTGGGCAACCTTGACCGCTGAATAAGTTTGGTCGAGATTCGCGGGGATGCCGCTCAGGTCATCGCCGTTCTTAGGTGTGGGTCGCAGCCCAAGTTCAGCACGAACCTGCGCGACATCATGCTGAGCCTTCTGTTGCTGTGCCTGAGCTACCGAAAACGCTTCCTGGAACGAATCGAAGTCCGATTTTGATATGATCTGCTGTTGGTACAGCTGCTGCTCCCGCCCGTAGTCGGCCTGGGTCTTGATCAAGGTGGCATTCGCGGCATGAAGAGCGTCTACTTTGGAGTGCAGGTCGGCGACTTGGTTGTTGAGGTTGTGCATAGCATCAGCCAGATCGAACCTTTGGCTGCGCGCCAAACTCTCAAGGCCCCGAACTTTCGCTTGTGCTGTGACAATGTCGGCCTGCGCAAGCAACAGCGCAGCTCGCGCGATATCGACCTTGACCTGGTACGGCTCCTTGTCAAGCCGCACGAGTAGGGCACCCTTCCGCACCCGGTTGTTGTCGTCCACCAGCACCCGCACGACTTGTCCGGGCACCCGCGGCGCCACAAAAGTCACGTGTCCGTTCACGTAAGCGTCGTCTGTGGACTCCGTTCTGAAGGCAGTGATGCCCCAGGGGATGGCCTCGTATAGCGCCAAAAGGACCAGCGCACCGCCGCCGATCCACATCCACAGTGGCCTCTTTTCGGCCGGCTTCCCCGTCGATGGATTGGCGACGGGCGCATCGGCCCCCGGCGTGTGTCCAGGAGGCGTTATCTGGTGGAGGGGTTCGCCCGCCAGCTCTGCTGAGTTTGGATCAGCCATTGGCACTGCACTCCTTAATTCACAACCGCAAGGCAACTACACGATGTTGTCCTTCGCATGCCGCGATCACGGCAGATCCCTCAATGATTTCCACACCTTGCGCCTGTTGCCCCTGTAATCAAATCGAGGCGAACACGGACATTTTTCCGGCGATCAATCCGGGAAATCCCGGCTTGGACGTTCATTTTCTGCTTGGAATGAACCCAGGGATGCCCGTGTCCACAACCGGATTGAGCCTGACTCGGATACTGATCCTTTCACTAATTTCCTTGACGGCGTCATCGGGAAGAGTCGAGATATGAAAATTTTGGGAATTATATAGTTTAGTCCCTTGACATTAGGGAGGGACTGATGTACATTAAGGGCGTGGAGGTTACGAAACACATGTTCAATTTCAATATCTGGAGCGTTGTTTTGGTGGGTGAGAGCGGCAAGCGTTTAATTTGGCGCATATATTTCAACGATAAAACAAACTGCGAATATCAAGCGCGGGAGACAGCATAGAAAGATGAGCCACTCAAGTTTCGCCAATGCGTTTGCTGCCAGCGAGATTGATTACCGGGCGAAACTCCTAAAGCAGACGTGGGGGAATCTCGCGCCGAAACGCGACAAGACCTATAAAGGGCATATCTTGTTTGCCGTTGGTTGCTTTGGTGATGACCCTCTAAACCCGACAATCCTTGAGTCCGAGTTTCGCGGGTTGGATAGCTCACCGTGGTTCTTCGATGCTCTCTCAGAATTTCTAAGTGCCGACCAACATTGCGCTGCTGGGAGGTGCCGATTTCGAGCGGGTTGTGTCTATCGGTTTGATGGCACATTTAGGAATTACATCTTTAAGGGAAGTTTGCGAGTCGTCATCCTCACCGCTGGCCCACAAGTGAAATGATATGGACAAGATCACAATCAGCACCTTCCAGCTTTTCCAGATGTTCCCCGATAAGGAATCGGCGCGCGTCTATTTCGAGTCGCGCCTGTGGCCGCAAGGCGTTCGCTGCCCGGTCTGTCGTGCAACCGAGAACATCACGACGCGCAAGCGCGTGGGCTTCTATCGCTGCAACCAGTGCCACGAAGATTTCACCGTATGCACTGGCACGATTTTCGAGCGGTCGCATATCCCGCTTCACAAGTGGCTCTATGCAATGTATCTGCTTGTTACCGCACGCAAGGGAATTTCGTCTCTGCAACTGAGCAAGCAGATCGGCGTCACGCAGAAAACCGCATGGTTCATGCTCCACCGACTGCGCGAAGCGTGCGGCTCGGATTTGAATAAGCTGCAAGGCATCGTCGAAGTTGACGAAACCCATCTGGGCGGAATCGAACAGAACAAGCACGAATCCAAGAAGCTGCGCGCCGGACGCGGAGCGGTCGGTAAGGCTACCGTCGTTGGGCTGCGCGAACGCGGGCCGGGCGGGCGCGTCATTGCAGAGCACGTCAAGACTCCCGACGCGGCGACTCTCCAAGGCGCAATCTTCAAGCACGTCGAAGCTGGCTCGCAAATCTATACCGACGAGTCGCCAGCCTACAGCGGTTTGAACGGCCTGTTCTTCCTCCACGATACGGTCAACCACACCGTCCGCGAGTACGTGCGCGGCGACGTGAGCACGAACAGCATCGAAAGCGTCTGGGCGGTCCTCAAGCGCGGCGTGGTAGGCGTCTATCACAAGGTTAGCACGAAGCACCTTAGCCGGTACGTCAACGAGTTCGCGTTCCGGCTGAACGATGGCGACGTGAAGCGTCACACGCTGGACCGACTCGACTCCATGATCGCCCTGACCGTTGGCAAGCGACTGACGTTCGCGAGGTTGACCGCATGAAAACACCGCCAGCCATATTAGACGCCGTTGCGGATCGCGTACTCGGCTACCGACCGAAGCCCAAGAGCGAGCCTGCGAAAAAGCGCCAGCGAAAGCGACGTAATTTGAAACGGAGGGACTCAAATCAATAATTCCCAAAATTTTCCTCGATGTAGCGGGCGTTCGTAGCTGTGGTGAGAGGAGCAGTGATGCGTTGTACAGCCCAGGCCAGTAGAACTTGAGCGGGGGTTTTATGGACGCGCTTGGCGATGCCCGTGATGACAGGATCGTCGAGTAACCTCGGTTCCATACCATGACCCAACGCCGCGAAGGCCTGCATCACGATGCCATTGCTCTTGCAATAGTCGAGCAGTTCCCATTGAGGGAGATATGGATGGGATTCGACTTGAAGAACAGCAGGCTTTACCCGTGCGGATTCGAAGACCTCTTTCAGCTGTTCCAGACTGACGTTCGATAATCCGATAACCTTGCACCGGCGTTCGTCCACGAGGCTCTCCAAAGCCTTCCACGTATCCGTCAGGGTCGTCGCATCATCATAAATCACGTTGCCGTTCTTGTCCCTCGGGTCCTGGTCGTCCCCGGGTTTGAAAGCAAATGGGGTATGGATGCAGTATAGATCGACATAGTCCCGTTGCAGTCTTCTCAGACTTGCCTCGAAGGCGGGTCTGACGCGTTCGGGACGATGATTGTTGTTCCAGAGCTTCGTACCGACAAAAACGTCCTCGCGCTTTGCCTTGCCCTCCTGGAACACATCCCGCATCGCTTCGCCCACTTGTTCTTCATTTCGGTAGCGTTCGGCGCAATCGAATTGACGAAAGCCCACCTCCAGCGCGGCCTTAGTTGCGTCTTTGGTTGCGATCGGGTCAGGAATCAGCGTGCCAAAGCCGAGCGCTGGAATCTCATCGGAGCCGTTGTTAAGCGGTATCTTTGTATAGCGAAGGCCGTCGGTATCACTCATAAAACCCTTACCTCCGTGGAAATCACATTCCGAGTCGATTCATCAAACCTCTACGAGCAATGGCGATGCCAGCCGACGCGGCACCTAGAACCAATCATTGATGCTGCGTTGCGCCGACATGATTCGCGGACGTCAGACGCTCACTCTCCCTTGCTGCGGTGATCGTACGAGATGGAGTAAGCGGCTGACCGCGCCAGCAGAATCGGATCGGCCGACAGACCTATACCGTCCGTTACGTTGGTCGGGTCGAACACGAGACGGCGCTCATCGGCCGCGCCGGTCGGGGAGATTCGGGTCACCTCCAGCCGTCCCAGCTCGACCAGGGGCCGGTCCGCCGGCCACAAGGCGGTGGCGTCGTCTGTCGGATCGCTCTCGCCAGCCAATTGCAGGAGGAGGCGGAACACGACTGGACCGTTCCTCAAGCGGCCCTCCAACTCCTCGCGCAAGAAGTTCGTGATGCGCGTGCTCGCATCATCAGGGGAGAGATAGGCTTCCCCGGCCTCGGGCATCCAGCGATAGCGGCCGAATCGGCTGGTGCCATCCGCGGCAGTGAATTTAAAAGCATGCTCCGCATAATAGCTGGCCCGCCCGTAGCTGGTCGGCACCGGCTTCTGCATCAGACGCTCAATAAATGCGCGTGTGGCGGGATGACTGTCCAGAAAGCGAGGGACCGCGTCGGGTGCAGCCTCGCCGGTAGCCGGGTCCGGAAGCTGCGCACGCAGGAACGCGAGAAACTCTTCAGGTGTCCGCGCGGGAAACCCCTCGATATGGAGCGCCAGGATGTCCGCGCTCTTGCCATCGGGCAACTGGAATTTCAACGCCAGCGCGCGGGCGTTGGGGATACCATCGTGCACGTCAGGATTCCCGCTCGCATTGGAGAAACGCATTAGGGTTGGGACCGCTTGCCCTTGTAGATGCGGCGCCCGGCTCACAGCGCGCGCCGCTGCTGAAGCGCTAAACGTGCCCGAGCAGACGATTCCCTTGGCGTGAACGGGGCGGAACCCCGGATGCGGGCCGGCTAGCGCCCGCATGGTCTCCACGAGTTGAGCGACAACGGTTGCTGATGCGGGAGATCCTGACATGGTGGGCCTCCTTGCTAGATGCGGCGATGTGCCTCAGTCGGTGGGCTCAACCAGCCTGGACAGCTCTCGTGAATCAAAGAAGCCGCAACCTCCATCGCAATGAAGCTCGCGCCTACCAGCACGACGCGCCCGGCCTTGGCGGCCTTGCCAATAATCGCGCGGCAATCACTCAGCGAGCGCAGGTAACAAACCTGCGACGGGTCCGCACCGGGAGTCTTGAGCTTCACTGGCTCAGCGCCCGTCGCCAGGAGCAACGCATCAAATTTGCGATTGCTGCCATCGGCGAGCTGGACGCTCTTCTTCCGCGGATCGATCGCTGCAACCCTCGTATTCAGGAGCAGTTCGATCTGGTGCTCGCGATAGAAGTCCATCGAGCGCAGCGGGATCCATTCCTCGTTCGCAGTACCGGCTAGAAAATCTTTCGACAGATTCGGCCGGTCGTACGGAGTGGAGTCATCCGCGCTTATCATCGTAACGCCGCCAGAATATCCGTCGGGCCGCAGCATCTCTGCCGCGGCGTTGCCTGCAGCGCCGCCGCCGACGATGATGACGTTTTCTGGCGCCTTCGCCGAAACGGCCGGCCGTTTTTTCCCGGGCTGCTTTTCGCGGACGAAGAGCTTGCCGCCGCTCGTTTCAACCTTCCAGGAGCTGACCGGGTCAAGAGCCGGAGCGCGGAGCGCCTCGCCGGTGCGAAGATTGAAACAGGCGTGATGCCATGGGCATCGGACGGTATCGCCGGCTATAAGGCCTTCGGCCAGTGGACCGCCATAGTGGGTACAGGACGCGCCGATGGCGAAGTAGGCATCGCCGCGCCGAGCGACCAGGATAGCCTCGCCGTTGGCGTGGCCCTGCACCATGCCGCCGTCGGCGAACTCGCCGATGGAAACTCCCTCCGCAAAGTCGGGCCCGCTCAGTTTCTTTTTTTCGGCCATTGGTTCGCCGAATTTCTATTTTGAATCGAGATCAATACTCGCACCGGTACCGGCCGAACGCAACGAAGAAGTCTTGGCTCGTTTTTCCGCCGCGAGGTAGCGCATCGGCCCGATGAAACAGGCTGTGGCTTCCGGCGCAACCCATACTTCGGCTGCCGCAAGATCGCCGAGCAGATCTCGAATGCCTTCGGCATCGAGCTCAACAAGGATGTCGTCCGGCGCATTCTGACGCGCTATTACCGACCTGCGCCCGGCGGCGGTGGCCCGTCCTGGCTCTCGGTAATCGGACACGCCAGAGACCGTCTGTGGAGTGTCGATCTCTTCCGCACTGAATCAATTTTGCTCAAGAGCTATTGGGTCATGGTGGTGATGGACGTATACACCCGTCGGATCGTCGGCTTCGGCGTCGCGGCTGCCAATCTCGACGGGCGCCAGGTCTGCCGGATGTTCAATCATGCGATCGCGCGGCAGACTCTGCCCAGGCATCTTTCCTCGGACCACGATCCGCTGTTTCGCTTTCATCGCTGGCGAGCGAACCTTCGGGTGCTCGAAGTCGATGAGATCAAGACCATTCCCGCAACGCCCCGTTCGCATGCTTTCGTCGAGCGGCTGATCGGAACCATCCGGCGCGAGTATCTGGATCGAATCTGGTTTTGGAACCAGAGCGACCTCGAACGGAGGCTCGAGGACTACAAGGTGTTATCGACACTGACTAGTTTTGCATCTGTCAGTTTAGCCACCCGTTCGAGAACAAATGTGCTTTCTCCTCCTCGAACTCTCAATTCCGCAATTAGCCCAGGATCATGCTTCAAGGACTCAATGAATAAGTCTGGAAGATGGTCAGATATGTCCGTCCATGTTTGACAATGGTCAACTACTTCTTGAAACTCCACGAGATCCGATTTATCGGGTGTGACCAGGTGTTGTCTGACTTTCCTATTAGTGCGCTTTACCTTGCGCCGTCTTAAATAGGGTCCTATCTCTGATGGACGCCGAATGCCCGTGATGAGTTTCTTCAAGAAAACAGTTTGGAATCGTTTCAAAGTTCCTTTTAAACATTTTGGCGACCTGCCATAGTCATCATGCAACTAGGGTACGGTTGAATAGCCTATGAGCGACGAAATGCCGAAGCAGGGGAGCAAATCCAAGGGCGACTCATGTTAGCCGAACGACTAATGGAGATTCAGAAAAGCAAAACGAGAACTCTTAACAGGTTGCGGCAAAGGTGCATATTGTGGCCGACACGATAGTTAATTCAGCGGCAGATTCTACAGCACAGGAGGCGGCTCTGATTGGCGGCTCTATGCAGACCTCAATAGGCTATGCTTCTATCGGAGGCGATTCTGGAAACGAATCCACCTTGCGCGAGCACCTCCCTGTCCTTGCTAAGTCCGAGCCAACCGATCCCGGCCAACATTGCAAGGAAAGGTATCGCAGGCACGCGGAAACGTGAATGAGCGTCAGGTCCTGCAGCACACCCGAGCATAATCAACGCTATCGCGAGCGGTATCAGCAAGAGTGCGGTCTGTCTCTTCGACATCCAATCATTGCGCAAAAGAGCGCGCGCGACCCCGAGCCAGATGAACCCGATCAAGAGCAACTGAACGAGAACCAGAGCGGTAAGAGTTGGCGAATGTAGAACTTGCCTGACCCGGACCAGAACATCCGACGATGGCGGGACCTTTAACGGTCCGCCGTTCTTCGTCCCAATCAGTTCATTTAATTCGTTCCGTGCGGGTACCATCGCGACGTAAATTAAGCCTCGGCCGATCACCACCGCCGTCGCGATGGGATGCTGAACAAATATTTCAAGGCTGTCGCGCAGGATGCCACCCGTTGATAGAACATGCGTTTCTTCACTTCGGCGGCGCAGGTCGGCTTCTACCTCAAAAAAATTGCGATGGGTGGCGTATGAAAGAACTCCAGCGGCATCATAGTAGTATAAAATACCTGCGGAATCGGTGTCCATCGCACTCACGCCTGCGACAGCGCGATTTCTCGCAATCCAAGCGAGAATGGTGCTTATTGCGATGACGAACGCGAGGACCATGAAGATCGATGCGCGGAGCCAATTCGTTCGTCTGAACGAAATCAGAAACGGAATCGGCGCAAAAAGCGGTAACAATATGCCGGTTGGTCGAATCATGGCCGCAGCCGCGAGCATGACGGCAGCCGCGATTCCCCGTGCAGTAGCTCTCCAAGTCCACTCAGCGGCTATAATCGCTGATAGCTGCAACAGGATAGCGCCGGTTAGCAGGAATTGAAACGTCGCTTCCGACATGATCATTGCGCCGTATACTATTGTGGGTATGTCGATGGTTAGTAATGTTTCCGCTAACAGACCAGCCCTAATCCCCCAGCGCCCGCTGACGAACCAGCCGAGCCAGACGCAGAGAGTTGCCCCGAGAATTGCTTGGATCACAAGAACCGTACGCAGGTTGGGCATCAGCGCAACAAAATACGGATAGCCAGGCGGTCGTGATGCGTTGGGACTTCCGCAATGGCCATTGACCAATCTCGCAAACCCACACCCGTGCTCAATTCCCTCGGCAAGCGGAATATAGTCCGCCGCATCCCAACCGGTCTGAAACATCAGGTCATGCCGGGCGAGCGGCGCGAGCCGTATGAGGAGAGCGGCAATCCCTATCAGAACGAGCCACGCCGCCTGTCCTCTGGTCCTCATTCTTGACTCCCGCATATCACGTGGCACCTCAACGCAATATGGGTCTTCACCTCAACAGAAATAGCTGGGATACCCCCAGGGAGTTGTCACTTCGGAGCTTATTGGACGTGGAAGACCCGCTTATCGGTCCTACCCGCCCGACCGCGGCGCTGAACCCGATCATCGGTCTCTGGCTTGATCTGAGCGCAGCAGGTACTCCCGCGCGGCCGGGTGGCTGGCCGGGTCGTTGCCCTGGCTCCCGAACCAGTAGTGCACAAAATCCCCGGTCGGCTCGGCCAGGGCGGCGCGATCTCGGACCGCGGCTTCGAACCAGGGTTTTTGGGCCGTATCCCAGCAAAGGCCCCAGAACCTTCGGTCGGCGCGGACGCTGTCCAGCAGCACCTTTCTGTCCACGACCTCGTGGAACCGAGGGTGCTTCGCATCGCGGCCGATGTACTGCGCATGCAGAAGCTGGCGTTGCACACGGGCGAGGCAACACGAAAGAGACCCGGACATGGGTGGATGGGCCCGTACGCTTTGCGCTCGGATCCCACATACCAGGCGCCATCCGCCATGCGGGCGACCAGCGCTTCTTACCAGCGCGTGCCGCTGACCACACAGTCCGGCTCGAAGTGAAGCAGCGCGTCGTAGCCGTTCTCGCGGGCAAAACGCACCGCAACCTCGATCCCTGCGCCGTGCTGGCGGCAGGCGTAGACGCGCGATCGGACGTAGGAGAAGCGACGCATCCGCATGGGCCACAGGATCCTCGGACCCCGGATGGAGCGGTTGGTGTTGGCGATGGGGGATCACGCCGGGTTGCTCGAGCACCCACGCCCCCCCGCTGTGCATGTAGGGACGCCGCGGGTCGCCGTCGTTGTCCACGACGAGCACCTTCCACGAAGGAAAGTGGTGCCAAAAGGACCGCAGGGCCACCTTCATCCAATCGCCGCAACGGTACGCCACGAGCACTGGCAGGATCCTCAAGGTGCCTCCAATTTGGCGACGGTGATATCATACCGAGCCCGCGACACCAACCTCGACCGCGATGTCGCGCTGAAGATCCTGCCGGCGGCGTTCGCGGGCGACGGCGAGCGGCTGCAGCGATTCGAGCGCGAGGCGAAGACGAGAAGCTCGTCGAGTTCGTAGCTGCAAATCTGGCACTTGCCTTCGAACCACCGAGACGAGACCGCGAAGGGAACGTGCGTGAAACCATAGACCGCAAAATGTTCGCGGGAATTGATCTCGACCTTTAGCCGCAGACGGATCAGCGGCGTGTCCTCGGAGTTGAACCGGTAGACGATGGTGACGCGTCCGGCGGTTTGTTTCCATTGCGGCGTGCCAAGCCAGGGATCAAGAACTTCGCGCAGCGCTTCCATCATCGGACCCGCCGGTTCCGCGGGTGTCTGGACAAGGTCGATGTCCTCGGAATACCGGGCAGCGGGTTTGAGATGAAGCAGCTTGATTCGCTCGTTACCCAGCGATTTCTGATGAGCCGCAGGATTGCGTTCGGCCGAAGCTGTGCGCGCATCTGCTCGATCCATTCGGGCGTCTGCCAGGGAGCGACGGGCTCGTGACTCCAGAACATGAGTAAGCTGGGTTGTCCGAACACTCCAGCGGCTTCCGCCGCCCAGCCGTCGCTCCAGCACACAATGCGCAGTGGGGGAAAACTTATCCATGGCTCGATTTTCGGATTTCGAGCGAGTTATATTAACCCGAAGGCTCGGAATTCGCCATGCGGAAGAAATCCCTGCTCATAGTCGAGCTTCCATGAGCCTCCATAGGCCGCGACGGCGCGGCAGTTCCGGGTTCGCGCGAAACGGAAATGTCACTATCCGCTGCACGCTCGATCATGAGCACACCCAAAGTGACGGTCATCATTCCCACTCACAACCGCGCACGTTACCTGAGCGACGCGATCCATAGCGTCCTGAATCAGACCCTCGATGAGTTGGAAGCCGTCGTCGTCGACGATGGTTCGACGGACGCGACGGCCGAGTTGGTGAGTGCGATCGGCGATCAGCGCGTGCGATATCTTCGCCAGCCTCATCGCGGCATAAGCGTCGCAATGAATGCCGGAATGCGCAGCGCGCGCGGCCAATACATCGCCAGGCTGGATTCGGACGATCTCTGGCTCCCTGAAATGCTGGCTGCGCTGGTCGGCATCCTCGACGCGCAGCCGGCATTCGGCGTGGCGTACGGTAAAGGCCAGGCGATGGACCACGAAGGACACCCACTGGACCATATCCAGGGGATGAGCGAAAGGTTTCCAGGCGACGCTCTGCGGAGCCTGGTCTACGACGACTGCACCTGCAACGTTGCGCTGGTGGCCCGCCGCGAGTGCTTCGATCACGTCGGTTTCTATGACGAGTCGCTGGTCGCTAATGAAGATTGGGATCTGTGGCTGAGGGTGGCTCGGCACTATCGTTTCTGCTTCGTGGACCAGATCGTCGCGCGAATCCGCTGGCACGACGAGAACTTTACCGGGCTATCGTCCCCGCGCTTTGCCGAGGTGCTGAACGCGCGCACCGTGCCGCTGGACAAGTTGTTCAGCGATCCAGAGCTTCCACCGGCCATTCGCGCGATGAAATCCGCCGCGTACACCAACGTGTATCTATTTCGCGGCCAGCGCTGGCTGCAGAAACGCGCCTTTAAGAGGGCCGGGAGGGAGTTTGGCCTTGCCCTGCGCGCCAGCGAGCAACCTCTGACGACCGGAGTCCGGATCGCATGGTTTGCCCTCGCGCTGCCCGTATTGAAACAAACCGCACTGGGGCGGCGTGCGGTGGGCGCGCTGGCGGCGCTGCGCCAACGCCGTCGCGCCCAGCACGAAAGTACGATACCCGGTGAATGACCGCGTTCCCTCCCTCCCTTCGGACTCGCCGGATGCGAGCCTTCGGTGGCGGCGCGCTTCAGGTTCACGAGATACTTGGCGACGCTCGCGCCGTTCCCGAGCATGTCGGCTAGGCCGCGGAAGTACCTATACTCTGCAGACGTAATCCATCGAGTGAGGACTTTCCTAGCGTCCGCCTGAGCCTTCGAGCGCGGTTGTGGTTGGAACGATCACGGAAATGCGTACCGAGGCGGATTCCCGTTTCAGGGCGTTTGGCGTGCTGCAGCTATGCCTCGAACACCCGGGCGGCCTCTGCAGCTTTGCTACCGGCCCCGCATCAACTGGGTAAAGACTTGGTCGGCTGTGGGTACCGAAAACCTAATTCGGGGTGACGGGCGGGTCAGCCTGTGATACTGGGACGCCAATGGTCGAGTTTCTGATCAGCTCCCGCTCGTCGCGCGGTCCCACCTGAAGTCTCGGGCGCCACTCGAGGCCGAAAACATTGTCCTGCGTTAGCAGATCGTGCTGAGCCTAAAGTCGGGGTCTCGGGCGTGGCTGAGAAACATCGATCGGCTGATCTTGGTGGGGATGTACTGAGTGTTCCCCTCGATTCTGGATGCGATCACGGTGGTCAAGCCCGAGACCGTGATCCGGTGGCATCGGCGCGGCCTTCGGGCCTATTGGCGCTGGAAATCCCGCCGACGTGGTGACCGCCCTAGAATCGACCGCGAGATCCGCGACCTCATTCGCCGCGTCAGCTGATTCGCGACTGCGACGGCGCATCCGGTCCAGGGTACACCCGCCGCATTCGCGCAATGGGGATCAGAGATCGCCCTACGGCGCCACGCTCGCCTTGGCAGAACGGCCACGTTGAGCGGCTCATCGGATCGATACGTCGCGAATCACTCGACCACCTCGTCGTGTTCGGCGAAGCGCACTTGCGCGACGTCCTGAAGACTTACGCTTCGTATTACAACAAAGTCCGGACCCATCTCTCGTTGGATAAAGATGCTCCGGATTTTCGGCCGACGCAGAAGATCGGCCGCATCGCATCGATGCCAATCCTTGGCGGGCTGCATCATCAATACGTCCGGGTTTAGTTTTTGATGGGCTTGGCGCACTCTGATGGATGAAACCTGATAAGAGTGGGCTCACCACGCTGCAGGCACAGAGGTCGGTATTACCTTGGTGCTCGCAGCCCGTGGTTTAGTTTGACCCGAAGCCCTGCGAGTACCCTGGATTGTAACCGTGGACCGCGAGGTTCGCGAGCACGTTTGGTAGAGTTCGAGGACGAGGGCTTCGCGCCCGCGGCGTGGAGGAGGTGAGCGATGGAAGTGATCCACGAGCGGTGTGCAGGATTGGACGTGCACAAGGAGACGGTGGTTGGATGCGTCCGGGTGCGGGATGGAGGTGAAGTGCGGCGGTTCGCGACCACCACGCGCGGACTTCTGGAACTGGCGGACTGGGTACGGGAGGCGGGTTGCACGCGTGTGGCGATGGAGGCGACCGGGGTTTACCGGAAGCCGGTGTGGCACCTTCTAGAGAGCGAGTTCGAGCTGGTGCTGGCCAACCCGGCGCACATCCGCAACGTGCCCGGGCGCAAGAGCGACATGAAAGATGCCAGCTGGATCGCAGAGCTTTTGGCGCACGGCCTGATCCGGGCCAGTTTCGTGCCGCCGGGGCCGATTCTAGAGCTGCGCGATCTGACCCGCACCCACAAGCAATTGATCCGCGAGCTGGTGCAGCACAAGCAACGCCTGCAAAAGGTGCTGTGTCAAGGCCGGACAGAAAGTACATCAGTGGCCGCAGTGAAAACACATCAGTTTGAGGGTTGGAGGGAAATGGTGGTTTGGCTTCTGGCAGGGGGAGTGCGAGGGGGATCTCCCCCTCGCTAG
>Ga0187879_10000243_pt1 | contig 38528 bp, 48 predicted proteins | sample June2016WEW_19_1_FD_132423 | JGI IMG/M metagenome (GOLD analysis project Ga0187879, IMG submission 132423) | Peatland microbial communities from SPRUCE experiment site at the Marcell Experimental Forest, Minnesota, USA - June2016WEW_19_10 | ecosystem: Environmental > Terrestrial > Soil >... | reverse complement strand
TGGCGGAGGGGAAGTAGTCCTCGAAGCCCCGGCGGTTGATCGTGATGACACCCTGTCCCGGGCGAAAGCGCACGCGGGCCACCGCTTGCTTACGGCGACCGGTCGCTTGTACGAGCGGCTTCGGCATCAGCGGGTGAACCTCTCCTTCGAATCGGGTGACACGGCTCCACGGGCGCTCGCGCCGGGGCGAGCGGCCGATGGCGGGATCACGAAACCCTCCGCGCGGCGGTCGCCGGGAGCTCGAACGGCTTGGGCATCTGAGCAGCGTGCGGGTGCTCCGCTCCCGCGTAGACCTTGAGCTTCGTCAACATCTTGCGGCCGAGGGTTCCCTTCGGCAGCATGCCCCGCACGGCTGATCGCATGAGCTCTTCCGGCTTGTCGCGCAGCAGGTCGCCATAGCTGGTTGCCCGCAGGCTGCCCGGGTAACCGCTATGGCGGTAGGAGAACGACTGCTCGCCCTTATTCGCCGTGAGGACGATCTTGCCGGCATTGATGACGATGACGTGGTCACCCGTGTCGAGGTGGGGCGAGTAGATCGGGCGGTGCTTGCCGCGCAAGATGCGGGCCACCTCCGTGGCGACCCGACCGAGGACCATGCCCTCGGCATCGACGACGTACCAGACGCGCTCGATCTCGCTGGGTTTCGTGGAGTACGTACGCACCAATCGTCCTTGCTCAGTGTCTCGTCGGAACCGCCCGCGGCTGCGGACTGCTAGCGGCTCGGCAGGCGTCCGGCGCCCGAGGGCGACTCAGCCAGGAACCGGGGCGCGCACACAAAGACCGGCGCGCGCCGTCACCCACCAGGATAGGCGGCCCCAGCGGCTCAGGCAACCGCGACGCCGCTCGGCGGGCGCCAGATGCCGCCGGGAACGAGCTCGGTCGGGTAGCGCACGGACTCGAGGCAGAGCCCGCCGGGCGGAGCCAAACGCGAGCCGCGGGAGCGGTCGCCCGCCCGCAGGATCCCAAGCACGTCGGCGGCCGTCAGGCGGCCTTCGCCGACCGAGACGAGCGCCCCGACGACCGAGCGCACCATCTGATGGCAGAAGGCGTTCGCCTCGATCTCGAACACCAACAGGCGCCCGCTCGAATCGGTCCGCAAGCTGGTCTCCATCACCCGGCGCACCGTGGAGCCGCCGGCCGGCGGTCGCCGGCAGAAGGCGGCGAAGTCGTGCTCGCCGAGGAGGGTGTCGGCGGCCAGCCGCATCGCCGCCACGTCGAGCTCGCCCGGCACATGCCAGCTGGTGTGGCGTAGCAGCGGGTCGGCCGCAGGCGTGCGGAGCAGCACATAGCGGTACCGCCTCGAGAGGGCGGAGCGGCGGGCGTCAAAGCCCGGCTCTGCCCGCTTGAGATCGAGCACGGCCACCTCCGGACCAACCTGGTGCGTGAGCGATCGGACGGCAGCCGATTCGTCGTGGTGGTCAAAAAAAGCCTCACCGACGTCGGCGTGCACGACCTGGCCGGCGGCATGCACCCCCGTGTCCGTGCGGCCGGCGCAGGTGAGCGTGACGTCATGGCCCGCCAACCGCCCGAGCGCCTCCGAGAGCCGGCCGGCGACCGTGGCCTGGCCCGGCTGGACGGCGAAGCCGTGGAACGCCCCACCGTCGTAGGCGACGAGGAGTTGCACGCGACAAAGCGGCCCCGGCGGGGCCGCTTTGGGCTGGTCTGGGTGGGCTGCCGCCGGCTCGGGCGCGGTCTCGGCCGCGCCTGGCGAGGCGTCCTCGGGGTCGAAGAGCCTCACACCCACTGCACGCGCGCCATGGGGGCCTTGTCCCCTGGGCGCGGGCCGAGCTTGAGGATGCGGAGGTAGCCACCGGGGCGGTCCTCGTAGAGGGGAGCGATCTCGTGGAACAGCACGTGCGCCATGTCCTCGTCTCGGATGAAGGCGATGACCTGCCGGTAGCTGTGCATGTCGCCTTTGATCGCCTTCGTGATCACCTTCTCGGCCACGGGGCGAAGCGCCTTCGCCTTGGCTTCGGTCGTGACGAGGCCCCGGTTGACCGACGGGTAGGTGGCGATGAGCGAGGCGACGAGGTTGCCCATCATGGCCTTCTGGTGGGCGGCGTCACCTCCAAAACGCCGGGACTTGCGCGGTGCTGCGGGCATCAGATCGCCCCCTCCCGGAGGGCCAGTCCGCGCTCGTCCAGGCGCACGAGCACCTCGTCGAGAGACTTCTGGCCGAAGTTCGTGATCGACAACAGCTCGTCGGGCGTCCGCTGTATCAACTCGCCGACCGTGTTGATCTGGGCGCGCTTCAGGCAGTTGCGCGGCCGCTCCGACAGGTCGAGGTCTTCGATCGGCAGGTCGAGATCCGGGGAGCCCGCCGCCGCCGAGCCGACGTCACCGAGCTCGAGCCCGTGGCCCTCGTCCGCCAGCTCGGCGACGAGGGAGAGCAACGAGCGCAGTGTCTGGCCGGCAGAGGCGAGGGCCTCCCGTGGGCTGATGGAGCCGTCTGTTTCGATGTCGAGGACGAGGCGGTCGTAGTCGGTCGACACCTCGACACGAGTCGGTTCGACGTCGAAGGCCACCCGGCGGACGGGTGAGTAGATGGCGTCCACTGGGATGACGCCGATGGTGGAGGAGGTCTGCTTGCGCTCGGCGGCGACATAGCCCTTGCCGCGCTCGACCGTCACGTCCATGGCGAGGCGCCCCTTGGCGTTCACCGTGGCGATGTGGAGCTCCGGGTTGAGGACCTCGACGTCGGAGGTCACCTTGATGTCGGCACCGCTCACGTCGGCGGGGCCCTTGACGTCGACGCGCATCGTCACCGGCTCGTCGGACTCGCTGCGCAGCACGAGATCCTTCAGGTTCAAGATGATGTCGCTCACGTCCTCCTTCACGCCCTGCAGGTAGGTGAACTCGTGCAAGGCCTCGTCGAAACGGACCTGGGTGACGGCGGCGCCGGGGATGGACGACAGCAGCGTGCGGCGAAGCGATGCGCCGAGCGTGCGGCCAAAGCCAGGGTCGAGTGGACCGATGGCAAAACGCTGGCGGAATTGGTCGGACTCGCCGAGCGGCTCGACGGTCGGACGCTGGATGATGAGCATTGGGTACTGGGCTCCTTAGACGGCGGTACTGCTTTCGGCGGTGCCGCTCAGGCTCGTGTGACGGCGGTGCGCCTGAGACAGCGTGGGCGGTTACTTCGAGTACAGCTCGACGATGAGCTGCTCTCTCACCTGCGTGTCGATCTGCTCTCGCAAGGGCACGGCGAGGACTCGCACGGAGTTGCCCCCGTCACCGACCTCGAGCCAAGCCGGCGGCCTCCGATCGATCGTGTCCTGGTTGTGCCGGACGACGATGAAGTCACGGGCCTTGGCGCTGAGCTCGATGACGTCGGACTGGCGGACGCGATAGCTCGGGATGGTGACTCGCTTGCCGTTCACGCGCACATGGCCATGGCGCACGAACTGGCGGGCCTGGTTGCGGCTGGCGCCCCAGCCCGCACGGAAGACGATGTTGTCGAGACGGAGCTCGAGCATCCGCAGGAGGTTCTCGCCGGTGATGCCGCCTTGGCGGTTCGCCTCTTCGTAGGTATTGGCGAATTGCTGCTCGAGCACGCCGTAGATGCGGCGTGTCTTCTGCTTCTCACGGAGCTGGGTGTTGTACTCCGAGCCCTGCCGAAGGCGGTCGCGACCGTGCTCGCCGGGAGGGTTGGGGCGCCGCTCGACAGGACAACGCGCCGTGTCGCATTTGGCGCCCTTCAGGTAGAGCTTGGTCTTGTCTCGCCGGCAAAGGCGGCAGACCGGACCGGTGTATCGGGCCATGGGTGTCTTGTGCTCCTCGGACTCGGCGCTCAGACGCGACGCCGCTTCTTAGGGCGGCAGCCGTTGTGCGGGATAGGGGTGACGTCTTTGATGCCGACGACTTCGATGCCGACGCTCGCAAGCGATCTGATGGCCGTCTCGCGTCCCGAGCCGGGTCCGCGCACGAGCACGTCCACCCGCCGGACGCCGTGCTCCATGGCCCGCTTGCCACACTGCTCCGCAGCCATCTGGGCAGCGAAGGGAGTCGATTTTCGGGACCCCTTGAAGCCGACGTTGCCGGCCGAGGCCCAGGAGAGGACGTTGCCCTCCTGGTCGGTGATCGACACGATCGTGTTGTTGAACGAGCTCTTGATGTGGGCGACGCCGTAGGTGACGTTCTTGCGCTCGCGGCGCCGCGGCCTGCGACCGCCCGGCTTCGTGGTCTTTGCCATCAGTGCTTACGTACCTTCTTCTTGCCGGCGACGGTCTTCTTCGGTCCCTTGCGCGTGCGGGCATTGGTGTGCGTCCTCTGTCCGTGGACAGGGAGCCCGCGACGGTGTCGGATGCCCTGGTAGCACCCGATCTCCATCTTCCGTTTGATGTCCTGGGCAACGTCCCGACGAAGGTCGCCTTCGACCTTGAGGTTGGCGTCGATATAGGTGCGCAGGCGGGCGACCTCCTCGTCGGTCAGCTCGCGCACGCGGGTGTTGGAGTCGATGCCCGTCGCTTCGCAGACGTGCTGGGCCGTCGTCCGCCCGACGCCGTAGATGTAGGTCAGGGATATCTCGAGCCGCTTCTCGCGGGGAATGTCGACACCGGAGATACGCGCCATCGTCAGCCCTGCCGCTGCTTATGGCGCGGGTTCTCGCAGATGACCATGACGACTCCGTGCCGCCGGATCACCTTGCACTTCTCACACATCGCCTTGACGCTCGGTCGCACCTTCACCCTTGCCGTCCCTTGTCCCAGGTCGCTGTTTCTGCCGGCCGGGCGCAGCACCTGGCCTCATGACACATGATCTCGATAGAGCGAGGCGTTCCGGCCGGGTGGCCGGTGCCTCTCGTTTGTCCCCGACTCACTTGTACCGGTAGGTGATCCGACCCCGGTTGAGGTCATATGGCGTGATCTCCACCTGCACCCGGTCACCAGGGAGGATCCGGATCCGGTGCATCCGCATCTTGCCTGAACTGTGGGCCAGCACCTTGTGCCCGTTCTCGAGCTCGACACGGAACATCGCGTTGGGCAGCGGTTCCACAACCGTGCCTTCGAGCACGATGGCATCCTCCTTGGGCTTTGGCAGGTGACCCTCCAGGGTTCGTCGGTAGTAACCTCGGCCGCGGCAAGCACCCAGCACATCGGGGGCTTACCGCAAAGACCGTGAGCGGCCGCGAGGACACGGTCGCTCTAAGGCATCCACCAGCATAGCCGCCGGTCGCCACGGGTGCGACCGCCCGACCGGCATGGCCGACCGATCGGCCGGCTATGCGATCGTGAACACCTCCGGGCCGTTCTCGGTCACGGCGATGGTGTGCTCGAAGTGAGCCGAGAGCCTGCCGTCGGCCGTCACGACGCTCCAACCGTCGGCCAGCTCGACCGTCTCCGGACCGCCGGCGTTCACCATGGGCTCGATGGCGAAGACGTGCCCGACCTTGATCCTCGGTCCGGGCGTGCCGGGCCAGTAGTTCGGGACCTGGGGCTCTTCGTGCATCTCGGTACCGATGGCGTGGCCGACGTAATTGCGCACGACCGAGAACCCGGCTGCCTCCGCCACGTCCTGCACCGCCCGCCCAACCTCGTGCAGGCGGTTCCCGTCTCGGAGCTGCTCGATCCCCTTCCACAAGCTCGCCTCGGTCACCTCCATCAGGCGGCGAGCCTCCGCCGACACCTCCCCCACCCCGACCGTGTAGGCGGCGTCACCGTGGTAGCCCTCGACGATCGCCCCGCAGTCGACCGAGATGATGTCACCCTCCTCGAGCACCAGCTCAGAAGGGATGCCGTGCACGATCATGTCGTTTGGAGATGTACACACGGTGGCAGGGAAGCCGTGGTAGTTGAGGAAATTCGACCGTGCTCCCCGGCGCGCCAGCACCTCGCGGGAGACGATGTCGATCTGGCGGGTGGTGATGCCCGGCCTGATGACCGCCCGCGTTTTCTCGTGGATCTCCGCCACCACCTTGCCCGCCTTGCGCATCTTGGCGAGCTCCTCGGTGTTGCGTCTCACGCCTGCCTGCCCCCGGTCCACTCGCCTCGCTGATCGCCGGGGTCACTGTCAGCGGGGTGCATGTCGCCGGGACGGCTCTCGTCGAGATGGTTCTCGTCCGGGTCGATGGCGTCGAGATGGCTCTCGTCCGGGTCGATGGCGTCGGTATGGCTCTCGTCCGGGTCGATGGCGTCTAATGCGCCCTCCTCAGGCGGCTCGCCGGCGGCTGGCAGGGGCGCACCGAAGCCGCCGGAGGCCGAGCGGTGATCGTCCACGGCCGCCACCAGCCGGTCTGAGACCGCTTCCGGGCTCCCTACCCCGGAGATGGAGACGAGTTTGTTGGCGAGGCGGTACCAGGCGATGAGGGGCTGCGTCTCGTGCTCGTAGAGGTCGAGACGGCGGTGGATTGCCGCCTCCGTGTCGTCCTCCCGGTGGATCACCTCGCCACCACAGGCGTCGCAGATCCACTCGATGCGGGGGGGCGACACCGTCGAATAGATCGCCGCGCAGTCCTCGCATACGCGCCGGCTGGCGAGGCGCCGGAGAACGAGCGGGGTCGGGACGACGATGTTGACGGCGAGATCGAGACTGGCAGGCGAGAGGAGCTCGTCGAGGCCTTCTGCCTGCGCCACCGTGCGGGGGAAGCCGTCGAGCACGAAACCCCTCGTCCTCGTGTCGTCCTGATCGAGCCGCTGGACGACCATCTTGAGGACGATCTCGTCAGGGATGAGCTCGCCCGAGTCCATGTAACGCTGCGCTTCGAGCCCGAGCTCGGTGCCGGCTTTCGTCTCACCTCGCAGCATGTCGCCCGTGGAGATGTGGGGGATGACGTAATGGTGCGACAGGCGCACACACTGCGTCCCTTTTCCTGCCCCCTGCTTGCCGAGGACGACGAGCCTCCCGCCCGGTACCACCTACTGCAGGAAGCCCTCGTAGTTGCGCATCATCAGCTGGCTGTCGATCTGCTTCATCGTCTCGAGGGCGACGCCCACGGAGATGAGCAAGGTCGTCCCGAAGAAGGGGATCTGGGTGATGTGGACGCTGGCGAGGATCACCGAGGGCAGAAGTGCCACGGTGGCGAGGAACAAGCTCCCCGGCAGGGTCAGCCGGTTGAGGATGCGGGAGAGGTACCGCTCGGTCGGCTTCCCCGGCCGGAAGCCGGGGATGTAGCCGCCCTGTTTCTGGATCTGCTCCGCCTGCTGGTACGGGTCGAAGGTCACGTGCACGTAGAAGAACGTGAAGACGACGATGAGGAACCCGTAGGCGACGAGGTAGGCGCTATCGGTCCCGCCGGCGAGGTTCGTCTGCACCCAGCTTCGGAACCCAGACCACGGCACGACGTTCGAGAGGAGGATCGGGATGTAGAGGAGCGAGTTGGCGAAGATGATCGGGATGACACCGGCCGAGTTGACCTTCATCGGGATGTACGTGCTCTGGCCCTGATAGACGCGCCGGCCCTGCAGCCGCTTCGCGAAGGTGACGGGGATGCGCCGCTGGCCCTGCTCCATGAAGACGATGGCCGTCAGGAGGCCGACGCAGATGACGATGATCAGGATGAGGAAGGGCCACCCCTTGTCCTCCTTGATGAACTCGCCATAGATGGGGATGGCGCTGATCACGTTCGAGAAGATGAGGATCGACATACCGTTGCCGATCCCGCGCTGGGTGATGAGCTCACCGAGCCACATGACAAATGCCGTGCCCGCCGTGAGCACGAGAATCATGAAGAGGATATGGGGCGCATTGAAGTACTTGTTGTCGATGATCGGCGTCGGGGTGGCGAAGATGTCACCGGAGTGGAAGAGGAAGACGAGTCCGGCGCTCTGCATGATGGCGAGGGAGACGGTGAGGTAGCGGGTCGCCTGCGTGAGCTTGCGCTGCCCGACGGCTCCCTGCTCACGCCACTGCATGAACTTCGGGATCACCCCGGTGAGCAGCTGGATGATGATCGACGATGTGATGTAGGGCATGATCCCGAGCCCCAAGACGGCGGCATGGGAGAGGCCCGTGCCGGCGAACAGACTCAGGTAGCCGAGGATGCCGCCGGAGGAAGCCGACCTGTTGATGCTGTGCAGAGCGGTGAAGTCGATGCCTGGGATGGGGATGCTGATACCGAGCTGGTAGATGGCGATCACCAGGATGGTGAACAGGATCTTGTTCCGCAGGTCTGCGACCCGAACCAGATTGCGCAGGCTTGCGAGCATTCCTTCTCCTCAAGCGTGCCCCGGGTGCGGGGCGGTCCTTAGCAATGCGAAATGCCCTCGGGGGCGCTCCGCAACCCTAGCGGTTGGCGAGTGCGTTCCCCTTGGCAGGCGGCCGTCGGTCGCCGAAGGGCTTGGGCAACACCGTAACGCCGCCACCGGCGGCCTCGATGGCTGCCTTGGCGGTCTGCGAGAAGGCGTGCGCGGACACCTGCACGGGCCGGGTCAGCTCGCCGCCGCCGAGGACCTTGACAAGGCCCTTGTGATGGACGATGCCGGCCGCCTTCAAACTGTCCGGCGTCACCTCGACGTCCTCGAGTGCCTCGAGCACGTCGAGGTTCACGACGTTGTACTCGATCCGGAACGGGTTGGCGAAGCCGCGCAGCTTCGGGATCCGTTGGGTGAGCGGCAGCTGGCCGCCCTCGAAGCCCGGCTTGGACTGGCCGCGAGCCTTGTCACCCTTCGTGCCACGGCCGGCGGTCTTTCCGCCCTTGCCGGCGATGCCGCGGGCGACGCGCCGCCTCGACTTGTGCGCACCCGGGGCGGGCGCGAGATCGTGCACCTTCATGACCCCGACTCCTCTCCTGCGCCCACGTCGGTCACCTCGACGAGGTGGGGGACGCGAGCGATCATGCCCCGGATCTCCGGGCGGTCCGGAAGGATGTTGGACTTGCCGATGCGCCCGAGGCCAAGGGCACGCAGGGTGCCGCGGTGCTTCGGTTTCTGGCCGATGCCGGAGCGGATCTGGGTGACGATGAGATCGGACATCTCAGGCCTCCACGGCGGTGGCCGCACGGCCGAGGCGGCGGCGCTCGTCGTAGGCGCGCAGCACGCCGGCGGGCGTCACTTCCTCGGGTGTCTTCCCACGCAAGCGGGCGACCTCGTCGGGACGGCGAAGGTTCTTCAGCCCGGCCAGGGTGGCGTGCGCCACGTTGATGGCATTCGAGGTGCCCAGTGACTTCGCCACGACGTCGTGGACGCCGGCCATCTCGAGGATTTGCCGGGCGGCGCCGCCGGCGATGACGCCGGTCCCCGGGGCAGCCGGCTTCAACAGCATCCGCCCCGCACCGGCACGGCCGATGATCGGGTGCGTGATGGTGGAGCCGGCGAGAGGGACGTCGATCATGTTCTTCTTCGCCTCGTCGATGCCTTTTTGAACCGCCAGGCCGGCTTCTTTCGCCTTGCCGTAGCCGAGGCCGACGCGGCCGTTGCCGTCGCCGATGACCATGAGGGCGGTGAACGAGAAACGCCGACCGCCTTTCACGACCTTCGCCACGCGGTTGACCTTGATCGTCCGCTCTTCGTACTGAGACTCAGCCACTACAGCTCCAATCCGGCTTCCCGTGCGGCGGCTGCGAGCGCAGCCACCCGGCCGTGGTAGCGGGCGCCACCCCGGTCGAAGACCACCTTCGTGATGCCTGCGGCCAGGGCGCGCTCTGCCACCAGGCGACCGACGGCGGCAGCTGCGGCAGCGTTGCCCGTGGCGCCGCCTCGCAGTGTCGCTTCGACGGTCGAGGCCGCCGCCAGCGTCGTGCCCGCCCGGTCGTCGATCACCTGAGCGGCGATGTGGCGGTTCGAACGGAAGACAGCCAGACGCGGCCGCTCCGGCGTGCCGGCGACCTTCTTGCGGACCCGCCGGTGGCGGCGGTCCTTCAGTTCGTGTGTTCGGGTCTTCGTGCCCATGACTACTTCGCTGCCTTCCCTGCCTTGCGTCGCACGACCTCACCCACGTACCGCACGCCTTTGCCCTTGTAGGGCTCTGGCTTGCGGATCTTGCGGATGTCAGCGGCGACTTGGCCGACGAGCTCTTTGTCGATCCCCTTCACGATGATCCGCGTGGGTGCCGGCACCTCGAAGGAGATCCCGGGAGGGGCGTCCACGACGACCGGGTGGCTGAATCCGAGCGCCAGCTCGAGCTGCTGCGGACCCTTGGAGGTCGCCCGGTAGCCGACCCCGACGATGTCGAGGTCCTTCGTGTACCCGGTGGTGACGCCGATGACCATGTTGGCGACGAGCGAGCGCGTGAGACCGTGGAGCGCACGGTTGTGGCGTTGGTCATCCGGTCGCTGTACGAGCAGCGTCGAATCCGCCTGCTCCACGGTGATCTCCCCTGGCAGCTCGCGCCGCAGCTGACCCTGTGGGCCTTTCACGACGACGCTGCGGCCTGCGAGGGTGACCTCGACACCGGCAGGTACGGGGATCGGGTTCTTTCCGATTCGGGACATCAGCGCACCTCACCAGACATAACAAAGCACCTCGCCACCGACCTTGCGCTGGCGCGCCTCGCGGTCGGTCATGAGACCCTGGCTCGTCGAGAGAACGGCCACACCGAGGCCGCCGAGCACTCGAGGGAGGCGGTCGGCGCGAACGTAGATGCGAAGACCGGGTTTCGAGACGCGCTTCAGGCCTCCGATGACACGGGCGCGCTCTCCGGTGTACTTCAACTGGATCTCGAGCACGCGACCGGGCCGCGTCGGGTCATCGGTTGCCGAGAAGCCGGCGATGTAGCCCTCGCGCTCGAGGATCACCGCCAACGCTTCCTTCAACTTCGAGCTCGGCATGCGCACCGTGTCGTGCATCGCAACGTTGGCGTTGCGGACGCGCGTGAGCATGTCGGCGATCGGGTCAGTCATGGTCATCGACGATCCCCTCCTCTCACCAGCTCGCCTTGGTGACGCCGGGCACTTCGCCGGCGTGCACGAGCTCGCGCAGGCAGATGCGGCAGAGCCCGAACTTGCGGAACACCGCCCTCGGCCGGCCACAGCGCCGGCAGCGCGAATAGGCGCGCACCTTGAACTTCGGCGTGCGCTCCTGCTTCTCGATCAGTGCCTTCTTGGCCATAGCCGGCTTACTGCCCTTCGCGTCGGAACGGGAATCCGAAGGCCAGCAACAACGCTCGGCCTTCGTCGTCGGTGCGAGCGGACGTCACGATCGTGATGTCCATCCCGCGGGTCGAATCGATCTTGTCGTAATTGATCTCCGGGAAGATCAGCTGTTCGGTCACCCCGAAGGTGTAGTTGCCGTGACCGTCGAAGCTCCGCGGGGACAACCCGCGGAAGTCTCGGATCCTCGGGATCGCCAGGCTGATGAGGCGGTCGAGGAACTCCCACATGCGGTCGCCCCGCAACGTCACCATGCAACCGATGGCGTTGCCCTGGCGGAGCTTGAAACCGGCGATTGACTGGCGCGCCTTGGTGACGACGGGCTTCTGGCCGGCGATCGCCGTGAGGTCGCGGACGGCGCCCTCGAGCAGCGACTGCTGCTGAGTGGCGCGGCCCACGCCCATGTTGATGACGATCTTCTCGAGCCGAGGGACTTCCATCACGTTCGACAGCCCGAGATCGCTCAGGAGCTGGGCGCGCACCTCGGAGTCGTAGCGGGTGCGAAGGCGCGGCCTCGGCTCCACCGCTGGCGAGGCGCTCACAGGTCGCCTCCGCACTTCTTGCAGACGCGGAGCTTTCGACCCTGCTCGTCCTGGCGATAACCGATCCTCGTCGGCCCGCAGTTCGAGCAGACGATGGCCACCGAGGCGACGTGCATCGGCATGTCCTTGTCGATGATGCCGCCCTGCATCGTGCCCCGCCGGGGCCGGCTGTGGCGCTTGGAAATGTTGACGCCTTCGACGATCACCTTGTTCTCGGACGGGATGGCGCGCATGACGTCACCCGACTTCCCGCGGTCCTTGCCATGCAGCACCTGGACCCGGTCGCCTTTGCGAATTCGCATTCAGATCACCTCCGGAGCGAGCGACACGATCCGCATGAAGCGCTTGTCGCGTAGCTCGCGGCCGACCGGCCCGAAGATACGGGTGCCCCTCGGCTGCAACTGGTCGTTGATGAGAACGGCGGCGTTCTCGTCGAAACGGATGTAACTGCCGTCCGGCCGCCGATTCTCCTTGCGTGTGCGCACGACGACACATCGGACGACGTCGCCCTTCTTCACGGCCGCCCCCGGCACGGCATCCTTCACCGTGGCGACAAAGACATCGCCGATGCGGGCGTAGCGCCGGCGAGACCCGCCGAGCACCTTGATGCAGAGGACTTCTTTAGCACCGGAATTGTCGGCGACACGGAGGCGTGACTCCTGTTGGATCATCGGGCGCGCTCCAGAACCTCGACGAGGCGCCAGCGCTTCGTCTTCGAGTACGGCCGCGTTTCGGCCACGCGCACACGGTCGCCGTTCGATGCCTCGTTGTCCTCGTCGTGCACGTACAGCTTGCGGGTGCGTTGCACCGTCTTGGCGTAGCGCGGGTGGCGGACGCGCTCGGTCACGGCCACGACGGCCGTCTTCTCCATGGCCGTCGACACCACAAGGCCTTCGCGGACCTTGCGGCGGTTCTCCCGCTCGGGAGCCGCATCGTTCGCACTCGGCTCGCTGGCGGCCTCGGGTACCGTCGTCTCGCTCTCGGACATCACTCCTCCTCGTTCCGGCGCAGGCGCCGGCGAACGCTCGGGCGCCCGCCAGGCGTCGGCACGGGGATCAACCCGGCCTCGCGGTCGCGCATGACGGTGAGCAGGCGGGCGATGTCGCGGCGTACCGCACCCGTGCGAGCCGAGTTGTCGAGCCGGCCGGTAGCGGCCTGGAATCGCAAGTTGAACAGTTCCTTGCGGGCGTTGATCAAACGGTTCTCGAGCTCGTCGTCATCGAGCTCGCGGAGCTCTGCGGCCGTCGACATCAGACCTGCACCTCCGGTGTCGATCCGATGCCGGGTCTCGTCACGAAGCGCGCCTTCATCGGGAGCTTCTGGATCGCACGCTCCATGGCGCCGCGGGCAAGCGACTCGTCCACTCCCGCCAGCTCGAAGAGGATCCGGCCAGGCCGCACAACGGCGACCCAGTGCTCGGGGTTCCCCTTGCCCGAACCCATGCGGGTTTCAGCGGGCTTCTGCGTGACCGGCTTGTCCGGGAAGACCCGGATCCAGACCTTCCCGCCACGCTTGACGTGGCGGGTCATGGCGATCCGGGCAGCCTCGATCTGACGAGCCGTGATCCATGCAGGCTCGAGCGCTTGGATGCCGAAGTCGCCGAAGGTGACGGACTCGCCGCCCTTCGTCATGCCGTTGAGACGACCGCGCTGCTGCTTGCGGTGCTTGGTCTTGCGGGGCATCAACATCAGTCGTTCTCCCGGCGGAAATGCGGAACGTCGTGATGCTGGTCGCGGGTGCGGCGCTCGATCTCTTCCTCTTCGGCGAGCAGCCGCTCGAGCGCCTCGTCACCGCCACCTGCACCCGGCAGCGGCGCGGCCGCGATGGCGCCCTCGGCGAGCTCCGGGGCTACAGGCGTCTCGGCATCAGCAGCAACGGGGGCGACCTCGGCCACAGCCGCCTCGACCTCGAGCTGCGAGCCGGGCTCACCCAACTCCGGCCTGCGACGGCCGCCGCCGGCGCTCACGATCCGTTTGCGGCCTTGACCGGACGTCTCGCCCACTGCCATCGCCACCTCGCGGGAGATCTTGTCCTCGCTCGAGACTTTGTAGGGCAGGATGTCGCCTTTGTAGATCCAGACCTTCACACCGACGCGACCGGTGCTCGTCCTCGCCTCGCGAAACCCGTAGTCGATGTCCGCCCGCAACGTGTGCAACGGCACGCGACCTTCACGGTAGGACTCCTTGCGGGCCATCTCGGAGCCGCCCAACCGACCGGAACACTGCACGCGGACGCCCTGGGCGCCTGCCTTCTGCACGGTCTGGATCGCCCGCTTCATGGCGCGCCGGAAGCTGATGCGCCGAGCGAGCTGGTCGGCGATCCCCTGAGCGATCAGGGCGGCCTCCAGCTCCGGTTGCTTGATCTCCTGGATGTTGAGCTGCACGTTGGCGTTGTGGGTGATGCGACCGAGCTGGCGACGGAGGCGGTCGGCCTCGGCACCACGCCGGCCGATGACGATGCCAGGGCGAGCCGTGTGCACGTCCACCCGGAGGCGGTCGCGGGTGCGCTCGATCTCGATCCGGCTGACGGCGGCTGCCTCGAGCTGTCGCATCAGGTAGTCACGGATCTTCCAGTCCTCGATCACCGAGTCCTGGTAGTTACGGTCGTCGAACCACCGCGACTTCCAGTCGGTGGTGACGCCGAGGCGAAACCCGTAGGGGTTGACCTTCTGGCCCATCAGTTCTCCTCGTCGGCCGGGTCGTCCGCGTCGGCGTCGTCGTCCGAAGGCTCCGGAGAAGCCTCCGGCGCTTCGTCGACGACGTCGCCTGCAGGGCTCTCGGCCGTCTCGTCGTCGCTTGTCTCATCGGTCGCGTCGGCGGACTGATCTGCCTCGGCGGTGTCGTCGACCTCGTCGTGGTCGTCCTCGTGGTCCTCTTGGTCGAGGGCGGACTCCGCCTCCGCCTCGAGCTCCTCGTGATGGCTCGTCGTCTCGAGGGCACGTGCTTCCTCGAGGGCGGCCAAGGCTTCCGTCGTGCTCTCCGTCTCCTCCGTCGCACGCTCCTCGGCGGCCCTCGTGCCGGCACTGGCAGCGCCGCGGTTGCGCCGTAGGCCGCCGGCGACGCGGCGCGCCCGGCGTTGCGACTGCTCGGCCGCCACGCGGGCCCGGCGGCGGGCGAGCTGGTCATCGGGGAGGCGAGACATGATCACGGTGATGTGACAGGTGCGCTTGCGGATCCGCGTCGCCCGTCCACGAGCACGCGGGCGCCAGCGCTTGAGGGTGGTGCCCTCGTCGGCGAAGCATGCCGAGACGTACATCTCCTCCGGGTCGAGCGCGTCGTTGTGGCGGGCGTTGGCGGCGGCCGAATTCAGCAGCTTGCCGATGACCTCGGCGACACCGCGCTCGCAGTACTCGAGGATCTCCGTCGCCCGCTCGAAGTCCTCTCCCCGGATGAGGTTGAGCACTTCGCGCGCCTTGTAGGCCGAGACACCGGAGTGCCGGAGCACTGCCCTCGTGCCGGGGCGCTCGTTCGTCTTCACTCCGGTCACGTCAGCGCCTCCCTGCCCGCTCTTGGCCGGCGTGGTAGCGGAAGGTCCGCGTCGGCGCGAACTCTCCGAGCTTGTGCCCGACCATGGACTCGGTGATGTAGACGGGAACGTGCTTGCGGCCGTCGTGCACGGCAATCGTGTGCCCGACCATGTCGGGGATGATCGTGGAGCGACGGGACCAGGTCTTCACGACCCGCTTCTCGTTCTTGTTGTTGAGATCGTCGACCTTCTTCAAGAGATGGTCATCGACGAACGGGCCCTTCTTGAGGCTGCGAGGCATGACTTCTCCGGCGCGCTAGCGGCGAGCGCCGCGAGTGCGGCGGCGACGAATGATGAGCTGATCCGACGGCCGGTGACGATGGCGCGTGCGGCCTTCTTTCTGGCCCCACGGCGACACCGGGTGGCGCCCGCCAGACGTCTTTCCTTCGCCTCCACCGAGCGGGTGGTCGACAGGGTTCATGGCGACACCGCGGGTCTGCGGGCGAACGCCCTTCCAGCGGTTGCGGCCGGCCTTTCCGATCGAGATGAGCTCGGCCTCGGCGTTGCCGACCTCGCCGAGGGTGGCGCGGCAGTCGATGGCGACGCGGCGCATCTCGGTCGAGGGCAGCCGAAGCGTCGCGAAGGCACCTTCCTTGGCGACGAGCTGCACGCTCATACCGGCTCCGCGGGCGAGCTTGCCGCCACCGCCGGGTCGGAGCTCGACATTGTGCACGACCGAGCCGACCGGGATGTAGCGAAGCGGGAGGGCGTTGCCCGGCCGGATGTCGGCACCCTGGCCGGACTGGAGCATGTCGCCGACGGCAACACGAGCGGGCGCAAGGATGTAGCGCTTCTCGCCGTCGAGGTAGTGCAAGAGGGCGATGCGGGCGTTGCGGTTCGGGTCGTACTCGATCGCCGCCACCTTGGCGGGAACGCCGTCCTTGTCTCGACGAAAGTCAACGACGCGGTAGAGCTGCTTGTGACCGCCTCCGCGGTGGCGAGCGGTCTTGCGGCCATAGCTGTTGCGACCTCCCGTGCCCGCCTTCGGTACGACGAGCGACCGCTCGGGACGGCTCTTCGTGATCTCGGAGAAGTCCGACGCCGATTGGAAACGGCGTCCGGGGCTGGTGGGCTTGCGCTTGCGAAGTGCCATGTCGTTCCCCTCAGCCCTCGAACAGCTCGATGCGGTCGTCGCCGACGAGGCGCACGATCGCCCGTTTGGTGTCAGGACGCTGGCCGAAGGACTGCAGCTTTCGCTGGCGCTTGCGCTTGCCCTTGCGGTTCAACGTGTTCACGCTTGCCACCCGCACCCCGAAGGAGGACTGCACGGCATCACGGATCTCGATCTTGTTGGCGCGCGTGTCGACGACAAAGACGTAGGTGCCTTCGTCCATGAGCGCGTAGGACTTCTCGGAGACGACGGGGCGAAGCAGGATGGATTTCTCACTCATCGTCGTCCTCCTCGTCGTCGCTGTCGTCCTCAGGCTCCGCGTCTGAGTCGCTGCTAGAGGCTGCGGGCGGAGAAACCTCCGCCTCCGCCTCCGCGACCGACTCTGCGGGGCTCTCGTCCACCTTCGACTCGTCTGCTGAGTCGTCCACGGCTTCGCTCTCTTGAGCTTGGCCGAGGGACTCGTCCGCGGACTCGGTGGCGTCTTCGTCGGCCCTGGAGTCGTCGCCGGCGGAGGTTTCTCCGCCGGAGGCGGCAGCAGTGCCGGCGCCGGCCTTGGCCCGCGGCTTGCGCTTGGGCTTCGGGGCCGAGCCCTCGACGACGGTGACTCCGCCCGGGACGGTTGCCGTCGTGAAGACGATCCAGTCGTTTGCGAGCACCTCGTAGGCGCTCAGCTGGGCGGCTTCGACGAGATGAACGTTGGGCAGGTTGCCGAAGGAGCGCTCGGCGACGGCGTCGTCGGAGGAGAGCACGACGAGGACGCGACCCTCCAGCTCGAGGGCGTTGAGCACCTTCACGGCATCCTTCGTCTTCGGCACCTCGAACGGCCAGCTGTCGAGGAGGCGCAGCTTGCCCTCGTTGAGGCGGTCGGAAAGCGCTGAGCAGAGGGCGAGACGAACCATTTTCCGAGGGGTGCGCTGGGCGTAGCTGCGGGGTTTCGGGCCGAAGGCCACGCCCCCACCGGAGAACTGAGGGGCACGGATCGTCCCTTGGCGGGCACGGCCGGTGCCCTTCTGTCGGTACGGCTTCGCCCCGCCGCCGGCCACCTCGGACCGGGTCTTGGTCGAGTGCGTCCCCGACCGGCGTGCCGCCAGCTGGGCGGTCACGACCTGGTGCATGAGCGGGACGTTGGGAACGACGCCGAAGATGCCGGCTTGCAGCTCGACGGTGTCGATGACCTCGCCCTCGCCGTTGTGGCGCTCGACGGTGACCGTGGCGGTCGCCGGCTCCTTGGTGATCGTCTCGCTTGCCATCACTTGCTCGCCTTCACGGCGTTCCGGATGAGGACCATTCCGCCTCGCGGGCCAGGTACGGCGCCCTTTACGAGGATGAGCTCCCGCTCCGGGTCGGCAGCCACGACTTCGAGGTTGAGTGTCGTCACGCGGGACGCCCCCATGCGCCCGGCCATGCGCGTGCCCTTGAAGACACGGGCGGGCGTGGCGCAGCCCCCGATGGAACCGGGAGCTCGGTGCTTCTTGTGGTTGCCGTGGGCGGCGCCCTGGCCTTTGAAGTTGTGGCGCTTCATCCCACCGGCGAACCCCTTGCCCTTCGAGATCGCCGTGACATCGATCTTGTCGCCGGCGGACAGGATGCCGGCGTCGATCTCCTGGCCGACCTCATACCCGCTCGTGTCCTCGAGCCGCAGCTCGACGAGACGCTTGCCCGGCTCTACGCCCGCTCGAGTGAAGACCCCGGTCTCCGGCTTGTTTATCAGGCTCGCACGCTTCTGACCGTAGGTGACCTGGAGCGCCGAGTAGCCCGATGCCTCGGGCGTCTTCACGGCGACGACGCGAACGGGCGCGACCTTGACGACGGTCACGGGCACGACGCGCTGCGCCTCGTCCCAGACCTGCGTCATGCCGACCTTTTCGCCGACGATCGCCTTCGTGGCCATCTCGTGTGCCATCCCTTGTAGGTGTCTCGTGCCGGGCGTGACGAAACCCGGGAAGGCACGCGGTGGCCCGGTGCGGTGACCGGTCCCTTCGCGCACGTCCCGGGCTCAGCTCAGCCCATATCGTGCAGACGCTCCGCCCGGAGTCACCGGGGCGGAGCGCTCTTTCGCTTGCCGGGAGGTCCCCCTTGGCGGGGCGCTCTCGGACGTCAGAACAGCAGAACTATGGGCGCGGGGCCCAACGTCGCAAAACTATAGCAGGACCACTGAGCAGGCGAATCGGGCCGACGGAGAGTCGGGTGAGCCGCTAGGCGGTGATCTTGATCTCGATGTCCACACCCGCCGGGAGGTCGAGCCGCTGGAGCGAGTCGACCGTCTTCGGCGTGTGCTCGACGATGTCGACGAGACGCTTGTGGATGCGCATCTCGAAGTGCTCCCGGCTGTCTTTGTGCTTGTGGGGGGAGCGGATCACCGTGTAGCGGTGCTTCTCCGTCGGCAACGGCACCGGGCCGCGCACCTTCGCCTGGGTCCGGAGGACCGTGTCGACGATCTTCTTCGTCGACTGGTCGATGATCTCGTGGTCGTAGGCCTTGAGTCGGATCCGGATCCGCTGGCGGGGGGTTTCTGGCATGGGTGTCGTCGCCTGCGATCGTCTACTTGAGGATCTTCGTGACCCGGCCGGCGCCGACGGTGCGGCCGCCTTCCCGGATGGCAAAGCGCAGGCCCTCGTCCATTGCGATCGGCTTCCCGAGCTCGACGACCATGGGGGTGTTGTCACCCGGCATGACCATCTCGGTGCCCTCGGGCAGGGCGATCGTTCCGGTCACGTCTGTCGTGCGGAAGTAGAACTGCGGACGGTAGTTGGAGAAGAACGGCTTGTGGCGGCCGCCTTCCTTCTGCGTCAGCACGTAGACCGTCGCCTCGAAGTTCGTGTGCGGCGTGATGCTGCCCGGCTTGCACAGGACCTGGCCGCGCTCGACCTCTTCCTTCTTGATGCCGCGCAGCAAGGCGCCGATGTTGTCGCCGGCCTGGCCCTGGTCGAGCAGCTTGTGGAACATCTCGACGCCGGTGCAGACGGTCTTCTGCGTCGGCCGAAGGCCGACGATCTCGACCTCGTCGCCGACCTTGACGACACCCTGCTCGATCCGGCCCGTGACGACCGTGCCACGGCCGGAGATGGTCATGACGTCCTCGACCGACATGAGGAAGGGCTTGTCGACCTCTCGCACGGGCTCCGGGATGTAGTCGTCGACGGCGTTCATGAGCTGCATGACCCCCTCAGCCGCCTCGGCGTCGCCTTGCAGCGCCTTGAGGGCGCTCACGCGCACGATCGGGGTGTCATCGCCCGGGAAGTCGTATTCGTTCAGCAGCTCACGGACCTCGAGCTCGACGAGCTCGAGGAGCTCCTCGTCCTCGACCATGTCGGCCTTGTTGAGGGCGACCACGATGGAGGGCACGCCCACCTGGCGGGCGAGCAGCACGTGCTCGCGCGTCTGGGGCATGGGGCCGTCCGCTGCCGAGACGACGAGGATGGCACCGTCGACCTGCGCCGCCCCCGTGATCATGTTCTTGATGTAGTCGGCGTGGCCGGGCATGTCGACGTGGGCGTAGTGACGCTTGTCCGTCTCGTACTCGACGTGGGCGATGGCGATGGTGATCCCGCGCGCCTTCTCCTCAGGGGCCTTGTCGATCTCGTCGAAGGCCGTGAAGGCGACGTTGGGGTTGTGCTCGTGGAGCACTTTTGTGATGGCGGCCGTCAGCGTGGTCTTGCCGTGGTCGATGTGCCCCATCGTGCCCACGTTGACATGCGGCTTCGTCCGCTCGTACTTCTTCTTGGCCATTAGTGCCGACCGCTCCGTTTGCTCCTGGCAGCGCCCGGTGGCGCCGCGTCTTGAATTGACTGCAGTGATGAACTGATTCGTTTTCATGGGCCGCCGTGCGGGTCATCCCCGCCAGGCGGTCCGGCTCGTTCACACCGGATGGGGCCGCTTGGCCTTCTCCGGCGGTGCAACTCGCTCCCGGTGATTCATTCGCCGGTGACTCGGGCGATGATCTCCCGCGACACCGACTCCGGGACCTCCTGGTAGGAGTCGAACTGCATGGTGTACGTGGCTCGACCCTGGGTGCGCGAACGCAGGTCGGTAGCGTAGCCGAACATATCGGAAAGCGGGACCTGCGCCCGCACTACATGGCTCGCTCCCCGCTGCTCCATGCCTTCTACCCGGCCTCTGCGGGCGGAAAGATCGCCGATGACGTCACCGAGGTAGTCCTCCGGGGTGACGACCTCGACTTCCATGATTGGCTCGAGCAGTACCGGCCGGGCGGCCCGGCAGGCCTTCTTGAACGCCATGGAACCTGCGATCTTGAACGCCATCTCGGAGGAGTCGACGTCGTGGTAGGAGCCGTGTACGAGCAGGACGCGCACATCGACGACGGGGAAGCCGGCGAGCACGCCCGAGTTCATGGCCTCCTGGATGCCGGAGTCGACGGCGCCGATGTACTCCTTCGGGATGACCCCGCCGACGATCTTGTCGACGAACTCGAAACCGCTCCCCGGTCCGGTCGGCTCGAGGTCGATGACGACGTGGCCGTACTGGCCGCGGCCGCCGGTCTGGCGCACGTAGCGCTCCTCGATCTTCGTGACGGCGTCGCGCACGGTCTCCCGGTAGGCGACCTGTGGCTTGCCGACGTGGGCGTCCACCTTGAACTCCCGCAGCATGCGGTCGACGAGCACCTCGAGGTGGAGCTCGCCCATGCCCGAGATGACCGTCTGGCCCGTTTCGGGGTCCGAGCGCACGCGGAAGGTCGGGTCCTCCTCGGACAGGGCGAAGAGAGCCTTGCCGAGCTTGTCCTGGTCCGCCTTCGTCTTCGGCTCGACGGCCACGTGGATGACCGGCTCCGGGAACTCGAGCGTCTCGAGGAGGATCGGATGGGACGGGTCACAGAGCGTGTCGCCCGTCGAGGTCGACTTCAGCCCCACGACGGCGACGATGTCACCGGTGTAGATGGCGTCCTTGTCCTCACGGTGGTTGGCGTGCATCTGGAGGATGCGGCCGATCCGCTCCTTGCGGTCCTTCGAGGTGTTGAGGACCGTCGTCCCCTTCTCGAGTTTGCCCGAGTAGACGCGCAGGTAGGTGAGCTTGCCCACGAAGGGATCGCTCATGATCTTGAAGGCGAGGGCGGAGAAGGGTTCGTCGTCGCGTACCTCACGGACGATCGGCTCCTTCGTCTTCAGGTCGGTGCCCATCGTGGGCGGCACGTCGACGGGACTCGGGAGGAAGTCGACGACCGCGTCCAACATGGGCTGCACGCCCTTGTTCTTGAAAGCGGATCCGCACAAAACCGGGACGACGTGGCTGCCGATGGTCGCCCGGCGGAGGGCCGCCGTCAGGTCATCAGCGGTGATCTCCTCCTCGCCGACGTAACGCTCCATGATGTTGTCGTCGAAATTCGACAGCACGTCGACGAGGTTCTGGCGGGCGGTCTCGGCCGCGTCGACGAGGGAGGCGGGAATCTCCTCCTCCGACCACTTCTCGCCCATGCCTTCCTCCCAGAGGAGCGCCTTCATCGTCGGAAGGTCGATCACACCCCGGAAGCTCGCCTCGGAGCCAACGGGCAGTTGGACGACCGCCGGGAGGGCCTCGAGCCGGTCACGGATCATCTGCACCGAGCGCTCGAAGTCCGCCCCGACCCGGTCCATCTTGTTGATGAAGCAGATGCGGGGGACGCCGTACTTGTTCGCCTGCCGCCAGACCGTCTCGGTCTGCGGCTCGACGCCGGCGACGGCGTCGAAGACGGCGACGGCCCCGTCGAGGACGCGCAGCGACCGCTCCACCTCGACGGTGAAGTCGACGTGCCCAGGTGTGTCGATGATGTTGATCCAGGTGTTCTTCCACCGGCAGGTGGTCGCAGCCGACGTGATCGTGATCCCGCGCTCTTGCTCCTGGACCATCCAGTCCATGGTGGCGCCGCCTTCGTGCACCTCGCCCATCTTGTAGTTGCGCCCCGTGTAGTACAGGATGCGCTCGGTCGTGGTGGTCTTGCCGGCGTCGATGTGAGCCATGATCCCGATGTTCCGGGTCCTGGCGAGTGGGAATTCGCGGATTGCGATGGCCATGATGTTCGTATCTTCTTCTTGCGTCGGTCGGCGTCAGGTTTCGGGTGGTGGGGCACGGTGAGCCGTGAGGAGCGGCCGCAGGTGGTGCACAGCGGCCGGTCGTGGAAGCCGCACAAGGGCCGCCGGGAGAGCCCGCCACCGAAGCGGATCCTCATATCGGCCGCCGTTGCCGGCGCCCACGGCTACCAGCGGTAGTGGGCGAATGCCTTGTTCGATTCCGCCATCTTGTGCATGTCCTCGCGGCGCTTGACGGCGGCGCCGATGCCGTTGGAGGCATCGAGGATCTCGTTGGCGAGCTTGAGCGCCATCGTGCGCTCGCGTCGCTGGCGGGCGAAGTTGGTAAGCCACCGAATCGACAGCGTCGTCGCCCGCCGCGGGCGCACCTCAACCGGGACCTGGTAGGTAGCGCCGCCGACCCGGCGGCTCTTGACCTCGAGCTCAGGCCTCGTGTTGTCCAGGGCCCTTTTCAGGGTCTGAATCGGATCGGCGCCCGTCTTCTCCTTCACGACATCGAGGGCCTCGTAGACGATGCGCTCGGCGAGTGAGCGCTTGCCGCGAGAGAGGATGCGGTTGACGAGCTGCGTGACGAGAACGGACCGGTAGACCGGATCCGGGACGAGCTCGCGGCGTTGCGGGGGGCCGTTGCGGGGCAACTCAGGACTCCTTCTTCGTGCCGTACCGGCTACGCGCCTGGGCGCGGTCACGGACGCCTGAGGTGTCGAGCGTGCCGCGGACGATCTTGTAGCGGACACCCGGCAGGTCCTTCACACGGCCGCCACGCACGAGCACGATGGAGTGCTCCTGCAGGTTGTGCCCCACTCCGGGGATGAACGCCGTCACCTCGACACCGCTCGTGAGCCGGACGCGGGCGACCTTGCGAAGAGCCGAGTTCGGCTTCTTCGGCGTGGTCGTGTAGACGCGCGTGCAGACTCCCCGGCGCTGCGGGGCACCCTTGAGCGCGGGTGTCTTCGTCTTCGTCCTCGGGGTTTCTCGACCTTTGCGGACGAGCTGGGCGATTGTGGGCACGCGAATCCTCTTAAAGTTTGTTCGCCGTAGGGTCGCCAAGGCGCGAATTACCTGCCCGCCTGGGCATTACGACTATACCACCACGCCACCTGCCGACCGCCACAGTCGCCCCACCGTGCCGCCCTGGTCTCGCCCGTCTCGCCCTCGTCTCCCCCCGGCCTCGCCCTGGTCTCGCCCCTGGCGGCGGGCACGACGGTGGGCACGACGGCCGGTGTGAGCCGAACGGACGGATCGGGTACGCCCGGCCCACACCGACTTCAGATGACCGGGATGGCTTCCGAACGGGCGATCACGCGGTGCGAATCTTGATCTCGCCCATCATCCCGCAGACGCGGATGTGCAGGCGAGGGACACCGGGGCGGGGACGGATCTCTTCTACGTCGACCCGTTTCTCCCCCATGCAGACGAAACCGGTCACCTCGACCTCGACGCCCTCAGGCACGATGATCTGCTGCTCACCCATCAGCAGGTACATCCGCAGCTCGATCTGCGGGCTGTCGATGATCGAATTCCGCAGGTCGAGCTTCGACTCTCCCATGACCGTCACGACGACCGTGTGCTCAGGGAGTCGGGAGACACCCCGCTTCAGCTCACCCATCACGGTGACCAGCCACTTCTTCTTCGTCTTGACCGGGGCGGCCGGGACGGGAGGAGCCGCCCATGCCGTCGGAGCCGTCGCCTCCGCCCGTGTCGGGAGGTCGATCGTGAGCGGCTCGAGGTCAGCCCGCGTGACGGCCGAGTAGGCGGCGCTCACGCGCCCACCCATCTCCTCGAGCGTGAGGCGGCCTTCGGCACAGGCAACCGACAGGAGGTCCACGACCTGCTCGCGCTCGGCGTCCGAGACCCGAAGAAGGCGCTGGTCCCCCATTGCCGAGCCCGCCTGGGGCGGCATCCGAGCCGGCGCTGGCCTGCGCACGAGATCGCCTCCGAAGCTGTCAGTCACTGGCACCAACGCTAGATGATCGGGCGGCGGCTGAAAACGCCCGAAGCTCTAACTGTGCGCTCAGACCGACCGGAAAGTCGCTGTCAGGTGGCGCGAGCGCCACAGTTCGCCGACGGACCGCCGCCGAGCGGGGAACTGTGCGCTCAGACCGACCGGAAAGTCGCTGTCAGGTGGCGCGAGCGCCACAGTTCGCCGACGGACCGCCGCCGAGCGGGCCGGCGGGGCCTGGGGACAGCCACAAGCCCCCGGCGCCGTCAAGCTGGGCAACAGGCGCAGGTGCACCTGCCGCCCAGCCCACGCTCAGAGGCTCACACGCTCACAGGCTCAGGCGGACCCTTCCTCGGGAACGTCGAATTCGACGGGCGGCGTCGCGTAGGGGTCCGGCACATCGCCACCTGGGCCGAAGTTCGTGACGGACCCCCCAGCCTCGGCGGCGTCGTAGCCGGCGCCGTAGCCACTCGTGTCGTAGGCGTCGCCCACTTCGCCCTCGCCGAGGGTCGAGCGCCCGACGTCTCGCAGCCAGGCGGCCAGATCGGAGGGCGTTCCCTCGAGACCCTCGCTGGCCGTGTCGAGATCCGACGACCAGAACGACATCCGCTGCGCATCCGGCGTGTCGACCTCGACGGATCGGTAGCGCAACATGCCGGTACCTGCAGGGATGAGCTTGCCGATGATGATGTTCTCCTTCAGCCCGAACAGCTGGTCGGAGCGTCCATCGATGGCCGCCTCGGTGAGAACCCTGGTGGTCTCCTGGAACGATGCCGCCGACAGCCACGAGTCCGTGGCGAGCGACGCCTTCGTGATGCCCATGAGCTCGGGGCGGCCCTCAGCAGGGCGCTTCGAAGCCTGTACGAGCTCCCGGTTCACGGCGGCGTAGCGCTGCGAGTCGACGCGCTCACCCGGCAGGAAGGGGGCGTCGCCGGGCTCGGCCACGAGGACGCGGCGCAGCATCTGGCGCACGATGAGCTCGATGTGCTTGTCGTGTATGGCCACACCTTGGTCGCGGTACACCTTCTGCACCTCTTCGACGAGGTACTGCTGGGTCTCGCGGATGCCCTTGATCTCGAGGAGCTCCTTCGGGTCCTTGGGCCCTTCGACGAGGGCGTCCCCCGGGTGGACCTCCTGACCGTCTGTGACCTCGAGGTGAGCGCGGGGCGAGAGCGTGACGACCTGCTCCTCCCCGGTCTCGGCGACGACGGTGACCCGCCGGCCGGTCTCGTCCTCGTCGATGCGGACGACGCCAGGCTCGCGGACAAGCACGGCGGCACCTTTCGGGGTGCGAGCCTCGAAGAGCTCAACGACACGGGGGAGGCCGTGAGTGATGTCCTCCCCGACGACGCCACCGGTGTGGAACGTCCGCATGGTGAGCTGCGTGCCCGGCTCACCGATCGACTGGGCGGCGATGACGCCGACCGCCTCGCCGAGCTCGATCTCCCTGCCCGTCGCGAGCGACTGGCCGTAGCACAGGGCGCAGACGCCCTGGGGAGCCTCGCAGGTGAGCACGGAACGAACCCGCACACGCTCGATGCCCGGGTCGGCCGCCAGCTGGGCGAGCTCGAGGTCACGCAGCGTCGTTCCGACTTCGATCGTTCGCCCATCAGCCAGCGTCACGGGCTCGACGAGGACGCGGCCGAAGAGCCGCGTCTCGAGGTAGCTGCGCTTGCCGGCCTGGTCCGGGACGACGTCCTCGATCCAGATGCCACGGACGCTGCCGCAGTCCTCGATCCGGACGATGAGCTCCTGGGCGACGTCGACGAGACGTCGCGTGAGGTAGCCGGAGTCGGCCGTGCGAAGCGCCGTGTCCGCCAGTCCCTTGCGGGCGCCGTGGGTCGAGATGAAGTACTCGAGCACGGACAAGCCCTCGCGGAACGACGACTTGATCGGCCTCGGGATCATCTCGCCCCGCGGGTTGGAGACGAGGCCCTTCATGCCGGCGATCTGCCGCACCTGCTGCGGGTTACCACGGGCGCCGGAGTCGACCATCATGTCGAGCGGGTTGAAGGCGATCAAAGCGAGCGTGCGCTCCATGGCGCGCCCCACCTCCGAGTTCGCCGACGTCCAGATCTCGATCTCCTTCTGGCGTCGCTCGTCGTCGGTGATGATGCCGCGCTTGAACTGAGTTTCGGCTTTCTCGGCTTCCTTCTCGTACCGGTCGAGGATGGCCTGCTTGTCCGGCGGCGTCTTGACGTCGTCGATGGAGATCGTGAGGCCGGACCGGGTGGCGAACTTGAACCCGAGATCCTTGATGCGGTCCAGGCTCTCGGCCACGGCCGACTTCGAGTAGTGGGCGGCGATCTGCTCGACGATCGACGAGATCGGCGTGGCGCGCCGGCCGACGACGTCGTTCACATACCCGAAGCCGGGAGGAAGGGCGCTGTTGAAGAACATCCGACCCGGGGTCGTCTCGATCTCGGTGAGCTCCTCGTCCGGCGCCTCCCCGGCGTCGGCGCCCGTGTCGCCGTGGCGGTCGCCACGCATCGGGAAGCAGAAACCGTCCGGCCCCTTGCGGAGCTTGATGGGCGCGTGCAGGTTCACGACACCGTTCTCGTAGGCCTGCTCCACCTCGTAGAGGTTGCGGAAGACCAGGCCTGCGCCCGTCGATTCCGGCTCGATGAGGGTGAGGTAGTAGGCCCCGAACACCATGTCCTGGGAGGGCACGGTGACGGGACGCCCGGTGGCGGGCGAGAGGATGTTGTTCGCCGAGAGCATCAAGATGCGAGCCTCTGCCTGCGCCTCGGCCGAGAGCGGGAGGTGCACGGCCATCTGGTCGCCGTCGAAGTCGGCGTTGAAGGCCGCGCACACGAGCGGGTGGATCTGGATGGCCTTGCCTTCGACCAGGATGGGCTCGAAGGCCTGGATGCCGAGTCGGTGCAGCGTCGGGGCCCGGTTCAGGAACACCGGGTGCTCCTTGATGACCTCGTCGAGGACGTCCCAGACCTGCGTGCGGCGCCGCTCCACCATCCGCTTGGCGGACTTGATGTTCTGGGCGATCTCGGTGTCGACGAGCCGCTTCATGACGAAGGGCTTGAAGAGCTCGAGGGCCATGAGCTTGGGCAGCCCGCACTGGTGCAGCTTGAGCGTCGGGCCGACGACGATGACGGAACGGCCGGAGTAGTCGACGCGCTTGCCGAGGAGGTTCTGGCGGAAACGCCCCTGCTTGCCCTTCAGCATGTCCGAGAGGCTCTTGAGGGGCCGGTTGCCCGGTCCGGTGACAGGACGCCCACGGCGGCCGTTGTCGAACAGGGCGTCGACGGCCTCCTGCAGCATCCGCTTCTCGTTGTTGATGATGATCTCGGGGGCGCCGAGGTCGAGGAGCCGCTTCAGCCGGTTGTTTCGGTTGATGACGCGGCGGTAGAGGTCGTTCAAGTCGCTCGTGGCGAAACGCCCACCGTCGAGCTGCACCATCGGCCGCAAATCCGGCGGGATGACCGGGACGGCGCCGAGGATCATGGCGCGGGGGTCGTTCGCCCGGCGGCCGTTGTCGTCGCGGCGGTTGAAGGCCGAGACGATCTTCAGGCGCTTGATCGCCTTCTGCTTGCGCTGAGCCGAGAGCGGGCGGCGGCCGTCGACCGGGTCGATGGCCTCGCGGAGCTTGATCTCCTCCTCGTCGAGGTCGAGGCGCTCGATCAGCTGGGAGATCGCCTCTGCGCCCATGCCCCCTTCGAAGTACGCCGAGTAACGGCTCTTCAGCTCACGCCAAACGAGCTCGTCCTCGATGATCTTGCGGGCATGCAGGTCACCGAGCTCGGTGAAGGCCTTGCGGGCCATCGCCACGTCCTGGTCGGCGCGCTCGCGCACCCCGGTGACTTCCTTCTCGACGGCACGCTGGCGGGCGCGGAGCTCCGACTCCTTGGCGCCGCCTGCCTCCAGCTCAGCGAGCTCCCGCTCGAGGTCGGAGAGCCGGCGCTCGGCCTCGAGGTCGCGGGCGCGCTCGATCTCGGCGATCTCGCTCCCCAGCTCGGCCTCGAGGCTCGGGAGGTCGGCGTGCCGCTTCTCCTCGTCGACCTTGGTCACGAGGTAGGCAGCGAAGTAGATGACCTTCTCCAGCTGCTTGGCCTTGAGCTCCTCACGGGCTTCGGTGCCCATGAGCAGATAGGCGAGCCAAGAGCGGGTACCGCGCAGGTACCAGATGTGCACGACCGGGGCGGCCAGCTCGATGTGGCCCATGCGCTCGCGCCGGACCTTCGAGCGCGTCACCTCGACGCCACACCGTTCGCAGATGATGCCGCGGAAGCGCACCCGCTTGTACTTGCCGCAGTAGCACTCCCAGTCCTTCGTGGGACCGAAGATCTTCTCGCAGAAGAGCCCGTCCTTCTCGGGGCGGAGCGTGCGGTAGTTGATGGTCTCCGGCTTGCGCACTTCGCCGTGCGACCAGTTACGGATGTCGTCGGCCGTTGCCAGCCCGATTCGGAGCTGATCGAAGTCGTTGACGTCGAGCACCTTAGAAACCCCTCTCCGCTGCCCTACGAGCATCCTCCTCATCGGAGCCCCGCTCGGGGCGACTGATGTCGATGCCGAGCTCCTCGGCCGTGCGGTACACGTCCTCGTCGAGCTCGCGCATCTCGATCTGCTCACCTGACGTCGAGAGAACCTCGACGTCCAGGCAGAGCGACTGCATCTCCTTGATGAGCACCTTGAAGCTCTCCGGGATGCCTGGCTCGGGGATGTTCTCCCCCTTGACGATCGCCTCGTAGACCTTCACGCGTCCCAAGACGTCATCGGACTTGATCGTGAGCAGCTCCTGCAGCGCATAGGCAGCGCCGTAGGCCTCGAGCGCCCACACCTCCATCTCGCCGAACCGCTGCCCACCGAACTGCGCTTTGCCGCCGAGCGGCTGCTGGGTGATCATCGAGTACGGGCCTGTCGATCGAGCGTGAATCTTGTCGTCGACGAGGTGGGCAAGCTTCAAGATGTACACGTAGCCGACCATGACGGGGTTGTCGAAGGCCTCGCCGGTGCGGCCGTTGTACAACGTCGCCTTCCCGTCGGGACCGATCTGGCGAGCACTCCCGTCGACGGCGTCGGAGTCGAGGGTTTCGAAGAGGTGCTTGATGGTGGGCTTGTCACCCGCCTCGGCCTCCTCGTCCCAGTGGGCACCGTCGAAGACCGGCGTCGAGATCCACACGGTTGGATCCGTCGTCGGACGGGTCTTGGTCTCCGTGCCGCGGACCGATGCCTTGAGCGGATGGCCGTGAGCGGCCTGCAGACCTTCCCAACCCCAACGGGCGGCGTAGCCGAGGTGGCCTTCGAGCACCTGGCCGACGTTCATCCGGCTCGGCACGCCGAGCGGGTTCAAGATGATGTCGATCGGAGTGCCGTCGGCGAGGTGGGGCATGTCCTCGAGCGGCAAGATCTTCGAGATGACGCCCTTGTTGCCGTGGCGACCGGCGAGCTTGTCGCCTTCGGAGATCTTGCGCTTCTGGGCGACGTAGACACGGACGAGCTGGTTGACGCCGGGGGGCAGCTCGTGGGAGTCGTCACGTGAGAACACACGCACGTCGATGACCTTGCCGTACTCGCCGTGGGGAACCTTGAGGCTCGTGTCCCTCACGTCGCGGGCCTTCTCCCCGAAGATCGCCCGCAGCAGGCGCTCCTCCGGCGTCAGCTCCGTCTCGCCCTTCGGCGTGACCTTGCCGACGAGGATGTCGCCCGGGCCGACTTCGGCGCCGATGCGGATGATGCCGCGCTCGTCGAGGTCGGCGAGGATGTCGTCGGAGAGGTTGGGGATGTCCCGGGTGATCTCCTCGGCCCCGAGCTTGGTGTCGCGGGCATCGACCTCGTGCTCCTCGATGTGGATCGACGTGAGCACGTCGTCGCGCACGACCCGCTCGGACAAGATGATGGCGTCCTCGTAGTTGTACCCCTCCCAGGGCATGAAGGCCACGAGAAGGTTCTTTCCGAGCGCCAGCTCACCGTTGTGCGTGGACGGTCCGTCGGCGAGCAGGTCACCGAGCTCGACGTCCTCGCCCTCGGACACGAGCGCCTTCTGGTTGATGCAGGTGTTCTGGTTCGAGCGGCGGAACTTGAACAGCGGGTACACGCGGCGGCCGAGCTCGGACCCGAAACGGCCCTTCTCACCGGTCTTGTACTCGACGGTGATGTGATCGCCGGCGACCTCGGTCACCTTGCCGGCACCTTCGGAGAGGATGACCTCACCTGCGTCGCGGGCGGCCCGCGCCTCGATGCCGGTGCCGATGTAGGGCGCCTCGGGCACGAGCAGCGGGACGGCCTGCTTCTGCATGTTGGCGCCCATGAGGGCACGGTTGGCGTCGTCGTGCTCGACGAAGGGGATGAGCGCCGTCGAAACAGAGAGGATCTGCTTGGGGGAGACGTCCATCAAGCCGACGTCGGCCGGCGGCACGTAGTCGACCTCGCTCGTGGTGCCGTAGGAGGTCGACGTCGCCCCCACGCGCACACCGGCGCCTTGCGGGCCGCGGCGAACGAGGACGCGGTCCTCGGTGAACCGGCCGGCGGCGTCGAGGACGGCCGAGGCCTGGGCGATGACGTACTCCTCTTCCTCGTCAGCGGCGAGGTAGACGATGTCGTCGGTGACGCGCCCGTCTTGCACCTTGCGGTACGGCGTCTCGATGAAGCCATGCTCGTTGACGCGCGCATAGGTGGCGAGGTGACCGATGAGACCGATGTTGGGGCCTTCGGGCGTTTCGATCGGGCACATGCGGCCGTAGTGCGACGTGTGCACGTCTCGCACCTCGAACCCGGCCCTCTCCCGCGACAGGCCTCCCGGCCCGAGGGCCGACAGGCGCCGCTTGTGGGCGAGGCCCGAGAGCGGGTTGTGCTGGTCCATGAACTGACTCAGCTGGCTCGTGCCGAAGAACTCCTTGATGGCGGCGACGACCGGGCGGATGTTGATGAGCGTCTGGGGCGTGATCGCCTCGACGTCCTGGGTCGTCATGCGCTCGCGCACGACCCGCTCCATGCGGGACAGCCCGATGCGGACCTGGTTCTGGATCAGCTCGCCGACCGAGCGGATGCGACGGTTGGCGAAGTGGTCCTGGTCGTCGAGCCGGTAGCCGGGCTCGCCGTTGGCGAGATGGAGCATGTAGGTGGCCGCAGCCAGGACCTCGCTCGGGCTGAGGACACCCTGGTCCGGCGTGGGACGCTCAAGGTCGTGGTCGAGCAGCTCGGAGATCCGCTCGATCTCAGGCCCGAGCTTCCGGTTGAGCTTGTAGCGACCGACGCGCGTGAGGTCGTAGCGACGCGGGTTGAAGAAGGCGTTCTCGAAATAGACGCGGGCGGCTTCGAGCGAGAGAGGCTCGCCCGGCCGGGCGCGCTTGTAGATCTCGAGAAGGGCTTCCTCGCGCGTCGGCACGAGCTCGCGCTCCTTCTCCCACTGCCCCTCGAGGAAGTCGAAGTGGCGGACGAACTTGTTGAGGAACGCCTCGTCCTCGTAGCCGAGGGCGCGGAGCACGACGAAGAGGCTCAAGCGGCGCTTGCGAGCGACGCGGGCGCCGGCGGTGACGTCCCGGTTCGGCTTGGCTTCGACGTCGAACTCGATCCACTCGCCCCGGTAAGGGTGAATCGTCCCGGTGACGATCGTCTTCTGGTCGCGACCGGGTTGGAAGATGACCCCGGGCGAGCGGACGAGCTGGCTGACGACGACCCGCTCGGTGCCGTTGATGATGAAGGTGCCCCGGTCGGTCATCATCGGGAAGTCCCCCATGAAGACCGTCTGCTCCTTGATCTCGCCGGTGGAGGCGTTCATGAAGCGGGCGCGCACAAAGATCGGCCCGGCGTAGGTGATGTCCTTCGCCTTGCACTCGTCGATGGTGAATTTCGGCGGTGGCCGCAGGTCAGCGTCGCTCGGGTCGAATTCGAGCTCGAGGCGAAGCTGATCGGTGAAGTCCGCGATCGGGCTGATGTCCGCGAACGTCTCGGCCAGACCCCGGTCAAGGAACCATTGGAACGAGTCGCGCTGAACGGAGATCAGATCGGGAAGGGGCAGGACCTCGTCCAATTTTGCGAACGAAAAACGGTCCGGCGTGCGGGAACGAGACGACAAGGCGCTACTCCTCGCGAGAACGGGACGGCCGGGAACTCGGGACGGTCCGTGTCCGGGCGCGCGTCAAAGCAAGCAGGAGATTGCGATCAGGCGCGGTGAGGGCACGGCAACAGGACAGCATACTCGCGCGAGGACGCGCGAGCAACACCCGGGCGGCAAATGCCCCGGGGCAGGGTACGGGACGCACAGGCCGGCGTCAAGGCAATTCTCCCCGAGCGTCGGCGGCGTGCGGAACGCGCCGGGACCGGCCCGACGCGTTCCCGACCGATTACTTCAGCTCGACGCTTGCGCCGGCCGTCTCGAGCTGGGCCTTCGCCTTCTCGGCATCTTCTTTCGAGACTTTCTCCAGCACCGGCTTCGGGGCGCCGTCGACCAGGTCCTTCGCCTCCTTGAGGCCGAGGTTCGTAAGAGCACGGACCTCCTTGATGACCTGGATCTTCTTGTCGCCAGCGGCGGTGAGGACGACGTCGAACTCGTCCTGCTCCTCCACTGCCGGGGCGGCCTCAGCAGCGCCGCCAGCGGCGGGTGCGGCGACGGCGGCTGGCGCGGCGGCCGTCACGCCGAAGCGCTCCTCGAACTCCTTCAGGAGCTCGCTCAGCTCGAGCACCGTCATGTTTGAGATGCCGTCGAGGATTTCTTCCTTGGTTGCCATCGTTGCTCCCTGTCGTTTCCTGCTCGTGGTGGGTTGTACGGACTTATTCGGTGACTTCGGCGGTTTCGTCGCCGTCTTCGTCGGTGGGCTCTTCGGCCGGCGCTTCGTCGGTGGGCTCTGCGTCGGTGGGCTCTTCGTCGGTGGGCGCTTCGTCGGTGGGCTCTGCCTCGGTGAGCGCCGTAGCGGCTTCTGCGGACTCGGCGGGCGAAGCCGCCCCCTCGCTCGCCGCCGCCTCTGCGTCAGCGCTCACGTCCCTAGCTGAAACCTCGGGCTCCGCCGCCTCGGGCTCCGCCGCCTCGGGCGCGACGGCCACCGGCAAGCTCTCTCCCCCGGCCACACGCTGGTCGATGAGTGCAGAGAGACCGTAGGCGAGGCTCTGCGGCAGCGCCTTCAACAGACCGGCGAACTGGCGCATGGGGGCGGCGAAGACGCCGGCGATCTGTGCGAGCAGGACGTCTCGCGACGGCAAGTCAGCAAGGGCGTTGGTCGTGCGGGCGTCGAGCACGCCGGAGCCGACGAAACTGCCCTTCACGACGAGGGCCGGGTGCGTCTTGGCGAACTCCCGGAGGATCTTGGCCGCCGCCGCCACGTCCTTTTCCACGAAGGCGATCGCCGTCGGCCCCTCCAGCATCGTCGCCATGGCCGCGTGGGGCGTATCGGCGGTGGCGCGCCGCACGAGGGTGTTCTTGTAGACCTTGTACTCGACGCCAGCACCACGAAGCGCGCGGCGGAGGGCGGCGAGGTCGCCGACCTTGAGGCCGCGATACTCGGTGAGGATGGCGGCGTCCGCCTGCTCGAGTTGGTCTCGGACCTCCTCGACCACGGCGACCTTCTCGGCTCTAGGCCCAGCCACCTGCGCTCCCTTCGTTCGTCTCGGCGATTATTGCGATCGTTGTTGACCCGGTCGGCGACTCGGGAACAACGCGGCGGGACGAGCGGAAGCCTTGGAGACTTCGCCTCGTCAGGCGGGCTCTCGCCCATTCAGCACACGCGGTGCACCGGAGGTCTTCGGCGACTGGTCAGTCAGTTGTGAGGGGTGATGTTAGCCGACCGGCGAGCACCTGAAGTCGCCTGCCGACGGCAACCGTGTGCCCAGACCGACCGGAGCCGCCCGGTTTGGTCGTCTCAGGGACACAGTTCACCCTCCGGCCCGACGGCTCGGTCAAGCGGCTGGACGCCGGGTTCCTTTCGGGTCCGCCGGCCGGCGGCGGTCAGGCCGAGGCGGCAAGCTCCTCGTCGGTGATGCGTGCCCGCAGCGGGTCGATGTGCACGCCAGGCCCCTGACTGGGCGAGAGGGTGATCGAGCGGATGTAGCGGCCCTTGGCGGCCGCCGGCTTGACACGAACGAGCTCGTCGACAACCGCCCGGAAGTTGGCGATCAGCTGCTCGCGGCTGAACGATGCCTTGCCGATAGGAACGTGGATGTTGCCCACTCGGTCGGTCCGATACTCGACGCGACCCCCACGAAACTCGGAAACGGCTCGGGCAACGTCCGTGGTGACCGTCCCGGTCTTCGGGTTCGGCATGAGGCCACGAGGGCCGAGCACGCGGCCGAGCCGACCGACCTGGGCCATCATGTCCGGCGTGGCGATCGCCACGTCGAAGTCGAGAAAGCCCTCCTTCTCGATTCGTGCCACGAGGTCGTCGGCGCCGACGACGTCCGCCCCGGCGGCGCGAGCCTCGGCGGCAGGCTCGCCGGCGGCAAACACCGCCACCCGCTTCGTGCGCCCGGTCCCTGCCGGCAGTGCCAGGGAGCCGCGCACGATCTGATCGGCCCGGCGGGGGTCGACGCCGAGGCGCACCGCCATCTCGATCGTCTCGTCGAACTTGGCAGAGGCAAGGCTCTTCACCAGGTCGATCGCCTCAATCGGCGAGTACAGGCGCGTGCGGTCGAACCGCTTCAGCAGGTCGGCATACCGCTTTCCAGTAGTCACGTGATTCCCTTTCGGTGCTCAGTCGTCGGCGCGTCAGACGACCGAGATGCCCATGGATCGGGCCGTTCCCGCTACCTGCCGCTTGGCGGCTTCGATGTCGTTGGCGTTGAGGTCGGGCATCTTCTTCTCTGCGATTTCGGTCAGCTGGGCGTCGGTGACGGAACCGACGATCTCCTTGCCGATCAGCGTGGCACCCTTTTCGACGCCGGCGGCCTCGCGCAAGAGGACGGTCGTCGGCGGGGTCTTCAGGATAAACGTGAACGTCCGGTCCTCGTAGATCGTGATCTCGACGGGGATGATCGTTCCGCGCTGGTTCTCGGTGGCGGCGTTGTACTGCTTGCAAAACTCCATCGTCTGCACGCCATGCGGACCGAGCGCCGTCCCGACGGGGGGCGCCGGTGTAGCCGCCCCGGCGGGCAATTGAATCTTCACTACTGCGGTGACACGGCGACGGGCCATGGTGGTACGCCTTCTCCTTTATCTGCCGAAAGCTCCTGGCGTTGCCTTAGAGCTTGGCGACCTGGCTGAACTCGAGCTCGACCGGGGTCTCCCGGCCGAAAATGTTGACGAGGACCTTCAGCTTCAACTGGTCCTCGTTGATCTCCGCGATCTGGCCGGAGAAGTCGGCGAAGGGACCTTCCTTCACCCTGACGGTTTCACCGACCTCGTGCTCGAGACGAGGCTTCTGGCGCTTCTGGCCCTCGACTCCCTCGGGCCGGACCTGCAGGATCGCCTCGACCTCGGAGCGGGGCAGCGGCGTCGGCTTGGTGCCCGGCCCGACGAAACTCGTGACTCCCGGGGTCTGGCGGATGACCGACCACGAGTCGTCGTCGAGGTCGCAGCGACAGAGCAGGTACCCGGGGAACACCTTGCGCTGGACGGGTACACGCTTGCCGTTCTTGACCTCGATGACCTCTTCCATCGGGATCACGACTTCGTAGATGCGGTCCTCCATGTTCATGGACGAGATCCGACTCTCGAGGTTGGACTTCACCTTGTTCTCGTAGCCCGCATAGGTGTGCACGACGTACCAGCGACCTGGGCGGTCGTAGGGGCTTGGAGGCCGCTCGAGCGGTTCGCTCTCCTCGTCGGCGTCCTCGTCCTCGGCGAAGAGATCGACGGCCGCTTCGAGCTCGGGCTCGTCGACCGGCACCTCCGTCGGCCCGACGACGTCGTCGGAGAGGGGTGCGCCTCCGTCGTCGCGCAGGCTCCCGTCGGCATGCAGCCTTCCGTCGGCGTCCAGGCTCTCGTCGGCGTCGTCGGAGTCGGAGACGGGTGCGGCGCCGTCTTCGATGGCGAGGCTCCCCTCGGCGCCAGAGACGGCTGCAGTGCCGTCGTCGATGGCGCCCTCGGGCTCGTCCAGCTTGTCGTCCTCGGAGTTGATGGTTTCGTCGCTCACAGTTCTCATCTCGATTATTTGCCGCGGACCTCGCGCAGGGGCTCGGCAGCGCGTCGGAAAACGCGCGGCCGCTCCCGGGGAGAATAGACAGACTCGCTCACGGTCTCGTCTCGCTCACTTTCCGAACAGGAGGAGAACGAGCTTCGCGAACAACGCATCCAGCCCGAAAACGACAGCTGTCAGCAGGACGACGGTGCAGAACACCACGATCGTGTACTTGATGACCTCGGCCCGCCCCGGCCAAGCCACCTTCACGAGCTCGTTGCGGACCTCGCGCAGGTACTCGGCGATCCGCTTGGGAAGGCTCGGCCGCTCCGCCTTCTCGGCCGCCGTCACCCGCGCCGCCGCCGAAGCCGCCCGCTCCCGCTGCGGGGCCGCCGGGGCGCCATCGGGCCCGAGCTGACCTTGGCGCTGGAGCAGACGCTTGGTTTCTCTGTTCACTTACTGACCTCGGCTCGAAAGGGAGCAGGCGGATCTATGGGCAACACATTTTGAGCAGGGCAGGAGGGACTCGAACCCCCAACCGCCGGTTTTGGAGACCGGTGCTCTGCCAGTTGAGCTACTGCCCTCAGCGTGGGCGTTCTCGCCCGCCACGGGGCTGAGCACCGAGCATCCCGGGCACCATCACGATAGCACCAGCTCCCGCCGGTACTACAGGGCGGGCATGAGCCCGGGCGAGCATCACCAATCCGGCGGCGGCGCCTCCGGCCGCCACGACGGCGCCTGCGTAGGCGAGGCTCCGCCCGGTGAGCACGGAGCGGATCATCCGTCGTTGAGCAGCGCTTCCCACAGCGGACAGGACGTCGGCCACGACCGAGGGCGGTGGTTCGACCTCGGCGGCCGCCAGCTGGCGGAGCAGCCGCATGAGCCGCCGATAACGGGCGAGCTCGGCCTGACAGGCGAGGCACGTCTCGACGTGCGCCACGAGCGGGGCGGCCGCCGGCAGGCCCTCGTCGAGGATGCGGGGCAGGTCGGAGACCACCTCGGCGCAGCTCACGAACCCGAAGCGCCGCCGCGGGCGGGCGAGCGACGCCCAGCTCCAGCCCGTGCTGACGACGACGCCGGCAGCGCCGGACAGGCGCTTCACGCCGAGTGCTCCAGCGCCGCGTGCGGCCGCCTGCCTGCAGTCCCGAGTGCCACCGGCTCCACCCCGAGGCCGTCCGGCGCCGTGTCGATCGTGTCTGCGGTGTCTGCGGTGTCAGACCGGCGGGCTGGGAACAGGCGCTCGCGCAACCGCCGCCGAGCACGGTGGAGCCGCACCTTGGCGGCCGCCTGGCTGATTCCGAGCTCCTTGGCGATGTCGCGATGCGACAGGTCGTAGACGTCTCGCAGCACGACCACGAGACGGAGCGGGTCGGGCAGCTCTGCCAGCGCCTCCACGAGCCGCTCCCGGTCCACCGCCGTGCTGGCGACCGATTCCGGGTTTCCGTCTGAGCGCTGCTCGATCAACTGGGCGGCTTCGACGAAGTCATCGAGCTGGTCGCAAGAAGCCTTCTGGCGGCCTTTGACGAGGGAGGCGGCGCAGTTGACCGTGATCCGGTGCAACCACGTCGAGAAACCCGCCTCTCCCCGGAACCGTCGCAGCCCTCGAAAGGCCCTCAGGTAGGCGTCCTGCATGACGTCGCGGGCGTCGTGCTCGTTGCCGACGAGCCGAAGGGCGAGGGCATAGCAGGCCGGAGAGGTGATGCGGACGAGTTCCTCGAAGGCTGCGGTGTCGCCGGCGCGGGCGCGCTCGACGAGCGCCTCGGTCAGCTCGGCCAGCGCCGGCCGCTCAGACTCGAGCTGCTCGGCGTCAAGGACTCGGAGCGCGCTCACGACGAGAGGGACCGGAACGGGACGAAGCTCAGCGAGTCTCTTTGTGGAGCGTGTGCTGCCGCTCCCAGCGGCAGTACTTCTTCATCTCGATCCGCTCCCGGTCGTTCTGCTTGTTCTTGGTCGTGATGTAGTTACGACGTTTGCAGACCTCGCAGGCCAGCGTGACCTGTACTCGCTTCTCGTTCTTCGCCATCTCTCTCGATCCTTCGGTCGCTGCGCGTCTTGGGTACTGGTAGCGGCGGCGGGACTCGAACCCGCGACCCCACGATTATGAGCCGTGTGCTCTTACCAACTGAGCTACGCCGCCCTGGAGCCCCCTGCGGGACCCGAGGGAGCCCCCTGTCGGAATCGAACCGACGACACCAGCCTTACCATGGCTGTGCTCTGCCGACTGAGCTAAGGGGGCGACATCGCCCAGCGGGCATGTACTCGCCGAGATCATACCGGCTCGGACGCCGCGCATCACTACGATCGGCCGCCATGCTGCTGCGGCGGGCCGTCGAGAGCGACTCCGAGGCGATACGCCTCATCTA